>Ga0181533_1001690_pt1 | contig 27701 bp, 24 predicted proteins | sample PEATcosm2014_Bin_45_FD_119772 | JGI IMG/M metagenome (GOLD analysis project Ga0181533, IMG submission 119772) | Peatland microbial communities from MTU Mesocosm Facility, Houghton, MI, USA - PEATcosm2014_Bin11_60_metaG | ecosystem: Environmental > Terrestrial > Soil > Wetlands > Peat | place...
AATTGCCAGTCCTCCTCCTAAATCAACCTTGACAGTATTGCCATCTAAATTAGTAAATAAATCCGATATAATTGTAGAATTCCATGACAAGATTCCCCCTGATACATGGCCTATTAATGGAATAATAGAGGGACCGATTATTCCACTACTGGGACCGGAAGCAAGGCCAATACTCGGTGCAATAGATACTAAATCAGAAGCCGTCAGTGTATAAAAATCCACCGGCAGCGTCTGATTATCAGATAGAGTAAAAATTTGACGGTCCAAGGTACTGACTAAGCTACCGTTAAGATGCTCATTTCCTATCAGGGCTTGTTGTCCTGTTATATTTTCGGATGAAGCACTAATGCTTCCTGCCAAATCAAAACATATCGGAGTTGCTCCGGCAATACCTGTAGCGCCTAAAAACATAGCCAAACTCCATATGAGCGCAAGCTTATTCAATTTCCCTCCTTTTATAAGCAATAATGATATTTAAACAATTAATATCTAACTTAGTTACAAAGATCATGCCGTAATTTTAATATTAATAATTTCATTTAGTTACATCTCAGAAGAAACGGCCAGACTGGGCTCAGGTGTAAAGGTTTACGACAAAGGTGTAATGAGATTCGACATTAGCATTTCCTTTGTTCGAATATTTTTCTTCAGTAAAAGATTCTTCACTTCTTCAAATCGTTCAGAATGATATTAAAAGGGAAATGCCCGAGCAGTATAAACCTAGCTGAATAAATATTTAACACCTGCCAATAAATTAACATACGTCCCACACCCCTTTCGTTTCCCATTAATTAGACTTATTGAACATTCCAACACTATATAAATTTAACATTCCGTAAATCGTCAGTTAACCTCTGATGAGTTCGCAATATATTGTAATAGCAGACATAATTCTTGTTTCTAACCTTGGTATATTTCATGAAATACAAAATTGGAATTGAGTGGAAGACATGCTTTTAGGGGTACGACTTTGTTCAGAAAAATCATTTTTATACTGGGTATTATCGTACTGGGTATGGCCTTCGTCATTGCCGGTTGCAAGAGTAAAACCATTGAGCAACTCTATTCGGAAGGAGTTCAGCAGCTGCAAAACGGCAATCCCGGTGGAGCAATTGTGCTTCTGAAAAACGCGCTGGATAAAGATCAGAATCACGCTGAAGCGCGTTATCAACTGGCAAAGGCTTATGTCGCAGCAGGGAAACCCGAACAGGCTGAAAAGGAATTCCAGAAGGTGCTGAGGCAAAACCCTTCCCGTGAAGAAATAAAACTGGAATTGGCAAAAATTCATTGTCAATTAAAGAAACCTGAACTGGCGATTCAAGAGGTCAAAGAGTTTCAGAAGTCTCATCCGGAATCGCCTGAAGCGCTTGAAGTACTGGGTATCGCCTATTATTCTGCAAATAACTCAAGTGAAGCGGAAAACTATCTGTTGCAATCCTTGAAAATAGATCCTTCAAGGATCTCCGCTAAAATTGAATTGGCGGGAATTTACGGAGCGCAGGGAAAAAACCGGGCAGCCAAGGGGATACTGGAAGAAGTTATCGTAAAAGACCCAAAGAATTCTCGTGCCTGCTACATGCTCGCCTCGGTTGAGCTTGCCGAAGGAAACAGGGGCAAGGCTCTGGAAGTTTATCGAAAAATAACTGACTTATATCCCTCCGATTCAATAGCTCAGTACAAATCAGCCTTGATTTATCTTGGAAATGGGGAAACGGGCAATGCAGCGAAAATAGCTGAAAAACTCATCGTCAAATTCCCGAAACGCGCTGAAGGTTACCGGTTAAAAGGAATCATTTCCTTTAACCGACAGGATTTTGCTGACGCTACTAAGCAACTTCAGAATTCCCTAAAGATACAGCCCGCCGTTGAAGGATACTACTTCCTCGGTCTAAGTCTTTACAACCAGGGTGATCTGGAGAGTGCCCTCAGCCAGTTCCGCATAATCATCGACCATAATCCTTCTTTTGTTCGGGCAAGGCTTCTGACCGGCATGATTCTCCTAAGTCAGAAACGGGTTGACGACTCCATTACGGAGATCAACAGACTTCTCCAGATCGACGCGAGAAACGCTCTCGCCCATAACCTTCTCGGCAGCGCCTACATTGCAAAAGGGATGTACGACGAGGGATTGAATGAATTGAACCGGGCAACAGAACTAGACCCGAAGCTGGCTGAAGCCCACATCAAAAAGGGAATTTTCTATCTGTACAAGGGGAATGTCGAAGAAGCGGAAACCGACCTACTTACGGCTGTAAACGTCAGGCCGGAACTCCTGAATACACGTCTTATCCTTTTTTCTTACTATATGCACAGCAAACACATGACTCAAGCTCTCACACTCCTGCAGAAAGGGATAACTGGCAAAAAAGAGGATTCGGTCCTTTACAACTGCATGGCCGCAGTCATGTTTGCCGAAAACAATACAACCGAGGCGATGAAGTATCTGCAGAAGGCCAAGGATACGGATCCGAAGTTCTTTGCGCCTTACTTCAACATGGCCACATTCCATGCTGCATCCGGCGACTATGCCAAGGCGTTTGGCGAGTATGGGGCGATCCTGCAAAAAGACCCGAAAAACCTGAAAGCCATGTTGAGTTCGGCAGCCATTCAGGAGTTGACAGGTAAAGATAACGAGGCATTGAAATGGTACAAAAAGGCTGGGGAAAGCAAAAATCCTATTGCCTTCATAGCCTTGGCGAACTTCTACTCTAGGAAAAAAGATCCGGATAAGGCCATTTCCGTTCTTAACGAAGCGATCAAAACCAACCCGCGAAATCCCGATATCCTTGAATTTAAGGGTCGCATTTTTATGTCAGAGAAAAAATATCGTGATGCCATAAACGTGTTTGAAGACCTCGAATCAATAGCTCCAGATCGGGGTACCCCGTTAAAAATCAACGCCCTTGTGGTGATGAAAGAGATTCCGACAGCCGTTGAAGAGGCCCGCCGGATTATTATCTTAAAACCAAACTCCACTTATGGCTACATGATCCTTTCTTCCATTTATGAGAGTCAGAATGATCTCAACAAGGCTGTCGAGGTGTTGAAAAAGGACCTTATTTTAGATAAAGAAAACCTCCAGGCAATGCTGATGCTCGGCAATCTGTACATCAAAAGAAAAGATTATCCCCTTGCCTCGGCAACGTTTGCGAAAGCAATTCTAAAGAATCCCGACTCGGCACCTGCCTATTTTTCTCAGGGTAATTTACTGCAGATAACCGGCAAGAAAGAGGAAGCAATCCGCAACTACCGGCAAGCATTGGCAAAAACGGAAAACTATGTGCCGGCGCTCAACAATCTTGCCTACCTTTATACTGATGGATACGGCAACAAAAAGGAAGGTCTAAGAATGGCGTTCATCGCTTTCAAACAGGAGCCGGGCAACGGAGGAGTCACGGATACGCTTGGCTATGCCCTTCTGAAAAACAGGCGTGGGGAAGAAGCCCGCAAAGTCTTGGAGAAAGCAGCTGAAATTCTCCCCAATAATCCCACTGTGAATTTCCACCTCGCCCTTGCCTACCGGGAAACCGGTAATAAAGGTCAGGCCGTCGCCACTCTGCGGAAAGCCCTGCAACTTGGCAAATTCCCGGAAGAGCAGGATGCGAAAACCTTGTTGGCGCAACTTAAATAAAAGACCAGGAGTATCCCTATGGAAATGAATAAAAAAATCGTCCTTCTCATGGTCAATGACATTGTCCTGGCTATATTTTCAATGATATCAGGATACATGATCAGGTTCCAAAGATTCCCCGCCTTTGGTGACATAGCCAAAATTGGAATAATGAAATTAATTATTTACGTCACCATCCTTATGATGATCTCGTTCTTCATGGAGATTTACAAATACTCCCGGGACTCGTCAAATATGCATATCGCCGCTCGAATCATCCTGTCTGTGAGTATTTCTTTTTTGATACTCTCCACACTTTACTATTCCGCCCCTTTCTTCATGTTCGGCAGGGGTGTGCTAGCCATATCCCTTCTTTTCTTCGGAATCTTCCAATTCCTCTTTCATGCAAGTTACCGAGTGTGTGGAAGATTCAGAGGTTTCACCAAGCGGATCCTGATCCTGGGCACCGGCCCTCTGGCCGGACAGATGGGAGAGATCATCCCGTTTAATGAGGGCAACTATGTCCTTTCCGGCTATATCAACTGCTCCAATGAGCCGATCCATGTCCCGGTCGGATCGATACTGGAAACAGGGGGGGTGGAACTTTATGAAACTGTCAGACGTGAGAATGCCAACAAAATCGTTGTATCCCTATCGGAAAGACGAGGAGTGTTACCACTTCAGGAAATCATGGCCTGTAAATTGAGCGGGATTGAGGTCGTGGATGCTCCCTCATTCTACGAAACGATGACCGGCAAGCTCCTGCTCGAGAACATCACCCCCAGTTGGTTCATCTTTTCCGAAGGATTCCGGATTACCACTCTGGTCCGTCTCATAAAAAGGATTTCAGATATGGTTTTTTCTGCAACAGGGATACTCCTGGTACTTCCTTTTGTCCCTCTAATTGCCTTGGCGATCAAGCTCGATTCTCCTGGACCTATTTTCTTCCGTCAGATACGCGTTGGCGAAAGGGAGAAAAATTTTCTCCTTTACAAGTTCAGAACAATGCGGGATGATGCGGAAAGCGGTATCGGAGCGGTATGGGCGCAGGAGAAAGATCCACGAGTGACATGGATGGGCAACTTTTTCCGAAAATGCCGCATTGATGAAATTCCCCAACTCTTCAACGTCCTTAAAGGGGATATGAGCCTTGTGGGACCCAGACCCGAGCGGCCTGAATTTATTGAGAAACTGAAAAAAGTCATCCCCTATTACTCCGAACGGCATTTTGTCAAACCTGGGGTTACCGGTTGGGCACAGGTCCGTTATCCTTACGGGGCTTCTGTTGAAGACGCACTTGAAAAATTGCGCTACGACCTATATTATATAAAGAACCTCTCCATAAGTTTTGACCTGATGATCATACTAGAAACGGTCAAAGTAGTCCTGTTCAGACGTGGAGGAAGGTAGAGCAGTGTATATAGGATACAGCGTACAGAGACCAGTTTACGAATGCCACTCTATGCTGTTTGACTGTCCGCTGATTTAAGGAGATCCCATGAAAACATTTATTTTCAGTTTGTTGCTCTTGCTGCTTATGTCTGCTCCTCTTTATGCCGGCGACTATTTAATCGGCGAAGGGGACGGACTGGACATCGCAGTCTGGGGGGTTAAGGACTTAAATACCTCCGTCAAGGTACGTCCCGACGGTAAGATCACCATTCCCGGCCTCGGGGATGTAAAAGCAAGCGGCTTCACTCCCGCAGGTCTACAGGAAAACTTGGCGGAACGACTCAAAAATCTGGTTAAAAACCCCATCGTCACAGTTACGGTAAGAGATATAACCAACAGCAGGGTTTACATATTCGGAGGGGGGGTTACTCCTGGGGTTCAGGATTTGAACCGCAGAACTACACTCCTTCAGCTTCTTTGCACAATAGGAGCACTTCCAACATCAGCCAGCGGAGGAACCCCGCAGTCCGGGGCTGCCAGCCAATCTGTAACCGGTGGTGGAGCGCAACCCACCGGATCGGGGAGGGCTCCAGATTTCAAAAAGGCCTATGTGCTTCGTAATGGAAAGAAAATTAAAGAGGATTTCACCAGATTGTTCATAAATGGTGAAGTCGGCGATGATATCGTTATCGAATCCAATGACGCCATATTCATTCCCCAGTTGCCGGATAGAAACGTCTACGTTCTCGGGGCTGTTACCACACCCAAGTCCATTGAGTATCACGAAGGGATGACGGTGATGGAGTCAATCCTTGCTTGCGGGGGCTTTACACGCTTCGCTAAACAGAACGATACGGTCATTCACCGTATGGAAAACGGCAAGGAATCCACCATCGAAGTGAAGGCAAAAGATCTGATGTTTAACGCCGACCTGAGCCAGAATGTCAAGCTTAAACCGGGAGATTATATTATAGTTAAAGAAAGCATGTTTTAAATGCAGCGATTTGCAGATAAAGATTAGCGAATAGAAAAACCTAAACGCTGCGAGCCGTGTTTACTACCCTCAAGACGCAATATGGAGTTTAAATGCAGAACGAATTAGAATACAGAAAGTATCTTTATCTTCTGAACAAAAATAAGCGGCTATTCGCTATTACCGCTTTGGCCATCATGACAGGAACTGTAGTTTTTTGTTACCTTCAACCTAAAAAATATGAAGCAAAAAGTGTTATGTTTGTTCAGCGAAATGTTCTCAACGAGTTGGTCAAGGGTATCGCCGTGACCCCAACCGTTGAAGATACCCTGAGAGGCCTTAATTATACCATCAAGAGCAGGACAATACTTTCAAAAGTTATTAGCGATCTAGATCTTAATGTTAAGCAGCAGAGTGACGCCCAACTGGAAGCTACTATCGCTCGATTACAAAAGAATACAAATGTTCAACTGAATGCTGGAGAGGGACTGATTACAATCTCTTTCACAGATGGTAATCCACGTTTAACAAGAGATTACGTTAATGCGTTGGTTCGTCGTTACATTGAATACAACCTATCGAACTTGAGGGAAGAATCATACGGAGCTACAAACTTTCTCTCAGACCAGACTGCATCCGTTAAAGAAAAACTAGACAAGGCCGAAGCTGAAATCGGCAAATTGAGGGCGCAAAATGGGGCTGCGCTTGCATCTGATCCGGCCAGCATGCAGGCGCAGATCAGTGTTGCACAGCAGAGACTGGACGAACTCATCCTGCGCGGCGCCCAGCTTGAGGCTACCCGTAAGCAGTTGCGAAGCAATAACCCGAAGAAGAGCAGGCTCGCGGCTTTACAGCGAAGGCTGGAAGAGTTGCGGGTTGAATACACTGACAATTATCCAGAAGTCGTGAAGGTCAAGGCAGACATTGAAGCGGCGCAGAAAGATCCCGAACGAGGAGACGACACATCATCAGTAGCTGACCCGCTGGAACTTGCCCGAGTCGAAACGGAACTGAGCGCGGTCAGGGCCGGTGAGGCAAACCAGCGTTCCATCTTGGCATCCACCAAGGCGCTTATGTATGCCAACCCGGGCGCCAAAACGGCATTGGAGAAACTTGAGCAAGAGAGAAACAGTTACAGGACCTTGTATGACCAATTGATGTCTAGACATGGACAAGCTGAAATGTCAAATCAAATGGAAGTGCAGGACAAATCCACGACTTTCCGAGTTGTGGAACCTGCGGTAATGCCCGGTAGTCCAATCAGCCCGAACCGGGTTCGTATCATTCTTATGGGGATCGCCGCAGGAATAATGGGAGGTTTCGGCATATTATTGGCCATTGATTACTTCGACAAGACAGTTAAAACAGTTGACGCGTTAAAGACGCTCGGAATCAATGTTTTGGCGGTAATACCGAAAATCACAGATCGGCAGGCAGTCGAGATAGAGCATCGTAAGGACCGGTTGCTCTACTTGGTTTCTGGAACATATTTTTCCATGATAGTAGCTCTTCTTGCTCTCGAATTCCTGGGCAAGTCACCGGTTGATAAGATTATCAGGTTGATTAACGGTTAGCAACTATATAGAATAGTGAAGAAAAACCATACGTCGAATCGCTTTACACTGATTTTACTAACCGCAAATCGCTGCATTAACGCTATACGCTGACTTCAAGAAAGGTATTTAAGCATGAGCAGAATCGAGAAGGCGCTGGAAAAGGCCGCGAATCTCAGAAACACCCCCGGCATCGGCGTCGCATTAAAGGAGGCGGAAGGAAAGGCCTTAATTCAACCAATCCGTCTGCATACGCCTCCTACGATAGACAGAAGTGAATTAATGGCGCAGATTGAGAATCCACTTCTCGCCACCCTGTGCGAACCCCATTCTTCCGTCAGTGAAGAGTACCGGAAGCTCAAATCGGTTGTCGTCACATTTGCCCGGCAGGATGGTTTCAGAAACGTCATCATGGTGACCAGTTCCGTCAGCAATGAAGGGAAGAGCCTCACCTCCCTGAACCTCGCCATAACCCTTGCCCAAGAGCACGACCACACCGTTCTATTGGTTGACGCAGACCTGCGAAATCCTTCGATCCAGAAATATCTCAACATTGAGCCAGCAAAGGGACTGTCCGACTATCTTAATGGAGAAGCAACCAGCATCAGCGATCTGCTTGTAAAGACGGGCATCGGCAGACTAACATATTTGCCTGCTGGAACCCCAATCAAAAATCCAGTTGAGCTTTTCTCTTCCCAGAAGATGAGGGATTTTATTGCGGAGATCAGGAATCGCTACAACGACCGCTTCATTATCATCGATACCCCTCCCTTGCTTCCTTTTGCCGAGACCCGCTCACTATGCGCAATTGCAGACGGCGTGCTGTTCATCATAAGAGAGGGGCAGGCAACACCGGACAACATCGGCGAAGCAATGAAAGCACTGGACAGCTCGAAGCTTATCGGCGCCGTGTATAACGACGCAACCACGGCTAGCCTGGACGGACATTATCACTACTATGGATACGGATCCGGCGGAGAAAAGACAGCGAATAGATGATAGAAAAAAGCGTATAGCGATAGGCTAATATAAAACCTAAACGCTGCCTTTTCGCTATAGCTTATGCTAGATGGAGCATGCATGTACGAATCTTTTTTTGGTCTGAAATCAAAACCGTTTGACCTTTTGCCGAATCCTGAATTTCTTTTTCCCAGCAAATCGCACAAACGAGCCTTGACATATCTTGACTACGGCATAAGGGAGCGCGCCGGCTTTATCCTCCTTACAGGTGAAATAGGCTCGGGCAAGACCACCATTGTCCGAGATTTGATAAAAAAACGGCATGAACGGGTGGTGCTTTCCAAGATCTTCAATACCCAAGTCGACTTCGACCAGCTCATTGCCATGGTTAACGATGACTTCAATCTTCCGGTCCAGGGGAAAGACAGGATCGTCCTTCTTCGCGACCTCAATGAATTCCTTATTGAGCAGTACTCTTTGGGAAACAGACCTACGCTGATTATTGACGAGGCGCAGAACCTTACACCAAGCCTACTGGAAGAAATCAGGATGTTGTCAAACCTGGAAACCGATGACGCAAAACTGTTGCAGATTATCCTGGTAGGCCAGCCGGAACTGCGTAAGACCCTGGCCTTGCCGAGCCTTTTGCAGTTACGCCAGCGTATCAGCATTTACTGCCACATCCAACCTTTGTCGCGTCTAGAGGTAGAAGAGTATATTCTGCATCGCCTACAGGTTGCCGGCAACAGGGAAGCGGTCAGGTTTTCCGGGCAGGCCGTTGACATCATTTACACTTATAGCCGGGGGATTCCCCGGCTGATAAACATAATCTGTGACTTTATAATGCTTTCCGCGTTCGCCGAGGAAACCAGGGAGATAGATGAAGAAATGGTACGGGATATTATCGGCGACCTTGATTTCGAAAATCAGTACTGGACCAGCAAAGAGCAAGAAGAATCAAATGAAGAAAATTTGGTTCCGTCTAAAGAAAAAATAATTGGATCCGAGAGTGAACTTGCTCCTATCCTTAGGGAAATAACCCGGCGTCTCGACGGTATTGAAAAAGAGTCTATGGAATTCAGAAAAATGGTGAATACGGAGATGGATGAAAAACTCAACAAGTTGGGCATTGCAGTTCAGGCTCAAGCAGATGAAACCAGCGCATCGGTTTTTGCGCTAAGCAAAAAATTTGAAAACATAATAAAGGAAAGTGAAAGTATAATCGGTTTTGAAGCGGAAAAGGAAAATATTCTAACACATGGTTTTTTGCGAAAGATATTTAAGTAGCAGCGTACAGGTGTATGGTGAACTGGGACTTGTGACCGGAGACCCACTAAACTCTGATGCTATAAGCTAACCGCTTTCCCTACTCTGCGGTCCCTTTCTCCTCTCCCCTGTTTTTTATCTTTACACTCCCCTGAAATAGCGCTATAAATTGTTTTCATATACTTATATTCATCGGTAACTTTTCGATGTTATTAATTATGGGGGGATGACAAATATGCTATTTGATAAAAAGCTTTTTATCCGTGGTCCCTGGTCTCTGGTCAGTTTTTCATGGGCTGCCGTTCTTTGTACACTGTTATTCATTTCTGGTCCTTACTGCAAAGCTGCCCACGCCGACTATGCCGTTAGCCCCTCAATAGCCGTGAGCGAAGAGTATAATGATAATATTTTCGAGACAAACGACAGAAAAACCGATTACGTAACAAGTGTGATGCCCGGTATAATCCTGAGCTACAACGCGCCTTTCTGGGACTGGGACCTCAACTATATTCTTGCTTACCGTTATTTTGCCCACAAAAGCCAGGACAATGACTTCGCTAATAACCTGAAAATAAGAGGATTGACCCGGCTCATCGACGATTTCCTGTTTCTGGATTTAAGCGATAACTACAACCGGGTCTCCCTCAACCTCGCCCAGGACAAGACCATGGAGAGCACGTTCGTCGACCAATCGGACACCAATAATTTTACCGCCTCTCCCTTTCTCCAGTTCCACCCCGTCGCAAAAATCAAGGTAATAACCGGCTATCGTTACATCAATGTGTGGTACAAGGTCTCGCAAGCCATAAGCAGGAGGGACCATGAGGGTTTCATGGAAGCAACATATGAACTCTCCCCAAAACTGGACCTGCTTGCGAACTACACCTATACCCTCGAAAAAAACGCCGTCAACCCATACGAGAGACATGACCCGAACCTTGGTTTTAAATATGAATACAAGGAAGATTCAACCATCTTCGCAGAAGGGGGGTATACTTGGCTCAGTCCCAAATACGGCGGCGTCTCCAACGACCCCTTCTGGAATGCGGGTATTACCCATTCATTCGATCACTTTACCATTAGTTTAGCTTCCGGTGTCCAATATCCGTTTGACCCATTGAGCGGCTTGACCAAAGAAACGGACTACACCTTTTCAGCTAACAAAAAATTAAGCCGCGGGAATATCGGCGTCAATCTCTCATATTCGAAATTTGTCCAAGATACTAGCATCCAGAATCTGGCTTTCATCGGCCCGCAGTTTCAATCTTTGGATATAAAAAGCCGCTACAGCGGGGGGATTTCCGCGAGTCATGAGCTTCTTCAGGATCTTAATGCCACTTTAAGCGGCAGCTACGAAAGATATGAACACGTTCTTGAACCCACCTACACACGAAGGTATTACGCAAATGCCGACCTCACTTACACTTTCCCCCAGAAAATTAATCTGACCTTGACTTACAATTATGTCAAATCCTATTCGCCACTTGTTCAATCTGACAATTATTACGAAAACCGGGTATCACTCACATTAAGTAAGAGTTTCGGAAAAGTGTTGGAAAGACAACCAATCATGGACAGGTACCATCTACACGATACAACTGTTCACTGACTCCAGACATCAAACTTAGGACTACGGCTCATTTATACGTAGGCGATGTCCACTGTCGTCCATATAAATATTGAACAAGTGCTACTATTTTAACATCTTCACCACATCCTCATTTATTCCAAGAGTTAGGACAATCCTTTAAAAGCCGAACTCCCCTTATTTTAACATCACATTCATCGCAACAGATCTCCTCGTAACTTATAACTCCTTGGTAATATATGGTAATTTGTCTGTTTTAAGTTTGGTACAATTTGTGTATTTATAGAACGATAAACAGTGGTTGGTTGTTAGGGGAAACATCCTCAAGTTACCTCTTTTCACTAAACGTTGCCTGCTGAGGTCTTATGCTTAACGCCCTAACCATAGACGTCGAAGATTATTTTCAGGTTTCTGCCTTCGAGCAACACATCCGTCGGGACAAATGGAATAATTTTCCCCTTCGGGTGGAAAGAAATACATTACGCATACTTGACATACTGGACGAGTTCGGCGTCAAGGCTACTTTTTTCGTCCTCGGCTGGGTGGCGGAGAGATGCCCGGAATTGGTCAGGGAGATAGCAATACGGGGGCATGAGGTCGCCAGCCACGGTTACGGCCATAAACGGGTTTGCAACCAGACGAGAACAGAGTTTCGTGAAGACATCCGCATAAGCAAGGCCTTATTGGAGGATCTATGCGGATTGCCTGTTTACGGCTACCGGGCGCCGAGCTACTCCATTTCACTCGACTGCCTTTGGGCTTACGACGAACTGCTTGAGGCAGGCTACCGTTACGATTCAAGTGTCTTTCCAATCCGTCATGACCTGTATGGCATTCCGGACTGGCCACGCTACCCCTTTACTGTCTCTAAGGGCGCGGACGGAACGTGGGGGCCTTCAATTTCTCCCGCCTCTCCACTTTCCACTGACCGCTATTCGCTTCCCGGCGACGACGGCAGTAAGAGCATCCGGGAGATTCCCATAACCACTCTCTCCATCGCAGGCAAGAGTATCCCCATTGCTGGCGGCGGCTACTTCCGCCTGTTTCCTTATGCATTCACTCACTGGGGACTTCAGCGGATTAACCGTGTCGAAGGGCGCCCCTTTGTTTTTTATCTCCATCCTTGGGAACTAGATCCGGGACAGCCGCGCGTGATTGGTGCCAACCCAAAGAGCCGTTTCCGCCACTACCTCAACCTCCATAAGACGGAGGGGCGGTTCCGGAGGATTCTCGGAGAATTCTCTTTTGCACCTGTGCGAGAGGTGTCTTGGGTACCACTCACCCCGGAACCTCTCCTCCATGACGATGAAAAAATCAGATACACCCTCCAACCAGGAGATGACGGCCGAAGGACTGGAGAGGGAGGGCAAGGTTGAAAAATCTGGAGTATCTGATGCAGAACGATGCCGCATCATTACAAAAGGCCGAAACGGTGAATTATCTTCTCTTGACCGTCCTCGCATGGACGTACATATTAGCATATTTCCCAGTCATAAAGAGTCTTGTCATGGCATGGTCCTCATCCGACGATTACTCCCACGGCTTTGTCATCATACCCCTAGTTGTCTGGCTCCTCTGGCAAAACCGGGAGTTTTTGGCCGGAACGCACTCCATGGCATCATGGTGGGGCGCCCTGATCGTAGCCCTTAGTCTTGTCCTCTATTTATTCGCCATACTGGCGGGGATACATACCCTTGCTTCCTTATCGCTGATCACCTCCCTTGCCGGCATAGTCATTTCCTTATTCGGTTACACTCTCCTCAGGCGTACCGTTTTCCCTTTCTCACTCCTCCTCTTCATGATCCCGGTGCCGGCCCAGTTCTTATCTGCCGCCACAGTCCCCCTCCAACTCTTCGTCTCCGCAACTGCGGCCGTTGCGGCAACCATGATGGGGATTCCGATTTTCCGGGAAGGAAACATCATCCATCTCCCGGAGCAGACACTTCAGGTGGTCCAGGCATGCAGCGGCCTTCGCTCCCTCACCGCTCTGCTTCTCCTGGGTGCCGTTTTTGCATACCTGACCCTGCGTTCGAACCCGCTCCGCTGGCTCCTTTTTCTCTGCGCGGTCCCGGTGGCGGTGGCGGTTAACATCTTCCGGGTACTCCTGATTATCACAGCCTTTTACTATTATAGTTTCGATATGACGCATGGATCCTTCCACACTATTTTCGGGCTGGTTGTTTTTCTCTTTGCCATTTTACTCTTTCTCTCAGTCAAGGGGGTTCTCAGCAGATGGGACAGATTGACAGGCTGAAAATTGTCTCCCTGATCATCCTCTTCCTCCTGGCTGCCCTGGGGATCTCCCGCTTCCACCTCTCCATGGCCGCTCCTAAGCTGTGTCCCCTGTCAACGGCCTTGGATGGAGCTGGGCCATGGCATAGGGCAGGGGACCAATATCTCCGGTCGGACATCACCAGTTTTCTTAATCTGGATGACTATCTCTTCCGCACTTTCCGCAGAGGAAACAATACAATAACCCTCTACGTGGGGTATTACAAGACTGCTGGCAAGGTGGGAGCGGCCCACGACCCCATGGTCTGCTTTCCGGGCCAGGGATGGAAACTTACCGGGAAGCGACAAGGCCAATCCCCTCTTCTGCCATTGGGGAAGGTAATAAATTACTCCTCCATGATTGCCGAGCGTGAGGGGGAACGGGAACTTGTGGTCTACTGGTTCCAAGCTTTCGACCATACCACAACGAACACCTTTGCCCAGAAGGTCTCGCTCCTCGCCAGGAGGCTCTCAGGTGGGAGTGAGGACAATGCTTTCGTCAGGATCACCACGCCCCTCGGAGAGCGCTCCACTGAGGAAGCCATGAAAACGATACAAGACTTTATCGCAAGCTTTTATCCCATGTTTTACCGTTACGTGACAGGAAGTTGAAGCATCAAAAGGTTTGTCGGGAATATAGAGTTTATTGATTTATAGAGAACACATGCAACGCAACTAACGTAATTAACTCAATTTATGATCGAGATTATTTTTCTCATATCGATATTTCTTGTCTTCTACGTTTATGCCGGTTATCCGCTGGCTGCTGCCCTACTCGGTCGCATCATGAGCCGCCCGGTTCACAAAGGGATGTGCGAGCCGATGGTGACCATTGTCATCGCCGCCTACAACGAGGAGGAATCTATCGGCGCCACCATCGAGAACAAACTGGCGTTGGACTATTCTCGGGAGAAACTGGAAGTACTCGTCATCTCCGACGGCTCCATTGACCGGACCGACGCCATCGTCGGTAGTTTCGCCGCACGAAATGTCCGCCTTCTTCGCCAGGAACCGCGTGCCGGCAAGACCAGCGCCCTCAATTTGGCAATCCCTCAGGCAACGGGGGAAATTATCGTCTTTTCCGACGCCAATTCCATCTATGCCCCGGAAGCCTTAACGAAACTGGTCGCAAATTTCACCGATACCGAGGTTGGCTATGTGACTGGCAAGATGATTTATGCCAACCCCGACGGCACAAGCATCGGCGAGGGATGCAGCGCTTACATGAATTATGAGAACTGGCTCAGGGAGACAGAAACCCACCTCGGCTCGGTGATAGGAGTGGACGGCGGCATCGATGCCATGCGCAAGGTGATCTTCCGGCCCATGAATCCCGACCAGTTACCCGACTTTGTACAGCCGCTCAAGGTTGTCGAGCAGGGATACCGTGTTATATACGAGCCGGAGGCCTTACTCTGGGAATCGACCCTCAAGGAGGCCGTGGACGAATACCGGATGCGGGTGCGGGTGTCGCTACGAGCCTTTTGGGCTCTGTTCGACATGAGAAAACTCCTGTTGCCTTGGCACGACCCCCTTTTTGCTTGGCAGCTCTGGTCGCACAAAGTGTTGCGTTATATCTGCTTTGTGTTTCTGATTGCTGCATATGCAAGTAATGCGCTCCTGCTCAGCGACGGTTTCCTTTACCGGACACTGTTCGTCTTGCAAAATGGGGGCTACATCATAGCTTTTATAGCACCCTTTCTGGAGCGAAATGGCATGAAATCACGGCCGTTAACCTTTGCCCGTTATTTCTTGCTGCTCAACCTTGCGGCAGCCCATGCTTTCGGCAAGTTCGTACTCGGGAAGAAACAGGTAATGTGGACACCAAGGAAAGGATAATGAGTTTATTGCGCTAATAGGTTTATTGCGCTGATTGCGTTAACACAATAAACACATCAACGTAAAAAATGCTATGAATAAAACAACCGCAAAGAACCCAACTACATGAAAATTTTACACATAATCGATAGCGGTGGGATGTACGGTGCTGAAGTTATGCTCCTAACCCTCGTCGCAGAGCAAATAAAGCTGGGCATGGAACCGGTTATCGCCAGCATCGGCGAGTTGCACATTACCGAGAAACCGCTGGAGACAGAGGCCCGTCGCCGTGGCCTTAAGGTTAAGACGTTCCGCATGCGGTCCGGCCCTAATATTGCAGGTGCATTCAAGGTAATACGTTTTGCCTGGCAGGAAAACTTTGACCTGATCCATTCCCACGGGTACAAGGGGAACATCCTTTTCGGGTTGATGCCCAGGTTTCTTCGCAGACTCCCCATGGTCGCCACCCTTCATGGCTGGACCTGGACCGGCGGATGGGGCAGGATGAGCCTATACGAGTGGCTGGAGCGCTTAAGCCTCCGGTTCATAGACCGGGTGGTTGTCGTCAACAAGGCGATGTGTCATAAGGTCCGGCTCAAAAATATTCATGTGGTGAATAACGGTATACCTATTGACAGAAGTGACATTTCTGGTAGAACTGAAGACGATAAATGTCAGTTTGACCCCGAGATAGCGGCTTTCTGCAGGTATGGGTTCACCATAGGCACCATCGGGCGCCTCTCCCCGGAAAAGGGTTACGACATTCTCCTGGACGCAGTAAAAGTAGTGGCGGAAAAGAACCCGGAGGTCAGGCTTGTGATCCTTGGTGAGGGTGATGAACGGGATGCCCTGGAAGCGCAGATAAATAGACTGGGGTTTGAACAGCGGGTGCTGATGCCGGGTTACGTAGCTAATGCCAAACGCTATCTACCCCTTTTCCGGGTGTTCGCCCTCTCCTCTCTGACCGAGGGACTTCCCATGGTCATCCTTGAAGCGATGCAAGCCGGGGTGCCGATAGTGGCCACGAGGGTTGGGGGGGTGCCGGAAGCATTACAGGACGGGAAGGCCGGAGTTCTGGTACCTGTTGCCCGCGTCCAAGACTTGGCTATTGGTATACAACGGATAATGCAAGAAGAATCTGTGGCAAGGGAAATGACATCGGTTGCCCGGGAATGGTTGAAAATCAACTATTCGGCAAATGCAATGGCCTTGAATTATCGCAGAATTTATGATCATATTTCTGCCATGAACCTGGCTCAATAGAGGTAAAAACTTGCGTGTTGTCTTCGCTGATGACATTAAATGACAATGGAGAAATCAATTATGCATGAAAAAGTATTGGTAACTGGCGCAGCAGGTTATATCGGTTCCGTTCTTGTGAGGAGACTGCTGGAGAAAGGGTACTGTGTAAGAGGATTCGACAACCTGACTTTTGGAGGAGAATCGCTCATCGGGATTTATAATCATCCCAATTTTGAATTTCAGAAAGGCGATGTCAGAAACGGCACCGATGTGACAGCAGCCCTTGACGGAGTCCAGGCGGTCGTCCATCTTGCAGCCATCGTCGGCGACCCAGCATGCGCCCAACAGTCGGAACTGGCCAGGGAGATCAACTGGGAGGCATCCAGAAGACTCTTTGACCTTTGTAGCTCGACAATCAATGTGAAGCGGTTCGTCTTTGCCTCGACCTGCAGCAATTACGGCAAGATGTCCGGGGACGGATACGTCGACGAAAAATCTCCCTTGACACCGGTGTCCTTGTATGCGGAACTGAAGGTGAAGTTTGAACGTCACATGCTGGAAAGCAAGACCAGGGAAGACTTCGTCCCCACAGCCCTCCGCTTTGCCACCGTTTACGGACTCTCCCCCAGAGTCCGATTCGATCTAACGGTAAACGAATTCACCCGCCAGGTTGCGCTCGGTCTGGAGCTCGAAATCTTTGGCGAACAGTTCTGGCGCCCATATTGTCATGTGGAAGATCTGGCTAGGGGATGCATACTCGCCCTGGAAAGCGCACCGGAGAAGGTGAGACATAACGTCTTCGGGGTTGGGGATACCGGCGAGAATTATCAGAAGTCGATGCTTGCAGAAGAGTTGCTGAAAGTGGCCCCTGACGCAAAAATCCGCTTTATCAGCAAGACGGAAGATCCTCGCGATTACCGGGTCGACTTTTCCAAGATAAAGAACGAACTCGGCTTCGAAATCAGCAAAAGAGTTCCAGACGGCATCCTGGAGATTTATCGCGTCGTGAAGGACGGGATCATTTCCGATCCATATTCCAAGGCTTATCAAAATATCTGAGGATACATAAAAAGATGATACCGTTATCAGTGCCATACTTAAAGGGTAATGAATGGAATTACGTCAAGGAGTGCCTGGACACTGAATGGGTCTCCACGGCCGGGAAGTATGTCGAGAAATTCGAGACCGATTTTGCCGCATTCACCGGGGCATCCCACGCGATCGCCTGTGTCAACGGGACAGCGGCACTTCAAGTGGCCCTCAGAATTGTCGGCGTGCTCCCCGGCGATGAGGTCATCGTCCCTACCCTCACCTTTATCGCTACCGTCAATTCGGTGAGGTATCTGGGAAGTGAACCGGTCTTCATGGATTGCGACGATTACTACAACATCGACATCGAGAAGACCGCCGACTTCCTGGAAAAGGAGACGGAGATCCGAAACGGGAGTACATACAACAGGCACACGGGAAAGAGGATTTCCGCTATAGTTCCCGTCCACATATTCGGCAATGCGGTCAGATTGCATGAGCTCGTCGTCATTTGCCGCGACCGTAACATAAGGGTCGTCGAAGATGCTGCCGAGAGTCTCGGTACCTTTTACACCAGTGAAGAGTTGAACGAAAGACACACGGGGACCGTGGGCGATATAGGCTGTTTTTCTTTCAACGGGAACAAGATCATCACTACTGGCGGTGGGGGTATGATCGTCACTAATGTCCCGGAGTATGCCGCAAAAGCGAGATATCTGACCACCCAGGCAAAGGATGACGAGGTTCGATACGTTCACAACGAGGTCGGCTACAACTTCCGTCTAACCAACATCCAGGCGGCTATTGGAGTGGCCCAGTTGGAACTGCTGCCCGAATATCTTGAAGCGAAGCGGAAAAACTACCTGAAGTTCCATGAGGAAATTCATCATATTGCCGGGCTAACCGTGGCGGAGAGCCCATCCTACGCAAGAAACAACCACTGGATGTACCCGTTGCAGATAGACCGGAACGTCTTCGGCAAAGACCGGGAACAATTGATGGAATATCTAAAGAAGTGTGGCATCCAGACAAGGCCCGTCTGGCATTTGAACCACCTGCAGGCGCCCTACCGCGACTGCCTTCACTACCACATCGAGAAAGCCCATCGGATGCTGGAGATCACGCTGAACATCCCTTGCAGCGTAAACCTGAAAGAATCTGATGTTGAGTATGTAATCGACAGGTTGCGCCATGGATAGCATTGTCGTAATAGGTGGCGGAGGACATGCCAAAGTGCTGATAAGTGTTCTCAGAAAATCCGCCTGGCATGTTGTTGGATATACGGATACAACTGACCGGGGCACCATTCTCGGGATTCCATATCTCGGCTGCGATGACATCCTGCCGGAGATTTTCGGGAGCCACGCGGGGTGCAGGGCAATTATCGGCATCGGGAAAATCGATGTTTCTGACAACAGGCTGAAACTTCAAAAGAAAGTCGAGAAATTAGGTTTCAGATTCCCGGAGATCGTATCACCCCAGGCGATCGTAAATGAAGATATTAGTTTGGGAGCGGGGGCCGCCGTCTTTGACGGCGTGATTATAAACAGTGGCACCAAGGTCGGCAGGGCATGCATCCTAAATACAAACTGTACCGTCGAGCATGACTGCGTTATAGGGGACAATGTGCATATCGCTCCTGGAGTCACTTTGAGCGGAGGGGTGACAATCGGAAATAACAGCTTGATCGGAACTGGCGCAACCATCATCCAGTCCGTTACCATCTGCGAGAGGTGTCTGGTCGGCGCAGGCTCGACGGTGGTGAAAAATATCACGGTCCCCGGAACGTATGTGGGGAGCCCGGCACAGAGGATCAAATGATCATCGAAAAGAAAACTTACATAATTGCCGAGGCCGGAGTTAACCATAACGGCTCACTTGAAATCGCCATAAGTCTCATTGACTCCGCCAAATCTTGCGGAGCCGACGCGATCAAATTCCAGACTTTCAAAACTGAGAGACTCGTCACCAGAAGCGCTGAAAAAGCTGAATACCAGAAACGTACCGGTTCGGAAGGCGATTCACAGTTCGAGATGCTCAAAAAGCTTGAGCTCGGTGAGGATGATTTCAGGGTGCTCATTGACCATTGTAATCAAATTGGAATCGAGTTCCTATCGAGCCCCTTCGACGAAGAGAGTGCCGATCTGCTCGATTCACTTGGAATGGCCACTTTCAAAATTCCATCCGGAGAGATCACAAACCATCCGTTCCTGATGCATGTGGCCCGTAAGAAGAAGCCGGTGATCATTTCGACCGGCATGTCCACTTTAGGTGAAGTTGAAGAAGCTGTCGGAATTTTTAACACCTGCGAGCCGACTCATGTCACCCTGCTCCATTGCGTGACCGAATACCCCGCCCCTTACGGGGAGATCAACCTAAACGCGATGCACACCCTTCGGGAGGCGTTTAAACTGGATGTTGGCTATTCGGACCACACTTCCGGCATCGAGATTCCGCTGGCAGCAGTCGCGCTCGGCGCCACTGTCATCGAGAAGCACTTCACCCTCGACAACGCCATGGAAGGACCCGATCATAAGGCTTCACTCAACCCGGACGACTTCAGGCAGATGGTCCGGTTGATTCGAAACGTGGAAAAGGCCATCGGTGATGGGATCAAGAGGCCGGCACCCTGTGAACTGAAAAACATCGACATTGCCCGGAAAAGCATCGTAGCTGCGGAAACAATCGAGGAAGGCGAGATCATTTCCCAACACAAGCTTACAATAAAAAGACCCGGTTACGGCATCCAGCCGAAAGACATGAATAAACTTGTGGGATTACAGGCGAATCGGATGATCGAAAAGGATGAAGTCATAAAATGGCATTACCTAGTTTAGCAAAAAAGAGGAAGATCTGTGTTGTCACCACCACGCGTGCCGATTACGGTCTGCTCTGCCGGTTGATGAAGGAAATCAGCGTGGATCCTGAACTGGAACTGGCAGTCATCGCCACGGGGATGCACCTGTCGCCCGAATTCGGCCTAACTGTTCGGGAAATCGAGGCTGACGGTTTCTATGTTGACAAAAGAATCGAGATGCTTCTTTCATCCGACAGCGAAAGTGCCATTGTCAAGTCGATGGGTGTGGCTATGATCTCCCTTGCAGATGCTATAAAGGACGTTGGACCGGATATTGTGGTTCTTTTGGGTGACCGCTTTGAAATTGTTCCGGTAGCGTTGGCATCGGTAGTTTTCAGGATTCCCCTGGCTCACATCCATGGTGGAGAAACCAGCCAGGGGGCCATAGACGAAGCTTTCAGACACTCTGTAACCAAGATGGCGAGCTTGCATTTCCCATCTACAGAGACCTACCGTAACAGGATCATACAGATGGGAGAAAACCCTGATTTAGTTTTCAACTTTGGGGCTCCCGGTCTCGATGCGATATACAACCTTCCTCTTCTCGATCGTAAGGAACTTGAGACTTCCCTCCAGTTCAGCCTGGATGGAGTCGTGGCAATAGTGACTTACCATCCCGTAACCACTGAGCGTGGAACGGCCTTGGAACAGGCAGAGAATCTGGTCAAGGCAATCGAATCATCCGGTATACGGGCGATATTTACCAAGGCCAATGCTGATGCCGATGGAAGAGTGATAAACATGAAGGTTTCGGAATTCTGCCTTTCAAACCCTGATAAGTTCAGGATGTTCGATAGTCTGGGACAGGTAAGGTACATGAGCTGTTTGAGACACCTTGACCTTATGGTGGGGAATTCCTCCAGTGGCCTGATAGAGGCTCCTTCGTTCAGACTGCCTGTCGTTAATATAGGCGATCGTCAAAAAGGAAGAATGCGGGCTGCCAACGTGTTTGATGTGGGAAATGCGGTAGAGGATATCAGGCAGGGAATTTCGTGGGTACTCTCACCTGCTTTCATAAAATCGCTAGAAGGTATGGAAAATCCGCACGACAAGTTTCGGGACGGGCAGACTTCCCGTCGTATAAAGGAACAATTGAAGACAATTGAACTCTCGGCACATCTGATCAAGAAAGAGTTCCGGGATATTCCCTGAGAGGCCCTATGATCAATACACTCATGATAATGCATGGCTCCCGGATCAAGGAAGCCTTGAAGCAGCTTGAGGAAACCGAACGGAAGACTCTATTTGTCATTGATGACGAAAGCCGATTGATAGGCACCTTGACGGACGGCGATATCCGTCGCTGGATTCTGGCGGAAGGGAGTCTCGATGGGATGGTTGAGAACATCTGTAATAAAACACCTCGCGTAGTCGCTATCGATTACGATGCGGAGCAGGTAAAGTTAGAAATGCTTGAGAATAAGATCGGATGTATTCCGGTCGTCAATGCCAATAGAGAAATCATCGAGGTCCTTTTCTGGGAAAACCTCTTCGGTGAAGGAGTAGCTCGCAAGCAGGTCAAGCCTATTGATTTACCAGTCGTCATAATGGCAGGCGGAAAAGGGACGCGGCTCGACCCGTTCACCAAGATTCTGCCAAAACCGTTAATCCCACTTGGAGACAAAACGGTCATTGAGATTATCATTGACTCCTTCGTCGAATGCGGCGCGGGAAAATTCTACATTTCCGTCAACTATAAATCGAAAATCATCAAATCGTACTTTGAGGAACTCGACCCTGCGTACGAGATCGAATACATATATGAGGAGAAGCCGTTAGGGACGGCTGGGAGCCTTAGATATCTCTGCGGCAAGATCGACACCTCCCTGATCATCACCAACTGTGATGTCATTATCAAAGCCGATTATCATGATATTGTTGAACAGCACCTTTCAAGTGGCAACGATATCACGCTGGTGGCTTCTCTAAAGAATTACAGCATACCTTACGGCGTCTGTGAGATAGTAAATGGCGGGACTTTAAACAAAATCCGGGAAAAGCCAGAATACAACTTCCTCGTGAACACCGGCATGTATGTTCTCGAACCTGAAACCCTGGAGTTCATTCCGGAGAACGAATTTTTTCATATAACACATTTAATAGAGAAAGTGAAGGCGGAGGGGGGCAAGATCGGAGTCTATCCCATCAGCGACAAGTCGTGGATAGACACCGGCGAATGGGCCGAATACAAGAAAGCCCTGGGCCATTTCAACAACATTCTGAACTAACATTTACCGGAAACAGGACTGAAGACAATGGTCAAAGGGAAACGAATCATTGCTGTGATACCGGCGCGGGGCGGGAGTAAAACCGTTCCAGGAAAGAATATCAAGCTGCTTAACGGGAAACCGCTGATTGCATGGTCCATTGAGGCCGCCAGGAGCACCGCCGAGATTGACCGGATCATCGTCTCGACCGATGACGACGCTATCAGTTCAGTTGCCATAGAGCACTGTGCCGAGGTGTATGCACGCCCAGTCCACCTTGCCACCGACGAGGCACTGGTCATCGATGCTCTGAGGGACCTGATCGCAACGTTAAAGAGTGAAGGGGAGCGGGCGGAAATCATGGTTCTGCTCGAGCCAACCTGCCCCCTGCGAGAGATAAGTGATATCCGGGATTGTCTCACTCTCATGGTGGATAAGGAGAAGGATTCTGTTGCCACCTTTAAAAAAGCCGAACTTAACCCACACCGAGCCTGGAAAATCCAATGCGGCACTCCGGAGGTGTTTATTCCCGGCGCGGTGCCATGGCTCCCTCGCCAGAAGCTTCCAGAAGCATTCCAGCTTAACGGCGCTGTGTATGTCTTCAATGTGAACCGGCTTCAGGATGACAGCCCATCGCTGCTGGTCGGCGAAATTGGCGCCGTCATCATGCCAGCGGAACGGTCCGTAGACATTGATAATGAACTTGATTTTGAGATTGCTGAGGCGATCATCAGGAAAAATAAACACGGGAGGCAAGAATGAGGAAAAGTATTTACGAACTATTATCCCTGAAAGGACGGACCGCCCTGGTTACCGGCGGGGCTGGTTATCTGGGTAGCGAGATGAGTTATACCTTGGCGGAACTTGGTGCGAACGTCATTATCGCCAGCCGTGACCTGAAGAAATGTCAGAAGCGGTGCGAGGAAATAGTCGAGAACGTTGGTAACGGCATCAAGACGCTCGCAATTGAGCTCGATCTTCTCGACAAACAATCCATTATCAGATGCTTTGAAGAAATACACCAGCATTTCGACGCAATCGATATACTTATTAATAATGCCTGGTCGGGTAACAAAAATAGCTGGGAATCGATCGACGACAAGGATTGGGACTACGACATCAATATGAGCTTGAACTCGAATTTCAAGATTACCAAAATTGCATTTCCTGATCTAGTTAAAACAAAAGGTGTCATCCTCAATATAGCCTCGATGTATGGCCATGTCGGTCCGGACTATAGGATATATGACGGTAAACAGTTTATGAACCCACCGAGTTACGGCGCTGCAAAGGCAGGTGTAATCCAGTTCACCAAATATCTTGCCAGCTTCTTATCACCACATCAGATTCGAGTGAATGCATTAAGCCCAGGCGCCTTTCCCCACGAGGAGACTCAACAATACAAGGAATTCATGACACGGCTCGGCTCCAAAAACCCCTTGAACCGAATCGGCTACCCCCATGAACTGAAGGGAGCCGTAGCACTTCTCTGCTCTGATGCCGGCAGTTACATAACTGGCCAGAACATCTGTGTTGATGGGGGGTGGGCTGCATGGTAACAAAATTGGGTATAATCGGCATCAGTGAGGGTAATGGCCACCCGTTTTCGTTTTCTGCGATTATCAACGGCTACACTGATGAAGGCATGGCAGCTGCTGGGTGGCCGGGTATCCATGATTACGTGAGGCGCCGAGATCCCTCCGAATTCGGCTTCGAGGGGTGCCGGGTGACCCACGCCTGGACTCAGGACCCGGAAGTGACGCATAAGCTGTGCATGGCCAGCCGGATTCCACATGCCGTAGCCACACCCGAAGAGATGATCGGAAACGTAGATGCAGTGATCATCGCAAGGGACGACTTTGAAATCCATTTCCCAATGGCAATGCCTTTTTTGAAAGCGGGACTACCAGTTTTCGTTGACAAACCTCTGTCCGTTGATGTCGCTGAATTAAGAGATTTCCGGGAATACCTGGAAAACGGGAAACTGATGTCCTGTTCGGGAATGCGTTACGCCCGTGAACTGGATGAGCCCCGCGCATCGCTGGCAGATTACGGGGAAATCAGACTGGTCCGAGGGGCAGTCCTTAACTCATGGGAACAATATGGTGTTCACCTTGCGGATGCCATTCTGAACGTTTTAAGCACCAGACCCGTTTCAGTGGTATCGCTCGATGCGCCTCATATGTCTGTGGCAGTCCAAATGGACGACGGGTCTCTACTGCAGCTCGATGCGTTGGGTTCAGTCGCAAAATGTTTCCGAGTAGATATTTTTGGCGCCAAAAAGAATAGCTCCCATGAGATCACCGACAATTTTTCCATGTTCCGCAGGGCAATATGGCATTTCACCCAATCCATCAAAACCGGTAAACCTGCCATCGACCCGGAACACACAATGACAGTCATGCGCCTCCTCATTGCCGGCAGGTTGTCCAAATCCGAAGGAAGAAAGGTTTTATTAGATGAAATACAAATATAAAAACATGTTCGATTTAAACGGCAAGACAGCAATTGTGACCGGTGGATTGGGGATCCTAGGGCGACGGTTCTGTCAGGGCCTAGCCGAATTCGGAGCCAATGTGGTTGTCGTTGACCTTGACGGTGATAAAGCCGCCGGCTACGCCAGCGAGTTGGCAACCCAATTCGGCATCGGTGCCGAAGGTGTCGCCTGCGACGTCTCCGACCCCCTTTCCGTTGGGGTCATGGTTGAGAAAGTTGTGGAACGTTTCGGTCAGGTGCATATCCTGCACAACAATGCGGCCTCTAAGTCAGCGAACCTGAACGCCTTCTTTGCACCGTTCGAGGAATACCCTCTCGAAGAGTGGCGCAAGATCATGGCGGTAAACATCGACGGCATGTTTCTGGTTGCCCAGGCTGTCGGTGGCCAGATGATTAAGCAGGAAACGGGAGGCAGTATCATCCAAACCTCTTCCATTTACGGCCTTTACGCCTCCGACAAGCGGATCTACGAAGGCTCTTTCTACATGGGAATGCAGATCAGCAATCCGGCGGTCTATTCGGCTTCCAAGGCAGCTGTAGTCGGCCTGACAAAATATCTGGCCGCCTACTGGGCCGACAAAAGCATCAGGGTCAATACCCTGGTACCTGCCGGCGTTGAAAGCGGACAGAATGAAACCTTCAAAGAGCGCTATTCCGCGCGCGTTCCCCTTGGCCGCATGGCGCAGGGTGAAGAGATGGTCGGGGCACTAATTTACCTGGCCTCAGATGCTTCGAGTTATGTGACCGGACAGAACATTGTGGTAGATGGAGGGCTCAGTGCCTGGTGATGTTTGATTTAAAAGAGTCGATGGCTGTTTCAATGATAATTCTGCAAACTCTGAAATACTAACAACTAACCTGACTACTTGGCATTAGGCTATTGTATAGCAACATTCTTTGTGTCTGAAGAAGCTCATGATGAGCGACGTTGTTCTTTGAATTGATCGAAGTGCCGATTTGCCCTTGGTTCCCATTTCTTCCTTGGTCTTGACAATCATCTTGCCCAGACGATGATGCTTGAGATTGCTCCACACCTGCTCGTCAAGGTTCAATTCTGGTGAATAAGGCAGTTAAAGAAAAAGTCTCCATCTTCCTTCCGTTGCAGCCACTAATACCTGAACCCGTTTGGACCTGTGCACGGGATGACCATCGACAATGAGAAATACCGGTTTCTCCTGGTTCTTGATAAGACGCTCCAAAAACTCGATGAACCGGTCGGTGGTTAATCAATCTTTGGTTGTCATGAACCGCATCGAACCTTTGGCTGATATGGCTGATACCATGTTCAGACTGAATCTGAAGCCGGTGGTTCTGATTACCGGTGTCTGTCCCTTGACTGCACAGGTGGTGCCACTGTGATAATCGGAACGGATACCCGCTTCATCACCGAAGTTGATGGTAGCACCGACTTTATTGGCTTCTTTTTGAATCGCCGGATACTCTTCGGATAGCCACTTATTCACTCGTGCCGGGTTTTGTTGCCCAGCACGACGCAGTGGTTTCTGAGGAGTAAGGCCAAGTTCCTTGAGCTGGCGGCCTACAGAGACTTCGGACAACGTTACGTTGAACTGGTCCTTGATGAGTTGGCGCACCATCGCCAGTGTCCAGAGCACAAAGGGAAACTTGAGCTGTTCCGGATTCTTCATCGTGACGATATCAAAGATCTTCTTTTTCTGGGCTGCCGTGAGCTTTGGTTGAGCGCCAGGGATTTTCTTGAAATTTAAGGCGTCAATGCCGCCTTCTTCGTAACGCTTTAACCACTGATAAACAGCCGATCGGTGAAAGCCGAGGGCCTTGATAACAACCTCGGGACTTTCTCCGGTTTGAATACGCTGTATTGCCAGTTTGCGAATCGCTTCACGGGTCTTATGATCGAGTTTTCTGCCATCAAGTTTTTCCATGGGGGCAGTATAGCGCATATCGAGTAGTTTGTGACGGTATTAGTAACTTTAATATCGCGTATAGGAGTGAAGAACTCATGGTTCATATTGCCGTTCATCCACATTATCTTCACTATTATCTACACCGTATTTGTATTTTGGGCTTGGTGCGTGGAAAGCTTCAGAAGCAATCCATTCCAGCTATCAAGCCATTAGCACAGAGCCAAAATGATAAACCAACTGTCCATTATCAGTTCGGCAAGGATATAAAAGGGAAAATTCTAAGTCTGATAGAAACCCCGATTTTCGATTTGTCTATTAACGATGCATATTGTTTAAAAGATAAATCAGTTCATCCTGAGATACGACATATTTTTAATTTTAATGGAGTTCCTTTAAGTTCGGATGCGCAGATTGAGGCAATTGATAGGAATAAATGGACACTTCGGGATTCGGGCAAAATTTATAACATCAGAAGATTGGATGAGTCATTTTCTGTTTTTATTCAACATGAAGGTATCATAGCATCATTCATACGCGTATTGGGAATAATTTATTA
>Ga0181533_1001691_pt1 | contig 27694 bp, 8 predicted proteins | sample PEATcosm2014_Bin_45_FD_119772 | JGI IMG/M metagenome (GOLD analysis project Ga0181533, IMG submission 119772) | Peatland microbial communities from MTU Mesocosm Facility, Houghton, MI, USA - PEATcosm2014_Bin11_60_metaG | ecosystem: Environmental > Terrestrial > Soil > Wetlands > Peat | place...
CCGGTCGAGTGCGGACGCGTTGCGCGGCTTGTACCTGAACGCTCCCGATGGAGCGATGGTGCCGCTCGGCGAACTGGCGAAAGTGCAGGAAGGAACGATCGATAAGAACATCTACCGAAAAAACCAACGCGAAACGGTTTATGTGACCGCGGATGTGGCCGGAGCCGAAGAGAGCCCGGTGAAAAACTCTGACAGGAATAAGCATTGTGCGTAGCCGTGGAACAGAGCGGAAGACTTCTATTATTCCTCCACATGCAGTCTTATCGACCAACGAGCACGAAGGCACCCCAGTAGTAGACCAGGTCGCGACCATAACGCGCCTTGACCGTGGCGCGCAGCTCGCTTTGCGCTTCCCGCAGCGCTTCGTGCTTGTCTTTCCCTCCGAGCCACTTCTGGTAAAACAGCGTCATCAACTCCTGCGTCTCCTGGTCCGGCACCGACCACATGCTCATCAGCACGGACTCGGCGCCAGCCTCCTGCAGTGCGCGCCGCAGCCCGAATACGCCCTCGCCGTTTTGCGATTCCCCCAGCCCCGTCTCGCACGCGCTCAGCACTACCAGTTCCGTCCCTTGCAGGTTGAGCTGCGTCGCTTCGTATGCCGTCAACACGCCATCGTCCATGTCCGCCGGCGTTGCCCTGCCCTCGAGCGTGCGGTTCGCTCCCGTCAAGTACAGCCCCGACCGCAGCATGGGGTCTTCCAGCCCCGACGCGCGCTCCTCGCCCAGCCCTACCGCCAGATCCTTCTGCTTCCGCTCCTGGTCCGACTCGAAAAACCCGTGTGTGGCCAGGTGCAACACCCGCGGGCTCTGCACCCCCTTGACCCGCTCCTCCAACGCCTTCTCCTGCGTGTACAGCCCCACATCCCAGTGCTGTTCCTTGAGCAGCTTGGACACTGTTTCGGCTTCCTTCTGGGTTCCCGGTAACGGATTCAGCTTCCCGCCACGCAGGTCCCGCGACCGCTGCTTCGCGCTCGGCACTGCGACAGCCTTCGCCGTGGCTGCATCCTTGGCCTTCTCCGTCTTTTCTGTCTGCTCCGTCTTCTGCAACGCCCGCACCGCTAGGCGCTGCTGCGCTTCGTCCAGGTCAAACAACGGGTTGCCCATCACCACTGCCGCGTTGCATGTTGAAGCTCTCCTCTGGCGCAGCACATCCTTCGTGCTGGACACGATGCGCAGATCGTACTTCTCCATCAGCAACTGTCCAGCGTTGTCGGGCACCACGCCCAGCGCCACCTGGTTCAGCACCCCATCCGTGGACACATAAACTCTCCGGGCGCTGCCCAGCACTGGTTCCAACGGCTTCCAGAACGCCTGATAGAAGGACGTCGTTGGTGCCGCGGCGTTCGCCTCGCTTTCCACTCCTAGCTCTTCGAAGCCTCGGATTGTTCGGTTTTCGCTGAGTCCCGCGCGCAGCCGGTAGTCGCGCAGCGGATCGTCTTCCAGCGCTTTGGCTTCGCCCAGCACTACGAACTGCGGCTGCGTGCTCTCCGGCCTGACGATCAGCGCCACGTATTCGCTCGCGCCGGTCCACTTCTTGCCGTCGTAGAAGTCGAAACGGACGATTTCGACAGCGGCTTCATCGGGCTTGAGCGCGTCGCGCACCTGCTGCCAGGTGACGTGCGCCAGGCGCTTCTCCTCGGCCAGCGCCCCGGAGCGCTTGACCAACTCTTTCTCCAATTCGTTGGCTTCCTTTTCGAGCTGTTCGATTTGCGCGAGCCGCGCGGCCTGTTTCTGCGCTTCGGGTTCGGAGGGTGCAGTGACAAGCTTCGCCAGCTCGCCTTTCTTTGCCGCCAGTTCGTCGAGCAAGCGCAGCGCCTCGGCGTCACCGCTCGCGATGATCTTCGCGCGCAGCGCAGCCACGCTCTGCGCGATGAACCCTTTCTGCCACAACACTGTGTCGTACATCTTCCCGGCAAGTCCGGGAACCTGCTGGCGATAGGTGAAACAGAAACTGAAGTACGTGGGAAAACGGTCTTGCACGGTTGCCAGGAACGCCAGGCGCTCCTTCTCGCTCATATAGGTGAAGTAGTATTGGAACTGCTTTGCCAGAGTCTCGAACGCCCGGTTGAAGAAGGGCACGGCCTGAGCAGGCTGCGCCCAGGCATAAAAGAACCCGGCGAGATTGTTCAAAGAGGTGGCCACGTCAGGATGCTCGGGGCCAAGCGCTTTCTCGAAGATGGCCAGGGCGCGCTTGAAGAGTGGCTCGGCATCGGCGTAGCGACCCTGGTCCGCGTACAACGCGGCGAGATTGTTCAACGAGTTGGCCACGTCCGGATGACCGGGACCGAGAGCCTTCTCGCGGATAGCCAGGGCACGCTTGTAGAGTGGCTCCGCATCCGCGTAGCGACCCTGGTCCGCGTACAGCCCGGCGAGATTGTTCAACGACTGGGCCACGTCCGGATGACCGGGACCGAGAGCCTTCTCGCGGGTAGCCAGGGCACGCTGGTAGAGTGGCTCCGCATCCGCGTAGCGACCCTGTTTCTTGTACAGCCCGGCGAGATTGTTCAGGTCGGTGGCAATATACGGGTGCTCCGGCTCCAATGCCTTCTCGTCGATGGCGAGGGCGCGCTTAAAGAGTGGCTCCGCCTCTGCGTAGCGGCCCTGCTTGTAGTACAGGAAGGCGAGATTGTTCAACGAGCTGGCCACGTCCGGATGACCGGGACCGAGCGCCTTCTCGCGGATGGCCAGGGCACGCTGGTAGAGTGGCTCCGCCTCTGCGTAGCGGCCCTGGTCGTCGTACAGCGCGGCGAGATTGTTCAGGTCCATGGCAACATTTGGGTGCTCCGGCCCGAGTGCCTTCTCGTCGAGCGCCAGGGCGCGCTGGTAGAGTGGCTCCGCATCCGCGTAGTGCTCCTGCTCCCTGTACAACTCGGCGAGATTATTCAAGTCGGTGCCAACATCCGGGTGCTCCGGCCCCAGTGCCTTCTCGTCGATGGCCAGGGCGCGCTCGATGAATGGTTCCGCATCGGCGTAGCGCCCCTGCTCCTTGTACAGCGCGGCGAGATTGTTCAGCGACGTGGCCACGTTCGGATGGTCAGGGCCGAGCGCCTTCTCGAGGATAGCCAGGGCACGCTTGTAGAGCGGCTCCGCATCCGCGTAGTGGCCCTGGTCGTCGTACAGCGCGGCGAGATTGTTCAGGTCGATGGCAACATTTGGGTGCTCCGGCCCGAGTGCCTTCTCGTCGAGCGCCAGGGCGCGCTGGTAAAGGGGTTCCGCATCGGCGTAACGACCCTGCGCCCGGTACAGCTCGGCGAGATTGTTCAAGTCGGTGCCAACATCCGGGTGCTCCGGCCCGAGTGCTTTCTCGTCGATGTCCAAGGCACGCTGGTAGAGGGGTTCCGCATCGGAGTGGCGTCCCTGCTTGCGGTACAGCTCAGCGAGATTGTCCAACGAGGTGGCCACGTTGGGGTGCTGCGCCCCGAACGTGGCCTCGGCGACGCGGAGCGACTCTTGAGCGAGCGGGATGGCCTCTGCGTACTTGCCCTGTTGGAGAAGCTGGACAACCTGCGCGTTCAGTTCGTTCCAGCGCGCTTCTTGCGCGGACACGGGAACTGCCAACGCGAGCGCAAGCAGCACAAGACAACCGACGGAGCCAATCTTGCGTGCCAAGGCTCTGTCTATACTTCCTCCTCGCGTAGTTCTACCGGCCCACCAGTACGAAGTACATGTGTGGCCAGGGTGGTCTGACTGACGTGAGTGGCATAACATTCTGGTGTTAAACCTCCTCTTCATGCACAACCAATACTGTTAGCAGGGATATGGCGCCGACGTGTGAGTGCCGGCTTCACAGCCCAACCTGGAGGAATTGGGCCCTTCGCCTCGGGGGGTGCTGCGTCCCGGCGTGGGAACTGCTCTTCGGGGAGGCGAACTGTAATTCGATACCTGAATTATGGCGAATTAGCCAGTGACCCAGGTCACCTTCACCTTGCTAGCCAGCGAAATCCTGATAAGGGCCCTGCCCGCAAAGGTGCCCACATTGCCCGTTGCGCTGCAGGTCGCCACCGGGTATCTCCCGGAATGTCCGCCGCACAAGATAGCGCTGATGTTCACCAGGACTTGGAAAGCGTATGTGTAGCAACGTAAGGACTCCTCAGACTTGCCAATGGGAAGCTTCAGAGTGCGGGGTAAGCAGGCACAAGGCATCACGCCCATCTGTGACCAGTGTCACGGTCCCTGACGAATCATTCAAATAACTTGAAAATAGATAATTGTGTCCGCGTCACTGAACTGGCCGCCAGTCCCTCGAGCACGCATCCAATGATGACTGGATCCAGCATGGTGCGCACGGATTTGGAGTGAATGAAGAGAGCATGAAGAGAGGGTACCCATAATGAAAAAGTTTCGAGGTATTGGTGTGCTCGTTGCGTTTTTGGCTATGGCCAGTCTTGCTTTCGGCCAGGCCACGACCGAAAAGAAGACTGCCCCAGGCCCGGGCGATAAAGCCCAGGTAGTGAATGACACGGCGAAGACCCGCGGCGCAGGCGCAGTAAATCCCAACATCAAGAGCGCTGACACGAAGAACAATTCGAAACAGCAGACGACTCCCCCTCCGCCGAACAAGGGTGGCGCAACGCGAGGGCCTGGCCCGTACGAATGCGGCATTCACGTTGACAACCATACTCCCTGGCACATCGAGATCTACGTGGACGGAAATTACGCTGGCACGGTAAACAGTTGGGGGGACGTAGCTGGGATCACGGGCAATGGGCCCTCAACCCTGTATGGGATTGCTCGCTTCTCTGATTCAGGCGATCTGGAATGGGGGCCAACGGTGTTCAATTGCCCTGCCGGAAGCGTCTATACCTGGCGGCTTAATAAGCCTTAAAACGACAAACGCTTCATAAAAACAGGCTGCACTCTCCAGCATCTTTTGCCACTTGCCGGCGAATTCCTGTTTGGAGGAATCATGAAGGCACTCCATTGGCATTTGGTGCGGGTTCTCGCAGTATGTCTCTGTCTGGGACCTTCACTTGCCTGCCATGCGCAGACGAAACGTGCGCTGTTGATTGGCATTGACGTTTACGCACCCGAAGGAAGAGCAATCCATGCCCCCGCGCCAGCGACCAAAAGTGAGAAGTTCTATGACAAGACTGGAAGCCGCTGGGATCTTCCCACCTGGCCGAACTTGAGCGGAGCGGTCGCGGACGCAAGGGCCATGAGGACCCTGCTCACCAGCCCCAAGTTCGGCTTTCCGAACGACGCTGTTCACATCCATATGCTTACGAACGGCCAAGCCACTCGCAAGGAAAGCCTGGAAGCCATGCAGAGATACTTGGTGGACGAACCCGCGAAGGGCGATACGGTCGTCTTCTATTATGCAGGCCATGGTTCGCAGCGCTACAACTCCAAGTCCACCAAGCCCGATCACCTCGATGAGACCATTGTTCCGGCGGACGCACGCACCGGCGAATATGACATCCGCGACAAGGAGATCGCGCGGATCCTGAACAAGGCGCTCGACAAGGGTGTCCGGCTCACCGCCATATTTGATAGCTGTCACAGCGGGACCATTGCCCGCGGCATACCCATGGGATCCCTGGGCACTGCCCGATTCCTCGGCTACGATCCGCGCGACGCGGACGATCCTCCGGACACGAATGCTGGCGGCACGCCGGTCGTCCGGCCGGAAGATCGTACTGACAACGCCGCTCTTGTGTTCGCGGCCACGCAGCACGACCAGTTCGCGCGAGAGTGGGAATTCCAAGGGGAGCAACATGGGGCATTCACCGTTGCATTAATGGAGGCCCTGAATTCCCTTCCCGTAAGCACACCAGCACGCGATGTGTATAAGCGCGTGAAGGTCGTTATGCAAGGCATGGGACTCGCAGACCAGCAACCGGTGCTGGGCGGCACGACAGATCGACTGGCCCAGCCGTTACTTGGAACAGGCTCGTCCTCCACCCGGTTCACCGTTGCCGTGGCGCCGGAAGGAGTATTGAACGATGGACGAGTCGTACTCGACGGCGGCTTGATCAATGGACTGGGCCAGGGCAGCGAACTCGTTGGGAAGAGTGACACGAAGGGAGCCCAGCCGGTTCGTATCCGGATTTCGGAAGTGGAAGGTCCCAACAAGTCCATTGCGGAGGTCCTGAGCCAACCGGGTGAAAAGATTGAAGCGGGAGACCTCTTTGAATTGGATAGGTGGGTTCCGGCCGAACACAGCCGCCTAAGGGTGTGGATGCCGCTGGCCAATCTTACCGCCGCGCAACTTGAAGATTTTGCTGCTGAACTGGTAACCGTGCGGGAATCAAGCAAGATTGGATTTGTGGAGGATCCGGTATTGACGCGCCCGACCCATATGCTGTCTTGGGATGGGAAGTCGTGGATACTGGCGGCGGCCGGGGGCGCTACAAAGTCGCTCGGCGACAACCCTAAGGCCGAGCAGATCATTTCGGCAGTGGGTGCTGGAGGTCAGTTATTCGTCGGTCTACCCCCAAGCAAGGAGTTCTCGGATCAACTCAAAATTGCGGAAGACACCAACCATGCTGTCGAGACGGTCCGGCGGCCGGAATTGGCGCAGTATCTGCTGACTGGCCGCTTAAACGGCTCGTCCCTGGAGTATTCGTGGGTACGAAAAGATGTGATTGAGCAGGCGAAGACGAGCGCAGCCCCGCTTGGCCAGGGCGAATCTGTTTGTTCGGGGGACTCGCCATTCCCTTCTCGCACCGACTGGATCGAAGCCTCTTCGCTGACTTCCTCGCAAAAGCTTACCGAGTACGCGTTGCGCCTTGTCAGGATTCGATCCTGGCTGCAATTGCCGGTGCCGCCGGGCGGCGGCGACTCCGATTTTCCTTACCGGCTGGTTCTGAAGCGTCGTGGCGGGGAAGAACTCAAGGCTGTCGATTCCGGCATCGTCGCCGGAAAAGAGACTTACGATCTTGTATTACACAGCGACAATCCCGTCCCACCGACCGTCAGTCGTCAATGGGTGTACGTTTTGGGGATTGATTGCAGTGGCGCCGGCAAGCTGCTCTATCCGCTTCTTACGGCAGCAGAAGGCAATCAGAAGCCGGATCGCGGCCAGTTTGCGCAAGATATTTCTTTGACCGGACCAGGCAATCCGATTCGCATCATTCCTCCATTCGGAGTGGACACGTACATCCTGCTGACGACTAGCGAGCAGCTTCCCGATCCGAGTGTTTTGAACTTTCAAGGCGTACTCACTCGAGGCGAACGTGCGCCATCGAGCCCGCTGCAAGACCTGCTTGGGAGCGCCAGTGCAGGGACACGCGGAATGGATCGGCCTATGCCTTCCAACTGGTCAGTGCAATTTCTGCAGACAAGGAGTGTTCCCAACAGGGCAGAAAGCACAGTGCCGTAGGCAGGGTCCTGTGATTCGCTCGACGGCCATGACGTGAAGCACCCATGTCCGCGAGCACAGGGAGGAAGAAAATGAAACGCATTGCTGTTGCCGTTGTGATCGCGTTGCTGCTGAGTATCTCGACGTTGGCTCAGCAGACCCCAAATGCTGCAATGGTGCAGCGCGTGTTTGGGAGGTTGCTCAGCGCGCCGGGCGTAGTCGAACCCGTGGGCAAATACGCCTCTTGGCCACCGCAGGTCGCCATCCTAAGCGCAGGGAAGGAGGATAGAGAAGGTGTCCGGGAGTCATTGCAATTGACCGCGTTCGCTGCTGCCCCGGATTGTCATCCCATTGTCCGCATCTCCCAAGACCTGCTCGATCAAGTGGTACAGAATGATCCGGACCGGTTGGCGCTCATTCTGGGCCATGAACTCGGCCATGTCGTCTTAGGCCATCCCGTGTGCACCTCAGAGAAAGACAGAACGTCAACACTTGAACTCGCGGTGACGCGCGACCAAGAATACGCTGCCGATGCGAAGGGCTATGAACTGGCTCTGCAAGCCGGTTTCTCCGTCCGCAATGGCCTTCGAGGTTTGCAGAGGATGGATGAGATCAACCACTATTCAAGCTTCGAGGCTCTCTCCGTCGACCATCCCTCCTGGGCGGACCGTATTGCTCGCTTGGACAAACAGCAAGCTCCCCTTTGGCGCAGCATGGGCGCGTTCAACGATGGCGCCACCTTCCTCGCTACGGAGAATTATGAGCTGGCCGCCAGTTGCTTCCGTTCGGTGCTGCGGGAGTTCCCGCAAGCCGCGGATGCCACGGCTAATCTCGGCTATGCCCTGTTGATGCAGTACATCGACCAATTACAGGATGATGATCTGCGGAAGTTCGGCATCGGGCAACTCGCCACCGGGTCGTTTTATAGTGAGTCGTATCATTTGAAGTCTCAAGTGCGTGGCGTAGATGCCGTCCTTTGGTCCGAGGCAGTGCAGATCCTGCAGCAGGCGGAGCAGATGGATAGCAGGCTGGCGCTGGTAAAGGCTAATCTTGGCCTGGCCTACTTGGTCCAGCCGTCGGGAGCGGACCCGAAGCTTGCGGCCACCTATCTTCAAACTGCGCTGCAGATGGTGCGTGGTGACCGGGCCATGGATGACCCCAACGCAAAAACTGCGGTCGGGGCGGTCATCAACAACTACGCTGTCGCGCTCCAGGCAAGCGGCGATATCAACGGTGCGTACGACGTGCTGCGGCTGCTTTCGAAGGGGCAGCCTCAAGTCACCGATGAACAGACGTACCTGCAAAGCACTTCCCTGCTTTACAACATTGGCACCATGCTGGCAAGCTCCGATGATCCGGCTGACCGCCGGCAATCCGCCGAGGTTCTGGATCGGTACCTGCGCATGGCGCCTCCCGAATCGTCGTGGTGGAAGCTTGCTTACAAGCAATACGCCAAAGTCTGCTCGATTGCAGCGGCGGGATGCGTCGGCGAATCCCAACTGAAGAGTGGAGGTCGCGCACCGCTAAGAGAGGTGATGGCCGTTGATGTGGGTGGAGGCAAGGTAGTGCGTCTCGGCGAATCCGCAATGGACGCGGCGGCCGTGCTTGGCAACGGACAGGAAATTGGCGGCGTACCGGGCACCACCATGCGGCGGTTGCGCTATCCAAAGTACTTCGTTGACCTCCTGACCACGGATGTGGTCGTAGCCATCATCATGAACAACAAGAATTCACCTGAGGTGCAGGTACGGCAATTGGGAGCCGGCTCGCAGAAATCCGCCCTACGCTTCGGCATGTCGGCCGAACAACTCGACCGCATACTTGCGGACCAACCCTATCGCTACGAAGGACTGACCGACACTTGGGTGCCGTACCGGTTCTATCCCGGCATGGGCATCGCGGTGTTGGTCGGACCACAAAAGACGGTGGATGAACTGTTGCTCGTGCGCAGCGCGCTGCCGAGCCAGTAGCCAGGGTGCGCGAGCCCGCTAAGGTTTTGCGACGATGAAGGGTTGCGGTTCTTCTTCGCGGCGGTAGAAGACGCGGGGACGCTGCAAGGAGCGTTGCTCCGGCGAGGCAATTTCTTTTTCTTCGCCGTCGACAACGGCGAATCCCCGGCCTTGCTTTTGTGCTTCCTGCATCGATGCCAACTGGAGCTGCGGCACGAGTTGCGTCGCAAAATCAAGCCAGTGGCGAAGTTCGACTTGGCCGTCTACGGCGGCGTCTTGCGTCTTCAGACCTTTCTCGACCAGCGCGTAGGTGAGGAAGCCGTGGCCTCCGCCTAACTGCGCCGATTCCAACGCCGACTGATAGCCCTGCGAAGCTGTGAGAATGTACATGCCTTTTTCCCAGGCTAGCTGGGCCAAGCCTTTGGAGTTCATTGGGCCACGGCGCTTCTCTTCAGCCTCCAGCGCCTGGCCGGAGCGGCAGGCATCGATCACGAATAGCGAACGTCCAGCGCCGATTTTCTCAAACACATCGCCTAATTCGAGATCGGAAACGGTGTGCGCCTCCGGCTTGCCGAGATCCTCGATGCGATCCGGCACGACCACGTCGTGGGGCAACAGGTAGAAGCGCTGGCCCACCGCGTGGCCGTGTCCGGCGTAGTAGATAAAAACGCCATCTTCCGGCTGCGCTGGGGCCAAGTCCGCGAACAGCTTCTGCTGCGCTGGGGTCAACTTCTCAGTTGAACCACCGGCCAGGCGATCGAGCGCAGCGAGAATGTTCGCCTTGGTGGCATCGCCGTCCAGCAGATAGGTAGTCTTCACCGTGGCGTAATTCTGCAGCTTAAGCTGTTGCTCGGAAAAGACGGACGCGAACTCCTTCACGTCAGCCACCGCGTACTTCAGGTTGTAGGCCTTGTTGGCGTACTCGTTCACGCCCATGGCCAAAATGTAGCCAACGCCGCCGCGCTTCAGCGAATCGGCCCCAGTCACGGTGATCGTCGCGTCTGCACTCTTAATGTCCGACTTGCTGAAGGCATAGGCGGTGAACTTGTTCTCCCCCGCAACGATGGGAAGCTCTGCTTCCAACTGCGCATGGCCTCGGGAATCGAGTGGCAGGTCTCCCCGCCAGACCTTGACCAACGCACCATTGCGGAACAGGCGAATGTCGCGCGCTCCGCTACGGCCGGTATGCTGAGCGTCCGGCGGTGCGTCGCTCACCTTCAACCGCAGCTTGATCGCGCGTGATTTCAATGCTTGGCCAGTTGGCGCGTTATCGGTCCGCTCGATGGCAACGACCGGCTGGCGGCGGTCAATGCTGGCGATGTCGGTCGCGGCCTTGGGATGCTTGCCAGCAAGGATGTCCGCCAGCAGCCCCGGATAGTAAAACTCGCGAAAGAAAATCTCCACGGGCGCGACGTCAAAGGTATTGTTGTTGAACCGCCAGAGGATCTTATTCCACGCTTGCGGTGAACCATCGAAGAGGCCATCCGGCGAGACGGCAAGCCAGTCAGTGGAATCCTTCACAGCCATCAGCGTTGCTGCAAGCTGTCCTGTACTGGCTTCCCACACCCGTGTGGTTCCGTCGTCACTGCCAGAGAACAACCAGCGGGAATCGGGGCTGAAGGCCAGGGACAAAGCCGCATCAGTGTGACCGACCAGGCTGTGCAACTCGCGCCCGCTCACCGCGTCCCAAATTTTGATCGTTGTGTCATAGCTTCCAGAAGCCAATGTCCGGCCATCGGGGCTGAATGCTACGGGGGAAACGTAAGAGGAGTGGCCGGCGAGGCCGAGCAGCTCACGACCACTTGCTACGTCCCAGAGCTTGACGGTGCGGTCTGCGCTACCCGAAGCCAACGTATGCCCATCGGGGCTGAAGGCCACGGATTCGACCGTATCGGTGTGGCCAGCCAGGCTGCGCAGTTCGCGCCCGCTCGCCACATCCCAGAGCATGATCGTTTTGTCCTCGCTACCCGAAGCCAACGTATGCCCATCGGGGCTGAAGGTGACAGAGAACACCGCCTCGGTATGGCCAGTCAGCCTGCGCAACTCACGTCCGCCCGATACGTTCCATAGCTCGATCGAGTTATCCCCGCTACCCGATGCCAGCGTCTGACCATCAGGACTGAAGGCCACCGAGGAAACCCATTGAGTGTGGCCGGTGAGGCTGCGCTTTTCATGGCCGGTCGCCATGTCCCACAACTTAATCGAGTTGTCCCCACTCCCCGATGCCAACGTCCGTCCATCGGGACTGAAGGCCACGGACATAACCGTTTCGGTGTGGCTGGTCAGGCTGCGTAGCTCAAGCCCGCTCGTCAGATCCCAGATCTTGATCGTGCGGTCGATGCTGCCTGAAGCCAACGTCCGCCGATCGGGGCTCAAGGCAATGGACAGAATCCCAAAAGTGCCGCCCGACAGGCTGCGCAGCTCACGTCCGCTCGCCACGTCCCACAGCTTGATCGTGTTGTCCGAGCTTCCCGAAGCCGACGTCTGCCCGTCGGGGCTGAACGCTACGACATCAACGGCGTCGGTGTGGCCGCCCAAACTGCGCAGTTCGCGCCCACTGGCTACGTCCCAGAACTTGATTGTGTTGTCCCCACTGCCCGATGCCAACGTTCGCCCATCGGGACTGAAGGCCACTGAGGAAACCCAGAGGGCGTGGCCGGTGAGGCTGCGCTTTTCATGGCCGGTCGCCATGTCCCACAACTTAATCGAGTTATCCCCACTCCCCGATGCCAACGTCCGTCCATCGGGACTGAAGGCCACGGACAGGACTGCATCAGTGTGACCGGTCAGAATGCGCTGCTCATGGCCGCTCGCTATTTCCCAGATCTTGATCGTGTGGTCGATGCTGCCCGAAACCAGTGTCCGCCCATCGGGGCTGAAGGCCACCGAGGAAACCGGACCTGCGTGGCCGGCCAAGTTACGCAGTTCGCGTCCGCTCGCCACGTCCCAGAGCCTGATCGTCTTGTCCCCGCTTCCCGAAGCCAACGTCCGCCCATCGGGGCTGAACGTTACGGAATCAACGTAAGCGGTGTGGTCGGTTAGGCTACGTAGCTCACGTCCGCTAGCTACATCCCAGATCTTGATCGTCTTGTCCCAGCTTCCCGAAGCCAACGTCCGCCCATCGGGACTGAACGCCACGCAATCAACCCAATGAGTGTGTCCAGCCAGGCTACGCAGTTCACGACCGCTTGCTACGTCCCAGAGCTTGATCGTTTTGTCCCAACTTCCCGAAGCCAACGTCCGCCCATCGGGGCTGAACGCCTCGGAGGAAACACTAGCAATGTGGCCGGTTTGGACGACGAGTTCAGGCTTTTGCGCGCGGACAGAGGATGCGAGGAACAAAACAGCAAGCGAAGAAACAGCAACGACCGCTTTCATGGGAGGCCCCTCCGCCCCACCATATTCCTGTGCACATGTTACGCCCAGATCACGTCATGCAGTGTGACAAAATCGAAATGAACAAGGAGCTTTTACCGAACATGGGCAGTGGCCCCAGGAGCCTAAGAACGGTGAGAACACAGCCAGATCAAGCTAGCGTCGCCCAATCGCGGCCGCTAATCGGTCGTCCATCTCCGTGAGCGCTTGCCGATAGCTGGAGTCCGTGGGGATTTTGGCGATGGCGGCGCGAAATTCCTCGCGTGCTTCGCTCCACAAACCGAGCCGCTGGTCGACGTCAGCCATGAGCGCGAACGATGCCGCGTCATCCTGCTTCTGAAGTGCAGCATAGAGAGCGGCGCGCTTCTGAATGTCATCTTCCGAAAGCGTCGAAAATTCTTCTTCACCTTGCACTGGCGGGCCGGTGCGATCAACAGTGTAAAACTCCCAGTGATAGCGAGAGCCAGGATGCAACACACTCGCAGGCACGGCGATCGCCGTTAACTGCGTCTCAATATTGAATGCCGAATGCCTCGACTCGTCTTCGAGCTTGACCACGTAGCGCGTTGCTCCGGGCACCGCATCGAAGCGGAGAATCGTGTGGTCGGGCAAGGATTTGGCATCGAACCGGGGATACATGTTATGGATGCGAGCGCCGGATTCCCCGCGAAGGCGAATTGCTCCAGCACGAGCGCCAGCCTGCGCGGCATTCGCGATCGCCGCAAGCCGAGGTATCGGCGGGAGCGGATCAAGAGCCCGCACTGATCCGGTCAAGATGTTTGGTCCACTACGTGTAAGTGAAAGCCGCGTCCTCTCGCTGACCTCGTAGCGGTTGCCGTTGGCAAACACAAGCGTCAACGCGGAAGCCGCGCTGGTCTCGATGATCGAAGCGGCCGGCAACCAGTTAAACAGACTAATCGCATTCTTTTTCCCCGCAGGCGTCAGGACGGACGCATGTCCAGACAAGTTCGTGACCACGGCAACGAATTCCGGAGCGTCAACCGCTTGAGTGCGTGTCGCAGTAGCTGTGGCCGTGGTGAGCAACAAAACTCCCAAGGACAAAGATCGCCGCAGTTTCACGCTTGGCGCGACACTTGCCGTTTCTGAGTGAGGGAATCCGGGCAGAAGAGAACGTAGCACAAGCCCGACTGCAAGAGCCATGATCGCCGTGAGTAACGGGCCAGCAACGGGAACCACGAATTGCATTTGGCGAAACAAGAGAATCGCAATGCTGGCATACGCCAAGCTGAAACCGGCAAGAATGACGATTGGCACACCGAGCCTCGAAATACAAAGTGACGCGGCCAGAATTACGCTGCAAAGCAGCCCGAGCACAATCCATTTTGGCACCGGGCGCGGGTCCCTGTATGGCAACCCTTCCAGAATCGTATTCACGATGAGCGCCTGTAACGCTACTCCAGAGGTGGCGTCCGGCCGGCCGCGACGAGCTGGGATTCGATGGTAATCATCGCCCGATCCCACCAGTTCCGCGCCAACAAGGACCAGCTTCCCCCGAAAAATCTGCGGGTCACGATCCAGTTGGGATCGCAGATCCTTCCAGGAGATCTTGGGCAGATTCTGCCAGTCCATCCGGAAGTCAATCCAGAATTGGCCTGCCGGTGCACTCCCCACCGTTGGTCCGGGCATTTTCCCGGCAAGGGAGCGCGCCGCGTGAGCGGCCCATGAATCCCGAAACTCTCCTCCCGCGTCCTGGAAGGAGAGGTTCGCACGCCGAGCTACGGTATCTGCGTCCTCCCCCAGATTGACGAACCCAAAAATCCGCGAAAATCGTTCAGGGCCAAGAGCAGCAGCCGTCAGGCGGTTTACGCAGGCCGCGCCTTGAGTCTCTCCCGATGGCGTCGAAAGCGCAGCAAGCGTAAGAGTGTCGCCGCGAGCAAGAAGTAGCTTCGAAAATTGCTCCGAGTGCGACCATTGCTCGGGGAGTATAAAGTCCATGGCCACGCCCTGCGCCCCGGCGGCAAGCACACCTTCCAATTGCCCCCCAAACTCGTCTGCCCTCTCCGTCAAGGGAGTCGGGTCGGCCGCCAAAGAAGCCTCGTCCACGGAAATGACCAAAAGGCGCGGATCCGGCTTCCGCAAGGGCGTCGCGGCAAAACGTAGATCCACCGTCCGACGATCGAGTTCCTGGACAAATCCCAAATGTTCGAGCGGCCATGCCAGTACGAGCAAGACTGCCGTGGCCACCAGTGCGAGCGCCAGGCGCCGAGGAATTTCTCGAGCTTGCCACAATCTGGTTTCCGCCCTGGCGGCCGCCACGCGCAGTATCGTTACGAAATCCATCGCGCTCTTCGGCCGTGCCTGGGGATCTTTGGCAAGTGCCGCCTGAATAGGTGAGTCAAGCTCGGGCGATAGCAAAGGGTTCGCTCGTGAAGGCGCGGAGGGTGCCGAATGGAGATGGCCCTGCACGATTTCGGATGGCGATCCGCGAAAGGGCAGCTTGCCAGCGAGAATCTCGTAGGTCATCACACCTAGTGCATAGATGTCCGCCAGAACACTCGTGCCCTCGCCGCGAAGTACTTCTGGGGCGAGGTAGGCGAGAGTGCCCTGAACATTAATCGGAAGAGGGGCGAGCGCGTCTCCAGCAAGGCTTGGGCCGGAGTGCGCGGATAGGCCAGCCTGAGGCAGAGAGTCCACTGTGTCGTCCGTACTGGCTTCGTCCAACTTCGATTTGTCCCCTGACCCGGGCGGATCAGAATGCAGCGCTGCCTCTGCCTCTTTTCCGGGGCCGGCGGCTTCGCGTTTCGGCACCAGCTTCGCCAAACCAAAATCCAGAATCTTTGCGCTCTCGGCGCCGTTTACGTCGTGGGTGACAATTACGTTGCTGGTTTTCAGGTCCCCATGAAGCACGCCCTTTCCATGAACGTAATCAATCGCGACGGCAATCGCTTCCAACATTGGTAATACGCGTCGCACTGGCAGGGCGCCTTCCTCACGAGAGAGTTCGGAGAGTGTCGTCCCTTCCAGATACTCCATCACCAGATAGGGGAGCCCTGGACCACGCGAGTCAACGCCATAATCAGTAACTTCGACAATATTAGGATGCCTCAATCGTCCTAACGCCCGCGCTTCCATCCGGAACCGATCAACGAATGACTCCCAATCTCCGTGCGAAGTTTGGATCAGCTTGAGGGCAAATGTCCGGTACAAGCCGACATGACGCACCCGGTACACTACCCCCATGCCGCCGCGTCCCAGACACGACTCCACCCGGTACTTGCGATCAATGACGAGTGTTCCGGGAAATGCTGTCTCAAGGAACGACCCATCGATCGGACAGGTCTCGAAGGTATCTTCCAAGCAGGCTCGACAGCTAGGGCATTCCTTCATGGAGGTGCGACATTCGTGGGAAAAGGAACCCGTCGTGTCGTCTTTTGACAAAGCTTAGTGTTTCCGACCGCTGATTTCAATCTTTGGCGCGCGGCCGATGCCCGTGCGTTGCTACATTCCGCGGCTGCTGGCGCGAGGCGTGGCGAAAAAATTGGAAACCTGCTCCGCGCCCCTGAAAACTAGAATCATGACGACGAGGCGCACGCTTCCCATTCTCAATCTCACTTCGGGGATGCGAACCCGCCCCATTGTATTTGCCGGCGACTACTGAAAGTTTCCAATCAAAACAAACGGCGCCCAATAAAACGGATGGGAGTAGCCAGCTTCATGCACCTTAGATGTCGACTCCTGCTCGATTTCAACGCCCCGCTCTTTTCGTGTATTTGATGAACCGGCTGCGTCCCCGTGCAAGAATGCAAGCTGTGCCTGGCGCAGAGCTTCCGCCTTGCCCTCCGCGGGGTGCTTCACCCATCGTGCATAGAAGTCACTCATGAGCCGGCTTGTACTAGCATCATTCACGTCCCACAGTGTAGCCAGTACAGCTTCCGCATCCTTCTGCTGGGCAATCATGCCCAAGCTGTCCATCTCCAGGCCATCCTTCGCGGAATCGCCTTTCGCTGTGCTGCAGGCCGACAGGGTCAGAAGTTGTGTCCCATGGAAACTGATGGATGAATCCTCCATCTTCGATAGAGTGAGCGCATATCCTTCTGCTCCTTCCGCGCTTTCCCCGCCCAGCATCAGGTAGGGCTCCCCGCCGCTGCCTGTCTCCGTTACAAAGTGGCTGGCAATGTGCACAACAGGGTAGCTCTTCCCGGCGCCAAGTTCTGTCTTCAACGCCGTAAGCGTGAACTGTTCATTGGGCAGCAGCCTTCCCTCCATCGGGCCATGGGATTCAGGCACCGCAGGGTCGTGGACCACGGCCTCCAGCTCCGGCATCACTCCGGGCAAGGCGGGCAGACCGCCATAGCTTTTGGACAAGCCCATCGCAAGGACTCGCAGCGTGGGAGAATTTGGCGCGGGGGAAGCAGTCATGTGCCCGTAGCTTTCGGGAGTAAAGAGGACGTTGTTGAATCGCTCGGCCAGGTAGTGCTGACCGTCATAGAGCGCCGCCATCGGCAGGTAACGTAGCACCCCGTCCAGCGACCACAGCAGCGTGGGGACGACACCGCCACCGCTGGCGGAGCCCTGCTCCAGTGGTTTCAGTTCATTCTCGAATGGAGCGACTACCATGGCATACAGTTCCGTCAAATGTGGTTTGAAGTCGGATGAAGGCGAGCGCAGATCGTTCCGCACCTGCAATACCTTACTGCGCAGCTCCGCCGGTGTGGCCTTCAATTCAAACTTCGCTCGCGTGCGGCTTGTCACCACAATGGCATAGGCATGCTCCTCTCCAAGCAGCAGCCGTATACCCATCACTCGCGGCCCCAGTTCCGCCAGCGTATTCTGCAGGCGGCTCACCTCCGATTTCTCTTTGCTAAACAGCGCGTTGGCATCCTGTGTCCCTGCCTTCTGCGCCAGTTGGGGGTAAAGCGTATTTTTGAAGAAGGCTGAAACTTCGCCATTCCCTTGCTCAATGCTCGCGTCCAGGACCTTCAGTCGAGCGCTTTCCTCGGGAGTACGTGTGGCCTTGGCCAGCAATGAGGAATACTCCAAACTCAATTCCGTGAGAGCCACGGCGGTTTTCTCTGGAACAGCCAACTGGCTCTGAGCGTTTTGTTGCGCTTCGGTAAGCTTGAGCGGCTCGACTGTGGCACCAGCTTTAACGGGTGCGCCGCGCACCACTTCCTTCAGTTCTTCCTCTTTAAGGAGATCGAGGATTTGTTCGGCTTCGCCGAGACGGTCGCTCTGCACCAGCAACTCCGCCAGTTGGCGATACGTTCCGGACTTCGATTTTGCAAACCCGGCCCGCAAGTCCTTATCCAGACGGGAGATGTTCTTGCGAATCTGCTGGAAGCAGTTCACCGCCTCCATGCCAAAGAGGATGGCCAATTCCGGACTCTTTTGCTCCCGGAAATACATCATCAGCGAATCATTCACGCTGCCCTGCAGGTCAGGATCTCCAACGGATTTGGCCAGCGAGAGTGCCGCCACTTCGTTCTGGAGCGCCTTCTGGTTCTCTTTGAGGTCGAAGTAAGCCATTCCGATGTTGCCTAGCGTGGTTGCTTCTGCTGCGCGGTCCTCTATAGCGCGCTGGAGCAGCAGGGCCTGGTTGTAATAATCCAACGCCTTCTGCTTCTCTCCAAGGTCGGAGTAGACCAGACCGATGTTGTTCAGCGTGGTTGCTTCGCCCGCGCGGTCCCCCACAGCGCGCGCGAGCGAGAGGGATTGGTTGTAATAATCCAGCTCCTTCTGCCCCTCTCCAAGGTCGCCGTAAACCGTACCCATGTTGTTCAACGTGGTTGCTTCGCCCGCGCGGTCCCCGACAGCACGAGCGAGTGGCAGGGCTTGATTGAAGTATTCCAGCGCCTTCTGCTTGTCCCCCAGTTCGGAGTAGAATGAACCGAAGTTGCTGAGTGTCGTCGACTCACCCGCGCGGTCCCCCACAGTGCGGTTGAGCGCTAGGGCCTGGTCGTAATAATCCAGAGCCGTTTGCTTCTCCCCAAGGTCGTCGTACACCCCTCCGATGTTGCCGAGGGTGGTTGCTTCGCCTCCCCGGTCCCCCACAGCGCGCGCCAGCAAAAGGGCCTGCTTGTCATATTCCAGCGCCTTCTGCTTCTCTCCCAGGGCCGAGTACACGGAAGCGATGTTATTCAGCGTGGCGGATTCGCTCTGACGGTTCCCTACGGCGCGTTTGATTTGCAGGGCCTGGTTGAAATAATCCAGCGCTTTCTGCTTCTCTCCGAGTGTGGAGTAAGTTTCACCGATGTTATTCAACGTGGTCGCTTCAGCTGCACGGTCCCCGACAGCGCGCGTGATGGGCAGCGCCTGGTTGTAATAATCCAGCGCCTTCTGGTTCTCCCCGAGGTGCGCGTACACGACACCGATGTTATTCAAAGTGGTCTCTTCGCCTGAGCGGTCCGCTACAGCGCGCGCGAGTGGCAATGCCTGATTGTAAAAATCCAGCGCTTTCTGTCTCTCTCCAAGGGAGGAGTAAACCAGGCCGATGTTATTCAGGGTACTCTCTTCGCCGGTGCGGTTCCCGACAGCGCGCGCGAGTGGCAAGGACTGGTTGTAATAATCCAGTGCTTTCTGCTTCTCCCCGAGGTCAGAGTACACAGCGCCGATGTTACTCAGCGTGCTCGCTTCGCCCGCGCGGTCCCCCACTGCACGCTGGAGGGGCAGGGCCTGGTTGTAAAATCCCAGGGCTTTTTGCCTTTCTCCGAGGTCGGAGTACACCGAACCGATATTGTCCAGCGTGCTCGCTTCGCCCTCGCGGTCCCCAATCGTATGTTTAAGTAACAGGGCCTGGTTGTCGTAATCCAGCGCCTTTTGCTTCTCCCCCAGGTCGGAATAAACCCCTCCGATGTTGCCCAGTGTAGTCGCCTCAAGCGCACGGTCAGCGACAGTGCGCGCGAGGGCCAGAGCCTGGCTGTAATAATCCAGCGCTTTTTGCTTCTCCCCTAGGTCGGAGTAGACAGCGCCTATGTTATTCAGCGTTCTCGCTTCGCTCGCGCGCTTCCCTGTGGCGCGCCTGAGCGCCAGGGCCTGGTTGTAATAGTCCAGCGCCTTTTGCTTCTCCCCGAGGTCGGAGAAAACCACGCCGATGTTGCCCAGCGTGGTTGCCTCGGTTTCACGGTCTCCGACCGTACGGGCAAGCGCGAGGGCCTGGTTGTCGTAATCCAGCGCCTTCTGCTTCTCGCCCAGGGCCGAATACACTGAACCGATGTTATTCAGCGTGCTCGCTTCGCCCGCGCGGTCCCCCACCGCGCGCCGCAGGGGCAGGGCCTGGTTGGAATAGTCCAGCGCCTTCTGCTTCTCACCGAGGTCAGAGTAGACCAAACCAATGATATTCAGCGTGGCCGCTTCGTCCGCGCGGTCCCCCACCGCGCGCTGGAGCAGCAGGGCTTGGTTGTGATAATCCAGCGCCTTCTGCTTCTCGCCCAGGGCCGAGTACACGTCGCCGATGTTGTTCAGTGAATCGGCCTCGCCCCCCCGGTCCCCCGAGGAGTGCCGGAGCGGCAATGCCTGGTGGTAGAAATCCAGCGCCTTCTGCTTCTCGCCCAGGGCCGAGTACACTGCACCGATGTAGTTCAGTGAATCGGCCTCGCCTGCGCGGTCCGTCACGGCGCGATTGAGTAGCAGTGCCTGGTTATAATAATCCAGCGCCTTTTGCGTCTCCCCGAGGTCATCGTAAACCCCTCCAATGTTGCCAAGTGTGGTTGCTTCGCCTCCGCGGTCTCCGATGGCGCGGGCGAGCAGCAGGGCCTGGTTGAAATCATCCAGCGCCTTCTGTTTCTCGCCGAGGGCCGAATGCGCTGAACCGATATTGTTCAGCGAGGTTGCTTCGCCCTTGCGGTCCCCGATAGCATGCCGCAGCGGCAAGGCCTGGTTGTGGTAATCCAGCGCTTTCTGTTTCTCATCGAGGTCGGAGTAAACCCCTCCGATGTAGCTCAGCGTGTCTGCTTCTCCCGCGCGGTCCCCCATGGAGCGATTGAGTAGGAGGGCCTGGTTGTAATAATCCAGCGCTTTCTGCTTCTCCCCGAGGTCGGAGTAAACCACTCCGATGTTGCTCAGCGCGGTTGCTTCGTCCCCGCGGTCCCCGGCAGCCCGCGCGAGCTCCAACGCCTGCTTGTAGTAATCCAGAGCTTTTTGCTTCTCCCCAAGGTCGTCGTAAATGACTCCGATTCTGTTCAGTGAGTCTGCTTCGGCCTTGCGGTCCCCGACAGCATGCCGGAGCTGCAAGGCCTGGTTACAGTAATCCAGCGCCTTCTGTTTCTCACCCAACTTGGAATAAACGGAACTGATGTCGTTCAGCAGTTTTGCTTCTCCCTTGCGGTCCGCGGCAGCGTTCGCGATCGGCAGCGCCTGATTGAAAAAATCCAGCGCTTTCTGCTTTTCGCCCAGGTCGACGTAAATCAATCCGATGTTGCCTAGCGTGTTCGCTTCGCCCTTGCCGTCGCCCACCGCTTGCCAGAGCGGCAGCGCTTGGTTGTAGTAATCCAATGCCTTCTGTTTCTCACCGAGGTCGGCGTATGTCACTCCGAGTTTGTTCAGCGTATCCGCTTCGCCTTTGCGGTCCCCAAAAGAGTGCCGCAGCGACAAGGCCTGGTTGTAGTAATCCAGTGCCTTCTGCCGCTCCCCAAGGGTCGCGTTCACCCCACCGATGTTATTCAGCGCGGTTGCTTCGCCCTTGCGGTCAAAGGCAGCGCGTGCGAGCGGCAGGGATTGGTTGTAGTAATCCAGAGCTTTTTGCTTCTCCCCAAGGTCGTCGTAAATGACTCCGATTTTGTTCAGCGTGTCTGCCTCGCCTTTGCGGTCTCCCAGGGAGTGCCGGATCTCCAGGGCCTGGCTGTAGTAATCCAGCGCCTTCTGCTTTTCTTCGAGGCCGGAGTACGCCGCACCCATGTTGTTCAGCGCGGTGGCCTCGCCTGCGCGGTCCCCCAGGGCGCGCCGGAGGGGCAAAGCCTGGCTGTAGAAATCTAGCGCCTTCTGCTTTTCTTCGAGGGCGGAGTACACCACACCAATCCTGTTCAGCGTAGTGGCCTCGCCAGCGCGGTCCCCCAACGCGTGAAGTAGCGGCAGTGCTTGGCTGTAGAAGTCCAGGGCCTTCTGCTTCTCCCCGAGGTCGTAGTAAACCACGCCGATAAAGTTCAGCGTCATGGCTTCGCCAGCGTGGTCCTCGATGGCACGCCATAGTGCAAGAGATTGGGTGTAGCTTTGCAACGCTTGTTGAGTATCGCGAGCGGATTTGAACGCCCCACCGGCGCTGGAAAGCGATAGAGCTTGCCCATAGGTGTCATCAAGCGATTGCCACAGCGCAAAGCTTTCCTGCCACTTCACAGCCGCGGCATTTGCGGATTCTACATTCCCGCGCAGGTTGAGTTGGCAGCCCTCCGAATAGGCACGCTCGGCTTTGATCCGAGTTCGGTCTGTTTCTGTCGGCGTTCGCAAATCCGTGAGCTGAATCTGGTAATGGCCTGCTGGAACATCAGCGGAAAAGGTCGAGATGTCCAACTGGAGGTCGCCCGAACCTTCAGCAATGATCGACACGGGTTCGGGGCCGTAAGCGCCGTTCAATGAATCAACGGCCAGAATCTGCTTCCCGCGGGGATCGAGCAGCGTCACAGAGACATGAATTCCTTTTTGCAACGCGACGACGCGGACGAATTGGCCCGCTTCGGCGTGAACCTTGTAGGAGTGTTTTTCGCCGCCGCGCATCTCGCGCTCGATCGGCTTACGGAGTTCCAGAAATGTGGTCTCGCTCTGTGGTTGGCCGCCAGTGGCTGAAGGGCTTTGGGCGCGAACGGGTCCAGCCAGCGCCAAGCACGCAACTGCGAAAAAAACGAATCTCCGCATCATGGTGCACCTCCCTGCAGACGTACCTGTGCGGCCAACGTAGTCTGCGTGGCGTGAATGGCATAACATTGGGATGTTAGACCTCCTCTTCACGCTCAACCTATCTTGTTAGCAGACGTATGACGCCGTCTTGTGAGTATCGGCTTCACAACCCAACCTGAAGGAAGTGGGCCCTTCGCCTCTGGGGGTGCTGCGTCCCGCCGTGGGAACTGCTCTTCGAGGAGGCGAACAGTAATTCAATACCTAATATATAGCCACTTAGGCGGTGACCCCGGTCACTTTCACCTTGCTGGCCAGCGAAATCCTGATCAACGCCCTACCCGTAGAACTGGCCACATTCACCATTTCGATTCAGACCGCCATCCGATAACTCCCGGACGGTCGCCCAATCGGAGTGCGTCGGCGCGCTCCGATGGTTTGGGCGGCAAACTCAAGGAGTGGGGATGGCTTTAGTCATCGCCGCAACAATTTTATCGATCAGTGCGCTCCTGTCCTGCGCCGAGCCTTCAATTTCCAACTGAGAAATTTTCTTCCCGTCGCGGCTCAAAAAAAGTTTGACCTTCACCCGTTGTCCCGCGACCGTGTAGAAGCCGCTGGGTCGAATCCCTCCCGGAAACTCTTCCTCATCCACGAAGATTGCATTCGGCTCGCGCAATCCTGTTCCGCCGCCCTTCTCAACATAACTCTCGTCTCTCAGTCGTGAGCGCAGCGCCGCCATCAACTCCAGATTATCAGTGCCTTCATCCGAATTGAGCAGGACGGGCCGCAAGATCACTGACTTGAGCATCGCGAGCGGAATTGCCGCTTTGTCCGCGCTCACGATCTCGCCCACGTCGAAGCTGGCCCCACCTTGCGGGGCAACAATCAGCGGCGCTTGCACCCCTCCGACATTCCGCGCAAGCTGCGGGACTTCGTCCGCGGCGTACTGAAACAGTTTGCTCACATCCACGAACTTTTCCTCGCGCAGGGCGGCCCCGCGCATTCCCACGAGCAGCGAGTAAGTGAGCAATCCCTGGCCGTACTGGCTGGCTTCGTAGCTCGGAGCATCCGCCGCCGCACCCATCAGAACGTAAAAACCCGTGCGGTCCTTCAGGCGGTCAATCGCGCGGATCTGGTCGCCCGGAACTTCGCGCTTTTCGATGAGTTTTTTCTGCGCGGCGCCCGCGGCGCAGGTATCCAGGATCATCACCTGTTTCAAGGCCGGAATCGCATTGACCCACGCCACCAACTCCTCGCTGGTAATCGAGGTCCGCGTTCGGACGGCCGGGTCGGTGAGATCGAGCGTTCGAGCCTCCTGGGTGGGATAGGCATACGTGTCATGAATCGCCACGCCGTGCCCGGAAAGATAGACCACCAGCACATCCCCCGGCTTGGACTGCCGTGCTGCATCAAAGGCCTTCTCGAGATTGGCCTTGGTCGGTTCGTGCACTCCCGCGTGGCCGGAGGTTGTCAGCAGGGAGATGTGCACACGCGCAGGCCCGAACAGGCGGTCGCAGCCAACCTGCAGCGCCTTGGCGAAGTCTTCAGCGTCCTTGGCGGCAAAGTGGAGCCGGAAGTCCGGCGAGGCATATTCGGAGATCCCGGCAACGATCGCATAAAGCTCCGGCGGAGTCTCGTCGCGCTGGCCTGCGGAGTCCCATTCTGTTTCGAAGCCTCGGCTGGAGAGATAGCCTTCCTGGTTCCAACTGACCACGCGAATATCATTCGCCTCTCCCGGTTTCAGGTGCGCCCCGCTCAAATCCACGGTGACAACGCCTTCCGCAGCGCCGGGATCCATTTGGGGACCGCGCGCATCGGCCCGCAGCTCTTTCCCATTCACGAATATCTGCACGCGGCCGATGCCGCCCCCGCGATTCTTCAGGCGGATCTGGAGTTTCGTGCTGCCGGGAGCGGGTGGTTCAACCTGCACTGCCGGATACAGGGCGACGGTTTCAAATGCCGTCACGTCGGGCAAGGGCTCGCGTTTGAGAATCTTGCTGAGGAGTCCGGGCACCCAGTAGCGCTCCTTAAGCTGCGTTAGCGCGATAGGCTCGAGTCCGACGACCCAGTGCAACATCTGCATTCCGCCAGCCGTGCCATCGAAGAGACCGTCTGGTGTGATCACGACCCAGTCTTTGTCCCCGAATGAGACAAGAGAAACCAACTCCTTGCCGGTCTCCGGATCCCAGACTTTGATCGTTGTGTCGTCGCCACCCGTAAAGAGGAACTTTCCGTCCGGGCTGAATGCGACGGACCAAACCCCTCCCCGGTGGCCAACAAGTCGATGGAGTTCTTGCCCAGTAGCAAAATCCCACAATCGGACGTCACTTTCACGAAAGCCCACTCCCGCGACAGACGCGAGAAGCTTACCGTTGGGACTGAAAGCGAAAGAAGTCAGTGCGTCTACCTGCTCGCCAAAACTGCGAGGCAACTCGGCCGTCCCGACGTTCCAAATTTCGATCTTTCCGGACCCATAGCACGCAATGAACTTGCCATCGGGGCTGAAAGCCAGGGGACGTGCAGCCGACAACTTGCGCAATTCAGCTCCGGAGGACAGATCTCGGAGTGAGACGGAGTCCCTTTCATATTGCGCCGCATAAATCCCACCAACAGGGCTGAATGCGAAGTAAGGCCCACCTGGTAAAGATCGGGCCTTGGAGGCTGTTGCTACGTCCCAGAAATCAATTCCACTCGGACTATCTCCCGTAGCAAGAGTCTTTCCATCTGAGCTGAAACCGAGCTGCCAACAATGATCCGGCCCATTCGAAATTTCGCGCTTTGCATTGGAATCGACCTCCCACAGATAGATTGAGTGTCCTTTCTGATAAACGCCGTAATCGCAGGCCGCGAGCGTCTTACCGTCTGGACTGAACGCGGCGATGGGTCGATCTGCGTGAACGCGAAACTCGCGCGTCTGCTGTCCAGTGGCCAGGTCCCAGAGTTTGACGCGGGAATCCCACTCACCAGCAGCGAGAGTCTTGCCATCGGCGGTGAACGATAGCGAAAAGACGTTCAGCGATTTACCTGTCAGGTCGTGGAGCAGCTTCCCCGTGACCGCATCCCAGATCCGGAGCTGAGCGTCTCCCCACCCGACTGCAACCTTCCGTCCATCGGGACTGAATGTTCTATGTGGTGTGTTCACCAAACCGGATGACGGCACGCTCGCCGGTAGCGGCAGATCCCGATACTCCGGAGGCACCTGGGCCTCCGCGATGACCTCTCTCTGAAGTTGTTTTCCGTTGAGCAAGTCCCATGTCACTACAGCCCAACGCCTTCTCTGAAAGTCCCGGATCTCAAGTGGATCACCGACAAAAAAGAAGTTACCTGTCTGAATTGTCTCTCGATTTCCGCTCGTAGCTTGTGCCAGGGCCCCGCCGTCAGAACGTACCTCGGTAATCCGGATCTTCACCTCTGACTCGTTCTTGCCTGAAACCAACTTTGTCAGTTCAGCCCCACGAGTTAGGCCGGCTTCCAGTTTGGCCCGCAACGTAATCGTGTTTCCATCTATTTCAATGACCGATGCCGTTTTTAGCTGTGACCAGCGGTCCACTAGTGTCGTCAGCCGATCTCCACGCGGGCTAATCCCTTGGAAAGCTCCTGCAAATTCTCCAAGTTTCGTGGCGTCGGAGATTCTCCATACCTCCGTCGCACTTGCACTACTAGTTGCAAGGAGGTCGCTGTCCGCACTGAACGAGGCACCCTCGGAATAGGTGTGGAGAGGCGCGAATACCTTTTTGCCGCTCTCGACACTCCAAACAATCACGTCGCACGATGGAAGTTGTATGCCCGCGCTGTATGAAACAGCTAGGAATCGGGGCTTGCGCTCGATGAGATAACTGCTTCGAGTCGGCCGATCATCATAACAAGTCGCCACGAGCTTGTTATCTGGGCTGAACGCGAAAACCTTATTACCTGGATATCTTCCGACTTTCTTTTCTGCGGCAACGTCATAAACGACGATGTGGTCATCATTCCGCTCTGCCGCTCGTCCGTTATGTTTGCACGATTCACTGACTCCGAGCAGATTGTCTCCGAATTGAATGTGGTGCTCCTGGGGCAAGCTCCCAGAGCATTCCGTCGCAAAGGTCCGAAGTTCATCTCCCGTATCGACATCCCAGACTTTAACCACTCCAGCGAGATCCTGTGTGGCTAGTAGTTTTGAGTTCCTGCTGAATGCAAGCGACTGAACGCCTTCAGAGTGACCAGTCTGAACGACGAGTTCTGGTTTCTGAGCATGTGTGGCAAGCGAAAACGTGCACCAGAGCCCGAATAGGACCGTGATTTTGGTCCCTATGATTTGCGCTCTTCTTGAAGCAAGCATGGGCTCGAACCCCTGAGCCGGGATCTCCGTTCCAACTTTGGTCTCTGTGCGAGAACCTACGCCCGCGGCCCTCTCGCGTCAATCTCAAATCAGCTTGGCTGTCACCACCAAAAGCTCCGTTCTCGTTGGACAAGTTGAATTTGAACGGCGCCGACTGTAGGTTGCCGATGCCATGTTCACGATCATCTCCTCGCTGTCCTCATTGATTCGGCAAGCATTTCGAACTCAGGCAGCGCTGCAAACAGAAATCCTTGCCCTCCGCCACCAACTCCTAGTCCTCCAACGGTCCTACCGTGACCATCGGCCGCGTCTCAGTGTCGCCGATCGAATTGTGTGGGTTTGGCTCTCGCGTCTCTGGAGGGGCTGGCAATCCGCACTGGCGATCATTCAGCCCAAAACTGTGATCGTCTGGCACCGAATGACATTCCAACGGCACTGGAGATGGATGAGTCACCGAAATGAGAATGAACTGAACTCCGGACGGCGCTCGCGTTGAACTGCGGCCGCCGCTACACCGGCTCTTCAGAAAATGCCGACAGAGCATGTCCTTTCCAGTAGTGCGCTATCCCTTCAGTTGCCAAGTTCCCCAGTGAAATTCACGTCTGATCAGAAAAGCTCGCCCCACCGCACAACGAACGCACCCAAACGAAAATATTAGCCCGGACAATAGCCCGTCAGTATTGCGTTGCAGAAGTAAATGGAAATGTGGGGGATAGATAAATCTGGCGGAGAGGGGGGGATTCGAACCCCCGGTAGAGGTTTTGGCCCCTACAACGGTTTAGCAAATTCCCCGTTTCACAGCCTGGTGTTCGGAACAAAAGACTTATGTTCGGGTGAATTGCCCTATTTTGGTGCAAAACACCCCTGTTTGGAGCCTGTTGTGCAACTATTGTGCAACTCCCTAGATGGAACTGCTCAGCAATACATCCTCCCCCGAATTCCGATTGTGAACATAGTGCTCGACCCA
>Ga0181533_1001692_pt1 | contig 27687 bp, 25 predicted proteins | sample PEATcosm2014_Bin_45_FD_119772 | JGI IMG/M metagenome (GOLD analysis project Ga0181533, IMG submission 119772) | Peatland microbial communities from MTU Mesocosm Facility, Houghton, MI, USA - PEATcosm2014_Bin11_60_metaG | ecosystem: Environmental > Terrestrial > Soil > Wetlands > Peat | place...
CACGGGCTTGCCGCGGTGCCGCCCGTTGCGGCGGAGATTCGCGACGAAGTGCGGGCACGGCTGTCGCGCGAAGGCGTCGCCGCGCTCTACGCCGAGCTTGCCGTGCGCGATCCGGCGGCGGCAACGCGGCTGCGGCCGGGCGACCGCGCCCGCGTGACCCGCGCCCTCGAAGTGGTGCTGGCGACCGGCCGTTCGCTGCTGGACTGGCACGGCGACAATAAGCCCCCGAGCATCGATCTTGCCCGCGCGGCAAAGGTCTTTCTGATGCCCGATCGCGACGAACTCTACCGCCGCATCGACGCGCGGTTCGAGGCCATGATGGCGGCCGGCGCGCTCGACGAAGTCCGCGCGCTGGCGGCACGACAGCTCGACCCGAACCTGCCGGCCATGAAAGCGCACGGCGTGCCTTGGCTGATCCGCCACCTCGAAGGCGAAATCGCGCTCGACGAAGCCGTGGCGCAATCCAAGCGCGACACCCGCCGCTATACCAAGCGGCAGGCGACGTGGTTCCGCAATCAGCTGCCGGAATTCGAATGGGTCGCGCCGCAGGCGGCGCGGCGCGCGATCGAAGCGCAGTTGACGGCACGCTGCAGCAACGACTAGGGCAATCGAGATACGCCGCGCCATCACGCCTCAAGCCGGGCGCGGACCGGCCGTTCATGCTATTCGCCTTTGTGAATGATCGACTCGCCGTAAGCCACCGCCTTTCCGACGTCACACGGCGTCACATAGGGATTGGTCACGTAGGTGTTTTTTGCGGTGTTAAGAACGACAAATGCGTCGTCGAACTTTTTGAAATCCGTCTGTGGAGAAAGGGTGGTGTTTACGGCGGCCGAAATGGTGGCCAGTACCGCCGCCATGGTCTTCCATCTCCCCCACCATGCTTCTCCATCCTTCAATGCCGTAGCCAATGATCCAAATACAATGACGGCGATGGATACCGTGTAGTACAGATATCTATAATGTTTCGAGTAGTCGAGCCACGCGTCCAACAGTTGTTCAATAGACTCGGGAATTTTTCTTGTGGAATTTTCTATCTCCGCAGTGGCTTTTTGAATATCAGCCGCCGTCAATTCCGGGCAACTTTTCGACGTGAGTTGTGCGAGGATGGGTTGGACTTCCTGTTTTGGCTGGTGCTCGGCAACGCTTCCGTCAGCTTGGCCCCAGGCGACTGGGCCTGAACTGAAAACGGCAACAGCAACAGCAACAGCAACCAAAACAACCAACACGCGGAATATCGACATTTTGTCCTCCCATCCGCCGGTGGCAAGTCAACTTATGCGGGAGGCTCTTGTCAACGGCGATTATCGGGGCACGTGGCGCCAAACGAAAGACATTGCTGAGCCGACCCGATGACCCATCGCTTCGGTTCGCCGCCCGAATGCCGATCGAACGGCCCTTTTCCATCTCTCGGACAATTGCGCCTGTCGTCGTCGGACGGCGCTCGCGACGCAGGGCCCGTCGTTTCGGTCAACGGGCGGCATTGATGGCCCGTCCACCGTTGGAGGAACGCGGACATTATCCGCGACCATGGCCGAGCGTAGCCGACGAATTTCCGAACGATGCTTGTTTCCGCTTCCGAGCGTCATGGAGCGCCGGCCGTGCCAGCGGCGCCGATGGTGTCGTGGTTCGTCAGAACGACACGTTTCCGGGCCCGATCGCGCTCGAAGCGACCGGGAGCTCGTCGGCGGCCTTCCTCGGAAAAGCCCACTCCGAAACGAAGGCAAGGACGTAACAGCCGATCGCGATCAAATAGAGGAATCGGAAACCGAAATACATCGAGTTATATTCCAACAGGCCGCCGCAGATCGCCCCCAATAGATTCATCGCTATCATCCCTGAAAGCTGTCCCTTGCTCGACAGCAGCGTCGAGAAGACGATGCCCGAAAACAACAGCGGTACGGTCAGCACAATGGAGGTTTCCAGGCGGCCAAGAGGCGTCGATGCAAACCCGCCCGCCCTTGCGACATACCAGCCCACGGACAGAGCCGCGAACAAGAACAGATAGGGAGTCAGGGGACGCCTGATGTCGAGCCATTGGACCGCGCAATTGCCCAGAAACGCCATTGTCAAAATGCCGGCGATCACAATGCCGATCACTTGCCAGGTGTTACCGAAGGTCAGGCCCATTTCCGTGATCGCCTTGGTTTCGACCAACATGAAACCAGCACCAAGAAAGAAAAACGACAGGTGACTCACGCGCGGCCTTTCCGGGAAGAAGTTTACGGCGATGAGGAGGGAAAGAGCCAATATCTGAAATATCATGATCAGGTACGACACGGGGTAGATCCGTTGCGGCATGTAGAAGAACGGCCAATCGTCCGTCGAGACGTCGGCATGAAGCGACGGATCGGCGTAAAAGGCTGTCTTGTCGGCAAACCCCGCGTCTTCCACCAGCCGTGGCGGAAGCGTCCACTTGTCGTCGTTCGATGCCACGAAAATGACGGAGCCGCCGACGTCGGCCTCCACGCAAATCGGCGGCCTGCCGTCAAAAGCCTGTTGCAACATGAGATAGATTTTGCGGCCCAAGGCATCCGACAAGACGGTGAACGACAGCGAAATCACACCATCGGGTTTCAGCCGGGCGTGCGCCTCGCGCAAACCCTCCACGGTATAGACGAACGAATCGAGACGCACGCTCGAACCCTGGCTGAGCAGCGTATGCGAATCGAGCATGCCGTAGACCACCAAGTCGAACGTCTGTTCCGTGGTCCTCAGAAAGGAGCGGGCGTCATTGATTGCCGCATGGACCCGCGCATCGCTATACGGCTTCTCGGGGTGGCTCAGCTTGCCGGTCAGTTGGATGGCAGGGTCGATTTCGATCGCCTCGACGTGTTCGGCACCGGAGCGCAGAGCCGCCGCGACGTCGTTGCCGGTTCCGGCGCCGACAATCGCGACGTTGGTCAGTGTCGGATGGGCTCTATAAGGGAAATCGTAATATCGGCGAACCTTGCTCCATCGCGTAGTCTGCAGATCGGAGAGATCATAAATGTTTTGATAGTAGTGGCCCGCGGCCTTGATCAACGTCAGGCCGGTCTCCTCACTGCGGCCGATCTCCAACAATTGGTAGGGGGAATAGACCCGGTTCCAGAGCGGGTTCACCGGCCAGGCCAAGACGATCATACAGACCACCGTGAAGGAAAACCCGACCGTCATCAGGGAAGGCGTTTTCAACGTGAATAACAGAATTGCAAGAAAGCACAGCGCGAACCAGGCAGGCGGAGGCGTCCATAAAAAGCTCGCCACCAGCATGAGAAGGACGCCAAGCAAGCTGCCGAGCAAGTTCAGCCCATACGCCCGCAGCTTGGTGCGGCGTTCCATAAGCCGGCCGCATAGCTGGCCGACAGGCATGAAAGTCAGAGCCGTAATGAGGAAAACAATCGAAAGCAGCCCGTACAACCGGAGAATCTGCGGCATATTGCCGACACCGATTCCCATCGTCAGCTGCTCACGGAACGGAATGGTGTCGAGATCGATGTCCAGCCCATATCTGACGATGGTCATGAAGCCGAACTGCCAGGCGAGCAACGGAAGCACGATGACGAGTGGAATGCGATCCCGCGCGGCGAGAGCGTAACCCAAGCCCAGGCCGACAAAGCACGCCAGCAGACTGAAATTCTTATAAAAAGCGAAAAATGGCAGGACCGAGGATTGCCACCTTATGATGCAGAGCTCGAGGAAAAGACTGAGCGCGGCGGAGAAAAGAATGGCGGCATCGGCGTAGTTCGCATTCAGCGTATCCAGAAACCTTGCCTGAGCCTGGGCGCTGCCATCAATGAAAGGCACAAGTCTCTTCAGCGCATAATAGAAGACCCCGGTCGCGATTGTGGCAAGGCAAAGCAGCAGAAAGCCCGCAGCCACGAACGAAACCGACCAGGCTTTGTCGGATCGAGCGAGGATTGCCAACGGCTGCGCTGCGACGGTGCCGAAGCTTCCGAACGCTATGATCACCATAAGCCGAAGCAGCGACTGCGCCATCGCAGACGGCGGCGCAGTTTTCGCATTGGTTCCAAAATTCACGCAGCCCCCCTAATTTCCCGCAACCGCGATCCCAGAAATAATCGCCGGTCTGCCATGAGTATTCGCGTTTTCCGGCCTTGCTGCAATACAGCCGTGTGCTGCGGACGACTCGTGCCGCAACACACAGCCGCTCATGAAGATGGAGGAAAGGGCTCGCTGTTTTTCTGCAGGGCAGAATGACGCAACCGGCACTGCGCGCCTGTGAGCGCGGTGCGGCGCCAGGTCCGGGGTTGGCGGTGAACCGGACTCCTCGCCGACGGTCTCGGTCCGACGCTCTTGCGCTTAAACCTGCGTTCTTATCTGCTTCGTTTCGCGTGTCGGAGCGGGCATCAAGCGTCGGATTTTATCCGCTAATGCGTCACGTATTGCAGCCCGGCGGTGTAGGCCGCGCCGCCGATCACGCAGGGGATGCCCAGTTCGATCTGCCCGGTCGCCGCGGCAACCACGCAGCCCATCGATAGCGCGCCCTGGCCGACCTGGCCCCAGCCGGAGAGTTCGCGCTTGGAATTGGGCCCCTTCACCTTCAGGTCCTCGATCGCGGCGAGCGATTCCTTGCGCATGTGCACGGTATCGACGGTCTCCGCTGTCTGGATCACGTCCTCGAGCACCACCGCCACGTCCTTGGGCTGGCTTTTGTTCGCCCATTTCAACATCGTGAGCAAATCGATGTCGCGGATCGCGTTGCTCGCCAGCGTGAATTTGGCGGCGCTGCCGGTGGTGAGATTGTCGACATTGTCCCTGTCGACGGCGAGCGGCAACAGCTTGATGATGCGTTCGATGGGCCCGTAGCTGCCGGTCGCCAGATAATAGCCCCACAGCACGTCGATCAGTTCCGGCGAGGGATCGAGCGCGACCACTTTCTTGCGGTCCTTGTCGAGATGCAGCGTCGCCTTGAGCTTGTCGAGCATGCCGGGCTTTGCGGTCTGGTAGTCGATCTGTTCGAGCGTCGGCAGCTTGCCGTCGAGATATTGGTCGATCATGGCGCGCCGCGTCGGCATGCGGTCGACGAAGGTGGCGAGCATTTCCTTCCAGTCCGGCAGGCCGGAATAGGCGATGGCACGCACCAGCACCCAATGATCGGGCGGCGCGATCGGCAGCATTTTGGCGATCAGGATTTCGGCGCGCGCCGGATTGCTGCCGAGCACGCCGGCGATGAAGCCGATATAGGGACCCGAGCTTTCGGCATCCTTGAACGCCTGCATCCCGCTCAAGGCGCGCACCACATTGGGCAGGCCGTCGGGCTCGGGCTTGTGGCGATAATCGTTGATCCATTTCAGGATCGCGTCGGTCGAGGTGAGGCCGCCGCCGGCGGGCGGCGCCGCCGCGGCCGGCGCGAACGGAAGGATGATGACGAGCGCGGCGAACAGCGCGGCGGCAATGCGTCGCCGCCCGGCGAGCTTGTGTCCTGCGGCCATGTCCCCTCCGCTGGCAAAAACCGGCGCGCGATCCTTGGATCTCGGAACGCGCACATCCCCCGATGCGGCAATTCAGCAACAGCGCCGGGAAATTTGAAGGCGGGCAGCGCGCGAAATCGCGGCCGCGATGTGACATTTAGGAGTGGTAAACAATTGCGTTCGGCCCTGCGATTCCGATTTCAAACGCCAGTTTGAAGTCGGACGGCGGGCATGGCGACGCATTGTTGCCGCATTTGGCTTGACCCAAACCGACACAATGTCTATAATTCAACGATCCCCCAAAGTTGGCGCAGAGGATAAAGACGTGCGGACTTTTGTTTCAGTGATCCTCGTAGCGAGGCGCACCGCCGGGGGTGGATGATCCCACCCGCGAGACGTGGCGGTGCGCGAATCCAGGGGCTCTCGAGCCCCTTTTTTATTACCCCGATCAATAATACCCGGATACCTGCCTCCTCCCTACCCCGTTCGATGCTGAAACGGCTAGTGAGGAAGAACGAGAGCGGAGCGAGCCATGACTGAGATGACCGGCGCGGAAATGGTGATAGCGGCGCTTGCCGATCAAGGCGTCGAGCACATATTCGGCTATCCCGGCGGCGCCGTGCTGCCGATCTACGACGCTTTGTTCCAGCAGCAGAGAGTCCAGCACATCCTGGTGCGGCACGAACAGGGCGCCGTGCATGCCGCGGAAGGCTATGCGCGCTCGACCGGCAAAGTCGGTGCGGTGCTGGTGACCTCGGGGCCCGGCGCGACCAACGCAGTCACCGGCCTGACCGACGCGTTGTGCGACTCGATCCCGATCGTCGTCATCACCGGCCAGGTGCCCACCCATCTCATCGGCAACGACGCGTTCCAGGAATGCGATACGGTCGGCATCACGCGGCCCTGCACCAAATACAATTATCTCGTCAAATCGGTCGCCGATCTGCCGCTCGCCTTGCACGAAGCCTTCCACATCGCCGCGAGCGGCCGGCCCGGACCGGTCGTCGTCGATATCCCCAAAGACGTGCAATTCGCCATGGGCACCTATTTCAAGCCCACGGAGTTCCTGCACAAAGGCTATCGGCCGAAGGTCAAGGCCGAGCCCGACAAGATCAAACAGGCGGTCGCGATGATGGCCGCGGCCAAGCGGCCGCTGTTCTATACCGGCGGCGGCGTCATCAATTCCGGCCGCGCCGCGTGCGCGCATCTGCGCGAACTCGTCAAGCTGACCGGCTTTCCCATCACCTCGACGCTGATGGGGCTCGGCGCCTTCCCGGCGGCCGATCCGCAATGGCTCGGCATGCTCGGCATGCACGGCACCTGGGAAGCGAATTGGGCGATGCACGATTGCGATCTGATGATCGCGGTCGGCGCCCGTTTCGACGACCGCATCACCGGGCGGATCGACGCCTTTTCGCCGGGGTCGAAGAAAATCCACATCGACATCGATCCGTCCTCGATCAACAAGAACGTGAAGGTCGATCTGCCGATCGTCGGCGATTGCGCCAACGTGCTCGAAGACATGCTGAGCGTGTGGCGCGCGGGTTCTCACGCCCCGGACAAGAAGGGGCTGGACATTTGGTGGGCACAGATCGGCAAATGGCGGGCAAAGAACTCGCTCGCCTACCGCAATTCCGACGAGATCATCAAACCGCAATACGCCATCCAGCGGCTCTACGAGCTGACCAAGGATCGCGACACCTACATCACGACCGAGGTCGGCCAGCATCAGATGTGGGCGGCGCAGTTCTATCACTTCCAGGAACCGTCGCGCTGGATGACCTCGGGCGGCCTCGGCACCATGGGCTATGGCCTGCCAGCCTCGGTCGGCGTGCAGCTCGCGCATCCGAACTCGCTCGTGATCGACATCGCCGGCGAGGCTTCGGTGCAGATGACCATGCAGGAAATGTCGACCGCGGTGCAGTACGATCTGCCGGTCAAGATCTTCATCCTCAACAATCAATATATGGGCATGGTGCGGCAGTGGCAGGAACTGCTGCATGGCGGGCGTTACTCGCATTCCTACAGCGAGGCCTTGCCGGATTTCGTCAAGCTCGCCGAGGCCTATCGCGCCCACGGCATCCGCTGCGAAAAGCCCAGTCAGCTCGACGAGAAGATCCGCGAAATGATCGAGGTCAGGAAGCCGGTGATCTTCGATTGCGTGGTCGACCCGGCGGAGAATTGCTTCCCGATGATTCCATCGGGCCGTGCGCACAACGAGATGCTGCTCGGCGACGCCGCGACGCGAGTCGAGGATGCGGTTACCGAAGAAGGCAAGATGCTGGTGTGATGCTATGATAAAGGGTATTGCACGCGCGACCAGCTCTGAATTGAAGTCCTATACGTTGGACACACTGCGGATGTCATTTGAATCCGCCGCGAGGAATTCTTTGGACCTATTTTCTTTGTGCCAGACACGATACCCGAAGGTTTGGCTTTCGGAGTTGCCGCGCATATACATTCCAATTTGCGTGGAATTCTGTCTTCATGCTCGGCGTGTCAACGAGATTTCCCAGATAGATCAGAGCACGACTAGTGAGATTGTCTCCCACCGTTTGTCGTATCTGGAGGATAAAAAGGGATTTTCTATGGATAAAAATTACAAAAGCTCTTTGAATAGGATAATTCATTCTAAGTACGTTTCTCTTGGTTACGCATCGGCACAAGATATTGAGGCTGGGAGCGAATTAAATCAGATGGTCGTCGCAATCGAAGCCGAGTCTGATCGCAAGGAACGAGGGCTCATCGACCTCGCGGGTCTCATTCTTCTCTTTCGAAACGAGATCGCGCCAAAGGTTCAATCAAAGTTGGAGACATCGGTCTCGAATTGACAACAAGAGAGAGGCGAGCTTCGTGAGCACCACCACCCATTACCCCGCCATGACCACTTCCGAGCAGGTTGAGACCCGCACGCTGTGCGTGTTGGTCGATAACGAACCCGGCGTGCTCGCGCGCGTCATCGGCCTGTTCGCGGGCCGCGGTTACAATATCGACTCGCTGACCGTCTCGGAAACCGAGCACGAGAAACACCTGTCGCGCATCACCATCGTCACGCGCGGCACGCCGATGGTCCTCGAACAGATCAAAAATCAGCTCGATCGCCTGGTGCCGGTGCACCGCGTCATCGATCTGACGACCGCCGGTCCCGCGCTGGCGCGCGAACTCGCCATGGTCAAGGTGCGCGGCACCGGCGACCACCGCATGGAGGCGCTCCGCCTCGCCGACGCTTTCCGCGCCCGAGTCATCGACGCCACCACCGAGAGCTTCGTCTTCGAGATCACCGGCGCCTCCGACAAGATCGAAAGCTTCATCAATCTGATGCTGCCGGTCGGCCTGGTCGAAGTCTCGCGCACCGGCGTGGTCGCCATCGGGCGGGGGCCTGAGGGGATGTAATCGACTTTGACTCATGTACGGTCATGCCGTACAATATGGTACGCGCATCCGGAGCTTCCGGCACAAGGGGTTGAAACTTCTTTATGAGACGGGGTCCCGCCGCGGCGTTCGGGCCGATCTGGCGGCGAAGATCGAGGACATTCTACACGCCATCGACCAGGCGACGCGCATCGAACAAGTAGGATTGTTTCCGGGGTGGAAGCTGCACCCACTGAAAGGTGGGAGGCGCGGCGAATGGAGCGTCTGGGTAAGCGGCAATTATCGATTCACGTTCCGTGTCGAGGTCGAAGATGTGTTCGATCTTGATTTCGAGGACTATCATGGGAGCTAGACCATGCCTATGAAGAATCCCCCTCATGTCGGGCGCGTCATTCATGACGGCATCATCGAGCCGCTGGGCCTTTCTGTCAGCAAAGCGGCGGCTATTCTCGGGGTACGGCGAGCAACGCTGTCCGACCTGGTCAACGGCAAAGCGACACTCACCGCCGAAATGGCGTTGCGGATTCACAAGGCGTTCGGCCCCGACATCGACCATCTGCTGCGGATGCAGGTGGCCTACGATGCCGCCCAAATCCGCAAACGTTCGAAGACCATCAAAGTAAAACGCTACACTGCCAAGGCGGCGTGATCGAGCACGAGCGAGCCAGCGCTGCGCGCCGCCGCCGAACCGGCCGCGAGGAAATCGTAGACGATGTTGCCGCGGACATCCGGTCCGGCTATGCGGGGGGCAAGGTAGGCACCGGATGCTCTCACAACGGGCGAAATATGCGCTGCGGGCCATGATCGGCCTTGCCGGTCACGGCAACGACGAGCCCGTTTCGGTGGCGGTATTGGCGCGCGACGCCGATATCCCGCGCGCCTTCCTCGAACAAATCTTTTCCGATCTGCGCCGCCGAAATCTGGTGATTAGCCAGCGCGGCAAGCGGGGCGGCTTCCTCTTGGCGCGCGACGCCAATGACATCAGTTTCGCGGAGATCATCCGGCATATCGACGGACCGCTCGCGCTCGCGCCATGTGCCAGCCGTACGGCGTTCCGTCCTTGTCCGGAATGTCGCAGCGTCGAGACCTGCGACCTGCGCCCGACGCTGATCGCAGCGCGCGATGCGGTGGCGGCCGTGTTGGAGCACACCACATTGGCGGGAGCCGCCAACCGCGACCAAACCCGCGGCCGCAGACGGAAGAAGATTTCCCTTCGCTAGGAAGATTTAATCGGGATATTCTAAGAAACGGCCATGCTCTAAAATATGATTATTCTGATTGACTAGCTCATAATACAGACGCATGCTTGTAGTTTCTGGTCGAGCATCGCGGAATGCTGTGGCCGCCAATGCAAGTCGCTCGAAGCGTCGACCTTATGTGGGCCACGCCGAGCCGATCGAAGAGGTCGCACCATGACGCAGTTCGCATCTCATGAGCGCCCGAGCGACGCTCCGCACCTCGGTTTCACCGCGACAGTGATCAGGACCATCGTCGTCCCGCTGCTGGCCGTTCTCGTCCTGGCCGGTTACCGGCCAAATCCCGCAGCAGCGCAGGAGATCACGCTTCGGGTCGGTCATTTTCCCAACGTCACCCACATTCAGGCGCTGGTGGCGCGCAATTTCGAACGCCAAAACAAGAGCTGGTTTGCACCGCGCCTCGGCCCGGGCGTGAAGATCGATTGGTACGTCTACAACGCCGGCCCGAGCGCGATGGAGGCATTGTTCACCAATTCCATCGACCTCACTTATGTCGGGCCAAGCCCGGCGCTCAACGCCTATGTCCGTTCGCAGGGTGAAGAAGCGCGTGTCGTCGCGGGCGCGGTCAATGGCGGCTCGGCCCTGGTCGTGCAGCCCGACAGCGATCTGAAAGTGCCTGCCGACTTCCGCGGCAAGCGGATCGCGACACCTCAATTCGGCAACACGCAGGACGTCGCCGCCCGCGCCTGGCTCACGGCCGGAGGCCTGCGGATCACGCAGACCGGCGGCGACGCCCAAGTCATCCCGACGGAAAACCCGGATCAGCTCGCCCTCTTCAAGGCCAAGCAGCTCGACGCGGTGTGGACCGTGGAACCGTGGGTGTCGCGCTTGGAACTGGAAGCCGGCGGCCGCATCCTGGTCGACGACAGAAACGCGGTGACCACGGTGCTGGTCTCCGGCGCCAAGTTCCTGCGCGAGCATCGCGACCTTGCGATCCGCTTTGTCGCGGCCCACCGCGAGCTCAGCGCCTGGATCAATCAGCACCCTGACGAAGCAAAGGTCATGGTGCGCGATGAACTGTCGGCGATTTTGCATGCCGAACTGTCGAGCACTCTGACGGATCGCGCCTTCGGCCGGATGCAGGTCACGTCCGATGCGTCGCTCGAGGAGTTCAAGTCCTGGGTCGCCCAGGCGCAACAGGTCGGCTTCATCAAGGACCCGCCCGACCTGTCGCGTTTCGTCGCAACGCTCGAATAGCAGCGCGTCATGCCCGCCGCCTTCCTGGCCGACACCGTTTCGAAGCACATCGGCCGCTCATGGGCCGCACCGCCTCGACTGCGGCAGGCATCCCCCGCCGTCACGCCGCTGCCGGCCGTGCCGCCGACGATATCCGCGAGCCTCGTGGTCGACGGCGTCTCCAAACGCTTCGTCACCAAGCGCAGCGCAGTCCAGGCGCTCGATAATGTCTCGCTGCAAACCGCGCCTGGCGAATTCGTCTGCCTGATCGGCCCGAGCGGCTGCGGCAAGTCGACGTTGCTCGACATCATGGCGGGTCTGACCAAGCCGGATGCGGGCAGCGTCTGGTCCGAAGGCGCACGCGTCACCGGGCCGGCGCGCGACCGCCTGGTCATGTTCCAGGATTCGGCGCTGTTTCCCTGGCTGGACGCCTTCGGCAACGTGATGTTCGGCCTCAAGCTCAAGCCCGGCCTCGGCAAAGCGGAACGCCGCGAACTGGCGCAGCAACACCTCGACATGGTCGGCCTCGGGTCGTTCGCTCACACCTATGTCCACGAGCTGAGCGGCGGCATGAAGCAGCGTGTCGCGCTTGCCCGCGCGCTCGCGCCCGATCCGAAGATGTTGCTGATGGACGAGCCGTTCGCCGCGCTCGATGCCATCACGCGGGAGCAACTCTACGCCGATCTGCAGCGCATCTGGGAACGCACGCGCAAGACCATCGTCTTCGTGACCCACAACGTCCGCGAGGCGGCGTGCCTGGGCGACCGTGTCATCCTGATGTCGCCGCGCCCGGGGCGGATCGCCGAGGAATTCACTATCCCGCTGCCGCGGCCGCGCGACATCAACAGCCTCGACCTCGCCAGATATGCCGGCGAGATGGCGCGCGCGCTTAAAGCTGTCACCGGCGGCTCGCCGCCATGAAGCGCGCCGTCATCGTCGTCGTGTTCTTCACCGGCCTGCTTGCATTGTGGTGGCTTGCGAGCTCGAGCGGCCGCTGGTCGCCGGTGATGCTGCCGTCGCCGCTTTATGTCGCGGACTATCTGTGGTCGGCGGGCCGCGACGGTACGATCTTCGACGCCACCATCGTGACCATGCAGCGGCTCTTGCTCGGCTATGTGATCGGCATCGTCCTCGGCCTGCCGTTCGGCCTCTTGATGAGCGCCAACCAGGCGATCGACGATACCATCGGTTCGGTCGCGCTCGGCTTTCAGACCCTGCCGAGCGTCTGCTGGGTGCCGCTGGCATTGATCTGGTTCGGGCAAACCGAAAGCGCAATGCTGTTCATCGTGGTCATGGGCACGGTCTGGTCGGTCATGATCGCGACCAGCCACGGCGCGCGCAACATCCCGCCGATCTATGGGCGTGCCGCCCTGACCATGGGCTCACAAGGATTCCACCGCTGGACCCGCGTGGTGCTGCCGGCGTCGCTGCCTTTCCTGGTCAGCGGCATGAAGCAGGGCTGGGCCTTTGCCTGGCGCTCGCTGATGGCGGCGGAAATCTACGTCACCATCCTCACCGGCTTCGGGCTCGGCCACCTGCTGCACTATGGCCGCGAACTCAACGCCATGGATCAGGTCATCGGCGTGATGCTGGTGATCGTGGCGATCGGGCTCGTCGCCGATCGCATCCTGTTCTCGCCCTGGGAGCGCTTCCTGCACGAACGCTGGGGCACCGGCAGCAGGCTCTGACGATCTGCCGCGGGCGCTTACGCCGCCGAACGCGCTGCCGCCGGCGCCAGCCGCACGACCAGCATCGCGAACCGGTCGACGAAACCTTGCAGGAAGGCGCGGGTCGAACCGTCGGTGATATCGCCCTTCCCGTCGATCAGATCCGGCTTGAACGTGATGTAAGCCTCGCCGCCGAGCAGCGTCACGCCGAGCGCGGCCATCACCGTACGCAGATGCTGCTGCGCCAACGCACTGCCGATCGCGCCGGGTGACGTGCCGGTGATGAAGCCGGGCTTGTCGGCCCAGGAATTCTTGCCCCACGGCCGCGCGCCCCAATCGATCGCGTTCTTGAGCACCGTCGGAATCGAGCGGTTATGTTCAGCGGTCACGATCAAAATGCCGTCGGCGCGCGACAGTTCGTTCTTGAAGCGCGTCACTTCGGCCGGCAGGCTCGACTCGTTGTCCTGGTTGTACATCGGCAAATCGTCGATCCGCGGGAAGGTCGCCTGGAACTCGCCTACGCCGAGCTTGACCAGCGCCTCGGCGAGTTTGCGGTTGATGGAGTCGCGGCGGTTGCTGCCGACGATCACGGCGACGTGGGGCTTGGGCATGGTTGAAGCCTTCAGTTAGAATTCGTAACTAGGGCTAGATAGGTGACCGGTGGCGAAAGCTACAAGAGGGCACAGCGGTGAAACCAAGACACATGCATTTGCCCGAGGATTGCCGCGCCATCAGCGAGGTGCTGGCGCGGGTGGGCGACAAGTGGTCGGTCCTCGTCGTCACCCGGCTCGGCCCCGGGCCGATGCGTTTCAACGAATTGCGCCGCTCGATCGGCGGCATATCGCAGCGCATGCTGACGCTGACGCTGCGCGGGTTGGAACGCGACGGCCTGATCACGCGCACGGTGTTCCCGACTATTCCGCCGCGGGTCGATTACGCGCTGACGGCGCTGGGCCGCGATCTGTTGGCGCCGGTGTCCGCGCTCGGCGAATGGGCGACCCGCAACCAGACGAAAATCGCCCGGGCGCGCGAGCGGTTTGACGGCGTAGCAGAACGTGCGAACCAGACGAGTCATAAACATGTCGACGCGAGAGACGGCTCTGGACAATGAAATCCTTCGCGGCGTGGTCGGCTCCACCTCCCACGGGACGGCCATCGACGGACAGGATGACCGTAACGAAATGGGCGTGTTTGTCGAGCCGCCCGAAAATGTCTGCGGGCTGACGCCATGCGATCATTACATCTATCGCGACCGGCCCGATGGCGTCCGCAGTCAGCCGGGCGATCTCGACCTGACCATGTACAGCCTGCGAAAGTTCTGCCGTCTCGCGGCTCAGGGCAATCCCAGCGTTATCCTGCTGTTGTGGCTGCCGCGCTACATCTGCAAGACCCGGATTGGTGAGGAACTCGTGGAGCTGCGGGAAGTATTCCTGAGCAAGGAATGCGGCGAGCGGTTCCTCGGATATCTTGTCGCTCAGAAGATGAAGCTCAAGGGTGAGCGAGCGCATACGGTCAATCGTCCCGATCTCGTCGCCAAATACGGCTACGATACGAAATTTGCCATGCACGCTTTGCGGCTCGGCTTCGAAGGTATCGAGTTGCTGAGCCATCGCCGGCTGACATTGCCCGTTGCAGAGCCAAACCTGACCACGTTGCGCGCCGTGCGGTCGGGTCAGGTCGGGTTTGCCGACGTCGTTAAGCTGATCGAAGCTGCCGAGGAACGGCTGCGGCAGCGGGTGGACGCGTGCACCTAGAGCGCCGATATCGGCCTCGTCAACCGGTTCATGGTGCGTGCCCATATCGAATATTGGCGATCCCAAGGAAAAGAGCCTGTGGCCGCTCCCAGCGTTTCAGGGCTTGTCGCGGCGCGGACTTGAACCTAGAAGCAGCACCGGAAAACAAGCGGCCGAGCCATAACCTGGTGCTTGGCCCGACGAGGGGTGAGAACCATGCGTGTTTACTACGACCGCGACGCCGACCTGAACCTGATCAAGGGCAAGAAGATCGCCATTGTCGGCTATGGCAGCCAGGGCCATGCCCACGCGCTCAATCTGCGCGATTCCGGGGTCAAGGAGGTCGCGGTGGCGCTGCGCAAGACCTCGCAAGGAGTGAAGAAGGCGGAAGCCGAGAAATTCAAGGTCATGGAGGTCGCCGAGGCCGCCAAATGGGCCGACGTGATGATGATGCTCACCCCCGACGAATTGCAGGGCGACATCTATCGCGACCACCTCCATGCCAACCTGAAGAACGGCGCGGCGCTGATGTTCGCGCACGGCCTGAACGTGCATTTCAGTCTGATCGAGCCGCGCGCCGATCTCGACGTGCTGATGATCGCGCCGAAGGGTCCGGGCCACACGGTGCGATCCGAATACCAGCGCGGCGCCGGCGTGCCGTGCCTGCTCGCCGTCCATCGCGACGTTTCCGGCAATGCCCACGATCTCGGCCTGTCCTACGGCTCAGCGATCGGCGGCGGCCGCGCCGGCATCATCGAAACCTCGTTCAAAGAGGAATGCGAAACCGACCTGTTCGGCGAGCAGACCGTGCTGTGCGGCGGCCTCGTCGAACTGATGAAGGCCGGCTACGAGACGCTGGTGGAAGCCGGCTATGCGCCCGAAATGGCCTATTTCGAGTGTGTGCACGAGGTGAAGCTGATCGTCGACCTGATCTACGAAGGCGGCATCGCCAACATGAACTATTCGGTGTCGAACACCGCGGAATACGGCGAATACGTCTCCGGCCCGCGCGTGGTCACGGCCGAAACCAAGGCCGAGATGAAGAAGGTGCTGGCCGACATCCAGTCCGGCCGCTTCACCCGCGACTGGATGCTGGAAAACAAGGTCAACCAGACCTCGTTCAAGGCGACCCGCGCCAAGCTCGCCGAGCACCCGATCGAACAAGTGGGTGCGAAGCTGCGCGAGATGATGCCGTGGATCAAGCAACGGGCGCTGGTCGACAAGAGCCGGAATTGATCTTCTGTGCTCCCGTAGCCCGGCTCGAGCGCCGCGAAAGCCGGGGTTTCCCTCGTGGTCGTTCCTGGATTGCGCGCGCGCAATCTGGGCTAGCCTTGTCATGACGGTTTAAATACCGTTTTATGACAGTGCGCGCCGTGTGCTGGGCTTGGTTGTGATCGTGGGGCATTTCCGGGCACGCGCGATGCCATGCGTGCTGCCGTCCGTTCCCTGAAAAAGCGCCTTCAGTCCACGGACTTGGCCGCCCGGCACGGCTTGCGCCGGCCGGCGCTTGTTATCTTGCCGCACCTGATTGCCTTGGCGCTCATGATCGCGACCGAGTGGACGGTCACCGCCATGGCGGCGTTCGTGTTGGCCTGGGGCATACTCAATTTTCTCTGGCTTGCACTGACGCGCCGACCGCTCCTTGCCGCGACGCTGTCGCTCCTCATGATGAGCGTGCTCGTGCTGCTGTCGCAGCTCAAATATCACGTGCTCATGATGACGGCGAATTTCGTCGACCTGATGATCGTCGACACCGACACGATCAGTTTCCTGTTCACGATCTTTCCGGCGTTACGCTGGATCGTGACGGTGAGCCTCATCGCGCTCTTGCCGATCGTGGTCTTTGCCTGGCGGCTCGATCCGTTCCGGGTGCGCCGGTTGACCGCGTCGGGCCTGATGCTCGCCTGCATGGGCTGGCTCACGATCCTCGAAATGCAATTCCCGCTGCAACCGTTCGAAGCCTTTTACGGCGGCAATCTCGTATCCTTTTTCGCGCGCACCGGCGTCGACGCGGTTTCCGAACTGATGACACACGGCTTGATGCAGTCCGACGCTTTTGCCGCCGATCGCCTCAAACCCATTCCGGCAACATGCCAGCCGACGGCGAAACCACCGCACATCATCCTGATCCACGACGAATCGAGCTTCGACATCCGCATGGCGCCGGGCATCAAGCTGCCGAGCGATTATGGCGCGCATTTCAAGTCGTTCGACGGCAAGGAGCGCGACTTTTTGGTCGAAGGCAATGGCGGACCGAGCTGGTTCACCGAGTACAACGTGCTCGAAGGCCTGTCGGCGCGGTCGTTCGGCCGCTTCGCTTATTTCGTGACCCGGATCGCGGCGGGGCGCGTCAACCGCGGCCTGCCCGCGGCATTACGGCGCTGCGGCTACCGCACCTTATCGCTCTACCCCGCGCTCGGCGCTTTCATGAGCGCGCGCAGCTTCCAGGCGACCACCGGCGTGCAGCGCTTCTACGATCAGCACGATCTCGGCGCGCGCGAACTCGAGCCCGACAGCTTCTTTTTCAATACCGCAGCCCGCATGCTCGAACAGCAGCATGCGTATGGACCGATGTTCATCTTCGTCTATCTCGCCGCCAATCATTTTCCCTGGGACTTCCGCTACCGGCCAGATCTGATGCCGCAGTGGAAGGATCCCGGCAACGGGCCGCCGGTCGACGAATATCTGCGCCGCCAGGCGATGAGCGCAAAGGACTATTCGGATTTCTTGGCGCGACTGAAGCGTGAATTCCCCGACGATTCGTTCTTGTTGGTGCGGTTCGGCGATCACCAGCCGGATTTTGCATCATACCTGATCGATCCGACGCTCGACGACGCCGGCATCGGCCGCCGCCTGATGGCCTACGATCCGCGTTATTTCACGACCTATTACGCCATCGATGCGATCAATTTCACGCCGGTCGACGTTACGTCCGCGCTCGATACGCTCGAGGGTCCGTATCTGCCGCTGGTGGTGCAGGGAGCCGCCGGTCTGCCGCTCGATCCCTCCTTTGCCGAGCAGAAGAAAATCCTGATCCGCTGTAACGGACTGTTCTACGCCTGCGCCGACGGCGCGGAAGCGCGGCATTTCAATCGGATGCTGATCGACGCCGGCCTCATTAGCAATCTCTAGCCGCTTGCGACACAGTGCAGCCGCCGCCTTGATCTCGAGGCCGCGGTGGCTACACTGCCGCGCCGGGTGCGCGAAACCAGCGAATGACATCCCGGGGAGGAAACATATGCTTGCCAACCGACGCCATCTGCTCGCGGCCTCGGCCGCCATCTTGACATTGGGCTTCGCCGCTCCGGGGAACGCGGCGGACTTCACCCTGAAATCGACGACCTTCGAGGACGGCAAAATGATGCCGAAGAAGGTCGCCAACAGCAAAGCCAATGCTCCGACCAATCCGAACTGCGTCGGCGACAATGTCTCCCCGCAATTGTCCTGGACCGACGTGCCGGACGGCACCAAGAGCTTCGTCCTGCTCATGGTCGATCCCGAAGGCCGCGGCGGCGCCGGCGTCATGCATTGGGTCGCTTATGGCATCCCGGCCTCGGTCACCGGCTTTGCCGAAGGCGAGACGAGCAAGCAGACCGACAAATATGTCGGCGGCAAGAGCACGCAGGGCGTTGCGTTCTATTCCGGTCCGTGCACGCCGCCGAACCAGGCGCCGCACCATTACACGTTCACCCTTATCGCCACCGATTTCGCGCCGACCGAGCTGCCGCCCGGCCTTACCCACGACGAGGTCACGGCGAAGCTCGCGCCGCCCGGACAGCCGCCTGCCCATACCAAAGGCGTGGCCGGGCTGGTCGGCCTGTTCGTCAATCCATGGCATCCGTGACGGCCGTGACCGGCCCTGCCGAACACGGGGAAACGGCCGAGCGTGCCCGATATTGAAGTCGCCACGCTCGACCGTGCGGAAATAAAGCTTGAACCGTGGTCGTGGCCGTTCGCAAGCGAGCGGCGCGACGCCATCGACCGCTATTTCGCAAAGCTGCAGCAGGAACGCGCGGGCGTCTGGAACGGCCGAGCGCTTCTCCTCCAGCGCTATGCGGTCCACGACCGGGTGCTCCGTGGCGCCTGCTTCGAGACCGATTTCGCCAGCCTTTGCGCCTGGCGCGACTGGGCGTTTCCGGACGCGAGCGTCCACAACGTCTTCGCCTCCGCCGCCCTGCAATCTGCCGACGGCGCCTGGCTCGTCGCCGAGATGGCGCCGAATACCGCCGCGGCGAGCCTGCTCTATTTCCCCTGCGGCACGCCGGAACCGGGCGATGTCGATGCGGCAGGCACGCTCGACCTTGCCGGTAATCTCGAGCGCGAGCTTCGCGAAGAGACCGGTCTCGCTATGGCCGAGCTTGCCGCCGCGCCCGGCTGGAGCCTGGTGCGCGATCGCTGCTATATCGCGTTGATGAGGCGGTTGACCTCGCGGCAAACCGCTGACGAATTGCGCAGCCGCATCATGCGTTATATCGAGAGCCAAGAGCGGCCCGAACTGGTCGACATCCACATCGTGCGCGGGCCGGCCGATCTCGGCCCGCGAATGCCGCGTTTCATGACCGTGTTTCTCGACCATGCATTCGAAGAGCGAGGCTGAGATGAAGCTCGCCAAGATCGTCCGGCAATGTCGAATCGACAAGCCCGCGCATTTCAAGCTCGCCGATCACGATCCGGCGGAGCGCTTCGGCCTTTCCACCGATATCGAGGACGTACGGAGCGTACTCGCCGACGGCGTCGCCCGGCTCGAGGATTTGCAGCAGCGCCTTTACGCCGACGGGCGGTGGGCGCTGCTGTTGGTGTTCCAGGGCATGGACGCCGCCGGCAAGGACAGCGTCGTCAAGCATGTCATGTCCGGCATCAATCCGCAGGGCTGCGAGGTGCACGCCTTCAAGGCGCCGAGCGCCGAGGAACTCAACCACGATTTTCTCTGGCGCACCGGCAAGGACGTCCCGGAACGCGGCCGCATCGGCATCTTCAACCGCTCGCATTACGAAGAGGTGCTGGCGGTGCGCGTGCATCCGGAGCTGCTGGCCCGACAGAAGCTGCCGCCCAGCCTGACCGGCAAGGACATCTGGAAAAACCGCTTCACGGACATCCGCGCCTTCGAGCGCCACCTGACCGGGAACGGCACGCTGGTGCTGAAATTCCACCTGCGCATCTCGAAGGAAGAACAACGCAAGCGCTTCCTGGCGCGGCTCGACGAGCCGTTCAAGCGCTGGAAATTCTCCATGAACGATATTGCCGAGCGGGCGCGCTGGGACGATTACATGGCGGTTTACGAAGACATGATCCGCGAAACCTCGACCGGTTATGCGCCGTGGTACGTCGTGCCGTCGGACCACAAGCATGTGACATGGCTCGTCGTCTCCGCGGCGATCATCGAGATGCTGGAAAAGCTCGAGCTCGATTATCCCAAGGTCACGGGTAAGGCGCTCAAGGAGTTGAAAAAGGTGGAACGCGCGCTCAAGGCGGAAGGCCGGAGTTGAGGGACCTTGCCTGTCTGCGGGGTCTTCCGCTACAAGGAGCCCGGTCCCCCATGACGTTAACGCGGAATTCACCTTGATCCGCGAGCCTGGGACCGGCATGTGTCGAGGGCGAAAGCTCTATCGAGGGCAATAGCGATGTCTGATCGCGGCGATTTCCGCGCGATGACCCGGGGGGCCTTACCGGCCCGTTCCGGCGCTGCCCCCATGCTTCACGGAATTCTGGGCGGGCTCCTGCTCCTTAGCGTCCCCTGAGGGCCGGCTGGGCATTTGCGCCTGGGCACTCAGGGGTCGACTGCAGCCACGGAACCCCAGTCGAATCAGCAAATCTGCGCCCCCCCAACCCTCCCCCGCATTGGGGGTCCGGGCGCAAACCGAAAAGGACCTGAATCATGACCACGCCAGCGAAGTCCGAGAAGGACCGCGTCGTCATTTTCGACACCACTTTGCGCGACGGCGAGCAATGCCCCGGCGCCACCATGACGCACGAGGAGAAGCTCGAAGTCGCCGAACTGCTCGACCAGATGGGCGTCGACGTCATCGAGGCCGGTTTCCCGATCGCGTCGGACGGCGACTTCGCCGCGGTCCACGAGATCGCCAAGCGCACCAAGCGCGCGGTGGTCTGCGGTCTGTCGCGGGCAGCCTTCAAGGACATCGACCGTTGCGCCGAGGCGATCAAGCCGGCGGAGCGCAAGCGCATCCACACCTTTCTGTCCACGTCGCCGGTGCATATGAAATACAAGCTGCAGAAGGAGCCGCACGAAGTCTACGAGATGGTGATCGCGCAGGTGACGCGCGCGCGCAATTACACCGACGACGTCGAGTGGTCGAGCGAGGACGGCACCCGCACCGAGTTCGATTTCCTGTGCCGCTGCGTCGAGGCCGCGATCAAGGCCGGCGCCACCACCATCAATATCCCCGACACGGTCGGCTATACGGTGCCGGAGGAATATTTTGCGCTGTTCAAGGCGGTGCGCGAGCGGGTGCCGAACTCCGACCTGGCGCGCTTCTCGGTGCATTGCCACGACGACCTCGGCATGGCGGTGGCGAATTCACTCGCCGGCGTGCGCGCCGGCGCGCGGCAGATCGAATGCACCATCAACGGCATCGGCGAACGCGCCGGCAACGCCGCGCTCGAGGAAGTCGTGATGGCGATGAAGGTGCGCAACGACGTGCTGCCGTATTGGAGCGGAGTCGATTCCACCATGCTGACGCGGGCGTCGAAGCTCGTTGCGGCGGCGACCTCGTTTCCGGTGCAGTACAACAAGGCCATCGTCGGAAGGAACGCCTTTGCGCACGAGAGCGGCATCCACCAGGACGGCATGCTCAAGCACACCCAGACCTACGAGATCATGCAGCCGGAAACCGTCGGCGTGAAGCAGACCTCGCTGGTCATGGGCAAGCATTCCGGCCGCCACGCCTTCGTGCACAAGCTGGAAGAACTGGGCTATCGTCTCGCCGGCAATCAGCTCGAAGACGCCTTCGTGCGCTTCAAGGCGCTCGCCGACCGGAAGAAGCACGTCTACGACGAGGACATCGAGGCGCTGGTCGACGAGGAGATCGCGACCGCGCAGGACCACATCAAGCTCGTCTCGCTGTCGGTCATCGCCGGCACGCGCGGCCCGCAGCGCGCCACCATGAAGCTCGACATCGATGGCAGATCGGCGATCGAGGAATGCGAGGGCAACGGTCCGGTCGACGCGGTGTTCAACTGCATCAAGGCGATGGTGCCGCACGACGCGGTGCTGGAGCTTTACCAGGTGCACGCCGTGACCGAAGGCACCGACGCCCAGGCCGAGGTCTCGGTGCGGCTGTCCGGGGACGGCCGCTCGGTGACCGCCAAAGGCGCCGATCCCGACACGCTGGTCGCTTCCGCCAAGGCCTATCTCTCGGCGCTGAACAAGCTCGTGGCCCGGCGATTGCGCGGGCAGCCCGAGGAGCGGCGGCTGCACTCGACGGATGTGGGGTGAGTACAATTTCACCTCTCCCCTTGCGGGAGAGGTCGATTTTCGAACGTAGCGAGGAAATCGGGTGAGGGCCGTCCGTCCGTTGCGCGCCCGACCGTGTTGCCCGCCGTCCGGACTTGGCATCCCGCTCGCAATGGCCTAGATACTGCGCGCGCGCGGCGCCCTCCCAAAGCGGCGCCGCGACGCACGGTGGAAGTGCCTAACCTCGTGTTCCCCGGTTAGGGCGCATAGCTCAGTTGGTAGAGCAGCTGACTCTTAATCAGCGGGTCCAAGGTTCGAGTCCTTGTGCGCCCACCAATCCTTTCGCTGGCATCGGAACGCAAAAAAGGAAGAGCAAAAGGCCGAGGCCGCAATGGATCGCGAGTTGGCGCGTGTGCATCTCATCGCATTCCCCGGCGTTCAGAATCTGCCGAATTTCGCCGCCGAGGCGAACGGCTTCTTTGCCAGGCGCGGACTTGCGATCGAGACCACGTTTACGAAAAGTTCGCAGCAGCAACGGACCGGGTTGGCGCGCGGCGACTACGACATCGCTCATTCCGCCGTCGACAATGCGGTGGCGATGACCGATCTTGCCGGCGAGCATGTCGCCATCGTGGTCGGGCTCGACCATGGCTTCAACAAACTGATCGTGCGGCCGGGCATCGCGACTTACGATGACCTGCGCGGCAAGACGTTCGGGGTCGACGCCCCGGATACGGCCTTTGCGCTTGTTGTCTACGACATGCTCGAACGTAACGGCCTCGAGCCGGGCGACTACCAGGTCAAGTCGGTCGGCGCGACGCGGTTTCGGCTGGAGGCGCTGGTGGCAGGCGACGTCGACTTCGCCATGCTCAATTTGCCGTTCAACCTGTTTGCGCAGCGCGCAGGCCTTGCCGTCCTCGACGACCCCATGAACGTCATCGGCGCCTATCAGTCGACCGGCGGATTTGTGAAGCGGGCCTGGGCGGAGCGGCATCGCGACGCGCTGGTTCAGTACATCGCGGCCTATGTCGAAGGCCTGCGCTGGTCGCTCGATCCGCAGAACCGCGCGGCGGCGATCGAATTGCTGAAGCAACGGATGGAGCTCGCCCCCGACATCGCCGAGGAATGCTTCCGCCAAGTTTCGGATGCCAAGACCGGCTTTGCCAAGGACGCCAAGCTCGACCGCGCCGGCATGACGAAACTTCTGGAGCTGCGGGCAAATTTCGCCGCCGCGGCCAACGCGCCCGCGGTGTCGCCCGATCGCTATATCGACGAGACCTATTATCGGGATGCGCTCGTCGCACTGCGATCGAGCATCGAAAACTGAACGAGCGCATGATCCCGAAAATGCCTGCCCTCGGACTTGATCCGAGGGTGCAAGCCGGTTTTCGGATAAGATCATGCTTACACGAAGATTCTAGACCTTGATCCGATTCAATGGAATTGGATCAAGGTCTAAAATACGGGAGGCCATGGCATGGCGCTTGTCGAATCGCGATCGGGACACATCTTCGTCGAAACCACCGGGAGCGGCGAGCCGATCCTGCTCATCCCGGGGCTCGGCATGGACCACACTTATTACCGCTTCGCCGCGCCGCTGCTTGCTCCCGATTTCGAAGTTCACACCGTCGATCCGCGCGGGATCGGGCAATCCGACAAGAAGGCGCCCTACAACGTCGAATCCTGGGCCGCCGATTTCGCCGACATCATCGAAAAAATCGGCCACGGTCCGATGCACGTGGTCGGCTCGTCGCTCGGCGGCGGCACGGCGATGGCCTTGGCGGAAAGCCGCCCCGACCTCGTGCGTTCGCTGGTCGTGGTCGGCGGCTTCAGCGAGCTCGATCGCGCGGCGGAACTCAATTTCGGTCTGCGCGCCCGCTTGATCCGCAAATTGGGAATGAGCGACGAGGTGGTCGACTATATGGGGCTATGGACGCTGACCCGCGAATTCATCAATTCCGACGAGGGCTACGCGCAGATGAAGGCCAACCAGGCCAACATCCGCAAGAATTCCGCGGAGCTTTACCTCGCCTTCGTCGAGAGCGTGCTGGCCTGGGCGCGCTGCCTTCCCGGACAGGAAAACGAGCCGAAATTCACCACCCGGCTGCCGAACATCAAGACGCCGACGCTGGTGGTGAGTTCGGACAACGATCATCTCATTCCGGTCGAACTCACGGCGATCATCGCGGATCGCATTCCCGGCGCGAAGCTCGAAGTCATGCGCGGCTTTGGCCACATCCTGTTCGTGGAGCACCCGCGCGAAACGGTCGCCCTGTTGAAATCCTTTATCGGCGGCCTGCCGAAACGATAAAGACTCTACTGCCCGCCGAGCGGGGCGCTCTTCGACAATTGCGCCCACTTCTCGATTTCATCTTTGAGCATGGTGCCGAGTCGCTCCGGCGCACCGCCCAGCAGCCGAAAGCCGAGCTGCGAACTTCGCGCCTTCATGTCGGGATCCTCGAGAATCTGGGCAACGTCCCGGTTCACCTTGGCAATGATGTCGGGCGGCGTGCCTTTCGGCGCGTAGATCCCGTACCAGCTTGTTTCCGCGACAAACGGCACGCCGAGTTCCTTGAAGGTCGGAACGTCGGGAAGCTGGTCGGAACGGCTCGAACCAGATACCGCCAAGGCGCGCAGGTTGCCGGCCTTGAGCGAGCCGAGATAGCCGCCGAGTGTCGGAATGAAGAGTGCGACGTGATTGGACATCAGGTCGGTCGCGGCTTGCGACACCGACGAATAGGACACGTTCTGCATCTTGATGCCGACCAGGTTGCTGAACAGAATCGTGGCAAGATAAGCGCTCGTTCCCGGCCCCAGGCTCGCATAATTGAGTTCCCCGGGATGCGCCTTGGCATAGTCGATCAATTCCTTGACCGCATGGAACCGTGAATCGGGCGGCACCATCAATACGTCCTGGGCGGTGGCGACCAGGATGATCGGATCGAAATCCTTGACGGGATCGAAGCCGTCGAGCGGCGCGATCGTGACATTGACCGCGAGCGACTGCGCGCCGAAATGCAACGCGTAGCCGTCGGGGGCGGTGCGGGCCGCCGCAGCCGCGCCGATATTGCCGCCGGCTCCCGGACGATTATCGACGAACATCGATTTGCCCCACCGCTCGGTGAGCTTTTGCGCAATGATCCGCGCCAGCGTGTCGAGCGTGCCGCCCGATGGAAACGCGACGATCATGCGGACCGGTCGGTCGGGATAGTCCTCTGCACCCGCGCGCGTCTGGGATCCGAATAAAAGGCTTGCGGCGACCAGTATGGCGCCCGCCAAGGGCCTACATGCCATGACGCTCACTCCCTTGCGGCAACGTGTCCATGATGTCATTCCTCCGGCTTGCCGCCCGGGACGCGACTCGACGTATTGGGCGCAACGCCGCTGCGCCGGCGTTGCCGGTAGGATTCGCTGCGCTCCATCCAGTCCGATAGCGTCGCCTGGCGCGCATTGGCGTCCCATTCCTCGTCCCAATCCCCGAGCGAATAGCCGAACCACGGCACCTCGGGTTTGAGCGCCGGCAAGCCGAGACGCTCCCATAGCACCTTGGCCTTCTCCATATATTCGCGCTTCGGCAAAGCGAGCGGCGGCATGGCATGTTTCATCGTCGCGTCGATGAGAAGCGCCGAATCGAGCCCGGCCGATGCGGCGCCGCGCGGGCCGTGGCCGGCTTCGCGATACGGAACCACATGCGTGTCGGTGGCCGGATTGCAGCGGTAGGCCATCGCCCAGAATACCGAATCGGCGTTCTCCGGATCGATGTCGTCGTCGACCGCAATGACGAACTTGCCGACGATGGCTTGCAGCGTCAGCGCGCCGTGCAGCGCCCGCCAGACTTCCGTGCGGGGCGTTCCCGGGGCGAACTGCAGGAAGACGAACTTGCGCAGATTGGTGAGCGGCTCGTGCAGAACGACCCGCTTCAGTCCCTTGATGCCGAGATCGTCGCGCAAGCGCGACAGGAACAGCGGTTCGTAGGCAAGACGCTTGATGACGCTCGACTCGCTCGGCGTCACTTGCGAGATGATCGAGGTGAAGATCGCGTTCCGTCGCCGCGTGATTGCCGTCACCTCGATCGCGAGATTGTATTCTTCGAGCGCGAGGTAGCCGTGCGATTCGCCGAACGGCCCTTCCGGCTCGAGATAATCGGGATCGGCGTAGCCCTCGATGACGATTTCGGCCTCCGCCGGGATCATCAAGTCGACCGTGCGGCCGCGCACGACATTGATCGGACCGCCGGCAAGCCCGCCGGCAACGGCGATCTCGTCGACGCCGAGCGGCAGTTTTTGCGGGCCTTGGAATGCGACCAGCGGCGGACAGCCGACCGCGATCGCGACCGGCATCTTCGCCTTGCGGGCTTGATGCATTTTCCAATGCTCGTAGCCTCCGGCGCGCAACGCCGCGAATGTCATCATGCCGAGCCGCGTCGGCGACTTGAGATGGCCGCGATAGGTGCCGATGTTCTGCACGCCGGTGTCGGGATCGCGGGTGACCACACAGGTCGCGGTCAGATAGGGCGCCGCGTCGAAACCGGGCGTGGAGATCGGCGCCGGCAGCGCTTCGAGGCCACAGCCGGCACCCTCGAGGTCGCGTCCGGAAACGACGATTTCATGGCATGGCGCATCATCGACGATGCGTGGCGGAACAGGGTCGGCGATGGCGCGCTGCCAGGCGGGGCCGATGTCTTCCAGCCGCTCGACGTTCATGCCGATCCGATAGATCTCCGCGTTAGCGGCATAGACGCCGACCGCCACCGGAATGTCGTAGCGGCGCCGCTTGGAGTCCACGACATGCGAAAACAGGAACGCCTTGCGATTTTTCTCGGCAATACCGCCGCGGAACTGCCAGCGCACCAACGGATGCAGTTCCGTGTCCTTGTTGATCGGCGCCTCGATCCGATACAACAATCCGGCGCTATCGAGCCGATCGAGATGCTCGTGCAAGTCGAGATAATTGCGACCGCTCGACTTGGAGGCGTCCATCCCGATTGACCTTGTTCTTGTTGCTTGCGACCGACCGTCGATGGTTGCAGGGTTTAAGCGACCGGCGCGGCGAGCGCAATTGCCGTTAAGTCAGGAGAGCAAGGCAGACGACAAGAGCAATTCCATGGCCCGAGCGAATCTTCAGCCTCGGCTCGCCAGCATCGGGCGCGGTGGCAGGGTCGGATCGAGCGCTTCGTGGATGACCCGGCCCAGCGCCGCGATCTGGTAGGGCTTGCGCAGCACCGTAATTCCGGATCGGCGTCGAACACCTTGGTATAACCCGTCGTCAGAACCACCGGGCTGGGCGAAGCGGCGGGGCGCGGCCCCATAATTCGACTGCGCGCCTGTTGTAGCGGACGAGGCCGCCGTCGGCGCGGCGAACGCAAAACGCCGTCGGAATGGCATCCAGCGCGCTTTGCTCGATGGCAGTGAAAGTGTCGAGGCAGGGCGGCGCCGAGACGGCCTGAGGACCTTGACCAGTCATCCTATTTCCCGCACTCGTCGCATCGCAGGCTTGGCGGAAACGTTGCACATGATTCAATCTCTTGCCTTAGGCGGCGGGCGGCGCCGAGCAAGCGGCTTTGCAGGGCAAAGGTTAACCGTAATGGCAGTCCGGCGGCCAGCATGAATCGCGGGGCTGTCGTATCCCCGCAATCAAATCATAATCCATTTGACGGCG
>Ga0181533_1001693_pt1 | contig 27676 bp, 14 predicted proteins | sample PEATcosm2014_Bin_45_FD_119772 | JGI IMG/M metagenome (GOLD analysis project Ga0181533, IMG submission 119772) | Peatland microbial communities from MTU Mesocosm Facility, Houghton, MI, USA - PEATcosm2014_Bin11_60_metaG | ecosystem: Environmental > Terrestrial > Soil > Wetlands > Peat | place...
ACCCGGAGAGGCTGCACAGCTCGCTCGGCTACCTCCCACCGATCGAGTTTGAGGTCCTACACTCAGCACAGACCCAGACCTGACTCTTGCAAGCCTGGTCCGGAAAACGGGGTCAAGGTCAGCTCCGGGCTTCCTTACAGCGACAAGTCCGTACTCACGAATCGGATGCGACGAACACGCCGAGGGTCTGGACCATTCCACCTCGGGCTTGGGAACGTCAAACGCCCCGAACGGCGTACGATCCAACGCATTGGCCCGAGGACGTCCATGACCGGCCGAGCAGAGACGAAGTGGCATCGGTCAACTGCGCTCGCGCTCGTCATCGCGGTGCTCGGTTCGTTCGCCGTCACTTCGAGCTTTGCTGACAGCGTTGGCGCCTCGGCTCGGTCCCACGCGCTTACGGTCTCGCCGAGTTCGACCCCCGCATTCGACGGCGACGCGCCGGACCCCGATGTCGTGCTCAACGCGGGGACGTACTACGCCTTCACGACTGGTACCGTGCTTGGCAACCATATCCAGGCACTTGTCGACACATCGGGAAATCCGGCGACCGGCTACGGCTCCTACACCGGTCAGTCGTACGGCTCGAGCGCCCTCCCGACGACTCCAAGCTGGGAAACCACGAACACCCAGACCTCGCCGGGGGTCTTCTACTGGGACGGGCAGTGGCTCATGTACTACGACGCCTCGACTGACGGCTACCCGACCGGGACCGGCCACGACTGCCTGTCGGTTGCGACCGCGAGCCAGCTCACGCCAACCGACCCGGTCTTCGTCGACAACTCCTCGGCACCACTTCTGTGCCAGACCCAGCTCGGGGGTTCCATCGACCCGAGCCCCTTCGTCGACCCGGCAACCGGCCTCGCTTACCTGATCTGGAAGTCCAACGACGGCGGGTCCTCCCAGCCCGCTGAGATCTGGGCCGCCGAGCTCGACAGCAGCGGACTGGGCTTCGCCTCGGCACCCGTCGAGCTCATGACCAACAACACGGTGGACTACCCCTGGGAGACGACGGTCGAGAACCCCGACCTCGTCGATTCGTGGGGCACCTACTACCTGTTGTTCTCAGGTGGCCTGTACAACTCATCGAGCTACGCCGAGGGCTACGCCATTTGCAGCGGGCCCCTCGGCCCGTGCTACCAGCCCCAGGCGGGACCGATCCTCAACTCCTACGGCTCGGTGGCCGGTCCCGGCGGGGGGTCTCTCTTCGAGGACGCCGCGGGGAACTGGTGGATCGACTATGCGGCCTGGACCGCCGGCTGCACCAGTTACTCCTGCGGCGGAAGCCGCGACCTCTACGTCGCGCCAATCAGCCTGCCTTCGACGGCCGACGAGGCGTTCCTCCACTCCGCCTACGAGGACCTGCTCGCTCGCGCTCCGGACTCGGCGGGTATCACGTACTGGAGCGCGCAGTTGGCCAACGGCACGAGCCGAAGCGCCGTCGCCTATGGCATCGCGACCTCCACCGAGTACAGAGATGACCTCGTGAACAACTACTACGAGACCTACTTGGGTCGCGCCTCGGATTCGGGGGGGCTCTCGTACTGGGTCGGCCAGCTCACAGCAGGAGCCAGCGACGAGTCGGTCCTCGCGGCGACCCTCGACTCCGATGAGTTCTACACCGACTCCGGCAGCACCGCAGACGGCTTTCTGGCCGCCTTGTACATGAAGCTCTTGGGTCGCGCCTCGGACTCGGGGGGTCTCACCTACTGGGAGAGCCAGCTCTCTTCGGGAATGTCTCGAAGCGCGGTTGCATGTGCTTTCCTCGCCTCGACCGAGTACAGGACCGCTCTCGTGAACAGCTACTACGAGACCTTCTTGGGGCGCGCCTCGGACTCGGCGGGGCTCTCGTACTGGTTGACCCAGCTCGCAGGAGGAGCCAGAGACGAGTCGGTCATAGCCGCCATCGTGGGATCGCCCGAGTTCTACACGGACGCGTCCGGCTGAGAAGGCCGACGACCCTCTCGGTGCGTTACCTGGCGGTAACGTGAAAAGGCCTGCAGCCCTGTGTAACTCTGTCCGCTGGTAGCCCTGTTTCCCAGCCCTGGCGTGACCCAGGAGACTGGATCGCAGACGAGCTTCGAGACTGAGTCGCCACTGGGTCCGAGAACTGGTCGAGAGGAGTGGGATTGCTGGCGTTCACCTTCCCGGGCCAAGGCTCGCAGCGGCCCGGCATGGGCCGTGCATGGGTCGAACACCCCTCCTGGGAAGTGGTCACCGAAGCCTCCGAGGCTGCCGGGCGCGATTTGGCTCGCCTATTGCTGGACGCGGAGCCCGACGAGCTCACCTTGACTGGTAACGCGCAGCTGGCCACGTTCGTGCTCGGCCTCGTGGTGCTCGACGCCATCGAGCGCGTCGGCGTAGAGCCCACGCTGTGCGCGGGACACAGCCTCGGTGAGTACACCGCCCTCGTCGCCGCGGGCGCGCTCGCGTTCGAAGACGGCGTCCACCTCGTCGTCGAGCGCGGCGAGGCCATGCACCACGCGGCCAAGGAGCGACCGGGCACGATGGCCGCCGTGCTCGGGACCTCCGACGATGACGCGGAGGCGGCTTGCCAACGCGCGGAAGGCGATGTCTGGGTCGCCAACTACAACGCGCCCGGACAGGTCGTGATCTCCGGCGAGCCGGTGGCCGTCGAGCGTGCGAGTCGAATCGCCAGGGAGCTCGGCGCGCGCAAGGTGATGTCCTTCCCGGTGGTCGGCGCATTCCACACGATGTTGATGTCCCCGGCCCGCGCCCGCCTGCGAAAGGCCCTCTCCGACGCTCCCTTCACCGAAGCCGAAGTTCCGGTCGTCGCGAATGTCGACGCACGGCCGCACAGTGCCCCCGAGGACTGGCCGGGCCTCTTGTCCGCGCAGCTTTGCGGCCCCGTGCGTTGGCGCCAGAGCCTCGAGACCCTTGCCCGCCAAGGCGCGACCCACGTGGTGGAGGTGGGCCCTGGCGGAGTCCTGACCGGTCTCACACGCCGCACCCTCCCCGATGCGACCGCGGTGGCGGTCGGCTCACCCGACGACTTGGAGAAGCTGCTCGAGACGATGTCCGGCAGCGAGACCTGGCACTCCTACGCCGCCGCCCATCAGGGGGAGCACCTGTATACCTCCGAACGCGTCGTGGTCTCCCCCACCGCCGGGATCTTCGAGCCCGAGCCTTCACTGTCGGTCCCCGGGCCCGGCGGTCTATCAGGCAGGACGGGACCCGAGATCGACCTGGAGGTCGGCGCCTTCTTGGGGCGTGTAGGCACGACGGAGGTACGGACGCCGTTCGCCGGACGCCTCGTCGGTTTCCTCGCCCACCGCGGGGAGCGGGTCATGGCTGCACAGCCCGTCGCATGGCTTCGCGTGATCTCCGACGAGGCGTGAGCTCTAACCGCGGTACCGCCGTGGCCAGAACCCGACCGACCTGTGACCCGGCCATCCTGTGATGACGCCACGACAAGCATGTGATCACACCGGCCGACCCCTGATTACCGCCGGCCGACCCCTAATTACACAGTCCCCGCGCTCGTGATGACATCTCCACCGACCCGTGATCACAGCGTGATGCCAGGTCGTGTCGTCCTGGTCACCGGCGGCTCTCGGGGCATCGGGCTCGCCTGCGCGCGGCGCTTTCTGGCCGGTGGCGAACGCGTGGCGGTCACCTATTGCAAGACGCGTCCTGACGACCCCTCTGCCGAGGAGACCCTCCGCCCGGGCGTCCTCGCGGTTCGTTGCGACGTCACCGACCCCGAGCAGGTCGAAGACGCATTCCGCGTCATCGAGTCCGAGCTCGGGCCAGTCGAGGTCCTGGTGGCGAACGCCGGCATCACGAACGACGCCCTGTTGCTTCGCATGAACGAGGAGTCCTGGCAAGACGTCATCGACACCGACCTCACGGGCGTCTATCGCGTCGTCCGTCGTGCCCTTCGCCCGATGCTCCGCGCACATGGCGGGCGCATAGTGCTCGTCTCCTCGGTCGTGGCGTTCCTCGGCTCGCCCGGACAGGTCAACTACGCAGCAGCCAAGGCAGGCCTCGTAGGCATCGCCCGGTCGCTCGCACGCGAGGTCGGGAGCCGCAACATCACGGTGAACGTCGTCGCTCCCGGTGTCGTCGACACCGATATGATCACCGCCCTGGGAGAACAACGCGTAGAGCAGCTCCGCTCCATGGTCCCGCTCGGTCGTACCGCCCTACCCGACGAGGTGGCGGCCGCGGTGGCGTTTCTGGCTTCGGCGGACGCCTCTCCCCGTCGACGGCGGCCTGGCCATGGGACTCTGAACAGCCGAACGGTCGAACAGCCGAAATGAGCGAGACGGGCGCGAGACGAGCGAGAAGAGCGTGACGGACGCGCCACGAGCGAAACGAGCGAAACGAGCGAGATGAGCGAGAACACGACACAACGAGACGATTCGGTGACCGACGCCGTGTTCGAGAAGTTCAAGAGCTGCGCGGTCGAGGTGCTTCAGGTCCCCGAGGACAAGTTCGTGCTCGAGGCGCGCTTCGGCGACGACCTCGACGCCGACAGCCTCGACCTGGTCGAGTTCGTCATGGCGCTCGAGGAGGTCTTCGACATCACCGTCGACGAATCAGAGCTCGAAGGCATCGAGACAGTCCGCCAGGCTTACGAGCTGATCGTCTCCAAGATCTGATGCTTCTGGGCCTCGGACCCAACGGGCCGGTGCGGGGCCGGCGAGTCGCGATCACCGGACTCGGAATCCTCACGTGCTGCGGCATCGGCACAGAAGCCTTCTGGGAGGGTCTTCAGCGTCCCGCGCCCGAGGGCGAGCATCGCGTTCCCGGCTTCGACCCTTCTGCGTGGTTCGGGCCCAAGGAAGTGCGGCGGGTTGACCGCTTTGCTCAGTTCTCGGTCGCAACCGCTGAGATGGCGCGCAGCGACGCGGGCGATCTGGGCGTCCACTCTGAACGCGCCGGGGTCGTCTTCGCCACAGGCGTCGGCGGGCTCGGGACGCTCGAAGATCAGATCGAGCTCTATCTCCAGAAAGGTCCCCGGAGGATCTCGCCGTTCCTGGTCCCGATGATGATGCCCAACGCAGGTGCGGCCGCCGTCTCGATGCGCGCGGGTTGGCACGGCCCCTGCGAGACGATCACAACGGCATGCGCGGCCGGCACCCATGCGATCGGAGCGGCCGCGCGCCTGATAGCGACCGGGCGCTGCGACGCGGCCATCGGCGGCGGCGCAGAAGCGGCGATGACCCCCGTGGGGATAGCCGCCTTCACCAACATGACCGCTCTGTCGACCGAGGGCTGCTCTCGCCCCTTCGACGCGCGTCGAGACGGGTTCCTATGCGCCGAAGGTGCGGCGGCTCTCGTCCTCGAGGAGCTCGACCACGCGCGCCGCCGCGGTGCGCGCATCTACGCAGAGCTGCTCGGCGCGGGGTCCAGCGCCGATGCCCATCACATCACCGCCCCCGCTCCGGGCGGTGCCGGCGCTGCCGCGTGCATGGAGCTGGCCCTCGCCGATGCAGGAGTCTCCCCCGACGAGGTCGGCCACATAAACACCCACGGCACCTCGACCCCTCTGAACGACCTCGCCGAGGCACAGGCCATCGCCAAGGTCTTCGGCGTCCCCGGGCCCCCCGTCACCTCGACCAAGGGGGTGACCGGCCACGCGCTGGGCGGCGCCGGGGCGATCGAGGCTGTCGCCACTACGCTCGCGATCGTAAAGCGCCTCATCCCCCCCACCGCGGGCTACGAGGTACCCGACCCCGACATCCCCCTGGACGTGGTCCACGGCGAACCCAGACCGTGGGAGCCTGCTCCTTCGTTGTCGAACTCTTTCGGCTTCGGTGGCCACAACGGCTGCCTCGTGATTGGCCCCCTCTCTCACTGACCGCTCCTCTGCCGAGACAGCGAGACAACCGGCGCCCGGACCCCAGGTGAGACGACCGGGATTTCCAGTCAAACGCACGAGTACCATTGACAGGCGCCGCGGCCATCTATCACAACGCTGATCCGTGGATCTCGGCTCCGTTGGACCCATCCGCGCTGTCAACGATCAAGGGAGCGCTTGCAATGCGATTCGAACGTAACGTTCCTCGCCGGTGCGCGATTGTGGCGTTGTCCTTCGCATGCGCCGCTCTTCTCGCCGAGTGTGGCTCCTCTCACACGGCCCTCCCACGGTCCTCCACGACGTCGATTCCCACGCCGACCCACGCTCCGAGCTCGTGCAGCTATATACCGGTGTCGTTCATCAGGCAGTACCTAGGATCTATCGCGAGCACCACGTCGCTCACCGCGGCGCCTAAAGCACTGCGCTGTCAGTTCGCGAACTCCGGGGCATCGAAGACCCTCGTCCTCACCATTGCTCCCGGCAACGCCTCGGCGTTCGCAACCTTGAAGACGACCTCCAGCGCCGGCGGCGAAACAACCACCCCGGTTAGCGGGCTCGGGTTATCGGCATTCTCGATCACCAAGAACCGTGCGCCTGCTGGTATGGCTGTTCTCAGCGCCAACGGTCTCATCGTCTCGGTCAGTGCGAACCTCCCGCTGACCAACGACAAACTACTTCTGACCGAGCTGCTAACCGACTACTTCTGACCGAGCTGCTAACCGAACCCTGACCGCTACTGGTTCTGCGGCTGTCCTTCGGCGTACCCACATCCTCACATCATGTACTGCCGCTGTGAGTGCAAACAGATTCCCCTTGACGGGTCCACAGACGTACTGCCACCCTAAGAGCACGGATCTCAAAGAACAGCGCCTGCAAATCAGGATCGACGCAGCCGCGAAGCGCCGCCTCGAGCTGGCTGCCGCCACCTCGGGCCTCACGGTGTCGAGCTTCGTCCTGCACGCGGCCGAAGCCAGGGCCCACGAGCTGCTGGCCAACTCCGGCCTCCTCCAGCTTTCGCAGGTGCCAGCGCTCCCTCATGAAGCACTACAACCGTTTCCCACGCCGAACGAATGCCCCGCCCATGCGCCTCGCGCCCCGAAGAAGCACCCGAAGAAACACCCGAAGAAAGACGCCAAGAGGTCAAAGAGGAAGGACAAGAAGAAGCAGCTCCCTTAGCTTGAACGAGCTACGCCGGCCGTGCCCTCTATGGTCGGCGCCTGTGGCGTCAGAGCCCGATCACAGCAACGAGCAGCCCGCACGGCCGGAACATCGCCCAGCGGATCTCGCTATCGGAGCCTTCTCCGACGACCCGCCCTGGCTAGTCGAACCGGCCAACCTGATCTGGCGAGCGGGCATCGACGAGCTGCGAACATCCACACGCGCCGAGGCCCCTGTGCTCACACGCCGGCACATGCTGCCTCCCGGCGTACGTGTACTTCGCGTCTGTGCCTTCCTCGGCAGGGCATTCGCGGGCTGGTACGCCCTCGACCGTCGCCGTGGCGCTCCCGCCTCGCGCGCAGGGCTCTCGAGACGCTTGCGGCGTGCCTTCGAGCGCCTCGGCCCGACCTACATAAAGCTGGGCCAGGTTCTCTCCTCGGGTGAGGGGATCTTCCCCGAGGAGCTCGTCGCCGAGTTTCGCCTCTGTCGCGACCAGGTGCCCGCCGAAAGCTTCAGCCTCGTGCGCAAGATCGTGGAGGAGGACCTGCGCAAGCCGCTCCACGAACTGTTCACCTCCTTCGACCCCGTGCCGGTCGCGGCCGCCTCCATCGCCCAGGTCCATGTGGCTCGGCTCACGAGCGGTGAGGAGGTCGCCGTGAAGGTCCAGCGCCCGCAGGTGAGCCAGCTAGTAAAGCGCGACCTCGCCGTGATGAGTTGGATCGCGCCCGTGCTCGTCGGGCGCATACCCGCCGCCGCTCTGGGCAACCCTCCTGCGCTCGTGGACCTGTTCGCCGAGACGATCGTCGAGGAGCTCGACTTCCGCCTCGAGGCGCAGAACATGCTCGACGTAGCGCGGGTCCTGATGGAGACGGACCAGCACGCCCTCGTCGTCCCGCGTCCTCACCCGCGGTTCGTGACCCGGCGCGTGCTCGTGATGGAACGCCTCGAGGGCTACGCCTGGGGCGACGTCAAGACGATGCGAGCCGCTGGCATCGACACCGAAGCGGTCATCTCGAGCGCTCTCATCGCCTTCTTGGAAGGCGCGATCCTCTTCGGCGTCTTCCACGGGGACCTGCATGGAGGCAACCTCTTCGTCCGCCCCGACGGCCGTGTGGCGCTCCTCGACTTTGGCATCACAGGCCGCCTGGACGAGCCAAGCCGTCTCGCCTTCCTCCGGCTGATCATGGCCGGCGCAGCGAACGACACCACCGGCCAGGTGGCCGCAATGCGTGACCTCGGTGCGTTGCCGGCGAACGTGGACGTGAACGCGGTAGTACACGATCTCGGGCTCGACCGGCCTCTTGTGGATCCGACGACGCTCAGCTCGGAGGAGCTCACCTCTCAGATCCGCAACATCACGAAGGCCCTGTTCGGTTACGGGGCTCGGATGCCGAAGGAGTTGATGCTGTTCGTGAAGGACATGCTCTTCCTCGACGGGGCCATGGCCACGATGGCACCGAGCATCGACGTGCTCGGCGAGCTGGTGAAGATCCTCGCCCATCTCCAGGTCCACCACGGCCAGCGCATCGCCAGGGAGCTGGGCCTTGTGCCCGGGGACATCCCTGCGGTCGATGTCGGAGCGATCCGAGCCTCGTTCGCACTCTCAGAAGACGTCGAGCGCCTCACCCATAGCGAGCTGATCGAGCGCCGTGAGCTGATCCGTCGCCGAATCGAGCATGCCCAACGTCGCAAGCGCCGCCAACCCTGACTTCCAGATGCGACGCCTAGGGGACGTACGAGTTCTCTTCCAAGAGCGCGCCGTTCGCGAGAGCCACCGCGGCGAGCTGTGAACTCACGTCCAGCTTTCGCAAGATGGACCGGATGTGGGCTCGCACCGTGGTCAGCGAGACGAACAGCTCCCTCGCCATCCCCGCGGCGGAGCACCCCTCCATCATGTAGAACAGCACCCGGCGCTCGCTCGGTGTGAGATGTACCAGCGCGTCGTACGGAGGGGGGAACCGCCGGGGGCTTTTCTCTAGGCGCCCATGACCGTTCCCTGCCCCGAGCACCTCCTCTACCACCGAGGCAACCCGTAGCTGGCCTCTCTTAGCGAGCCGCGCCAGCTCGTGCGGGAGCGCTTCGACGTCGAGCAATCCGATGGCGCCCTGTTCGACGCAGGCTGCGACGGTCGCCGCGCTGCACCCGAGGCTCACGGCCAGGACGGTCGTCCCGGTGTCGCACAGAGCACGCGTCACCTGAGCAGCTCGCTCCCAAGGCCACGGTTCCTCAGGCGAGGCGGGTCGCCGCAGGCCATCTGGCTCGAGAGCCACCACCACCGCGTGCGGCTCGGCCACGTAGTGATCGAGCACGGCAGTCGCGGGATCCGAGGCCCGCGACAGGGTGGCTCGCATCCCGAGGTTCCGGGTCGCAGCTGCAACGGCCTCCACCGCCAACCGGCAGGCCCCAGGCGCCGAGGCCGCCGGGTCCACCACGAGGATTCGAAAGACCGACGTGAAGGCGCTCGCAGCGCCCCGGTTCGCGCTCAGCCTTCGCCCGGCGCTCGGCGTACTCCAGTTCGTGTACCCATCATCACCATCCGAGGAGCCCGGGTCCTCAGCAAGCGGGAAGAGGACCCGACGGACGAGGCTGTATTTCTTTCCACCCCGGACATGGGCTACTGCGACGAACGGGCCTGCCATAGCTGAGCCGGTTTCCAGGCGGCTCACCAGCCGGGATCGTCCGGACTTGACGGAGGCAATCGCCGCGCTCGTGAGCTGTGTGGCCTCAGCATCGGAGGTGCCTGCGCCTATACCCACGGCGACCTCGAGATCCAGCGATGTGCTGCCCACCGACAGGCGCTCGCCCATTGCCCTGACCAAGCGCCGGCCCAGCGCGCTCGGCGCGATGCGATGGGCGCCGTTGCCGAAGTACACCGCCAGGCGCGCTCCACCCAACATGCACATCTGATCACCCGGCCGTACACAGTGCTCCATCCGCCGCAGCGCCAAGCCCCACAGCACGTTGGGTGCGAGGGGCTCGAGGCTCCCCCTGACGACAGGTACCACGTCGACGAGGGCGATGACGCGATATCCGCCGTCCGGAGTCCACGTCCTTCGCTCGGGCACGGCGGACGGCCTCAGCACCGATGCGGCGGGAATCTTTGGCACTGCCGGAAGCGCACGTACCAGGGCTCTGGGGGCATCCACGGGGGGCGCTGGCGCCACCTCTAGCCGAGGCTCGCCTACACCTCTCTCCCCACCCTTCCGTCTGCTGCCACTTCTCCCGGCGAGCACCGCCATGCAGCCCTCCCAGGCCTCCTCCCGCACCGACCCCGCCCCGGCGGGCGGTGCGATCCTCGTCTATATCTTACGCCACTTGGGCTCCAACGATAAGGCGACGCCCGAGGGTCTCCCACAGCAGCTTGCCCCACCCCTCGCACGCTGCGTGTTTGCAGGTGCCCGCCACCTAGCGAGGTGACCGAGGGGATCGCGCCGACTACGGCGAGCGGCAATTTCGTCAATCCTGACGATGCCCTTACCCTCGGACTCTCTTAACGTTTATTCATCGGCTGTAGAAGTCTGCCGCGCGTCACGAGCCGTCTTAGGCGAGGCGCATGGGGGGTGGAAGCGCCGACGAAGAATGAGCGACACGAAGATGAGGCCAGGTCAATGATGAGACCGCGCTGAGTCCGACGGTAGCTCGAGAAAAGAAAAGACCAGAAGAGAGAAGACCGAGAAGACGAAGGGAAAGCTCGCCGGTGTCCACAGTTGGAGCGACGGATGCTCCGGTAAGCCGGCCAAAATGCGGAGGGGTTGAAAATAAAAATGTTACTGAAACGCAAACTTCACTCGCGTGCACGCGCGCTGTTCGGCGTGTGTATCGCGGCATCAATGGTGGGTGGAGGCCTGGGTGTCATGGCATCCAGCCTCGTCGCTGGCCCGGCAGGCGCTACGCAGAGCACGACGAACATCGCTGACTGCACCTATGTACCTGTCACCAACGGCACCCCCGTGGTCCTGCTTCCCAACTTGTCTCTGGCGGCGAGCGTCGAAGAGGCAACCGGCAACTTGCCCACGGCGGGAGACATCATAGGCGTGAGCGCCGGTATGCAGGTCACGGTCGAGTGCGTGGCGAGCAGCTTGCCCACGGTGCTTCTCGGCAACCCGGTCGAGACCACTGTCGTCGTCATCACGGCTCCAACCGGCGTCGTGATCGACAACAACAACAACTCGGTCTACGAGTCATCCTGCGGCTCTGATGCAGCAGCTTTGGGCCCGGCGGCATGCCTGAGCGACGGAAACGCCCCCTCGCTCGTGAACTACAACCTCTTCCCATCGCCTGGTAACGATGGGGCTGGCAATAAGATCACCTGCCCCTCGACTGACCACTGCGTGACGTTCACGATGCAAGAGACCGGCGATGCCACTTTCCCGTTCAAACCGGCTGACGCGGCTGCGCAATGCCCGCCGTCAGCAGCCCAGGTGAACGCGGGTCTCACGAACTGCGCGCTGGCGGTCTTCGGCACAACGAACACCGCAACAGGAGCAGGCCTGTCCATCAACTCCAACCTGGTGGACTACGCCACCCAGGCCACGAGCTGGCCGACCGAGCCGCTTCCCACGCCCAATCCCCCGACGCTGGCGGTGTCACCGTTGGCCGGTGGCGCTGGTAGCTCGATCAGCGTCTCGGATGCCGCGAGCCCGACTGGCTACTGGTGGTCAAACGCCATGTACAACGACGGCTACAACAGCGCCGGTGGCGTTAACGGCAACAGCCCGCTCCTTACGTCGGCCACTATCCCGGCAGGTAACATCTGGGTCGGCACCGCACCCGCGATCCAACCCGCGGCGAGCTCTAGCGTCGTGGTGAGCCCGGCTACGTACACGACGACTGTCACCGGGACCTGTCCGAGCGCGACGTGCGCGATCTCTGGTGTCCTCACCCCTCCGGCGATATCGGGTAGCTTCACGCTGCCTGCCTCGCTGGCTGGCGGGATCACCCCGGTCGTCATCTTCGAGCCCAACAACGCGTTCGCCTTCGGCAACATCGACGCCGCGCACTTGCCTCCGGGAGTGACCGAGGGTGCCAACGCTGCAACGCCTGACATCTGGGCCGCTTCGGGGCTGAGTGTCATGGGCTTCTCGTCGACGAGCCTTCCCGCTGGAACTGCGAACAAGGCATACTCCGAGGCGCTTGCGACTACAGGCGGATCCGGCAGCTACAGCTGCGCTGTGGCCAGCGGGTCATCACTTCCGGGTTGGGCCACCCTGACCGGCTGCACCATCAGCGGTACGCCGGCCCTCACCGATGTGACCAGCTCGCCGACGCCGTTCACCATCAACGTGACCGACACGACTTATGGCTTTACCAACTCGGGCAGCTTCTCGATCGTTGTCCACTCGGCCACACTGTCGCTGACTGCCACTCCGAGTAGTGGTGTAGGTGGCACGGTCGTGAGCTTCAGCGGTCTAAACTGGCCGGCTGGCACGGTGACGGTAGCGTTCACCACCGCCTGCGCGACGTGTAGCGGAGTCGACTCAGTCACCGCCACGCCCGACGTCAGTGGTGACATCAGCGGGACCATCACGATCACCGCCGTGTCTGGAACGGGCCTAGGTGAGGCCGTCGGGAACAACCCGCTGGTCGCCACCGAGGGCACGAGCGTCGCCTCGGCACCCTTCACCGTGAACTCGGCGACGGCGTGCTCGGTCCCCGCAGCAGGGGCCTGCACCCTCAACCAGATCATCGGGACCACGGTGTACGGCACGAGCCTCTACGCCTCGGAGTCGAGCGGCACCGTGACTCTCAGCCCGATCACACTGGGACTGGGGACCGGCACGAACAACCAGATGTTCCAGAACGCCACTGGCGCTTTGGGAGTCGTCACGATCTCTGACGACCGGGGTTCTCTCGCTGGTTGGACCGTGACAGGTCAGATGGAGACCAACTTCATGAACGCCACGCCCTCGGGCAACGCGATTGACAACACGATCCCGGCCGACTTCCTGACCTGGATCCCAACGTTGCAACTCGAGACCCCGGGTATGATCCCCGCCGACAACGCCAACACCGCGATGTGCCCGAGCACGACTGGTTCGTGCCAGGGCCCGAGCGGCCTGCCGGCTGCGTCGAGCGACACCAACGCCACCATCGTCGGTGGAACCCTCCCGGCCGGATTCAACGGCACGGGCCTGGGCACCGGCGGTGTCTCGGTTGTCCCGGCTGAGGTGTACGTCGGAGCGACCACCGTGCTGAACAACAAGGACACTGGCGGAGTGGCGAAGGTCCTCTGCGAGGCTCCTGCGGGTGGTGGCGGCGGCGGCTTCCTCTGCGGCGCCGGTCTGTCACTCGCCGTGCCCCCGTATGTTGCGGCGGGCACCTACTCGGCGACGATGGACATCGTCGTGACGGGGCTGTAGTAGAAGGCGGTACCATCGAGGTACCCAACAAAAAGTGACGTAGACGATAGGGGCGGTGTGAACCGCCCCTATCGTCGTCACTGACCACCGCTGTCCGGGTGCATACAAAGCACCGCGCGGATAGGCGAACGGCAAAGGCTGACCGACATGTGAGAGCGCCACTCCGGCCGGCTATGTGTTCGCTGTTGACGGAGCCCGCAGCATGCATTCCACGGGCACTGACGGTGGTCAAACCCATACATGGCGGGATAGACTTATTAGGGCATTTATCGCGTGACAGGGGGCTCAGGTGCATCCATGGTGGGCCGTTCGGAGGCTGCTGAGGCTAGCGGTGCTCGCCGGGGTGCTGCTGGCGGTCGGCACCATGGCGCTCGTGCTCCCGCAGACCACGGCGGGCGCTATTACGACCGCAGAGTTCTCGCTCACGCCGGTAACCCAGGCCGGCAGCACGACCCCGCGTTCGGACTTCAGCTACGCCTTGCCGCCGGGCCAGAGCCTCACCGACGAGTTCGCCTTGTCGAACTACACCGACCAACCGCAGTCGTTCTTCCTCTACAGCTCCGACGGCTACAACATCAACCCAGGGGGCGCCTTCGCGCTTCGCCCACGTACATATCACAACGTCGAGGTGGGGGCGTGGGTCACGATTCCCACCAGCACCTACACCGTACCGGCGCGCACCACCGCCACCTTTCCCTTCGCGCTGCACGTGCCACCCAATGGCTCACCGGGTGACCACGTCGGGGGGATAGTCGCTCTCAACTTCGGCTCGGCCACAACGACCAAGGGCCGGGTCACCTTCAACATCCGTCAGGGACTGGCCGTCGCGCTCTACGTGCGAGTCAGCGGCCCCGCCCACCCTGGAGTGGCGATCACCCGGCTAGGCGCTCTCAGTTCCGAGCCTGCTCTTGCCTTCGCCGAGGGCAACAGCCGCGCGAGCGTCTTCTTCACGATCCACAACATCGGCAACCTGGAGTTGCGCGCGACTGCCAACGTCAAAGTCAAAGACATCTTCGGCCGCACCGTAAAGAGCTTTCGGCCCGTAGAGCTGTCGCTGATCGCGCCCGGCGCGATCTTCACGGTGATCGAACCGGTATGGAAGTCTCTGCCCATCGCCGGCCCGCAGCACATCGTCGTCAGCCTCGTCACGAACAAGGCGGGCACGGTGAGCGCAGGAGAGGACCTGTGGATCTTCCCGTGGGTGATCATCGCAGTGCTGGTGGCGATCATCCTCGGCGTTGTCGTCTGGTGGCGCTTGCGCCGCCGCCGCCAGCCCCAGCCGTCTGAGGCTCCGGAGCCCGAACCGGCCGAAGCGGCGATCGGGGCACCCCAATGAACTGCTGAAAGGCGATCGGAGAGCGGTGGCAAGGATGAGAGAGGACCGACACCGGCGGGGGCTGCTTCGGCTCCTAGGGCTGGGGGTTGTCGCGCTCGTCGTGCCGCTCGTCGTCACCGGGCCTGCCGCCGTCGCGTGGGCCGCCTCCGACGGCGGCTCGTCGATCGAGCCGGTCCAGCTTGGCGCAGCGCCTCTTCGGTCGGCGTTCGCCTACGAACTGGGTCCAGGCAAGCAAGTCGCCGACGCCGTCGTGTTGAAGAACTCGACGGCGACCTCGCAGACCTTCGAGCTCTACGCCGCTGACGGCTACGACATCGCACGTAGTGATGTGTTCGCCCTGCGCTCTGCGACCCAGCCCAAGCTCGGGGTCGGCGCGTGGGTCCATTTGCCGAGCGCATCGGTGACGGTGCCAGCCCACAGCAGCATCCGCGTTCCTTTCTTGCTCAGCGTGCCGGCTCATATCCCACCGGGCGACCACATGGGTGGGATCGTCGCCCTCGACGAGGAGCCCACCGCGATGGCGGGGAACAGATCCGGTCTGCTGGTTCGCACCGGCGTCGGGGTTCGGATCCTCGTGCGGGTACCCGGCCGTCTCAGTCCGGGCCTGTCGGTCACCGCCGTGCGTGTGTCGGAGTCGGTGCCGCCTCTGTCGTTCCTAAGCGGATCCAGTCGCGCGACGGTTCGCGTGGGACTCGCCAACACCGGCAACACCGTGCTGTCCGGGGTGCTGCACGTCGCGGCGACCGACAGCTTCGGCCAGACCGTCGCACACCTGGCGCCTGTGCGGTTCAACGCGCTCCTCCCCGGCGCGCGCGCCACGCTCATTGTGCCACCGTGGAAGCACCTGCCGGTGCTCGGACCCACGATCGGCGTGTACGTGAAGGTTGACGCGAGCGTCACGACCGCCTCGGCCGACGCCCGCTTCTACGACGTGCCATGGGTGTTGCTCGCCATCGTGCTCGCTGGCGTCCTAGCGCTGGCAACGGCCGTTTCGCGCGTCCACCACCGCAGGCGGGCTACAGCGCGGGCTACAGCGCAGTCCGATCACGTGGACGACACCACCAACATCGCCGTCCCTGTCATGGTCGCGACTGTCAACAGCTCGCCATTGATAAGTGAAGTGGATTCCCGACGAGCAGGACACGACCGCCGACGACGAGCTTCGACATGCAGACGACCTGATCGCCAGGAACAGCGCGGTAATGGCACACCAAGCGCTGGCGCTCAGGCAGAAGGACACAGAGACTCCAGCACAAAAACTCCAACGCGCCGTCTCCCCCACCGAGGGCTCTCTCGTCGCCCCACCCGCAGGTCCACAGGCACCCGCAGGTCCACCAGCATGAGACAGCGCGCAATGCAAATCGCACGCAGCACACCTTTGCGGTCGAGAAGGGTGCTTGCCCCGCTGCTCGTCGTGATTGCGGTCATCGTCCCCTTGGCGATCTTCGTGCCCGACGCCGGCGCCGCTACGCCCATCTGGACGCTGATCGCCAGCCCCGACCAGAGCGCTGGGTCGCCCCCTGCCGCGACCGCCAACACGCTGACGGGCTTGACCGCTATCTCCGCCGCCGACGTGTGGGCGGTCGGCTACTACAACGCCGGGAGTGCCAGCGCCCCGATGGACCAGACCCTCATCGAGCACTACGACGGGACGAGCTGGACGACCGTAGCGAGCCCGAACCAGCTGAACGTGAACAGTGCAGCCACGAGCAACCAGCTGCTGGCGGTCTCGGCCGACTCGGCCGGCGACGTGTGGGCGGTCGGCTACTACAACGCCGGGAGTGCCAGCGCCCCGGTGGAGCAGACACTCGTCGAGCAGTACAGCGGGACGAGCTGGTCGGTCGTGGCGAGCCCAGATGCGAGCGCCGGCTCAACGCCTGTGACCACAGACAACACTTTGAGCGGCGTCGTGGTGCTCTCGACCAACGACGTGTGGGCGGTCGGCTACTACAACGCCGGGACGTCCAGCGCCCCGATGGAGCAGACCCTCGTCGAGCAGTACAGCGGGACGAGCTGGTCGGTCGTGGCGAGCCCGAACCAGCTGAATGTGAACAGTGCAGCCACGAGCAACCAGCTGCTGGCAGTATCCGCCGACTCGGCCGGCGACATGTGGGCGGTGGGCTCCTACGAGAACCTGGACTCCTCGAACAACCCGATCGCCCAGACCCTCGTCGAGCAGTACAGCGGGACGAGCTGGTCGGTCGTGGCGAGCCCGAACCAGCTGAATGTGAACAGTGCAGCCACGAGCAACCAGCTGCTGGCAGTATCCGCCGACTCGGACACCGACGTCTGGGCCGTTGGCTCCTACGAGAACCTGGACTCCTCGAACAACCCGATCGCCCAGACACTCGTCGAGCACTACGACGGGACGAGCTGGTCGGTCGTGGCGAGCCCAGATGCGAGCGCCGGCTCACCGCCTGTGACCACCGACAACACTTTGAGCGGCGTCGTGGCGCTCTCGACCACCGACGTGTGGGCGGTCGGCTACTACAACGCCGGGAGTGCCAGCGCCCCGATCGCCCAGACACTCGTCGAGCACTACGACGGGACGAGCTGGTCGGTCGTGGCGAGCGCAGATGCGAGTGGCGCTCAGGGCGACGTGCTGGCGCAAGTGGCTGCCGTGTCCTCCGACGACCTGTGGGCGATCGGCAGTGCCAACTTCGTCTCCGGCACCCAGACTGTGAGCCAGACCGTGATCGAAGGAACGCCAGAGTCCAGCACGACCACGATCACCTCTTCGGCGAACCCGTCGGTGGTCGGCCAGCAGGTCGTCCTCAGCGCCACCGTGACCGGATCGTCGATGTTCGTACCGAGCGGCACCGTCAGCTTCACCGACGGCGGCACCCCTATCGAGGGCTGCTCCGAAGTGACTCTCGTCGCGGGCACGGCCACCTGCGCAGACACCTTCGCCACCCCCGCGACGTACGCGATCAGCGTCTCCTACGGAGGAGACGACAACTTCCTCTCCTCCGGCGCGTCGCTCTCTCAGACCGTCGACCCTGCCGCCACAACCACCACGATGGCGGTATCACCCACGACTGTAGTCGTCGGTCAATTGGTAATCCTGGTGGCTGCTGTCGCGCCGGTTGCGCCCGGGACTGGCACACCGACAGGCAGCGTGAGCTTCCTCTCTGACGGCGGGGCGATCAATGGCTGTGGCTCCGTGCCGCTGTCGTCGGACGCGGCCACCTGTGCAGACACCTTCACCAACGCAGCGACGCACACGCTAAGCGCCGTCTATAGCGGCGATGTCAACTTCACCACGAGCACGTCTGCCGGATTCGCACTGGTCGTGGCTCCGGACGCGACCACGACCAGCTTGTCGTCATCGGTGAACCCGTCGCTGGCCGGCGAGCCCGTGACCTACACCGCCACGGTGGCTCCCGTAGCGACGCGAGCCGCTACCCCGACCGGCAGCGTCGCGTTTGAGGATTCCGGCACCGCCATCGCCGGGTGCGGCGCGGTGGCGCTTTCCTCGGGGATCGCAACCTGCAACACCATCTACACCCTCAACGCCACCCACACCATCACCGCCATTTACACCGGAAGCGCCGACTACGTGGGAAGTACCTCACCCGCTCTGACACAAACCGTGGGCAGCGGAGCACTCTCGTTGAGCGACAACACCGGTTCGCCATTTGGCGTAGAGCTGACGCCGGTAACCTTCACCGTGGCGCAATTCCTGGCTGCCACCGGCCAGCTCAACACCGTTCAAGTGAACGACAACCGTGGCACCGACGGCGGGTGGAGCGTGACTGCCCAGCTGGAGTCGAACTTCACCAACAGCCAGCCGAGCGGTGCGGCAGCCGACAACACGATCCCCGCCGACTTCCTGACGTGGGTACCCGATGTAGCGGCAGCGGTCGACGGCGCCAGCCTGAGTGGTGTGAACGCCGGTAACACCTCCACGTTGTCGGACACGACCGCCGTAGCGCTTTGCTCGGCCGTCCAGGGCTCAGGCGGCAGCGACTACAACTGCGGGGCGTCGCTGGCGTTGAGCGTCCCGCCCTACGTCGCGGCTGGCACCTACTCCGCTACGCTCGATATCGTCGTGACCTCGAGTTGATGCGCTTCCGAGCCGTCGCGTCCGTCGACGTCTCCAGCCTCCGTCGCATGCCCACCGGACACACCCCTGCTCTCGATCAGGGGACCTACGCCACGAAACGAACGACAAGCGCGCGACCGTTGAGGCCACGGTGTCTCCTGAGAGTCACCGTGGCGTGCACCGTGCTGGCGCTCGGGACGTCGTTCGTCGGCCAGAACGCGGCTCGAGCGGGCGGGACGGTCTCGAAGGCATCCATGTCGGTCAGCCCCGAGTCGGCCGCGCCGGGGCAATCCGTCTACGTGGCCGCCTATTTTTTCCCGCCAGGCATCGACTTCCAGCTCGATGTGTGCGGAGATGACGCCCTCCAGGGCTCGGCGGACTGCGCCTTGGCCGGAAGCATCACACGCACCACGTCCGCGGTCGGCCATTTCGCCGCGAATCTCCCCGTGCTGATGCCCCCGGTGCCTTGCCCCTGCGTGGTTGCTGCCTTCTCCTCCACCCTCGCTGAGCCGATCGTCACGGGCCTTGTCGTCTCGGGCGCTCCGATAGCGCCCCTCACTCAGGCGGCCCCGCCCGTCAAACTGAAAGTGCAGAGCGCGGTCCTGGAGGGTTCAGGCCCTGCTGCGGCCTGGTTCGGCGCGGCGCCGAAACGGACCTTGGTGCTCCGGGTGCGCAACACCGCCACCGTGTCGGTGGCGAGCCCCATCGTCGTGGCGAGTATCGGGGACACGCCCGTGCCCGCAGACAACCTGCCCGGCATCGCCGCCGGTCAGGTGCAGACATACCGGATCCCGGTCGACTTCTCGGCCCTGGCATTCGGTGAATACACCGTGGTAGGCCGGGTAGGGGCGGGCAACGGCCACTTCGCCCGCTTCTCCGTTGGTGTGCTGCTCTTGCCGTGGGCGCTGCTCGTATTCGCCCTCGTGGTCATCATCCTGCTCATCCTGCTCGCCCGTCGCAGACGGTCCCGGAGACAGGCCAAGACCACGACCCTCGAGCCCCCCGGCACGGCGGCGGTAACGGAGCAGGAACTGCCTGCCGCCAGATCGCCAGAGCCTTCCGTGTAGTTGATCCTGCGGCAATTGATCCTGCGCATGTTGAGCAGCATTCAATCAATCCCGTACTTCTGGGAGCTGTTCTCCGGCTCGTTTACCGCTGGCCCCAACCTCAAGGCCTCATCCGGGGTCGACCACCGGCACGGCAAGCACATCGGGCACCTCGAGCTTCACAGCGCTGGTGACCGACTCGAGCAGCCAGGCCTCGCCGCCCCCGACTCTACGGATGGACAGGAGCCGTGGTACCGGGCATCACATCGCCCAGGCGGTTCATGTGAATTCCGTTGTGAGAATGTTGAGCGGCGTCTCATCAATTCTGATGATGTTGGATGGCCGTCTGATCCCTAGCATTCCTAACAGACGCTGTGATCGTCGGCGGGAGGGCGCGCCGTGAAACGGCATGAGTCTGTGCGAGATCTCGTGGTTCGCCACCGAGGCTTGTCGCGAGTCGCCCACGGGCCCACCCAGGCCGTTAGGCGATCCCCAGGCCCTCTCGGTCGCCCGCGGTGAACCTACGGCAGATGTTCCGGTGCCGGTGCCTCTACCGGGCTAGTCCCGTGATCAAGAGCGGTGGCGCGCCAATGGAGGGTCTTCCCGGAGGCTCCCTGGCGAACGGCTGCAGCGGGTTCACGCGCGGTTGGAAACAGGGCGGCCGGAGATAGAGAGGGGAGACATGCCCAGAGCCAGTCATCGAGCGCTGTTCAGCCGGTTCCTCTACGGGCTGACAGCCATGACGCTCGGCACCGGAGTGTTGGCGGGCCTGACGGTCGCGACACTCCTGCCCACCTCCTCGCCGGCCTCCGCTACCACGCCGCCGCTCTCTATCACAACGACCTCCCTTCCGGGAGGCACCGTCGGCAATCCCTACTCCGCTACCCTCGCTGCAACTGGTGGCACTAGCCCCTACACCTGGGCGATCACCGCCGGGGCGCTTCCGGCAGAGCTTAGCCTCAACACCTCGAGCGGCGCGATCACGGGCACGCCAAGCGCCGCAGGCACCTCGAACTTCACGGTGCGAGTGACCGACTCGAGCAGGAGGTTCGGTTATTTCTTCCAATGGGTCGTAGAGCCGCATTGTGGCGGCGGAGGATGGCCCCGCCCACCCAAGACCGCTTCGGCCAACCTGTCCATCACGATCTCTCCGGCACCGCTCGCTGTCACGACGACCTCCCTTCCGTCAGGCGCTGTCGGCAGCTCCTACTCGGCGACTCTTGCTGCGACGGGCGGCATCACCCCCTACACCTGGGCGCTCACCGGCGGCTCACTTCCTGCTGGGCTCAGCCTCAACGCCTCATCCGGGGCGATCACGGGCAAGCCGACGGCTTCGGGCACCTCCAGCTTCACGATCACCGTGACCGACTCGAGCAACCCCGCCAAGACCGCTTCGGCCAAGTTGTCGATCACGGTTTCTTCGGCGCCACTCTCGGTCACAACGACCTCCCTTCCGTCAGGCACTGTCGGCAGCTCCTATTCGGCGACGCTTGTTGCGACGGGCGGCATCACCCCCTACACCTGGTCGCTCACCTCCGGGGCGCTTCCGGCGGGGCTCAGCCTGAATGCCTCATCCGGGGCGATCACGGGCACGCCAACCGCAGCAGGGAGCTCGAGCTTTACGGTCACCGTGACCGACTCGAACAGCCCAGCCAAGACCGCTTCGGCCAACCTGTCGATCACGGTGGGATCCACGGTGCCTACAGCACCGACGGCGCTTGCCGCTGTCGCGGGTAACGCCCAAGTCGCGCTCTCTTGGAGTACACCGGCGTCCAACGGTGGGTCTGCAATCACCGGATACGACGTCTACGAGGGCACGAGCTCCGGCGCTGAGTCCGCCACACCTGTCGCCAGCGGAGTGTCGGGCACCACCTACACCGTGACGGGGCTCACGAACGGCACCACCTACTACTTCACCGTCCAAGCGTTGAACGCGGTGGGCAACTCGGCGTCTTCGAACGAGGCCGCAGCCACACCTATGGCACCGCTCTCGGTCACGACGACCTCCCTTCCGTCAGGCACCTTCGGGGTCTCCTACTCGGCCACTCTCGCTGCAACGGGCGGTATCACCCCCTACACCTGGTCGCTCACATCCGGGTCACTGCCGACGGGGCTCAGTTTGAATGCCTCATCAGGGGCGATTACTGGCAAGCCGACGGCTTCGGGCACCTCGAGCTTCACGGCTACCGTGACCGACTCGAGCAGCCCGGCCAAGACCGCTTCGGCCAACTTGTCGATCACGGTTTCTGCGGCACCGCTCTCGGTCACCACGACCTCCCTCCCATCAGGCACCTACGGCAGCTCCTACTCGATGACCCTCGCGGCCACGGGAGGCATCACCCCCTACACCTGGAAGGTCACCAGTGGCTCGCTCCCGGCGGGGTTCAGCCTTGACGCCTCGACCGGCTCCATCACGGGCACGCCGAGCGCCGCAGGCACCTCGAGCTTCACGGTCACCGTTGCTGACTCGAGCAGCCCGGCCAAGACCGCTTCGGCCAACCTCTCGATCACGGTGGCGGCCACGGTGCCTGCAGCACCGACGGTGATAAGCGCCGTCGCTGGAAACACCCAGGTCGCTCTGTTGTGGACGGCACCGGCATCCAACGGCGGATCCGCCATCATCGGATACGACATCTACGAAGGCACGAGCCCTAAAGCGGAGTCGGCCACCCCTGTCGCCAGCGGAGTCTCGGGCACCAGCTATACCGTGACCGGCCTCACGAACGGCACCACCTACTACTTCACCATCGAGGCGGTGAACGCTGTGGGCAATTCGGTGTCTTCGAACGAGGCCTCGGCCACACCAGTCTCGTCGCTTGTGCTCACCACGACCTCCCTTCCGTCAGGCAGCGTGGGCGCGGCCTACTCGACGACGCTTGCTGCCACGGGCGGTACCACCCCTTACACCTGGGCGATCACCTCCGGTTCGCTCCCGGCGGGGCTCAGCCTCAACACCTCATCCGGGGCGATCACGGGCACGCCGAGCACCTCGGGCACCTCGAGCTTCACTGTCAAAGCGACCGACTCGAGCAGCCCGGCCAAGACCGCTTCGGCCAACCTGTCGATCACGGTTTCTGCGGTGCCGCTCTCTGTCACCACGACCTCCCTTCCGTCAGGCAGCGTGGGTGTGGCCTACTCGACGACGCTTGCTGCAGTAGGCGGCATCACCCCCTACACCTGGGCGATCGTCTCCGGCTCGCTCCCGGCAGGCCTCAGTCTCAGCGCTTCTAGCGGGGCGATCACGGGCACGCCAGTGAGCTCAGGTATCTCGGGCCTCACGGTGCTCGTGACCGACTCGAGCAGCCCGGCCAAGACCGCTTCGGCCAGCCTCTTGATCACGGTCTCAGTGCCGTTCTCTATCACGACGACCTCTCTTACGGGAGGCACCGTGGGCAACGCCTACTCGGTAACTCTCGCTGCAATAAACGGCACCACCCCCTACACCTGGGCGATCACCTCCGGTTCGCTCCCGGCGGGGCTCAGCCTCGGCGCCTCATCCGGTGCGATCACCGGCACGCCAACGGCATCGGGCACATCGAGCTTCACAGTGACCGTGACCGACTCGAGCAGCCCCGTCAAGACGGCTTCGGCCAACCTGTCGATCACGGTGGCTCCGCCCGGCTTCTCTATCACGACGACCTCTCTCCCGTCAGGCGCCGTAGGAAGCTCCTATTCGGCGACGCTTGCTGCCACAGACGGCACCACCCCCTACACATGGGCGATCACCTCCGGTTCGCTCCCGGCGGGGCTCAGCCTCGGCGCCTCATCCGGTGCGATCACCGGCACGCCAACGGCATCGGGCACATCGAGCTTCACAGTGACCGTGACCGACTCAAGCAGCCCGCCCAAGACCGCTTCGGCCAGCCTGTCGATCACGGTCGCTCTGACGCCGCTCTCTATCACGACGACCTCTCTCCCGTCAGGCGCCGTAGGAAGCTCCTATTCGGCGACGCTTGTTGCGACGGGAGGCATCACCCCCTACACATGGGCGGTCAGCATCGGGCCGCTTCCGGCGGGGCTCAGCCTCAACGCCTCTAGTGGAGCGATCACCGGCACGCCAAGCGCCCCAGGCATTTGGGGCTTCACAGTGCTGGTGATCGACTCGAGCATCCCAGCCCAGGCGGCTACGGTCACTCTCTCGATAACGGTGTCCCACTAGCTCCGACGGTCCCACCTTCGGCAGGGGCGGAGACCGTGAACGTGACCGTCACTGTCCAACGCCGCACCAGCCCGACCACGCCGACCAGCCCGCTGGCCACTTCGCCCACGTGAGCCGGCACTGGACCAGAGGGGACCAAGAGAAGCGCCAGGCCTCGCCGCCCCCGATTCTGCGAACGAACGAGAGTCGTAGTACCGGGCACCACATCGCCCTGGCGCTTCATATGGATCGGTTGTGAGAATGTTGAGCGGTATCTCATCAATTCTGAGGATGTTGAACGGCCGCCTGGTTCCCTAGCGTCCCCGACAGACGCTGTGCTCGTCGGCGGGAGGGCGCGCGGTGCAACAGCTGGAGTATGTGCGAAACCTCGTGACTCACCACCGAGGCTCGTCGCGAGCTGTCAGCGCGAGCCCGCCCCAGCCGTCCAGTCATCTCGAGGCCCTCTCGGTCGCCCTCGGTGCGGTGAACCTCCGGCAAGGGTTGCAACGCGCCTTCACTGGGCTGGTCCCGGGATCAAGACAGTGGTGAGCCAGCGGAGGGTGTCCGCAGAGGTTTCCTGACCAACAGCCGTAACGGGTTAACGCGCGGCTGGAAATAGCGAGGAGAGACATGTCCACATCCAGTCATCGAGCGCTATTCAGCCGGTTCGTCCATGGGCTCGCAGCCATAGCACTCGGCGCCGGAGTACTCGCCGGCCTGACGGCCGTGACAGTGCTGCCCACCTCTTCGCCGGCCTCCGCCACCGCGCCGCCCCTCTGCGACCCGTCGACAGGGATGACCGGACTTACCGACCCTGACCCTGCGCCGCTCTCTATCACGACGACCTCCCTTCCGGGAGGCACCATGGGCGTGGCCTACTCGGCGACGCTTGCTGCGACGGGCGGCACCACCCCGTACTTCTGGGAGCTGATCTCCGGATCGCTCCCGGCGGGGCTCAGCCTCAACGCGTCTAGCGGAGCGATCACCGGCACGCCAACGGCCCTAGGCAGCTCGGGCTTCACGGTGCTGGTAATCGACTCGAGCAGCCCGGCCGAGACCGCCACGGCCAGCCTGTTTATCACGGTCTCTCCCGGCCCGCTCTATGTCACCACGACCTCTCTTCCGTCAGGCGCCGTAGGCAAGTCCTACTCGGCGACCCTCGCCGCGACGGGCGGCACCACCCCCTACACCTGGTCGCTGATCTCCGGGTCACTTCCGGCGGGGCTCAGCCTTAACGCCTCGTCCGGGGCGATCACCGGCACGCCCAGCGCATCGGGTACCGCAAGCTTCACGGTGAAAGCGACCGACTCGAGCAGCCCGGCCAAGACCGCCACGGCCAACCTGTCGATCACGGTCTCGACCGGTTTCGCTGTCACAACTACCTCTCTTCCCGCAGGCACCGTGGGCAGCTCCTACTCGGCGACCCTTGCTGCCACGGGCGGCATCACCCCCTACACCTGGTCGCTGATCTCCGGGTCGCTTCCGGCGGGGCTCAGCCTCAACACCTCGTCCGGGGCGATCACCGGCACGCCCAGCGCATCGGGCACCTCCAGCTTCACGGTGCAAGCGACCGACTCGAGCAGCCCGGCTAATACCGCCACGGCCAACCTGTCGATCACGGTCTCTCCCGCCCCGCTTTATGTCACCACGACCTCTCTTCCGGGAGGCACCGTGGGCGTGGCCTACTCGGCGACGCTTACTGCCACGGGCGGCATCACCCCTTACACCTGGTCGCTCACATCCGGGTCACTGCCGGCGGGGCTCAGCCTCAACACCTCGTCCGGGGCGATCACCGGCACGCCCAGCGCCTCTGCCATCTCGAGCTTCACGGTGCAAGTGACCGACTCGAACAACCCGGCCAAGACCGCCACGGCCAACCTGTCGATCACGGTCTCTGCGCCGCTCTCTGTCACGACTACCTCCCTTCCGGGAGGCAGCGTCGGTAGCTCCTACTCGGCGACGCTTACTGCCACAAACGGCACCACCCCCTACACCTGGTCGCTGATCAGCGGCTCGCTCCCGGCGGGGCTCAGCCTCGACGCCTCGTCCGGGGCGATCACCGGCACGCCCAGCGCATCTGGCACCTCGAGCTTCACGGTGCTGGTCACCGACTCGAGCAGCCCTGCCAAGACCGCCACGGCCAACCTGTCGATCACGGTCTCAGCCGGTTTCGCTGTCACGACTACCTCCCTTCCGGGAGGCAACGTCGGTAGCTCCTACTCGGCGACGCTTACTGCCACAAACGGCACCACCCCCTACACCTGGTCATTGATCAGTGGCTCGCTTCCGGCGGGGCTCAGCCTCAACGCCTCTAGCGGGGCCATCACCGGCACGCCAACGGTCACAGGCACCTCGAGCTTCACGGTGCAAGCGACCGACTCGAGCAGCCCGGCCAAGACCGCCTCGGCCAACTTGTCGATCACGGTCTCTCCCGCCCCGCTCTCTATAACCACGACCTCTCTTCCCGCAGGCACCGTGGGCGTGGCCTACTCGGCGACCCTTGCTGCCGCAAACGGCACCACCCCTTACACCTGGTCATTGATCAGTGGCTCGCTTCCGGCGGGGCTCAGCCTCAACGCCTCTAGCGGGGCCATCACCGGCACGCCCAGCGCATCTGGCACCTCGGGCTTCACGGTGCTGGTGACCGACTCGAGCAGCCCGGCCAAGACCGCCACGGCCAGCCTGTCCATCACGGTCTCTCCCGCCCCGCTCTCTGTCACGACGACCTCTCTTCCGTCAGGCACCGTGGGCGCGGCCTACTCGGCGACCCTTGCTGCGACAGGTGGCATCACCCCCTACACCTGGTCGCTCACCTCCGGCTCGCTTCCTGCGGGGCTCAGCCTCAACACCTCATCAGGGGCGATCACCGGCACGCCGAGCGCCTCGGGCACCTCGAGCTTCACGATGCAAGTGACCGACTCGAACAGCCCGGTTAAGACCGCTTCAGCCAACCTGTCGATCAGGATCTCCATCCCTCTCTCTGTCACCACGACCTCTCTTCCGGGAGCCACCTTCGGAAGCTCCTACTCGGCGACACTTGCTGCGACGGGTGGCATCACCCCCTACACCTGGTCGCTCACCTCTGGCTCGCTCCCGGCGGGGCTGAGCCTCAACGCCGCATCCGGGGCGATCACCGGAACGCCTAGCGCGTCTGGCACCTCGAGCTTCACGATGCAAGTGACCGATTCGAGCAGCCCGGCCAAGACCGCTTCGGCCAACTTGTCGATCACGGTCTCTGCCACGATGCCCGGAGCACCGACATACCTCGGCGCCGTCGCCCGTGACACCCAGGTCGCCCTGTCTTGGACCGCACCGGCATCTGATGGTGGATCTGCCATCACCGGATACGACGTCTACGAGGGCACGAGCCCCGGCGCGGAGTCCGCCACCCCTATCGCCACAGGAGTCTCGGGCACCAGCTACATCGTCATCGGTCTCACGAACGGCACCACCTACTACTTCACCGTCCAAGCGGTGAACGCGGTGGGCAACTCGGCGTCTTCGAACGAGGCGTCAGCCACACCTGCGACGGTGCCTGGAGCACCGATGGCGCTAAGCGCCACCGCCGGCAACACCCAGGTTGCCCTGTCGTGGACCGCACCGGCATCCAATGGTGGATCTGCCATCACCGGATACGAAGTCTGCGAGGGCACGAGCTCTGGGGCGGAATCGGCCACACCTGTTGCGACAGGAATCTCGGGCACCAGCTACACCGTGACCGGCCTCACAAACGGCACCACCTATTACTTCACCGTCGAGGCGATGAA
>Ga0181533_1001696_pt1 | contig 27651 bp, 24 predicted proteins | sample PEATcosm2014_Bin_45_FD_119772 | JGI IMG/M metagenome (GOLD analysis project Ga0181533, IMG submission 119772) | Peatland microbial communities from MTU Mesocosm Facility, Houghton, MI, USA - PEATcosm2014_Bin11_60_metaG | ecosystem: Environmental > Terrestrial > Soil > Wetlands > Peat | place...
CTCCAGGACCGGGTTCTCCACCATCTCCGCATCGATCATCTCCTTCAGCTCGAGCTTGTTCAGGGCGAGAACGCTCACCATCTGCATCAGACCCGGTGTCAGGATCTGGCGTTGCGCGACTTTCAGATTCAGTCTTGGCTCAAGCAGCGCCATCGATGCAGCCCATTCCTCGTTCGGCTCAATGCGAGTGTACCCACGAGTCGAACCGTGTGAGAAAAAGCTTAAAGGAGATACGGCTCATTTTTTGAGCCGCCGGTCCCAGATCGGGCCATAGCCCATCTCCGGAATCTCTGTATGAAAGTTTATAGCCCTGTTCCGTACTCGTGCGCCAGTGGGCAGCACACTGGGGTGGTTACTTCTCGGCCACGGGGCCCCTGGGGAGTCTTACAAACGGCTTTAAAGGTTGCGGAAAAAACTCGGCGCTTTGAAAGGGCACGAGTTTACTCGTGCCGCAAGCTGAGCAAAATCAACGTGGCCTTTAGGCCCTGAGGGGTATTTTTCAGCAGATTCGCTCTCCGATCTCCCTTTTTCCGCAGCCCACTTACCCCAGCGAGAATCCCTCGCCCAGGTAGATTCGCCGCACTTCCACGTCGTTGCCCAGCTCACGCGGCGTTCCGGAGCGGAAGATCTTTCCTTCGGCAATAATGTATGCCCGGTCGGTTACGCTCAACGTCTCGCGCACATTGTGGTCGGTGATCAGCACGCCGATGCCGCTGCCCTTCAATTCGAAGATGATTCTCTGCAGCTCCAGCACCGCGATTGGGTCGATGCCGCTGAACGGTTCGTCGAGCAGGATAAAATTCGGCTGGATGCAGAGCGCCCGTGCGATCTCCACGCGCCGCCGTTCGCCGCCTGAGAGCGCGTAGCCGCGCGTGGTGCGGATGTGGCCCAGATTGAGCTGGTTGATCAGCTTTTCGGTGCGCGCCCGCCGTTCCTGGTTGCCCAGCGGCTGCGCTTCCAGAACCGCCAGGATGTTCTCTTCCACGGTGAGCTTGCGGAAAACCGACGGCTCCTGGGGAAGGTAGCTGATGCCATAGTTGCGCGCGCGAAGGTACATGGGCAGGCGCGTGATATCGTTCTCATCCACCAGCACGCGCCCGGTCTCCGGTGCAACCAGGCCGACGATGATGTAGAAGATGGTCGTCTTGCCGGCGCCGTTCGGCCCCAGCAGTCCCACCACCTCACCGCGGGAGATGCCCAGGTTGACGCTCCGGACAACCTGCCGTCCCTTGTAGCTCTTGCCGATTCCCTCGGCAATCAGTGTTTCCATTCAGTTTCCTGGCTCGCTTCTATCGAACTGCCTCTGGCGAAACTCCGTTTTGAAAGGGCATGGCTTTAGCCGTGCCGTAATTCGTGCAGTTAGCTGGCGGCTTTAGCCGCTGAGGGACGGCTTCCTTGCGAGTCCCACTGTCACCAAAGGCTTCCGCCGCTATCTTCCGTGCGCTTGCGGCGCGGTGGTCTCGGTTCGTGTCGCGTGTCCGCCGCCTTCGATACTGACGCTATCATCGCGGCTATGGAAAATCAAAGCTTCTCCGGTCACGTTGCCCTGCCCGGGATCGGTCATCCGCGGCGGCGCCGCCGCGGTGCCGGTCAGCACGTAGTCTCCGGTCGCGCCTGTGTACACGAGCTGCTCTCCGGTTCCCCGCCGCCCCTCTGACGTCAGCACCACGTGTCCCGTCGCCGTCATGCGATCCACTTGCGCCTGGCCGCCGGCGCTCTGTGCCTGCCCCCCTTGCGTCGGCCCGCCGTTGTCGCCCTTTCCCGCCGGAATCAGGAGCAGCTCAACGGTGTCGGAGGTTGACGTAGCCGTTCCCGTCTCCGCAACCACCGCGCCCGCCACGCCGCTGCGCATCACGGCCCGGTGCTCGGCGTCGGAGTACTTGAGATCGCCTCCGCGCACGCGGATCACGGAAGGCGTTGCGGGTTTCGCCGCGTTTCCCGCCGCGCCTTGCCCGTGCGAATTCCCCGCGCCAATCCCCGTTCCAGACCCGCCCGGGCTCAAAAGCACCGCGCGCACGGGATCATTTGCATCGGCGGTGCGGGCCGTGAGCGTTTGCAGGTGCTGGTTGAGCACGATCTCCGGCCCGGCCACAGAATTCGCTTGCTGCCACAGCCGCGCGTGCCCGCGGAATGTGGCTTCGCCCGTCGACTCGTTCAGTTGCGCCTCGTTTGCAATCACGTGCGCAGGCCCATTGCCGCCCAGAGCCAAACTTCCCTGACCCGAGCCACTTTGGTTTCCGCCGCCGTTCGGCGCTCCGGTCTGTGTCGCCTTCACGTTGCCGTGCGCAAAGGCGTCGCCCGACTCCCGCGATACATCCACCTTGTCCGCCGTCAGCTCCAGCCCGCCATTCACAATCCGCGGACTCATGGTCAGGTGCAGCCACTCGCCCGCGCCTTCATACACGGCTTTGCCGGCCGTGGCGCGAAGCGGCGGCTGCGGTTGCGCGCCGGGCTTTGCCGCCGGCTGCTCAAAAAGCACCACATGCCCATCCAGCTCAGCCGCCTGCACATCGGGAGCGCCAGTTTTCTGATCCCTGATCCCTGATCCCTGACCCCTGTTTTGCGCCGCAGCCGGCGCAAAAATTGCTTCCAGCCGGTCGCCGCTAGCCGTTTGCTGCGCTCCCGTTGCCGTGGTCTGTTCCATCCCCGCGTGCCCCGTGCCCACCAGCGTGCGCAGCGCCGATCCCGCGCCAAACGTGCCCGTCACCTCATCGGCAATCATCTTTGCGGGCACGGCCGCGGCAGTGCCGAGCCGGCTTTCGCTCGTAATCACCACCCCGCCTGTGCCGTGAATCGTCTCCGGTTCCACCTGGGTCTTGCCCGCGCTCTCACCCCCGCCCTGTCCCCCGCCCTTTATCGTCCGGAAGTCTACATCCGCCACCGGCGAACGCCAGGTCCGGCTCACGTCGAGCGTCTGCCCGGTAGCTTCCACGCTGGTTGCCTCGCTCTGCATGGTCACGCCGCGCTCCAGGTGCGCGTGGCGCAACTGGCCCTGGGCCGTGAAATCCAGTTCCGCGGTCGGCGACGTCCCATGCACCGTGCGGCCTTCCTGCGCCGAGGCCCCCTCTTGCTTTGAATCCGCCTCTTGTTTCGAATCCAGGGTCACGCCGCCTTCCAGGTGCCCGTGGCGTGGCTGGTTGTGCTCGTCAAAGTCCATGGCCGCCGTTGGCGACGCCACGCGCCCGCCTGTCGCCGTGGTCAGCGCAAAGCCGCCCGTCGCCTCCAGCCGCGCTGCCGATCCATCGTCGCGGAATACGATTCTGGCCTGCGCCGCGTCGGCCTGGCCGTCCCGGTACTCCAACGTTGCCGCGCGCAGCAGGCACAATTGCGCGCCGCGATCGAACTCCGCGTGCTGCGCATGGATCCGCACCTCAACTTCGCCGCGATACGTCGTCAGTTCCACGGCCTGCACCAGCGTCAGGTAGCCGCGCTGCGAGTCATACGAGGCGCCCACCGCGCTCCCGGATCCCTGCAGCGTCGAGAAATTCACGCGCTGCGCCGTCGTCACCACGCCCGTGTTGCGGTCGAAGGTCACGCCGCTGGTCTTCACCTGAACCTGGCCGGCCTCTCCCGCCGCCGTGTGCGAGCGATCCGCCTTCTTGCCGCCATCGGCCGGCCCCGGCGGCCGCGTCAAAATCATCTCTACCGGCCCCTGCGCGGATGCGATTCCGCTCTTCTGGTCGTATTCGAACTCGTCGCCCGCAATCTTGTCGGTCTGGACGCCGTCCTCGCCGTAGATCTCGATCACGACGTCGTGCAGCTCCACGTGATCGTTGTTGAGCTCTATGGCCTTCGCGGCATGAATCTTGAATTTGGAACGAGCGCCCAGATTATGCGAGTAGCTGTAGCCGTTCGACTCTTTCTGGATATTCAGGCCCAGCCGCTGCGGCAGGTCGCGCCGGCTCAAAAGGTTCTTCCACTTGGCGCGCACCAGAAAAACGCCCAACGCCACCAGCAGCAGCGCTGCCGCCACCACCACCAGCGTCCGGATTCGCTCGATCGTGAAGCGCACGGCTTAGTTCCTCATTCCCAGCCGCTCAGCCAGCCGCTGCGCAAGGCTCTCGCCCAGTTCGCTCCACAACAGGCGCGCCGTGGCGCCCGAGGCCTTCTCCACCCCGCCGGCCAGCTCCACCAGTTGCCGCACGTTCTCTTCCACGTGCCGCGCGCCCACCTGGTCCAGATCGGCGTCCTCTTCCAGAAACGGCGTGTCCGAACCAAAGTCGATGCGAATGTGCCCATCCTGCTCGTAGGCCCCCTCATCAAAGAGCGGCCCGTAACCCGTGACGCGTACCAGCCTGGGACCCCGCGCCCAACGGCCTAAGACGGGCGCAACCTGGGCCAGGGTTGCTCCGGCAGCTGGGGCCGCGGAATCCGCGTCTTCCCACTCCCACAGATCCCACCCCACCTGAAACTCGTAGGCATAATCGTCATGCAGCAGCTCAAGCGCCTCTGCCACAGCCAGCCGCGGTTCGGCTCCCGGGATCGAGCCCGGACCGCCGCCCATCCGCCCGTAGACGCGTTGAAACACCGGCGTCTCGCTCCAGTTCACCGGCCACACCGTGGCGGCGTATACCTTTTCCTCGCCGCCGTGCGCGGCAAAAGCGCCCAGCACCGCCGTCAGCTTGTCGGGGAGCGCCTCCAGGCGCAGGTTCGGGTACCACAGGCTCAAATAAAGCGTGTCAGACATCTCTATTGATTTTAGACGCGAAGGGTACGCCCGATGCGGCAGCGCTTGGAGGGCGACTGAAGTGCAGCGTTCGCTTTCAGACCGATTGTAGCGCCGGTTTCCAAACCGGCTGTAATGTGGGTCTCCAGACCCACGTTTGCACCTGGATGTATATTCTCTCCATGGCGCCACGGGTCTCACCGCTCGACGCTGCGAGTCTTAACGGTACCGTGCCTCCTCGTTTTGGTGAGGTGCACATTCGCAACCGCGGACGGTTGCCTCACTGGGAAAAGGAAGCAGGCTTCTACTTCCTCACTTTCCACCTTGCCGATTCGCTTCCTAAAGAAGTGCTGCGAAAGATCGCCGAGCGCCACGAGATTCTGGCAGAAGCAAAGAGAATTGGCGCACGATTACTTCCAGAACAAAAAGCGCAACTGGGCGAATACAGTCGCAAGCGGATCGAAGAGTATGTCGATCGCGGCTGTGGTAGTGCCATTCTGGCTGATCCGCGAATTGCCGGCGCGATGACCGCCGCGCTCCGTTACTGGGATGACAAACGATACCGCCTATTGGCCTGGTGCGTCATGCCCAATCATGTCCATGTAGTCATAAGGCTCTTTTCCGGCCATGAACTCGGCGCGATTGTGAAGGGTTGGAAACACCATGTATCCAAAGCAGTGAATCATGCTCTCGGTCAATCCGGGAAACTCTGGCAGAGAGAGTATTACGATCATCTGATCCGCGACGGAGACGAACTCAAGCGTGCAATCCAATATGTGATCGAGAATCCCGCTAAAGCCGGGCTGAAGAACTGGTGCTGGGTCTGGAACGCGGACCAGGAAACCGGACTCATAAAGGACTTATAGCGCCAGTTCCAAGACCAAATATCAGGGCCTGCGCATAAGAATTCGTAGCGCGACGAAGAGAGCGCGGATTCGGAAATCCGCGCTACAGCCGGTCCGGAGACCGGCGCTACCCCGTCACGATCTCGCTGAAATCCGCGACGCCCGAGAAATTCCGCAGCACCTCGTCGATCAACCCCAAATGCGCCCCGCGCACCGTTGCGTCGGGATCGAGCACCATCACCTTGTCGAAGAACGCATCCACCGCGGGCCGCAGCGTGGCGATCGCGGCCAGCGCCTCGCCGTACGCCCGCTGCTCACGCAACGCGGCTACCTGCGGCGCCAGAGCCGCCGCGGCATCGGCCAACTGCTGCGCCTCAGCGGCCAGTTTCACGCTCTTCGGCGAGCCCAGAGCGAAGCCCTTTTCCTCGGCCTGTTTCAAGATGTTCTTGATGCGCTTGAACGCCGCGGAAACCGCAAGGAAATCCTCGGAGCCACGGACCTGGGTGAGAGCATCAGCGCGGGCGATGATGTCGCGAACGTCAATAGAGCCCAAAGTCCTAATGCTCTCTGGAAAAGCTGCAAGAACAGCATTCACGATGTCATATGCGAAGCCGCGTACATCCTTGAGATAGAAGGAGAGGCGTTCGCTAAGGAACGCACGAACAGCATCGTCGGTCTTATGGTCAAGGTCTCTGGTTGCGTCAACAACATCACTAAGAAAAAGTGGAAGGTCTGATTCTGCGAGTATCTTCACAATTGCGTTGGCGGCACGGCGCAAGGCAAAGGGATCTCTGGAACCTGTCGGTGCGTTGCCTATAGCGAACATTGCATATATGGTGTGAATGCGGTCGGCGAGGCCGAGAATTTGGCCTTCGATTGTTGACGGAATCGCATCCTCAATCGAGGCAGGCGTGTACTGACTATAGATCGCCTTGGCGACCGTTTCTCCCAAACCCTGCGCCTCGGCGTAAACTCCGCCGATGATGCCCTGCAATTCGGTGAATTCCTTAACAAGCTCAGTTGTTAAATCAGTCTTAGCCAGTTTTGTAGCAAGTTCGAGTGCTGCCTGGTCAAAAGCAAGATCGCTGCCTGATTTGGTAGCAATAAGTTGACCCAAACGGGAAGCAACCAATATGTTCTGTTCCGTCTTCCAGTAGTAGCTGCCCAGCTCCTTCTGGAAGGTCACGCTCTTCAGGCTTTCCATGCGCGCGGCCAGCGGCGTCTTCTGGTCCACGTCCCAGAAGAACCGCGCGTCCTTGAACCGCGCCCGCAACACGCGCGCATTGCCGTGCCGGATAATCGCCGCGCCTTCCGCGTCAGCCTGCGTGTTCAGCACCGCCAGAAAGTGCGGCGCAAGTTTTCCGTTCGCATCTTCCACCGCAAAGTATTTCTGGTGGTCGCGCATCACAGTGACGAGAACTTCCTCCGGAAGCTCCAGATATTCGGCTTCAAAGTCGCCCAGAATCACGCTAGGCCACTCGGTGAGATGGACGACGGTTTCCACCAGCGCCTCATCCTCGCGCCAGCGCGCGCCAGCAACTGTGCGCGTAGCCGCATCCAGCGCCTTGCGAATAATCTGCCGGCGCTCGGCCACATCCACGATGACGAAGGCCGCGCGGAGCGCATCAGCATAACTCTTCGCCGAAAGTAGAGGCACGGAGTGCTCGCCATGCAGCACGCGATGTCCGCGGCTCGTGTTGCCTGCGGCGATGCCGGCAATTTCCAGCGGCACGACCGCCGCATCCATCAGCGCGACGACCCAGCGCACCGGCCTGACGAAGCGCTCCGGCTTCGCCGCGCGCCAGTACATGTTTTTGGCCCAGTAGATCGCCAGCACTTCCTTCGGCAATTCATCCGCAAGGATCTCATTTGCCGTGCGGCCCGCGCGTTTCACCGTTGCGCCCACGTACTCGCCCTTGGGGGTTTCCACTTTTTGGAGCTCGGCCACGGCCACGCCGGCCTTTTTCGCAAAGGCCTGCGCGGCGGGCGTCGGTTCGCCGTCTTTGAAGGCCACTTTCCACGACGGCCCCGTCAACTGCTCCTCGGTATCGGCCTGCTTCGCTAGCACGCCCTCGGCCAGCAAAGCCAGCCGCCGCGGCGTGGAGTAGGTCGTAGTCTTCGCCTCGCTCGCAAGCAGCCGCTCGCGCCGGAGCAGATCGCTCACGCGGCGGCCCAGTTCGGCCTCGGCCCCGGCCATCATCCGCGCCGGAACCTCTTCGAGACCAATTTCAATCAGAAAGTTTGCCATACCGTCGTTTCTTTCAAGCTTCTAGCCGCTAGCTTCTAGCTCCTAGCCTCTTTCGTGCTGCACGAAGCAGAATCAATCTCCGCCTCAGAAAAACTCAGAGCTGGGCCACATTCAAAACCCGGCGTTAGCGAGGTAAAGCTAGCAGCTAGGAGCTAGAAGCTAGAAGCTGCTGTTCCGCCCACGCCTTCGCCACGCCCACCGCCAAATTACGAATCCTTCCAATCACACCCACCCGCTCCGTCACGCTGATGGCGCCGCGCGCATCCAGCAAATTGAACAGGTTCGAGCACTTCAGCGCCAGCTCGTACGTCGGCAGCAGCGGAAATCTTTTCTTTGCCTCTGGACTGGCGCTTTCGTCGGCCAGCAATGCGTGCACTTTTTCCAGCAGCGCCTGCGCCTCGGCCTCGTAGGAATTGAAGTGCTCCCAGAGCCGCGGCACGTCGGCCATTTCGAAGTTGTAAACGGAAAACTGCAGCTCCTCGGCGAGTCGCACGTCGCCGTAAGTCACCGTCGCGCCCGTCTCGGGATCGCGCGCCCACACGATGTCGTAAATCGAGTCGACATCCTGCAAAAACGCCGCAATGCGCTCCATGCCGTAGGTCAGCTCGGCGCAGATGGGATCGAGATCGAGCCCGCCGCACTGCTGGAAGTAGGTGAACTGCGTAATCTCCAGCCCGTCCAGCATCACCTGCCAACCCACGCCCCAGGCCCCGCCCGCGGGCCACTCCCAGTTGTCCTCTTCGAACTTCAGGTCGTGGTGCTTCAGGTCGATGCCCATGGCCTCGAGCGACTCGAGATACAGCTCCTGCACGTTCACCGGTGGCGGCTTCAGGATCAGTTGGAACTGGGTGTGCTTGAACAGCCGATTGGGATTCTCGCCGTAGCGCCCGTCGGCCGGCCGCCGCGAGGGCTGCGCGTAGCCCACCCTGTATGGCTTGGGCCCCAGCACGCGCAAAAACGTCTCCGGACACATGGTTCCCGCGCCCACTTCCACGTCGTAGGGCTGCTGGATCACGCATCCGCGCTCCGCCCAGAACGCCTGCAGGCGGAACAGCAAATCCTGAAAGGTAAGCGAGGTGGGCTTTACACGCGGTGCGGCTTGGGCAGCGGACACAGGCTTTTCTCTCTCATCGGAACTAAAGATCGATTTTAGCAGCCGGGGTATTATGTGGGCCGGCCGACCGGCACAACACGTTTTTCGACCTCGCTTTTTGGTTGCCCAATAAAATGGGGCGTAAAATGCTGGCAAATCAAGATGAACTACAGCCTGGAGGTGCGTATGGCCACAAGAACAGGCCGAATTCATTGCTCTGCAATTGCTCTCCTCACCTTGGCGCTATTCACATGCTGTGCAGCGGCGAGCGTAGCCCAAACGGCGCGCGGTTCAACTCCTGCCTCGATCTCTTCGATATGGCCGACCTGGCCCAAGGCGCGTCCCGAGGACGTTCAGTCCGTTCAAAGCATCATCAACGCATACTTCGATGTGCTCTCCGGCAGCGCAACAACAGAGCGCGATTGGGACCGATTCAAATCGCTGTTTTTGCCCGATGGCAGGTTTGTCAATCTGCACACCTGGGACAACGATCCCCACCTCATTCCTGCTGTCTTTGATCTTGACAGGTTGATTGAAATGCTCAAGGTCAATTTGCGGAAGGCTGACTCTGATGAACACCCAGTCGATATCCAAGTCAAAACTTCTTCAAGCATGGTCCAGGCATTTGTCACCTCTGAGGTTCATATACACTCGTCGACTGGCGATCATTCTGCGCGTTTCATCAATGGCTTTGAGTTGGTGAAGGATGTAGACCGCTACTGGATTGTGGAGGTGACGCATGAGATGATCCCGGCTTCTTGACCACCCGCCCAACTGTGCCAGCGCTTCTATTCACCTATGGCCAGTCCTGCGCGCCGTGGAAGATCCTCGCAATTTCAATCACTTCTTCCCTCACTCTATAAACGGCGATATAGGGAAGGGGCGCAAATACCAACTCGCGCCAGCCGCTCATGCGGCTGCTCACGCGGCCTAGGCCGGGAACATTCCTGAGCTGTGCAATGCCGTTGTAGATGGTTGCCGCGACGCGTTTGGCAGCGTCCGGGCGATCGCGTTCAATCCATATGCAGATGCGTTCCAGGTCCTCGGCGGCGGGGATCGACCACCGGATCTCCATCACGGCTCGAGGAAGCGTCGCAGCCGGTCGCCGACTTGATCATGAGTCAGCGATTCGCCACGCGCCAAAGCGGCTTCACCGCGTTGGACGGCTTCGACAAAACGGTCTTCCTCCTGAAAGTAGCGCGTGACTACATCCCGCACCGCCTCATCGGGGCTCAGGCATTGCCGTGCCGCGCGCTCAGCGAGCCGGGCTTCGATGTCGGGAGTGAATTGCACTTCCATGGATACAGTGTAGGAGCATATGAGGCTCGGAGCAAGACGGCCGCTTGTTCCTCACCCGCCCAGCCTCGCCAGCGCCTCCGCGCTCTTCAGCTTCCGCTCCAGATGCCGCTCCAGCGTCTGCAACGTGAAGCGCCGCAAATCCTGCCCGCGTTTGCGCGGCCACGGCTCGCCGGCAAAAGCCGAGGCCGGCGCGCGCAACATCCGCTGCGCCAGTTGCCAACTATCAGCCGAGAGCGCGCTCGCCGAACCGTTCGCATGCAGCCCGCAAAACAACCCATCGGCATTACTGCTGTACGAAACCTCCGCTGCATGCAATGCTTCGCCGCACACCATGCAGCGGCCCGTGTCGGGCAGCAAGCCCATCAGCCGCGTCATCCACAGCGAGAAATAGGTGAGCGCCATCCACGGCTGTTTCACTTCGGACTCGACCGCCGAAGTCTGCTCCAGCACCGAAACCAACAGCCGGAAAACCGCGTCCTGCGGGTCGTGTTCGGGAAGGGCCTCGTCCAGCACCTCGGCATAAAAGCTCAGCACTGCCATGCGCGTGTGATCCACCGGCGCGGAAAGCGGCGAGCGCACAATCTCCAACTGGTCGAGCCGCACCAACTCCTGGCGTGGCCGTTCGGCAAACCAGGCCCGCGCCAGCGTCATCGGCTCCAGCGCCCCGCCAAACCGCTTGCGGCTCTTGAGCGCCGCCTTGGCCACGCCGCGCATGCGCCCGTAATCGCGCGTGAAAAAGCTCACGATCAGGTCCGCCTCATGCACCGGCCAGGTGCGCAGAACCACCGCTTCTGAGGTGAGAACGGACATGGGGCTATTATCCTCGCTCCCGGTCTGACTCGTCGTTCCCGCTGAAACGGCATGAGTTAGATCTATGTAAGGAGCCAAGGACAAAAGCAAGGAATATTGCATAAAAGTAAGGTGTTTTGTGATAAAGTAAGGTATAATTCAATTCGTAAGGAGGGCCGATGCCAACAGCTACCGTCACTTCGAAAGGGCAGATCACCATTCCGGTAGAGGTGAGAGAAGCCCTGAAGCTGAAGCCTGGAGAGAAAGTCAAGTTCTTTCCCGGCGAGAATGGGGAGTTCATCGTACGGCGGGTCGGCTCGATTCGGGACCTGCGGGGCTGCCTGGCGGGCCTCGAACTCCCAAAAACCGATAAGGAAATGAACGACCTTATTTACAAGCGGGCTGCGGAATTGGATGCTGCTACGAAAAGTGATGCGAAGGTAGTCGCCGATGGAGAAGCGGCGTGATCGGCCTGGACACAAACGTCCTTGTGCGTTATTTCGGGCAAGACGATGCGCAGCAAAGTCCGCAGGCAGACGCCATTTTTGATTCCTTGACCGCCGAAGATCCGGGTTGGGTAGGACTGGCCGCTGTTCTTGAGCTGGTTTGGGTCATGACCAGCGTTAAGCACGCAAGCAGGGCGGTCGTCGCGGATACCCTCGATCAACTGCTCGCCATGGAAGCAATCGTTGTGGAGCAGGCCTCGACGGTGGTCAATGCTGTGCACCGGTTCCGTTGGAGCAAAGCAGACTTTGCCGATTGTCTTATCGCCGCTTCTGCACAATCTGCCGGATGCAACCGAACTCTCACGTTTGATCGCATTGCGGCTCGAGACGCGGGAATGGAACTGATCTCGTAGTCATCCGCATCGCCAACCCAGACACAAACGCGCGTCCCGCTTAATGCAGGACGCGCGTTGCGCCACACCAAATGAGATGGGGCGCGCCGCTTAGCGGCCGAAGTGCTTGGCGTTCTTTTCGGCAAAGTGGGACCACTTCTCCGGCAGGTCGTCCTGCGCGAAGATTGCCGATACCGGGCAGACCGGAACGCATGCGCCGCAGTCGATGCACTCGACCGGGTCAATGAAGAGCTGATCGGCATCGCCGTGACCGTCTTCATCTTTCTTGGGGTGGATGCAATCGACGGGACAGGCGTCCACGCAGGCGGTGTCCTTGGTGCCGATACAGGGTTCTGCAATGACGTAAGCCATTTCTGCTCTCTCCGGGATCTCCGGCGGCCTCGTTTGGGCGTGCCGCACTGAACTTCTCGACGCTGATAGTAGCATACGGCCCGAGAGGCAGGGAACAAGGGAACGAGGAAACAAGGGAACAAGAAAGCGAGTGAGCGAAAAAGTGAGGGAGTGAACAAATAAGGCGGGAACTGAAAGGCCTGGACCAATGGAACGAGAGTGTAGGAGAGCGAGAGAACAAGGCCCGTTCGCGATCAACGACCACGGGCACCATCAGCCTGTCTGAGGAGGGGGACACGAACCGAAAGCCTAAAGGCCTGGATTTGGGGACGTTCAGGCCCGTTTTTCTTGTTCCCTTGTTCCCTTGTTCCCTCGTTCCCTGTTTTTCGCGAACTCCTCAGCCGTGGGAATGGGCGAAAGATGCCGTCCCGCGAACATATCGCCAAAAAATCCGATCAGCTCCTCGTGGATCAATCCGTTCGAGGCCAGAATTTCATCGCTCGCCAGCCGGTAGTGTGCGCCGGCAAAATCCGTCACGCGCCCGCCCGCCTCCTCCACCAGCAGAATCCCCGCCGCCGTGTCCCAGGGGTTCAGGTTGAACTCCCAGAAGCCGTCCATGCGGCCGCAGGCCACGTACGCCAGATCAAGCGCGGCCGAACCGGCCCGCCGCACCCCGTGCGAGCGCAACGTAAATTCATGGTAAAAGTGGATGTTCGGGCTGGCGTGGCGCTTGCGGCTGGGAAATCCCGTCGCCAGCAGCGCTTCGGCCAGTTCCGCCACGCGCGAAACTTTCGCCGGCTCGCCGTTCACCCGGGTTCCGCGCCCGCGTTCGGCCGTAAAAAGCTCGTCGCGCATGGGATCGTAGATCACCCCGGCCACCAGCGTTCCATCTTCATCAAGTTTTGTGCCAGCAGGCCGATGTTCCAGCCCCATCGAAACGCAGAATTGCGGGAATCCGTGAGCGAAGTTGGTGGTTCCATCCAGCGGGTCCACGTACCAGCGGTACTCGCCGTCCATGCGCTCGCGCGTGCCTTCTTCGCCGTAGATGCCGTGCTCCGGAAAGACCTCGCCCAAACGCTCGCGGATCAGCTTCTCCACAGCGCGATCCGCCACCGTGACGAGGTCCACGTCGCCCTTGTACTCGGTTTCCACGCCTTGGACGAAGTACTCGCGCAGCCGCGCGCCCGCCTCGCGCGCGATCTCTGCCGCCCGAGGAACAAATGTTTGAAGCGCTGTCTCCGCCGCGCCGCTCACAGGCCCGCCTCGCCTGAGCCTGTATCGCCCGGCCCCGGCACGTCCGCGGTCTCGTAGCGCGGCGCGCGCCGCCGGCCCACTTCGCTGATGCTGCGGATCTGGTGCTTGTAAATAAACAGATTGGGCTGATTTTCGCGCGTCAGGCGCAGCATCGAGTCGTCAAAGTACTCGATCCAGCCGCGCACCGTCTCGCCGTCGCGCAATTTGATGTTCACAATCACCTGGCGATCGCTCAACGAGCGCAGGTAGAGCCCTTCCTGGCCGGTTTCACCCGGCGGAGGCGTCTTGGAGCGGCGGCGCGACGAAAGTGGAGGCGTCATATTGCCATTTTAGATGCAAGCTAGCGAAGGCCGATGCTGTATTGCGGAAGGAATCGGCGCTGGACTCGGTGGCGAGCCAATTTCCGAATAGCCTACCGCACACCCGCGGGCGGGAAGTATGGCGGAAATGCTCGGTGAGCGCATTGCGCTGTTCCCGTCAACTGAGTTTTCCACCGGAGTTGCCGATCCACGTGGGATGAGACCGACAGCCTCGGCGCGCGTCTTGCAGATTATCACTCGCACAGCCTGGTAGAGGCTTCGTTTCTTTTCAGATGAGAATTGAAATTACCTACAACCACGGAATCGATCTAGCCGCGTCTGGCCGGCCTCGATCGAACGCGTGGAGTGGCCGAACCAGGAGGCCTCTCCGGGTTACGCTCTGTGAATTCCTCGTGCAGAACCACATTGAGCAGCGACTTATGGACCCGGATGCGGCCGTTGTAATCGATAAGTCCGAGCTTGCGAAAGCGGTTCATGAAGAAGCTGACGCGGGACCGGGTGGTGCCGATCATTTCTGCCAGGGTTTCCTGGGTGATGGGAGGAATCAAGTGTTCTGGCTTACCCGGTTCACCGAATTCGGCCATCAACAGGAGAATTCTCGCCAAGCGCCTTTCGCTGGAGTCGAAAAGCTGAGCGACAAGATCGGCTTGAGTTCGCATGCTCCGGACCAGCAGGAATTTCAAGTACATTTCGGAGAGGGAATGCTCCTCGTGCATCACGCGGATCATCTCTCCCCTCTCTATCCTGAGCGCTGTACAGGCGGTAACGGCGCTGGCAGTGGCCATATGCAGCCCACCCAAGCTCGCCAGCGACTCCTCTCCAACGAATTCCCCGGCGGGGAGAAGAGCGATGGTGGCCTCTTTCCCGTCATGCGAAACAACGGTGAGTTTTGCGCGGCCCGTCTGAAGATAGAAGACGGAGTCAGCCGGACTTCCCTGCGAAAAGAAGACTTGCTTGGGCTTCAATTGGACGATTTTTCGTCCTACTCCTGCCGTTACCAGAAAGGCGGCGACGTCAAAGGTCATGCTTCTCGCCTCAAAGGAGAAGATTGATGGACCAGCTGAATTCTACGCGCTTCGTCTTGCAGTCTTTGTACGGTTTCTGACACAACCCGAACTTCGTCAGGCGTCGTGAGCTTGGCGCATACTCATTGGGATATGGTTTTGTCTGAAAGTGAGGATACCTTGCGCACGAGCGGCTTTAAGAACACCCTTTTGAAGGCTCTAGACGAGGACATAATCGCGCGCCTTCGTTTGCAGCCGGTCAAATTCGAGCTGAAACACGAAATCGAATACCCTGGCAACCCGATCGATCGCCTCCATTTCCTCGAAGAGGGGATGGCGTCGATGACGACAACGTTCAAGGATGGGTCTCAGGTCGAAGTGGGGATGTTCGGTTATGAGTCGGTCATCGGCATCTCAGCTCTCATGGGAACAAAAAAGAGTCTGAATCGCGTCTACACCCAGATTGCCGGCCATGGCTATACCTGCAACGTGGAGGACGCGAGAAGAGAGTTCCGGCTTGGCGGTGACTTTCAATTTCTGGCTCTGCGCTATGTTCAGGCGCAACTGGTTCAGGCAATGCAATCGGCCGGATGCAATGCAAAACACAACTTCGAACAGCGACTCGCCCGCTGGCTGCTCATCTGTGCGGACCGCGCACACATCGACACGTTCAAGATTTCGCATGAGTTTCTCGCAGAAATGCTTGGGGGGCGCCGTCCCACTATTTCTACGACAGCTGCGATTCTCAAGCAAAAAGGACTTATCGAATACACCCGCGGAGAGATCCGCATCCTCGACGTCCCTGGGCTCACGAAGATCTCTTGCGAGTGCTATCTGATCATCAAACATCACCTCGACAATTACACAGAGTTCGATACCGCAATCACTGTGTAGCCGCTTCACCCGCCGCAGTCGCAGAAGAGAGCCGGCCAGAACCTTCGCGTCAGTTCGATCTGGCCGCCGAGTCCGTGTAATACCCCGTCTTGTTGCGGATGTTGAACTCGTCGGCGGCGGCGCGCGGAATGGTCACCGTCAAGCGGTGGAAGTTCGTGCCCGGCGCCTGTTTGTGCGGATAGTAGCCAATCAGGTATTGTGTGCGCAGATCGTCGCTCACCTTGGCAAAAGCCTTGTCCAGCCCGCCGTCGCTCACATAAAAATACTTGCCGCCGGTTTGTTCTGCGATGGTGATGAGCGCGTGTTCGCCGCCCAGGTCGCGGCCGGCGCTGGCTTCGATGGGCACGTCGATGAGCGAGTAAATCATCACCTCGTTGCGCAACGCCGCTTCCAGGGCCTGCGCGTAGGTGGAGCTCTTGGCCGTGTCGTCGCCATCTGAGATCACCACCAGCACCTTGCGCCCTTGTTTTCCGCCCAGCTTCTCAGAGCCCAGGCAGATGGCGTCGTACAGCGCGGTGGCAAAATCGCCGTGCAACTCGTTTAGCCCACGATCGATCTGCGCAATTTTGTTGGTGAAGGGCGTGAGCTCGTGCACGTCGGTGGCAAACTGCAGCACGCTCATCTGGTCCTGCGGGCGCAGAATGGCGTGCGCGAAGCGCCGGGCCGCGGCCGCCTCCTGACTCATGTCCTTGCGCACGCTGCCTGACGTGTCGATGGCCAAAGTCAAATTCAACGGCAGCTCCGACTGCCGCTCGAAGACCGCGATCTGCTGCGGCCGTCCGTCTTCGTACACCGCAAAATCGTCCTGTGTCAGGCCGCCCACCAATGCGCCATTCTTGTCGGTCACGTTGACGAAGATGCTCACTAGCCTCACGTCCACGTGAAAGGTGGTCACCGGCTCCTGTGCAGCCAGCGCAACCGCCGCCAACGCCAGCAGCGCAATGCATGCAGCGCGAAGTGAAACCCCGTGCCCCATCCTTTCGCCGGCTTCTAGGCGAAAGGGTGGGAAGCCACGAAAGCGGGCAGAGATCCTCTCCCACCCTTTCCACAAAAAGCCCGGAAAGGATGGGGCACGGTGAGTGCTGGCCGCTTTAGCCTTCATGCGGCGCCTCCGTGGGTTTCAAGGCGATTTCTTTGGGGAACGGCTCACCGGGCGCCCACACCGCGCCATCCAGAAAGGTCTCCTTCTTCCAGATGGGCACACTCTGCTTGAGCGTATCGATGAGCCAGCGGCAAGCCTCGAAGGCCGCACTGCGATGCCCTGAAGCCACCACGATCAACACGCTGGTCTCGCCGATCTCCAGGCGGCCCAGCCGGTGCACCACGGTCACGTGCCTCACGGCGAATCGCTCCAGAGCCTTCAACCCCAGTTCCCGCATCTGCCTCAGGGCCATCTCCTCATAGGCCTCGTAGTCCAGATGCAAGGTCCGGCGTCCGCGCGTGTGGTTGCGCACAATGCCGTCGAAGACCACCACCGCGCCATCCTCGCCGCTCTTGGCCGCGCCAACGATCTTTTCCGCATCGATGCGCTCGCGGGTCAGCGCGACGATAACGTTCGCCTGACCTCCGCCCTCGTCCAAAGCATTCGCCGTGCGCGTAGCACCGCCGGAGACCGGGGGCAACAGGCCCACCTCGTCGCCGTCGTGCAAAATGTGCGCGGCTTGGGCGTATTCGGCATTCACGCTCACCGCGATGCTGCCCAGGACCTCTGCGGCGACGCCGGCGGGCAATGTAGTGCGCAGGCGCTCCAGCAGCACGGCCACTGAGGCGCCATCCGGCAACTCCAATGTCTTCGCGGAGGAGCCCAGCCAATCCTTCAACACCCCGAATGGGATTACTTGCACACGCATCACTCGAAAAAGAATACCGCCTATCGATTAGACGCGACAGGCAGAAATCCGGAGCTTGCGTGACCCTAGAGCTGTTTGCATAAATCCGGTTTTGAAAGGGCACGGCTTTAAAGCCTGCCCTGAGCGAAGTCGAAGGGTGCCATGAAAGGCGCATAAACAGAGGGGCTTCAGCCCCTGAGGGACGTATTTCAATCGGCTTCGAGCATTTATGCAACCGGCCCTAGGCCAGCTTGTAGAGAAAACCGGTGGGCGTTCCCCACAGGTTGCGGGCGCGGTCCTCGTAAAAGATGCTGAATTCGATCCCGGAGATATCGAAGTCGAAGAGTGGCACCCGGTCGAAGGTGTAATCGGCCCGTGGAGAGTACTCATCGCCCCCGCAGTCGATCATCAGGGATTCGCCGACGGAGAGGCGCTCGGGGTGCGTGAGCAGAATGCTCGCAATGGCAAAAACGCCCAGGCAAAATTCATTACCGGCGAGGGAGGCGCGCGTGCGCCGGGCCGAAGAGCCGCGATGCAGCATACCGGCCTGCGCGGCCACCACCAGGATGTCGTTTCCCTGCTGCTGGTCGGCGAGGATGGTCTCCGCAAGCCGGGTGCGCTCGGTCTCGCGCAGATACTCCTTGCCCAGGCGTCCGACGACGCGGTTCGAAAAACGGCGTTTCTTGCCCAGGACCTCAAGAATCTTTTCCACTGCCTCGTTGTACGTGGGCGCTACGGCTTCCCAGCGGGGAATGGCAAACCACGCTTCGGCTTCGTCGGGGAGCGGAAGCCGGCCCAGCTTTTCATGGCAAGCGCCGAGCTCGGGAATGAGCTTCCTCAGTTCCGTTACCTGCGCCTCCACGGGCCGCACTCGGTAGGTCGGCGGATAGCCGCGGTCCGAACCCACCTCCTCGTCCTCGAACTTATGGCTCACCGTGTACTTCTGGACGAGCTCAATCACGGCCTCCGTAATCTCCGACTTCAGTTTGCCTCCCTGCTCAAACACGGCTTGCGCGCTTTGCCGGTCGAGCTGTTCGATCGCCGTCTCATATGCATCGCGTACGGCGTCGCCCAGGCAACTCTGCAGTTGCTGGTTCTGCAGTTCGGTCGTGTTGCCTGAAAGATGCAGCGGAACGATCGTGTGTGTGGCTGCCATGATCCTGCTCTCTGCGTAATTCTGCAACGCCGCAGCGGTTTCCTCGAGCACATGCTGCGGCGGTTCAAAAGAAATGCCACTCCGCACAGGCATTTTCGAGCAGCACGGCGCTTGCGGAACCACGCTGGCGTTATGGAACACCAGGTTCTTTCCGGCCTATCGGCAAGGTTCTGGCTTACTCCACTTCGTATGGCCGATTTCCCGTGCAGCAAAGCCGCAGAGCGGGCCGTTCCAACGACGCGCCCAATACGGGAATCCGGCGGCAAGGGTTTCTCGGATAAGGACGCGCACAGAAAAAGAAAGGGCCGGCAGATTCGCCAGCCCTTTTTCCGAAAGGAAGCAACGCTTACGCCGCTGCGCCCACCGGGAGCTCGGTCGCGGCCGGCTGTGGCTGCGGCCGCATGGCCAATCTCGGCAGAGCCACTGCCAGCACGTCTTCAATCTGGCTGGCGTAGTGCACATCCACGCCCGCCATCATCTCCGGCGCCAGGTCCTCTTCCACGTTCAGGCGGTTTTTCGCGGGCAGGATGATGGTGTCTACCCCGGCCCGCCGCGCGGCCAGAAACTTTTCCTTGATCCCGCCCACCGGCAGCACGTTGCCGCTGAGCGTGATCTCGCCGGTCATGGCCGTCAGCGGCCGCACCGGCGTATCGGTCAGCAACGACACCAGCACCGTGGCCATGGTCACGCCCGCCGAAGGGCCGTCCTTGGGAATGGCGCCCGCAGGCACGTGGATGTGGATGTCGAGCTCCTTGGTGAAGTCCTCGGCAAGCCCCAGCCGCGTGGCGTTCGAGCGCACCCAGGTCAGCGCGGCCTGCATTGACTCCTGCATCACCTCGCCGATCTGGCCGGTCATCGTGAAGCCGCCCTTGCCCTTCATCTTGTTGGCCTCGATGAAGAGAATGTCGCCGCCGGCCGGCGTCCACGCCAGACCCACGGCCACGCCCGGCCGCTTCACGCGTTCCGCAACCTCGGTTTCCACGCGTACCTGAATTCCGCCCAGGAATTCCTTGAGCATCTCGCGCGTCACCACCAGCTTTTCCGTGTGCCCTTCCACTACGCGCCGCGCTTCCTTGCGGCAAACCGTCCCGATGGTCTGTTCCAGCTTGCGCACCCCGGCCTCGCGCGTGTAGTGGCGGATGATGTGCCGCACCGCTTCCTCGGGAAACTCAATCTGCTCCGCCATAATCCCGTTTTCCCTGATCTGGCGCGGAATCAGGTAGCGATTGGCGATGTGCACCTTCTCTTCTTCGCTGTAACCCTGCAGGGGGATGATCTCCATGCGGTCGATCAGCGGCGCCGGCACCGTGTCCAGCATGTTCGCCGTGCAGATGAACAGCACCTTGGAAAGGTCGAACGGCACGTCCAGGTAGTTATCGCGGAACGTGTTGTTCTGCTCCGGATCCAACGTCTCCAGCAGCGCCGAGGCCGGATCGCCGCGGAAGTCGCGCCCCAGCTTGTCCACCTCGTCCAGCATGATCACCGGGTCGTTGGTTTCCGCCCGGCGAATGCTCTGGATGATCTGTCCCGGCAGGGCGCCGATGTAGGTCCGGCGATGCCCGCGGATCTCCGCCTCGTCGTGCATGCCGCCCAGAGAGACGCGTTGGAACTTGCGCCCCAGCGCCCGCGCAATCGACCGGCCCAGGCTGGTTTTGCCCACTCCCGGCGGGCCCACAAAGCAAAGAATGGGCCCCTTCATATCCGGCTTCAGCTCCAGCACGCTCAGGTAGTCGAGAATGCGGTCCTTCACCTTCTTCAGCTCGTAGTGATCCTCGTCCAGAATCTCCCGCGCCTTGACGATATCGATCTTCGAGCCCGAACTCTTGTTCCAGGGCAGCACCGCCAGCCACTCGATGTAGTTGCGGGTGAGCCCGTAGTCCGCGGCCATGGGCGACATGCGCTGCAGCCGCGCCAGTTCCTTCAGGGCTTCCTTCTTCACATCCTCGGGCATCCCCGCGGCTTCAATCTTCTGGCGCAGGTCTTCCACATCGCGCTGGCCCTCGTCCTGCTCGCCCAGCTCCTTCTGGATGGCCTTGAGCTGCTCGCGCAAATAGTAGTCGCGCTGCGACTGCTGCACCTGGTCCTGCACCTCGGTCTGGATCTTGGCGCGCAACTGCTGCACCTCGATCTCCTTCACCAGCAGCTTGTTCAGCAGTTCCAGCCGGTCGACCACGCTCGACGCTTCCAGCAGCAATTGCTTGTCGTCCGTGGTCAGGAAGGGCAGGGAAGACGCCACAAAATCCACCAGACGCGAGGGTTCTTCGATATTCGCCGCAATGGTCCGCAGCTCATCGGAGAGTGTGGGCGATTCGGCCACGATCTGCTGGAACTGGCCGATCACGTTGCGCACCAGCGCCTCGAACTCCGCAGAGGTTGCCGGCGTCTCGTCCTCCAGCGTCTCCACCTCGGCCACCATGAACGGTTCGGACTGGATAAAGCGCACCAGCCGGACGCGGCTCACGCCTTCGGTAAATACAAACCGGCTCTGGTTGGGCATGCGCACAACCTTGTGCACAGTGGCCAGGGTGCCGACGTTGTGCAGATCGGCGGGTTTGGGCATGTCCAGGCGCGCATCCAATTGCGCCGCGACCACAATCGCCCGCTCCTCGCCCAGCGATTCGATCAACTGGATCGAGCTTTCCCGGCCTACCGTCAAGGGCAGGACGGCGTGAGGAAACAGAACTGTATCGCGAACCGGCAAAACCGGAATGATGCGCGTACCGGGTGCGCTCTTCGGTGCGAGCTCGTCAGATGGTGAAGCTGGATGGTTTGGCATTGAGTGTCCCCGTATCAACTTTTCTATCATTAGATAGGTCAGAAATGGAAAAGTTGCAAATTTGACCCTCCCGGCGCTTTTCATCTTTGTGCCTGAACTTATGCTACGTTCCCGTCGCTTCCGGGGTTCCAGCTCCTCTTAACTGGCTTTCATTCGAAGGGTTTACCAGCCGCCAAAGCGCGGCCGTAACCCCTTCAACGGACCGCTACAATTCGCCCGGCCCCGAGTCAGTGCAGCCACCCCATGGGCAGCCATCCCAACGATCTATCGGCTGAAAACCCGCGAAAGTGAGGGACAGGGCCGCTTGCCGGAAGGCCACGGCATGCGCGCGGGTTTGGTTTGGGTTTGGGAAAAGGATGGGCGGCTACTTAACCGGCGCAGCAGACCCTAAACCAGCTGATCCACCATGCGCCGCCAGCCCGCGTTCGATGCCGTCTTCATTTTTCCCGTTTGATGGCCGACTCGATGTGTTCCCACACCTCGTCCGGCGGCTCCACGCTGGGAAACAACTGCCGCGCCGCCTCGACGATGGTCATAAAATCGGCCAGAAGAGCGCGGCAACGCTCGCAGCCTTCGACGTGCGGATGCGCACTGAGGTCTTCTCCCGAACCGATCAAATCGGCCATCTGAGCCTGGAACTCAGCGCAGCTCATTTTGCTGGGGTTGCCGTTCATGGCCGCGCCTCCTGGCGGTTCTGGGTGCGCAGGACGTCGCGCAGCTTCAAACGCGCCTTGTGCAATTGCGACTTGCTGTTGCCAATCGAACAGTCCAGCATCGATGCAATCTCATTATGCTCAAAACCCTCCACATCGTGAAGGATAAAGATGAGCCGGTAGCCGGCCGGGAGATCGGCAATCGCGCGCTCCAAAACCAGGCGGTCGATGGTTCCCGTGAGCGTCAGATCGGGAGCGCCAAAGCTGCGGCTGGGACCCTCCTCCGGATTCGGCTCCATGGTTTCGTCCAGAGAGATCAGCGACAGGCCCTTCTTGCGCAATTGCATCAGAACCACATTGACGGCCAGGCGGTGCAGCCAGGTGGAAAAGGCCGAGTCCCCGCGAAACGTGGCAATTTTGCGATGCAGTTGCAGGAAGGCTTCCTGCGTCAAATCCTCGGCTTCAGCCACGTTGCCCACCATGCGCAGGCAGAGCGAGTAGATGCGCCGCTTGTGCAGGTTGTAGAGCTGGGCAAAGGCCTGATGATCGCCCGCCTGTGCCCGCGCCAGCACCTCAGTATCGGCCGGCTGGGTGGCCCTCGCCCCCGTGGACTTGGCGGCCGCCGCGCCCTCGACGTCTGCCTCGCCGCCGTTTGCACGGCTGCCGTGGGGCGATTGCGTCGGGGTGGGGGCGTCGGCCATGCGCTTCCTTGGGATCGCCTGCTACAGCGTTCGATGCACGATCGCAATGCCGGAGATTGCCTATCCCGAAACCTCGTCCCTCATCCCGGCACGGCGACCTTTGGAGGAATCGGCGCCTGACTTCGCTGCTCAGGTTTTGCCCTGGCTTCTTTACTCGTTAGTATAAGGGGAAGTAACTGGGATTGACTGGCCAGGGAAACCGATCGACTGCAGCCGATACCCTGCAACATCGCGCGGTGATCCCATTGGCCCTGATTTGGCAATCGGTTGCCCCGCACATTTTCTAATATATGGTCTTGCGGACAAAGCCGGTAGAAAGATGCGGTGCTTGCCCGGCCCCGCGATGCAGGCTCTGTCCTATTCCCCCCGGTCCAAATCCCCTTGACCGGCAAGGTCTGGTCATTCGCCCGTCGCGCGCCGGAGTTCTGCTCACCTCCGTCCTTCTGATTGCGGGTGGTTGGCTCCATGGTTGGTGCCAGGCGCCTGCAGCCGCCCCGGCGTCTTCCGGGCCCTCGAACCATCCCGTTCAAACGCCCAACTCCGTTCTCCAGTGGGAGGGCCTGCCCGTGCGCAGCATCGCATTCGAGGGCGTTCCCGCCGATCAGCTCCAGCCGCTTGCCGGCCATCTGCCTCAGGCTGAAGGAGCGCCGCTGACCGAAGAAAATCTGAAGCGCAGCTTGCGCCAGCTTTACGCCACCGGCCTCTACGACACCATCGAGGCCCGCGGCACGCGCCTGGCCGGCGGCGTGGCGCTGGTTTTCGCCGGAACCCCGCGTACCTTTATCGGAACGGTGGGCGTGGACGGAGCCGCCGGCGCCACCATGAATATGCAACTGCAGCGGGCCAGCCAGCTCGATGCCGGAACCCGCCTGACCCAGGAGAAGATGATCCGGGCTGTCGAGCAGATGCGATCCACGCTCGAGCAGAACGGCTTTTTCGAAGCGGTCATCACACAGACCATCACCCCGCGGGCCCAGCAACAGCTCGCCGACATTGCGTTTCGCGTGGTCTCGGGGCCGCGTGCGCGCGTGGGCAAGGTCACGGTCACGGGCGATTCCGGCATGACCGTCGACGAGTTCCGCGAACACGCGCATCTCTGGAAGATCGCGCACGTCGATCACGACACCGTGAATCGCGCGCTCGATGGCGTGCTCCGCAACTATCAGAAACAGGATCGCCTCGAGGCCGAGGTCAAGCTCGAATCCGCGGCCTATGACCACGCCACGAAGGCGGTCAACTACCGCTTCTCGGCCAACCGCGGACCGGTGGTGCGCGTCGAGGTGCACGGCGCAAGCATCGATGCCGAGCGCGTCAAGCGGCTCATCCCCATCTTTCAGGAGGGCAGCGTCGACGAAGACCTGCTCAACGAAGGCAATCGCCGCCTGCGCGATTACTATCAGCGCCTGGGCTACTTCGATGCGCGCGTCGATCACGAGCGGCAATCTGCCGGCGCCGAGGAAGTAACCATTCTCTACACGGTGCAGTTGGGACCGCGGCGTCGCGTGGAGCAGGTTTCCCTCACCGGGAACCATTATTTTTCCACGGCCACGCTCATGGATCTGCTCAGTGTTCATGCCGCGGACGTTCTGGACCGTCACGGCCTCTACAGCCAGGCGCTGGTCTCCGCCGACGTCAGCGCTCTCGAGAGCGTGTATCGCAACAACGGTTTCTCTCAGGTGAAGGTCACGCCCGAAACCAGCACTCCTGAGACCGCGGCCGATCAACCACTCGTCGACGCGCAGAGCGGCGGCGCGCCGCCGCCACAGGCCGGCGCACACACCGCGCCCCTCAAGGTCGTCTACCGCATCGCGGAGGGCCGGCAGCTTCGCGTCGGCGGCCTCGAGTTGCAGGGCAACGACCACCTCGCCACGGCAACTTTGATCGCGTTGCTCAACACCACGCCGGGCCAGATGCTTTCGCCTCGCAACCTGGCAGGCGACCACGATGCAATCGTCACGGCGTATTTGAGCCGCGGCTTTGAGCAGGCGGCTGTGAACATCGCGCAGCAACCCGAGCCCGCCGATCCTGGCCAGGTCGATGTGGTCTTCCACATCGACGAAGGGCCGCAGACCTTTGTTCGCAACGTGCTGTTGACGGGTCTTGAAAGCACGCGCCCGCAAACGGTGGCGCGGGCCATCACCGTGCATGCCGGCGATGCGCTCAACCTGAACGCGCTCGCCACATCCCAAAGCAACCTCTACGCCTTCGCGCTCTTCAATGAGGTAGACACCGCGGTCGTGAATCCCGCCGGTGACGCGCCCCAGAAAACCGTGCTGATCGAGACCACTGAAGCGCGGCGCTGGACGCTAACCTACGGCTTCGGCTTTGAGGCGCAAACCGGACAGCCACAGAACAACTGTTCGGGCGCGTTCGCCGCCGGAGTCGCCTGCAGTCCCAACGGAAAGACCGGCGTCAGCCCGCGCGTGCTGGCCGCGATCACGCGCAACGGGCTCTTCGGCCGCGAGCAGTCGGCTTCCTTGCGCGGCACCTACGGCTTGCTCGAGCAAAGCTTCGGCCTGCTCTATCAGGTCCCGCACATCGAGGGAAACCCCAACTTCGGCCTCGCCTTTTCCGGCGGCTACGCCAACAGCGAAGATGTATCGACGTACGTCGCGTCGCGCCTCGAAGGCGCATTCCGCGGGACCGAAAACTTCAACCATCCCGGCTCCTGGCTTTCCCGGGCCAACACCTTCATCTACGAAATCGACTTCCGCAGAGTGAAAGTGGCTGCCAGCAGCTTGCAGGTGTATCCCGGCGAAATCTCCGAGCTCTCCACGGCCACGCGCGTAGGCGGGCCCGCATTCACCTGGATTCGCGATACCCGCGACCTGGCCATGGATGCTCACCGCGGCACCTACACCAGCTTTCAGGAGTTCCTTTCTGACCGGCTCTTCGGCGCCCAGGCCGAGTTCAACCGCATCGACACCTCGAATTCCAGCTACTACAGCTTCGACAAAAACCGCTTCGTGGTGGCGCGCAACACGCGCTACGGGCAGATTCGCGCCTTCGGCAATGGATCGAGCGCGCTGATTCCGCTGCCCGAACGGCTCTATGCCGGCGGTCCCGTCTCGCTGCGCGGCTTCTCGCAGAACGCCGCCGGCCCTCGCGATCCTGAAACCGGCTACCAGATCGGCGGCGCGGGAGCCTTGATCAACAGCACGGAATTGCGCCTGCCGCCGCCCACCCTGCCCCTGTTCGCCAATACCGTAAGTTTCGTCATCTTTCACGACATGGGCAACGTGTTTACCAATGCCGGCGACGCATGGCGCAGCATTTTTCGCACCCGCCAGCCCGACAGCGCCGCCTGCAGAACATCCGTGGCCGACCCGTCTCAATATTCCAACCCGAACTACAACGGCTACACACCCGGCGGTCCCACCACCTCAACCGGCGTGCAAGGACTGTGCAGCTTCAACGATTTCTCGCATGCCGTGGGCGCCGGTTTGCGCTACCATACGCCGGTCGGCCCCATTCGCTTCGATTTCAGCTATAACCTCAATCCGCCCATCTACCCTGTGAATATCAATTACTCGATCCCCACGGCAGCAGGCAGCAAGATTCCCGGCTACGTAACGGATCCGTACCTCGGCCAGGCGCCGCACATCAACTTCTTTTTCAGTCTCGGGCAGGCCTTCTGATGAGCCAGCACGCCTCAATACGGGTTGAGCTTCCGCGCGCCGCGCGAGTGGGTCTGCTCGCTGCTTTGCTGGCTGCAGCGGCGCCGTGCTGTGTCCAGGCGGCGCAAGCCACGCCGGCTCCGGACCAGGCGGCCTCCTCCGCGCCGCCGCTCGTCCTCGATCGCGCGGTCGCCGTCGTCAACAAGCACGTCATCCTGGCCAGCGACCTCGACGACGAGATCCGTCTCTCCGTTCTCGATCCCAACACGGTCCCCCAGGTCGAGCTCACCAGGCAGCAGGCGCTCGATCAGTTGATCAGCCGGACCTTGATCGAGCAGCAGATCCGCCAGCAGGACATCGAAGCCATCGAGCCCTCGCCAGCGGAGGTCAATGCACGCCTGCATGAGATCCGCTTGGAAGTTCCCATCTGCGTCCGCCAAAACTGCGCCTCCGATGCGGGATGGAAGGCATTTCTCGCGGCGCATGGGCTCACGGCGGAGCGCGTCGAGGCCTATCTCCGCTACCGCCTGGAGATTCTGCGCTTCATTGAGCAGCGCTTCCGGCAGGGCATTCAAATCTCCCCGCAGCAAATTGAAACCTACTACCACGACACGTTGCTGCCGCAGTACGCGCCCGGCGAAACCATTCCGCCGCTGGAGCAGGTCGCGCCGCGCATTCAGGAAATCCTGCTGCAGCAACAGGTCAACATGCTGTTCGACAACTGGCTCACCAATTTGCGCCAGCAGGGCGACGTGGAGGTGCTCGATCCCGACCTAGCCCCGAATCCGGTCCCGCAACCTGCCCCGGCAGCGCAAACGCCGGCCAGCCCCGGCGGCGCGGAAAGGGGGAGCCGATGAGCGAGCAGGACGACACGCCCATTGCCGGCGAAGAGTCTTCCCAGCCGCGGCGTCGGCACCGCAGCATGCGCAGCCGTCTGCGCCGTTTCTTCCTGCGTCATCTTCCGCTCACCGTAGCATTCACGGCAGTTTCCCTGGTGGTTTTGGCCGTCGGCCTCTATTTGGTGGCCAGCTCTTCCGCGTTTGAAAACGCGGTGCGCAGGCGTCTCCTCGTGTCCATAGAAGAACTCACGGGCGGCCGGACGGAGATTGCGTCCTTCCACTGGCATCTGCTGCATTTCGAAGCCGAAGCCGACGGGGTCGTCATTCACGGTCTTGAAGATCCCGGCGACGCGCCATACGCAAAAATCGATCACCTGCGCGTGGTTTTCAGCCTGCGCAATCTTTTCAGTCCCAGCGTTCGCCTGCGCAGCCTGGAGATTGACCGGCCCAGCCTGCACTTCATCGTCTATCCCAACGGA
>Ga0181533_1001717_pt1 | contig 27417 bp, 24 predicted proteins | sample PEATcosm2014_Bin_45_FD_119772 | JGI IMG/M metagenome (GOLD analysis project Ga0181533, IMG submission 119772) | Peatland microbial communities from MTU Mesocosm Facility, Houghton, MI, USA - PEATcosm2014_Bin11_60_metaG | ecosystem: Environmental > Terrestrial > Soil > Wetlands > Peat | place...
GCGGCCCGACACGCTCAAGTATGTGGCTGGGCGCGGCCAGGAACTAATCCGGGAGATGACCGAGGTCCTGGCCGGCCGGCGCCAACCGCGCCGCGCGCCGCCCCGGCCCGACCTGGCGCGCACCAGGCTCCAGGGCCGGAGCTTCTGCGAGGACGGCCAGCCTGTCTTCCTCTACAGCGTCCACAGCGGTCCCAGCCCGGAGGCGGAGCCGTTCTTCTTCCGTCACGCCGCCTGGGTTTACACCTGCATGGCCCCCGGCGCGGACCGTTTCAACTACAAGGAAATGCCTATCTGGCCGGCCTTCAACCAATACCCGGACACGCACCGGGTTTACGACGGCGGCTGGTGCGGGCACATCATCGCCGACAAATGGTCCGGCGGCGTGAGCGGCGCCAACTGCGTGATCTGCCTGGAAAGCCCGCACACGCGCCAGGCCTGCATCGAGGCCTACCGCAAGCTGCTGCCCCCGCAACGCCAAAGCCGCACGCGCCTGGTCAGCCTGCTGGACTACGAGTACTACTACATCTGTTATTGCGAGCGCACGCGCGACCTCTTCCGCGCCTGGCTCAAGGAGCGGTTCGGCTCCATCGCGCAACTCAACGCCGCCTGGGGCACGCGCCTCGGGGACTTCGCCGAGGTCCAACTGCCCGATTACCGCCGCCGCGAGCCCAACGACGCCAAGCGCTACGACTGGCTCGACTTCAACCTCTGGCGTTTCACCGATTTCATGAAATGGGCCAAGGCCCAGCAACGCCAACTCGACCCCGACATCCCCATGACCACCTGCGCCCCGCACTACAACTTCACCCGCGAATGGGGCGAGAGCGGCAGCGACGTCGAAGCCCTCCTGCGCGAGGTCAACGATTTCTGCCTCAACGAATCGCCGCCTTCGACGAAGTTCGTGGACTTCCTGCGCTCGCTGAGCGACAACCGCAAGGCCATCGTCGAAGTCGAAGGCAGCGAATACCGCAACACGATGGCCAGCTTCCTCCACGGCCTATCGGCCCTCTCCCTCTATTGGGGCTGGATGGACAAGCCGGGCGACGGCGGCGCCCTGCTCTATGGCCGGGACACCCGTCCCCCTTACTGCTCGTTGCCCGAGGCCGAGCGGTTCCTGCGCACCGGCCTGGACCTGCGCCGCTTGCGCCAGGAAATCCTCGCCTTCCAGCAGGACCAGCAGGCACCCGTGGCCCTGCTCTATTCGCGCGCCTCGATGCTCCAGGTCCCCGAAGCCGGCGGCGACAAGACACCCTATCTCCTGGAATTGGACCGGACCTACGACGCGTTGCTGGAGTTGGGCGTGCCTGTGGATTTCATCAGCACGCGCCAGGTGCTCGAGGGCAAGCTCGCCCAATACCGCGCCCTGGTCGTCCCGGCGGCCACTTACGAGCACGCCGAGGTGGTCCAGAAAACACTCGACTTCGCCCGCCACGGCGGCCAGGTCGTGCTCGTGCCCAATAGCTGGTTCTTCGACCAATACAGCCGCAAGCAGGTTTATCTGGCCCAATTGGACATCCAAGTAACCGGCATGAAGGCCCCGAAACTCGCCAAGGGCCAGTCTCGCTCCGGCCTGGCGCGCGATGCCGCCGGCGAGGAGACCGAGGCCCCGTTCCTTATGGGCCTGCTCACCGATACCGTCGTGAGCGACGTGCCCCGGGCGCAGCTCAAGACCCTGCCTGGCGCCTTGCTCCCGCTGCCCGCCGCACTGGAGGGCGCCGGCGTGCGCCATGTCCTCAAGGTCGGCCCTGCCAACAAAGTCCTGGCCACTTTTCCCGATGAGCAGCCGGCACTCGTCCAGGTGCCGGTCGGCCAGGGCGCGGTCTATTACTTGGCCATCCCGCTGGTTCCCGCCAGCATGGTCGAATTGATGGATGCTGTGCTGGCCGCCGGTGGCGTGTCCCGCCCGGTTCGCTTCCTGACGCCTGACGGCGCCCATGTCCCGGGCCTGGAGTACCGCGCCATCAAGACCGCCGATGGCTGGCTGGCCTACGTCAACAACCTGGACCGCAAGAACGACAAACAGCTCAAGCTGGCGACCGGCCTCCAACTCAGCCGTATCCGCAATCTGACCCTGGAAACCGATTTACCCCTCAGCTTTACCCTGCCCGCCGGCGAGACTTATATCTTGAGGCTCAACGCCAACCAGAGCAAATAAACGTGTCCACTCACGCCGGTGACCGCCGCAGGACCCCACCCAGTTCTTCAACAGGCTTGAAGCACATTCAACGTCCTGGCCGAGCGTGCGTCATCGCGTGGCGGCGGGTTTGTACGCGAAGTCCTCAGGCGCCAGGCTCTCGTTCACGACGATGTCCTCGTGTGATTCGGTCGTGATCATGGGATTGGTGTGAGGCGCCGCCAGGCTCTGGCCGCTACGCTTCGCCAATTCGTCCAGACCCTGCGGAGAAACGAACTCCCGGCTCCGGCGGATAAGGAAGTCCTGCTTGCCCACCCAAAGGGTGGATTGGCGGCCTGAGGAGCCCACCATGGCGTGGCAGTGCACCACGTAACAATCAACTCCATCGACGGGCTCGTCCTGCAGGCGGGCCAATTCTGCTCGCGGCGACTGAAAGGAAATGAGGAAGTTGTCCCAGTGTAGATCAAAGAACAGTACGGGAATCCTGGAATCAATGCTGACGAGGCCCGCGTTGACCTCGAGGTCCTGCTCTTTGGAGAGGGTCTGGTCCCTTCTCGTTGAAAAGTCGCCATGCCCATCCGACCACCAAGCGTTGGTATGCGAATAGGGATGAGGAGCGGTTACCAGTTCGATGCGATAATGATTGGTCCGCTCGAGCAATTCGTTGAACCGGTTCGTCCAGGTGTCCCCGTTGTACTCATGGACCGTCCGGCCATGATCCCGATAGGTGGAGAGGGAGGCGTAAACCTGCCGGACTTTCGTGATGAGATCGGCGACCGAGAGGTCTTCCGCTGTGGCGGGGGCGCCAGGCGTTGCGATGCCGGGAGCCATCTCGGTAATTGCCGGTGGAGCGGGCGCCGGCCTGGCGCCTGACAGCAGGGGGCCGCTGTGGTGCGGGCGTTGCGTAAACGCAACCGTGGCCGTCCCCACGGCGAGCAGTGCGGCCAAGCCCGCTTCGACCAGGGGTTTGAGCTTTGTCCAGGTGAGTGTTCTGACGGTTCCGTCCACCAGGCAGAGCGTTGAAGCGGCGACTCCCGCGCCTTTGGCAGCGGCGATAGCGGCCACGGCCACACCGGGCGGAGCCGCTTGGCTCGCGTTGGTCCAGATCGCTGCGGCGATTGCCGTGGCCGGCAACGTGACTCCCCGTTTGGCGAAAAAGGCCCTTAGCTTTTCCAATCCTCGCGCCACTCGCTTTTTGGCCGCGTCTTCGCTGGCGCCGAGGGCTGCGCCCACTTCGCACAGGCTCCGCCTTTCGAAGAAGCGCAGCACCAGGGCGTCGCGATCGGTTTGGCCAAGCCGCTCCATGGCCTCGTCGAGCAGCGGTGAAAACTCCGTCCATGCAGCCTCGGGATCGCCGTTATCAGCCATAGATTGCATTTGGGCCTCCCGTTCGTGGCGCTGGCGCCGGCACTGGCCCCTCAGGGCGTCGGCGGACGCGAACCGCGCCGTCCGGTAGAGCCAACTTGGCAGGATTGTGCCTGGACCGAGGGTGTTCGCCTTGCGCGCCAGGATGATGAATACGGCCTGGGTGATTTCTTCCGCCAGGTGGGGGTCGCGCACCCGGCGCATCGCGGCCGAATACACCAAGCCCACGTAGCGCGAGACCAACTTCGCGAACGCCTCCTCAGATTGGTTGGCGGCATAGGCTCGCACCAGGTCCATGTCATCGTCAGTCATCTTGCATATCTATGGCCAGTCGAGGGGAAAAGGGACAGCGCTTTTTTCCGCTCTCTATGCGGGGGCCCAAGAACTCTGTGGGGGCTTGCGGCGGGTCTTTTTGCGCAAGACTTTGTCGCTCGTCGGTCGGGGATCGCTCCGGATATTCTGCCCCGTCGCCTCGCGTCTTGCGCCAAAATCCCGGCGGGCGAAGGAGTCCATTGGTCAATTCGGCCAGGAAGTATGATTTTCTACTGGCCAATGCCCAAAGGGAGGGAGATCATCGCGCCGCATGAACCGCCGCACGTTCCTTCAAACCGCCACCGGCGCTGCCGCCTTCGCCGCTCTGCCCTGGGCTGCCGCCCAGGCCGCCGAAAGACTGAACTGGCCAATCGGCTGTTTCAATCGCGCTTGGACCAACTGGAGCTACGACACCGCCCTGGACGGCATCGCCGCTGCCGGCTACAAGCTCACCGGGTTGCTCAGCGGCCACCGCGGCGAGGCCTTCACGTCCTCCGCCGCCACACCGGAATACCTTGAGGGACTGAAAAAGCGCATCGCCCAGCGCGGGCTGTCGGTGAACATGACCGCCATCCGCTTCCGCCCGGAGGCGGCGCTCGAGGACAACATTGCCGACCTGCGCAAGCAGATCGAAAACGCTGTCCGGCTCGAGCTGAAGTTTATGCTTACCTTCGGCGTGGACCGGTCTGCGCATTACGAGAATTTCTACCGGCTCATGGCCGATGCCGCCGCCCAGGCGGCTCCGCATGGCATCCAGATCGCCATGAAACCTCACGGCGGGAGCAGTGGCGCCTCCGCCGAAATCCTGCGCTGCCTCGAGAAAGTGGGCCACCCCAATTTCAAAATCTGGTACGACGCGGGCAACATCATCTATTACACCGGCAAGGACCCTGTGGCAGAACTGGACCCCATTGCCCGTTACGTTTCGGGTTTTTGCGCCAAGGATTGCCCCAAGCCGAATGGCGAGGTGATGTCTCAATTCGGCACGGGCAAAGTCGATTTCAAAGCCGTGTTTGCGAAGCTCAAGTCGGCGGGTTTCAAGGGCCCTATCATGGTCGAGGGCGTCAAGGTGGGCGCCACGGCTGAGGAAACGACCGCCAACGCGAAGGCAAACCGGGAGTTCTTGGAGAAAGTTCTGGCCTCGGTCTGAATGGCGGTCTTACCCCGCTTTTCAACCGCATGCGACGCCCCGCAGGATTTGTGCCTGCACCGTGATGCAGCCGGCGGTCGGTGGAATCCGTCTCCGCTCGACCCCATCACCGAGAACCGCCCGCCTCCGGCGGCACGGGCGCCACGGAGTAAGCCAACAGTTCATTCAGAGCTTCCGCATTCACCTCCCGTGCTCGAAACACCCAATGTCCGGGCGAGCGCCGCGCGGATGGCCGAGGATGTCATCCTCGGGCATGTTGCCCGTGGCGAAACGGATTGTCCGCCATGGTTTCTCGCGCGAACCCACGCCCGCGCTGTCGCTGCCGCTTGGCGAAAGATACCAGGCGCTTGCGGCGGGGCCCGCGCCCGCGCAAATGAACCCTGTCGCGTACAGGGGAATAATCACCTCGAGCATCAACCGACGCCGGATCGAGTTTCGTTCTCGCGAGACCTGATGTGCGCGCATGAGCCGAGTGTTCCGCAGCCAGGACGCCCTCGTCAATCGTCCATCGCACCGGGCTCGGCCTCACGCAGGGCTTGGCGGCCCGCCTCCAGGCGTTCGCTTGACGGGTATCCTTCGGCTACGAACATGCCGGCGCCGTTTGTCGTCTATTGGCCATGATCTCGGGAGATGGAGCGGTCTTGCGCTCGAGGCGGGGCCATGCGAAGCTCGCCCGCATGAGACGCTGGAAGCCTTCGATGGAACATCCAGCCCGCTGGTTCTCGGCTGCCCTCCTCGGGCTGGCGCTGGTGTGCAATTCCGTAGCGGGCGCAGAGCCATCCCCCATGCCGACGGCCCCTTATGCAAAGTGGTCCCATGGCCCGTCTTCGGACGCCGCTTTCTTTCCACTCGCCGTGTGGCTGCAGGACCCGGTCAATGCGGAACGCTACCGCCAGGCTGGCATCAATACGTACGTCGCGTTATGGAGAGGCCCCACGGAGGCCCAATTGGCGGCGCTGAAGAAGGCCGGGATGCGCCTCGTATGCGCGCAGAACCAAACCGCCCTGCGCCACCTCGACGATCCTGCGATCATCGCCTGGATGCATGGCGACGAGCCGGACAACGCTCAGTCCCAGGGGCAGGGCAAGGGCTGGGGCCCGCCGGTTGCGCCCGAGAAGATCGTAGCCGATTACCGCCGAATCCAGGCCGCCGATCCCTCGAGGCCCATCCTGCTCAACCTCGGCCAGGGCGTCGCCTGGGATGGTTGGTACGGGCGGGGTTCACGCAGCAATCATCCGGAGGATTATCCCAAGTACCTCGAGGGGTGTGATGTCGTTTCCTTTGACATCTACCCGGCCGTTCACGAGCACCCGGATGTGGCGGGCAAACTCTGGCTGGTGGCCTACGGCGTCGAGCGCCTGGTCCAATGGAGCGACGGGAAGCGACTTGTCTGGAACTGCCTGGAATGCACCCATATCAGCAACCCCGACCGCAAGCCTACGCCCCAGGAGGTCCGTTGCGAGGCCTGGATGTCCCTGATCCATGGGTCACGCGGCTTGATTTACTTTGTGCATGAATTCAAACCGGGATTCCGCGAGGCGGCGCTCCTGGACGATGCGCCGATGCTGGAAGGGGTCACCGCGCTCAACCACCAGATCGCCCGCCTGGCCCCAGTCCTCAACAGTCCGACTCTCGCGGACGCCGCGCGGGTGGAATCAGCCGAGGCGACGGCGCCGGTGGCGGTCCTGGTAAAAAGCTACGACGGTAAGGTGTATCTCTTTGCCGTGGCCATGCGCGGGGCGGTGACGAGCGCGACCTTCACCCTCAAAGGCCTGGAAGGTGATCAAACCGTGGAGGTCATTGATGAGCACCGGACGCTGCCCTCCCACAATGGCGTGTTCGGAGACCACTTTGCGCCGTGGGAGGTTCATCTCTACCGGGTGGCGGTGGCTCATTAGTACGTCGGACCCCCGAGGCACGCTCAGGCGGTTGGTCGGGGTCGGCTTTGCGGGCGTAGAGACGGCCTTTTTCGCGGGGGAGTTCAGCCGGAACAAAGCCGCCCAACTGCTCAAGGAACTCGGGCAAGCTGCAGGCCATCAACTACTGCTTTGGCGCGCGGCTCTTTCCGGGGCGCGCCGCCCAGAAGCACGCAGTCGAGATCGAGGGCGCCTGATTGGAATGAGAGACCTTCATGGCAACTCCGGGCCTTTTCTCGACTGCGAAAGTCCAGCGATTTGGTTGCACCGTCGCCGGCGCGTTCGATAGCCTCCGGCCTGCATGAGTTCAGCAGTCTTATGTGAGAGATGGACGATCTTCCACGGCTGGCTTTGCGTTTTGCTGGCTGGTCTGGGCTTGGCCAATGCCTCGAGCGCAGGGTCACGCGTGGAGCGCGCCGTCGAAGTGACCACCTACGCAGGGGAGGTGGATCGGGGGACCGTCGCCAGGTGGTCGGCTCCGTATCGTGGCTGGCATTACCGCCCCGAGCATGTCATCCCTGCCGAACCGAAGATTCCCGGGTACGAGCAATTCCACAACACGGATTGCCCCTGCGTCTTTCAACTGCCCGGCAGAGCGGACACGTGGTTCATGAGCTTCATTGCCTTCGATGGCCATGGCTACAACTCGTTCGTGGCGGAAAGCACGAACCTGCTGGAATGGACTCATCCCCGGCTGGCCATGGGCTTCGGCCCACCGGGCGAGTTCGATTTTGGGGGCTGCGTTATCGGCGCCTTCCTTTACGAGTCTTATGACGTGAAGGCCCCGCGCCTGCTCAAGTGGCATGATGGCAAATACTGGACCCTCTATGGGTGTTACCCGCGCCAGGGCGGATACGAACTGCGCCCCGGCTACGAGGGCGTGGCCTGCAGTGACGACGGCCTGACCTGGCGCCGGGCCAAGAACGCCCCGATCCTGGCCGTCCAGGACCCCGACTGCGGGGCATGGGAAAAGGACTGCATTTACCAGCCCTGGCTGGTCGAGTATCGCGGCCGATACTGTGACTTCTACAACGCCGCCAACGGCGGCACGGAGCAGACCGGCCTGGCCTTTTCGGCCGACCTCTTGCAGTGGAAGCGGTATCCGGCCAACCCGGTGCTCCGCAACCGGGAGGGCGGTTTCGATGCGCAATTTGCCTCCGATCCCAAGGTGTTCCGCGACGGCGACCACTGGACCATGTTCTACTTCGGCGTGGGCCGGGGCGGCGCCCACATCATGGCGGCTTTCTCACGCGACCTGATGCATTGGACCGCGGACGCGGAACCACTCTACAAGGCGGGCGGCAACCCCAGCGGCCTGGACCGGCAATACGCGCACAAGGTGTCTCTGGTCTATAACCCGAAGAATGATACGTTTTATCTTTACTATTGCGCCTGCGGCAACAAAGGCCGGGGCATCGGGCTGATTACCAGCAAACCGCTATAAGCTGCCAGCGCAATGAAAAGCATGAGCACGAAGACTCGGGTCACAACATAAGGAAACTTCTGTTCAGGTGAGCTTCTGTTGTGTGGCTGGGCTGGCGAGGGTGCTATTTGCGGCTTCGGTGCCCGCCTCACCCCACAACCCGGACACCGACTCTTTCCGCGATGCCGGCTGGGGTGTGTTTGTCCATTACCTCTGGGACGTGCAGAATGTCGGCGGGCGCGAGAACACGCAGGGCAAGCCGCCCATCACCTGGGACACCCTGGTGCGCGAGTTCGACACCGAGAGGTTTGCCGAGCAGGTCCAGGAAAACGCCACTGCCGGCGCGTCGGTGCGGTTCTTCACCGCCGCCAACGCGCTCCAGCGGCTGGGCGCGCTGAAGGCGGAAATGCCCTCACTGAAAGCCGACTTGCAGGCGGTCAAGCTCCGGGGGCAGGACCCCTCCTATCCCGCCGTTACGGCCAGACGGTGGCAGCGCAGGATGTCCTGACCGGCCGGCCAGCGGAAGGTCCGCTCACCCTTGCCCCGCTTGAGGTGCGGTTGCTTAGGCTGCGCTGAACCGGAATCGAACGCGGCGGGGACGGTGGGCTGCGCCGAGGTGGCGGGGGCGGAGGTGAATTCCCAAACGCGGGGGCAGAAAGACTGCCCTGTTGACGCGCCCTGTTCAACCTGCGATTCTTTATCCGTGCCTGTCGAACTGACATATCCACACATCGTGAAAGAGCCGGGCAAACCTGCGCGGTTGGAAGGTCATCCGCGCACGCGCGTGGCCATGATCGTGGCGGACTACTTATGGCGTGGATGGTCGGCGGAGGAGATCGCGCGGCAATACCCCTATCTGACCCTGGCGGAGGTCCACGCGGCCATGACTTACTACTTCGACCACAAGGGCGAGATTGAGGACGAATTGCTGGCCGAGTATCGAGAGGTCGAAGAGTGGAAGAAGACGCACCCCACCCCTCCCTTTCTCCTGCGGCTCAAAGAGCAGGCTAATCGCTAATGCCTGTCGGCCTCTACGCTGATGTTCATTTACCAGGGCCGGTGATCTTTCAACTTCGGCTCCGGCAGCGGCAGCCGATTCCACTTGAAATCCCATTATCAGCCACGGCCCTGGATGAACCTCCGCCCACGTCAGGGTCCCGCGATTCCAGTCGCCGTTTCACCAAACCCTGGCGCCTCGACCTGCCGCGTCCGCTAATGGCTGCAGCCTGGGAGCGAATCAAACACCTCGACATCCCAGGCGTTCCCGCCGACCAACATTTCGGTCTCAGCGGCCCAGCCTTCTACCTCAGCCCCGCCGGCGACGATGCTGCCGAAGTACAACCAATACTTCCGCAACCAGCTTCGCGAGTCCCTCACCCCCTATGGCCTGATCGACGAGGTCTGGTTCGATGGCCCCTGCGGCGAAGGCCCCGACGGCAAGAAGCAGGAATACGACTGGCCCAATTGCTACGCCCTGATTCGCGCGGTTCAACGGTTTTCGACGATGACGATGTCTCCGAGGTCGATGACCGGCTTTTCCTCAAACTCCATCCCCCCAACGAGGGCCTGGAAACCGTCGCTCGCCGGGTCTGGGACGGTCATCTCCTGATCGAAGCGCGTCTTCCCGAGGGTTAAAAGGAGCCGGTAAGTGCCCGGGACGACGGGGTCGCGCGATTCAAAGCGTCCATCGGCCGCAATCGTCAGGCGGCCAGGATCGAAAAAGGCCTGCACCCATTGCTTCGCGGTGGGGTAGTGCCTTGGGGGCGTCGCCGGCTCGGGCGGCCAGTCGCCATCCAAGACCGCGCCTCGAGTTTGGTTTGTCCAATCGCCTTCCCGCTCGGGGATAACAAAGCGGCCCTTCACGCGGTAACCCGCCTCCGCGACGGTGACTTGGGCTGTCGCTCCGGCGGGCACGTGCAGCCATACCGGGTGGTGGTATGGCGTAACCGGGGGGTTCCCGTGCTCACCCGCGTCCAACCACACGCAAAGGGACCCCGGCGGAACGTACTCGAATGCAAAGCGGCCGTCCGCCTCGGGCGTGGAATAGTAGCGCTGGTAATCCAGGCGCAAGCTCCCGGGCAGGTCCAGACCCAGGAGGTCATCTACTCTGACGTACTTCACCGGGCGGCCCCGCGCGCTTGCATCGATGGCGCCTTCGATGCGGCCCCACGGCTCCAAACGAACCTCCATCGCCTGCTTCGTGTCGCCCAGCGGTACGCGGGCAAAGCCGTTGCTGCACACCGCGACGACTGTGTGGACGTTCCGTTCCTCCGGGAACGCGAACCGGCCTGCAGCATCAGCGGCGACGATCAGCTTGTCATCGTGCGCGTGGCGAGTGAACCGCGCCAGGCCGAGGGACGCCCCGTGTTCCGGGCTGAGCAGGGCCACCTCGGCCCCCGCCGCCGGCTGGCCGTCCGTCCGCAGGACCACGCCGCGCACGGTCCTGGACGGGTCAACCCGTCGCAGAGCGACATCGAGCGTCCCGCTGGGATCCGGCTGCAACGGTTCGGAAACAAACGGCGCGTAACCTTCGGCCTCCAGCCGCGCGCGCCATGGCCAACGCGGCTCGGTGAAATGCACAACGAATGTGCCATCGGTGCTATGCCGGGTAGCTCCGCGCCACCAACACCCCTCGCCTTCGCCGTAACCGGGAAAGGATTTCACCTCAAGGACCGGCTTGCCGGTTTCGGCATCGGTGACGCGCCCGCTCACGGCAAATGTCCGGCCGAGCCGGATCACGTGTTCCTGTCCATCAGCCTTCACAACGGTGCCGCGCGACATGCGGAATTCGGGAGCCTTGGAAGCGCAGAGGTTCAACATCTGGCCGGCCGGCGCCGAGGTCCACTCCGCGCGGCCATCGGGTCCGCTCACGGCGCTCCAGTTCAGGCCGGGCATATAAATCCCGCCCGGTCCGGTCAAGGCCACCCGCCCGCCGGACACCGCATATCCATACTCATCGACAAGCCGGAGCCGAAGCACCGCTCCCGGCTTGAGCCTCACTTCGACTGTCCCCATCCCCGCCTGAACGGTCACGTTCCGATAATCCTGCGCAAAGCCGGGTGCGGTCACGTAGAAATCGAAACCAGCCGCGGCCAGTCCTCCGAAGGCAAACCAGCCTTGAGCATCCGCCTCGGTGTGAAGTGGCTCGGAAGAAGCCGGCTCATGGTCAATCTGGGCGCCCGCTATCGGCCTGCCTTCTTCGTTGACCACCCTGCCGGTCAGTTTCAGCCCCACGCTCATGGTTGTCACCAGGTTGCCCGACCAGAGAAGACTCGTCGATTGACCCTGCGCGCCGTCCGAATCGGCAACCCGGGTTGCGGAGGCAACCCTGGCGAGCGCGAAATCAGGATGCCGTGCGCGCAGGCCGGGAATCCGCCGAGCATTCCGGTCCACCACGGCGCATGCCCACCGTCCGTCTTGATCGGACCTGGCCACTGGGGCCGAACCAACAAATCCGAAGCGTTCGCGCGGATTCTCCTCCTGCGCCATGTCGCTGCCCGAGAATTCCATCTCCACCACCGCGTTGGCCACCGGTTTCCCTCTCTCGTCCCGCAACCGGCCACTCATCCAGTTCGTCACCCGATCGATCCGCAGCGTGTAGTCCGCCGGAATGGCCGTATCAAGGTCGGTCCGCCAGGTGGCGAACCGTGCTGCCCAACCCGAGCACACTACACCCACATCCAGCCGGCCAGTGTCCGGCGGATACGGCACTTCGGCCGTTCCCTTCTCGTCCGTGGCCAGATCGAAGCGTTGCTTCCACTCGCCGGCTGTGACAGCGTTCACGGCCAGTGGCGCACCAGTGATGGGTTCGCCCGTGTCCTTGGCAACGACCCGGAAGTTCAGAACGCGTTGCTGCGACCGCGCCGGTGTCGTTGGCGCGCCTGCCGACGCAGCTTGGGACGCTGCTGCCGGCGCCGCGGCCGAGGGCTCGCGACCGCCGCCCTTCGCGCCCGGGGCGGAAACCGGCCGCACCTGCAGCGCCAGCACGACACTGACCAACACCAGCCCGGCGAGCAAGGCAGTCAAGGAGCCGGCCACTTTCAACCTCGTCCAACGCCAGGCTTCCAGCGTGTCTTGGGCCAGTGTCGGCAGGGCGGTGGCGCCCGCGGAACCACCCGCCAGCGCACTTGCCAGCACACGGCCTGCGAGTTCGGCAGGGGCCCCTTGCGCCAGGCTCTGCGAAAGAACGCCCGCCAACGCCGCCACCGAGACCACAAAACCGCGGCCCGCGAAAAAGGAGCGCAGTCGCTCCAGCGCCCGGCTCACGCGTTTCTTGGCGGCCTCTTCGCTGACGCCGAGGTGCGCGCCCACCTCGCGCAGGCTTTGGTCGTGGGCAAACCGCAACAGCACGGCGTTTCGGTCTCGCTCAGCGAGCCGGGCGAGTGCTTCATCGAGCAACGGGCTCAGTGCCGGGCTGGGGGTTTTCGAGGATTGGACTTGTTGCATTTCAAAGGCCTCCCGTTCTCGCTGCTGGCGCCGGCGCTCCGACCGCGCGGCGCGCGCCGCTACGAAGCGCGTCGTGCGGAACAGCCAGCCTGGCAACACCACCTCCCGTCGAAAACTGCCGGCCTTCCGGGCCAGCAGGGTGAACACGGCCTGCGTCACCTCTTCCGCGAGTTGGGGATCGTTGACTTGCCGTTGGGCCGCCGCGTGGATGACGCCGAGGTGCCGCTCGACCAGCGCACAGAACGCCGCCTCAGAGCCGCGTTTTGCGTAGTCCTGCAAGAGTTGCCAGTCGTTCATATCAGCGATGCCCTTTTCCTTATTATCCCCGCTGAGAGCGTTCGAGGGGACAGAATTCTGTATCGCGGTTCAGGCACGGGAAACGCCCGGTGCGCCGCCTCCGGCCAGAGCCGTGGCCTTTGGCCATAACACCCCGTGTGCATCACGCCCTTGGTCCCGATGTAGATCGTGCCGCCGTCCCAGCCCTCATGGAAGTCCCACTCATACTGTTTCTCGAATTCCGCGCTCAACACCCGCGCCCATGCCGCATAGCGGCTCTTTTCCCCGGACCACGCATCTCCCCTGCCGAGCACCGGTGCCCCGTCGGCCCGGCCGTCCTCGAAGTCCAACTGGTGGGCAAACTCATGGAAGACGACATTGCGCCCGTCGTCGGTTATGATCAACCCGCCGCACCCCTCAAAGCTCTTTTCCGCCAGGAAGACCTGGACATGACCTTGGAGTTCCCGCTGATCTTCCTTGGGCAACCGATGGTAAAACGGACAATGCGCTTCCAGAATCCGGCTCCATTCCTCGGGAAATGGAGCAGACTGCAGCTTTCGCCTGCGCTGTTGCTTCGACCTCGTTTCAATCGAGGTCTGTCTTGATCTTCATCCAATCCTCACGGAGAATTGCCAGCACCACGACATCCTCGAACACACCCCACTTTCGCACCCGTTGTCGCAGCAGTCCCTCCCGTTTCATGCCCACTTTCTCCAGCACCCGGCCCGAGGCCGGGTTCCGGACCATGTGGTGGGCGTAAACCCGGTTCAGGCTCAACCGCTCGAAGGCGCAGCCGAGGACCGCCCGCGTGGCCTCGGTCGCATAGCCCTTGCCCCACGATTCGACCTCAATCCAGAAGCCCATCTCCGCCTGAGAATGCTCGGTGTCAATCTCGCGCAGGCCCACCGCTCCGATCAGCCGCCCCTCGCCCCGGGTCGTGATGCCGAAGACGATTTCCTTTCCGGGGCCCGACGGGCTGGTGTGCCTGGCGATCCATTCCCGGGCCTGGTCTTCGGAATAGGGATGGGGGATGGAGATGGTCGTATGAGCGATCTCGCGCCGCCCTGCCAACCGGGCCACCGTCGGCGCATCCTCCGGCGTCAGCGGCCGTAGCGCCAGGTGTTCCGTTTCCAGGATGGATTGCTCGATCATGGTCGCATCCAGAGTCTATTCCAGACCTTCCCGAGTCGGTTCGTTCTGGTTCCTCGGAGGTTGCTGTTTCCTGACAAGATGCGCCTGCCAGCCCCTGCACACAAGCGGCCAGACCCTGGTCTCTCAACGGTCGGCACACCGGAGGGTTGTTCCCACCGGACGCCGACTTTTCCCACTCGCCGGCGGGCGGACCCGCATGCCATGCTCGGCGCCATGCGTATGACAGGTGTCACTTTGGCGGCTGGAATGCTGGCGCTCGCCCTGACCTCGGGCGCAACGGAACGCGACTACCGTTTCGACGGCAAGGTCTCCCGCGAGGTGCTGGAAAACTATCTTTCGCGCGCCGTAACGTTCACCGACTTCCTCCACGGCAAGGGCGACGTCGCGGATAATCTGCGGTTCCTGACCAATACCGGGGCCAAGTTCGTTGGACGCGCCATCTACCGCTGGGGCGGCGAAGAGGCTCTGCCGGCGCTGCTCGAGACGGCCAAGCCCATCGCCCGCCAGGCGCACCAGGCGGACCGGGACATGATCCTCCAGGCTGCGTGTTTCGAAATCGTCACCACGAGCGTCGGCAAGCTGCCCGTGCCCGAGTGGGTGTTCCGGGAGTTCGGCCTGCCGGTCGAGCAACGGACCTTCCGCTACGAGGCCATGCTCTACCCGGACGGGCGGCGCAAAGACCAGTGGAGCAAGGGCGGGTCAGTGCCGGACATGAGCCAGCTCGAGACCCGGATGTGGTTCCTGTTCCTGGCCGCGTCTTACCTCGACCTGGGCGTCGAGGCCATCCACTTCGGCCAGGTGGAGATCATGGACGAGCGGGACAAGGACCACGTCCACTGGGGCGACCTGCTGGCCCGCGTGCGCGCTTACGCCGCGCAACACGCCCGGCGGCGCTTGGTCCTCTGTGATGCCCACGTGCCGAGTGGCGGGATCGTTCACGATGGCCGGCTACTCCTGGATTTCCACTCCTTCCCGCTGCGCGTCGCCGAAGTGCCGGACAAGCCGCAGGAAGGCGTGCTCAAGATCGGCCACCTGGACACCATCTATGGCCGCAGCAAGGGAGGCTTGACCCCGAGCGGTTGGTCCTGCGCGCACCTGCCTTACCTGGTCGAGTTGGACAATTACGGCGTCAGCCGCCAGCCCGGCCAGCCGGGCACGCCCTATTTCACGTGGGGCTACGACGAGATCAGTTGGTTTGCGCATCAGCCGGAGGCGTATCGGAACGATTGGCTGCGCTATGCGTGGAACTGGTTGCGCGAGCACGACCCCGACGGCTGGCTGGAGATGCCGGGCAGCCGCACCCTGCACGCGCCCCTCGGCAGCCAGTGGTGGTATTGGGCCAACACCCGCAGCCCAGCGACACCCGAGGGCTTCAACCAGGAAGAGACGATCAAGGCCATCTGGGCAAACGCAAGGTGAGTATTGAGCTGTTGCCAGAGAAGGACCCCCAGAGCACCGGCCACCAGTTCAGGGTCTTGGGCCTTGGCGCTGCGGGAGTCGAGCCGGAGCATTAAAGCCATCCTGCAACACGCGCCCCGGCAGAAGCGGAACGGCACGTTTTGGCCCGCGTTTTTTTCAGGAACCCTGATACCCGTCTTCCAGGCCAACGGCCGACCCATACCCGCCCTGGGTGACCAGGCACCAAAGACCGTTCTGAGCGCTGAAAGCGCGACCCGGAGCGCCGTGTCCGGCAACGACTGGGAAGCGAGAGATCCAGTCCACCGAGTCGAGCAGATGCTTTACCGCCCACGCGTTGGTCGACATCGGGTGGGTGCCCCCGATCCGGTAACTCCTCTCTCGGCAGACCGGCCAGAGTCCCTTTCCCGTTGCAGAGAGTGATCACATTCGCATCGAATTCCGCGTGGTTGACGTGGTGCCAGACGCCGGACGCGCTCAGCCGCAAATGGTCCCGGTTATGCGGCGTTTCGAAGTCGACGGCACGGACCTGGGATCCGGGGATGAAATCCTCCCGATCGTTTGATTTCGGGGGCGCGCTTCAAACAGGCGTAGCCAGGACATGCATCCCTGTTGCTGGTGCTCGCGGGACGGCCGGGGGAGGGTGAGCGGACGGGGCGACTTTCTTGTTTTGCGCTGCTTCCGTCGGGATTACTATCCGCGCATGTCTGAAAACGCGAAAATCAAGCGCCTATCAGAGCTCAGCGAAAAACAGTTGCGCGAAACGCTTCTGGTCCCGCTCCTTGCCCGTCTCGGATATAAAGCCGTAACGGTCTACCACGGGCCCCAGGAACGAGGAAAAGACATCATCTGCTATAGACAGGACCAATTGGGAGACCGTGAGTATCTCGCGGTCGTTGCGAAAGCTGCTGACCTCAATGGCGCGGTGTCCTCGTCCGACGGCCTAAGGGAGGTTCTTCACCAGGTTTTGCAGTGCTTCGACGTGCCGTACGAAGACCTGTTCGGGGTGACCAGAGTGCGGATGAATCGGGTTTGGGTAGTCACGTCCAGGAGAATAATCAGTGGTGCCCAAGCTTCGATTTTCGACGGTCTGCAAAAGAACAACCTGGACAAGGTGACCCGCTTTATTTCTGGCGAGCGCCTAATCGAACTGCTCGACGAGTATTACCCGGCTTTTGGGGACGCTGCCCTGGAACCAGCGGATATACTCCAGGAACAGAAGGCCCGTCTGACTCATTTCTGCCGGCGGATCTTGGTCGCACTTGGCGGGGGTGAGAGGGATATTGATGAAACACTGAATCAGGTCATTCACGGGTACTCCGTCCCGCCCGTGACCGTCCCAGCCGCCAGAGAGCTTTCCCATCTGAGCCCCTACCGAGTCGAAATCGACACGATTGAGGAGCCGTTCGCACACGATTTCCATACGACCGCCTGTGGCTCAATCCGCGAGGCGTTCTTCAAGACCAAGAAACTTCTGTACCACGCCATGTTCGATGTTGATGAAGTGATGATACATTACGACCACGCAATGGAGAAGACGGATCCCGAAAAGTTCGTCGAGGAATACAACGACGGGTTGGGAAAAGATAGCCCGTTTGGGGGCGCCTCTTGGGGGACGGCTGGAGAGGCAGTACGCGCGATAGGTATGCTTGAGCAGGGGCTCGATGAGTTTCAGGAGCTGATGGCCGGCCTCAAGGCCGTGAACAAACTGGGCTGGGCGACTGGCTTGGTCGATTCCGTGGCCAAGCTCGAGCCTGACATCGCGTCCTTCCTGGAGCACGTCGAAAAAGAGACATTTTCGCTTTTCTGGCAGATTGAGGGGGAGACTGGCGATCCCTCTCTCCGGCTGGTGTTCGATGGGCCTCTTCCGGGCAAGCAGACTGTGTTCACAACCGAGCATTCCAAATCGGTAACCGAGAGCTACGACTGGAACCGAACTCGGAACCGGCCCATTACCGTCAAGGACATCACAGCGGCGGTTCAAGAGAAGATCCGGGAACACTTGGACAAAATGGTGCCCTCGAAGCCTGAAACGGACGAATAAGCCGGGGTCTGGATTACTCAAGGAGTCCTGAGGGGGCGTTTCGAAGACGCGGTGATGATAATCCGGCCAGGCGCTTGCCCATACGCAGAATCGTGCAAGACGTAATGATCGCCTCGCTGTGGGCGCGCGGGGCCACAAGCATGTCCCCGTCATCCTGTGGTCGGCGGAAAACGAGGGCCTGAACGTGAGTGCACCGGCGCCCGCGATGGCGGCTGAGTCCCGCCGCATCGTCAGCACTGCGGAGGAAAGGCGGCCTGTCATTTGTGACGGCGCCGGGACCGCTCTTGGCGCTTCCCCGGCTGCCGTGAAACGTGACGTCAACATCATTGAAGACCCCGAGCGGTGCTGTACCGAGAGAATTCTGAAAAGGAATACGGAAAAGGAATACATGTTGGCATCCGCCGGCCCGAGGCGTTAATCTGGGCGTTGCTATGCCGAAATGGTTCATTCGCTCTGTTGAAATCAGTGGCGGCTTTTTGCCTGGACTTTCGTTGCAGCTGCCGAGGGGGCTGACCTGCATTATCGGCCCGCGCGGCAGTGGGAAATCCACCCTGGCCGAAGCACTCCGTTATGGGATCGGTGGGCTAGGACGGTCCTCGAACGCCCCGCTTGTGCAGGCGAACCTCGGCAATTCGAACATAACGATCGTCACCGCTCCCCAAGCGGGGGAACTCGGTTACACGATTCGGCGAGCGTTCAAACAGCCGCCAGCCCTGATCACAAGCGAAGGCAAGTCCATTGAATCGCTCGATCTTGACCGCGGGACGTTCCTGCCGCTGGATGCGTATACCAGCGGGGAAATCGAGGCAATCGCCAACGAGGCGCTGGGGGAGAAGCGCCGACGCCTTCTCGATGATCTGCGTGAAGAGGAACTACGCGCCGTTGTGCTCACGGTCGGCGAAGCTCGGCGAGAACTGGAAGGGAGTGCGGATGCCATCGAAGCGTGCCGGCGATCGATTCACGATTTGACTGAGCAAGTAGAGGAAATTGGTGACGCCCGCGCCAAACTTGCTGCTCTGCCCCCTGCTCCGGGCGGAACGGCCTCAGAGCAACTGGCGCGGCTCACTCAGGAGCAGCAGGCCAGCAGCGGTGACATCCACGAGATAGACGAAACCGTCAGTTGGCTCGAGGCATGGAAAACGGCCTTTGGACGGTTTCGGGACGACCAGAAGAACCGCCTTCACCGACCAGTAATTCGGCAACATTCGGTCAACCAGGAGGTCTTCTCGAGGGTGGCAAAAGATGTCAATGCGCTCGTGGCGTCAGCCGATGAGAATTTCGCACGGATTCTCGTGGGCATTGAGGATACTGTTGCTGCATTGAGACGAGGTCGTGAGAAGATCGAGGGTGTTCTCGCGGGCCAGACGGCCGAGGTGTCCCGGCTGCAGCAGGAAGACTCGGTTGCCGGGCAAGCCATCCGTGAACGGTCGTTGGCCCAACAAGCTGTAGAGCGACTCGCCGGGTTGGAGGGCCGTCTCAATTCTGAAGAGGAGCGGCTTCGCGGTTTGCTGGAAGGCCGACGCTCCTTGAAGGCGGATTATCTCTTGAAAAGGGAGAGGATCTCCACGTTGCGTGAGACCATCGCTGCTGAGTTGCAGAGGCGAATAGGCGACTGTGTGCTCGTCCGAGTACTCCGGAACGCTGATAATCTCGCCTACCAGCAAATGCTCTTACAGGCGCTCCGGGGTGCACGTGTTCGCAACCACGACGAGATTTTGGCAGGCTTGATGCGGCTTAGACCTGAGCAGCTTGCACAGATCATCCAGGACAACGACCTCGTCGAGTTTGAATCGCTTCTTTCTTTCGGCCAAGAGCGTTCATCCAAAATCCTGGAGGCCTTTCGAAACGCTCTGAACCCCCTGCAGGTGGAAGTAACCGATATCGATGATCGGATCAGCATCGAGCTGAACGTCGGTACCGCCGCTCAGCCGAATTTTAAAGACGCGGCGGCACTTTCACAGGGTCAAAAATGCACCGCCCTGCTGCCGCTGCTCCTGTCTCGCCGTGAGATGCCGTTGCTGATTGACCAACCTGAAGATAACCTGGACAACCATTTCATATTCGAAACGGTCGTTGACGCGGTCCGACGGTTGCGCGAAGTGCGGCAGATGATCTTCATCACTCATAATGCGAACATTCCCGTCCTGGGGGAAGCCGATCTTGTAATCGTCATGAATTCGGATGGGAAAAGGGGTTACATCCAGAAGTCTGGCACCCTAGATGAATGCCGGGATGAAATAGTTGATTTGCTCGAGGGCGGCGAGAATGCCTTTGAAGCGCGTTCGAGGAGATATGCCAAATAGCGACACCTCGGCGGACACTTTCGCTGACCTCCGGAGACGTGCGGCGGAAAGTCCGCGAGACGCCCGGTTGCGCCTCACCGCGCTTCTCGATTCCGGGGCCGATTCGCTGGACGAGATTTTGCGCCTCGCGGGCGCACCTGGCGAAGGCCGACTCCGCCAGCTTATTGCCAATACGGTCAAGAACCGCAAAGATAAGGCCCGCGTTGTTCCGCACCTGCAGCACTGGCAGAGGACCGAGACCGACGAGTTTGCCAAGACCGCCATTACAGCGGCGCTGGCGGATGTTGAAGCCGCGGCATCTCAACCCGCCCATGCTCCCGACCTGCCGCAGGTAGTGGAGACCTACCGGTATGTGGCGAATCGCTTATGTCACCGGGTCAGGAACTCGCTTACCGGCCCGGCGCAACATCTCAGGAAACTGGAGGCCCTTTTGAACGGCGGGACAGATGCCAAATCCGCCGAAGCAAAATCAGCGCTTGGCCAACTCAAGGATGCGCTTCGTGCTTTGTCTCGCATTGTCGAGTTCGACATCGGTGACAATTACTTTCAATGGCGGTCGGTGGATCTGCCCGCTTGGATCCGATCCATGACCGGACAGTATAACGCAAAGAATACCCCACTCACGGTCCGCATCCTCGGACTCGGCGGTACGCAAGCCTTGCGCATCCATGCGAATGATCTGCTCCTTGAAGTCCTTTTTTGGAACCTCTGGAAAAACGCTCAGCAGGCGGTCGAATCGGCTTGTGAGGTCGTTATTCACGCCTCGGTGGCCGGTGCCAACTTGCAACTACTGGTCTCCGACAACGGATGTGGATTCAGTGCTGAGGACGCTGAACTAGCATTTGTCGATCGATTTGCACGGCGCGGCGCGAACTTTGGGCGCGGTTTGCTGGAGGTCCACGATGCTGCACAGCGTTTAGGGGGGGCTGTCCAACTGCTCCAGATGCCCGCTGGTGAGTACCGGCTTCAGTTGACTTTTCCGCTGGTTGGACCATGAGCTATCCATGCCACATCCAGACGCTGATCGTCGAGGACGAGCAGGATCCCGTTGAGAATTATCGGCACTTTTTTCAGGAACTGGCGAAATTGGATGTTGCTCCTCCCGTAATCGCGTGGTCCCACGACGATGCCGTCAGGCACCTGTCGAGCAACTCCATTTTTCACTTGGTTATCATTGACCTTGGGCTTCCCTACGCCACCCATGACACGGCAAAGGCCGGCGTTGACCCGGGGATTGACTTGGTGCAGCGAGCTGCCGCCCGGGAATGTTACCCTGTGCCAGCCCTCCTCGTCATCAGCGGACGGCTTGGCCAAGCGCAGCTACCAAGTTTAGGTGATTTGTTGGCAACCGAATTCTGGCATGGCACAATGGTCAACAAGGGTCCTGACCAAGACGAGGCGATCGAAAGAGCCATCGAGGAAGTGCGCAGGTACTGCCACGTTGGGATTCATCTTCGCGATGCAGGGGGCAAGTTGTGTCCGACTATTTCCCCACGCGAGGAGGATCTGCTGCGCCGTTGTGTCCTCGGTCAAACTCAGTGCGTCGGTTTGGATCTCGAATGGTGGGGCACCTACCCGAATACATCGGTATCCGCTGCATCGGCCGGGGGTCAAGTGACGAAGGTGTTGATGGGACGATTCCTTCTGCGGGACGGCAAAGAATCTTCGCGCCCCTCATTCTTTAAGTTCGAGCCCAACCAGTCTGCGGTTCTTTCTCACGAGGCGGCGGAGTTAATGGTCCAAAAATTGAGCCATGTGAAGATCTGCAGCAGGATCCGGTCTTTGAACCGCAGCCTCCTTGTAACCCAGCAGGTTGGCGGTTCCTCCTCCCGCCCTATTTCGCTGGCTGAGATGCTCACGGACGACTCCGAAGCCACGCGGGAGGCTATCCCCCAGGCCGTTTCGGATATCGTCGGCCAACTTGCCAGCCTAGGCAGTGCTACGGAGGATCGGTTGGCCGTATCGGCGTTGCTCTGGAAGTGGCATGATGTTGAGAAGATCAAGGCCGCGTTGAACCGTCATGGCGGCGGGACCGAGTCCATGCCGGTCCGACTGCTGGAGAAGTTGCACGCCAACAAGGATAGGCGCTGGGTCCGGTGCCAGACCTGTACTCATGGAGACCTCAACGCGACCAACATCGCCCTGGAAGCTGTGGATGGAAGCTATCGAGCATACATCTTTGATGCCGCGGGCATGCGGGCAGATACGGCGGTGAGAGACCTGGCTACGCTCGAGACAACTCTGCTTTTGCACCAGCGAAGTTCACTCGGGGAGAGCCTCGTCACGCTTTGCCAGGCCATTTATGATCCCGGGGTGACTATACCCAACTTTCCTCCCAGCGAAGAATCTCCCGCGATCGTCCGAAACACGTTCAACTTCATCCGCGAGATCCGTCGTCACGCCCTTCAGGCGAACGATGTGTCGGTTTACGCTTTGATCGTTTTTGATTGCGCGATGATCCAGCTCGGCGGATTGGCGATCCAAAGTCGCCAGAACAAGATCACGAATGCGGCCAACGCGGTGAAACTTGCTGAACTGACCGCGAATTGGCTTGTGTCGGTCGCGCCATGGGTTGCAGAAGTCGCTGCTCCCGGCTCCTGATATCGTGGGCCTCCGGTATAGTTTGAAGCGTGCAGCAATGTCCTCTCCGCCATCTACCGCTGGGCGGGTGAATGCGAAAGCGTCCTGCGCTGGTCAACGATCGGGCCCAAGAATCTCGCGGCGACAAACGACGAATGGCAAGGCCGAGCCGACATGACTGGAGACAAATCGCGAACAGAATCGCCTGTTCTACGGACACCATCGTATGAAGCTACTTATCCTCCTATTCTCTGCTGTCTTTGCTTGGGCTTGCTGGGGGGAAGACACCAATGTGGTTTTCTCGGATGACTTCGAAGCGCCCTCCCTCCAGAGCCCGCCGGCCAATTGGGCGATGTGGGGCGCCGAGGAGTTCAAACTGCCGGCCAATTACACGCGAGACACCAACCAGCCGCACGGAGGACAAGCGTGTTTCCGCATCCATCACCCGGCCAACACGGGCGGCTATGTCGTCTCGGCGCCGAGCCGCGCGATTCGGCCAAGACGGCAGATGATCTATGCCGTGTCGTTCTGGGCGCGCGCCGAAAAGCCCGGGAAGGCCCGGTTCCAGTGGTTGGCTTACCGGAGCATTCAGCCCTTCGCCGATGCGCCCTCGCCCGGCTCGCTCGACTGCGAGGTCGGTCGCGATTGGCAGCCGTTCACGTGTTCGATCCGCGAGGGCCTGGACTTCTTCGCCGACCAAAGCCGGTTCCTGCTCCTGGCGTTTCACGCGACCACTCAACCGGGCGAGGAGCAGACCCTGTGGGTTGATGACGTGCGAGTCTCCGAGCAGCCCGATCCCGCCCCGGTGGCTTTGCTCAATGCAGACACCATTCCCCACGAGGCGCTCGAACACCAGTTGCGTCCGGGCGAACGTCTCGAGTTTACGGTCAACCCAACCAACCGGCTGCGCCGGGCCATCGCTGAGGCGGGCGGGGTTTCCTTTCACCGCGTTTGCGGCTGGACCGGCCAGCCCTTCAACAACAAAGGGGATTATACGCTCCGGCCAGAGCTGGAAACGGCCATCCGCGAACTGCGGCTGCCCATGACGCGCTTTTACGCGCTGGGAGACGAGCCGTTTGGCATCGAGTCGAGCATCGATAAGGTCGCCGAGGTGTGCCGGCGTGTGGGCATCGGGCAGGACCGTTGCGTGCTCGAATGCGAAGAGCAAGGAGCCAACCGGGCGCTGCCGCCGGAGACATGGGCGCGGGGAGTCAGCCACGCCCTGCGGCAGGGCTACGGCTTTCATCACTGGGAGATTGCTAACGAGCCCTACTCCTCCTTGTGGGGTGAAGGCCGGGCGTTTCCGACTGCCGAGGGGTTCATCAGCCACTTCAAGGCCGTGAGCAGCGCTATCCGCCAGGCCGACCCGGAGGCCCAGGTGGGCGTGGACATTTACCCGGAGCACGTGCGCTGGGGCAACTACCTGCTCAAGCAACTGGCCGGCCATTATGATTGGGTGGCCCCGCACTACTACTGTGGCGCCGATGTCCACAAGCTGAGCTTTGAAGAGATCACCCTCACCGAGAACTACCGGATGCTCGACCGGGCCTTGAGAATCCAGGCCCTGCTGCGCGCCTATAATGGCGGTCGCCAGACCTATCAATACGACACCGAATGGGGCATGATCTGCAGCGCCCCTGGCGGCAAGGCCGCCGATTACGAAGACCGCAACGCGAACATCATCGGGACGGTGCACCGCGCGGTGCGGCTCATTTATTACGCGCGCGAGGGCATCCTGCGGGGCGCCAGCGGCTGGCAGATGCTCAGCGCGCTGAACGGCCAGGGCTTCAGCATCCTCTCCCAGCAAGCGCCGGAGCAGCGATTCCTGCTCTATTGGCTCTACTACTATTTCAACCGCCACGTGGGCGAGTGGGCGCTGCGGACCGACGGCGCCGCGCCTTACTACCCGCCACGGCAGGGGACCGAATTCGCGGGTCCCCTCACTCCGGTGCTGGCGACCCTGAGCCGAGACGGGCGCGAGGTCTATCTCGCCATCGCCAACGGTTCATGGACACGCGCCGTGCCTTGCCACGTAAGGCTCGAGAATTTCCGCGCCGGCGGCGCCCGGGGCATCATCATCACGAATGATAAGTTGGACGGGAAACCGCTGTTGGAGAACAAGCAGGAGGCAGTTTCCGACTTCCCGGTGAGTATCGCCGGGAATGAAGCGGACTGCGCCATTCCGCCGCATGCGATTGTTTTTGTCACGCTGGCGGGTCTGCCATCGGCTCCAATGTCTCCAATTTGGAAACACTCGCTCCCCCCGGAACGGCGAGGCTTTTGAGGTCATTCAAGGCGACAAACGGTCTTGGTCTCCAGGACCATCGACGATACCTTCGGCGCATGAAACCTTTGAATAGAGTGATCGGGGTCCTGGCGGTCAGTCTGCTGGCCGTTGCGGGGCCGGCAGTCAAAGCTGCCGAAATGAAAGTCTATAGCGACCCGGAGCACACCGACGCGGACTTCAAGTTCCAGGGTGAATATGCCGACGCCGGCGCCAAGCTTGGCGCGCAGGTGCGGGCGCTGGGCCATGGCGCGTTTCGCACGATGTTCTTTGCCGGCGGCCTGCCCGGAGACGGTTGGGACGGCAAGACCATTATCCAGAAAGCCCCCAGCACCGATAACACCACGCCCGCCGACGCCCGGCTCGAAGGCGACAAGGTCGTCATTGACCAGGTGTGCCATGCCGTTTGCGACGGCCAAACCATCACCGGCCAGACCGACACTGGCCGGAGATTCGAGTTGAAGCGCGCCCACCGGCACAGCCCCACCCTCGGCGCTCCCGCTCCTGCGGGAGCCATTGTCCTCTTCGACGGCTCAAACCTCGACGAGTGGCAGCCAGGGGCCCGGATGACGCCTCAGAAATGGATTACCTCGGCCGGCGGAGCGACCACCCGACGGAAGTTCCAGGACTTCACGTTACACGTCGAGTTCATGATCTCCTACATGCCCGAGACCCAAACCATTTGGCAGCGTCCCAACAGCGGCGTCTATTTGCAGCAGCGTTACGAAATCCAGATTCTGGATTCCTTCGGCGTGGTGGAGGGCCAGCACGATTGCGGCGTCCTCTACGCCCAGGTCACGCCGGCCATCAACATGTGCTACCCGCCGCTGACATGGCAGACCTACGACATTGATTTTAGAGCCGCCCATTACGACGCCGCCGGGCGGAAGACAAAGCTCGGCCGCTGCACGGTGAAGTTCAACGGCGTCACCATCCTGGACGATGTCGAGATCAAAGGCTCGACGCCCGGCGGGATTGCGGAAAGCCCGGACTCGGCCGGCATCTACCTCCAAGCCCACGGCCACCCGATCTTCTTCAAGAACATCTGGCTCGTGGAGAAGAAATAGCGCCTCGGGAACTCGTGGCGCCCTGGCGGCTGCCTGCGGCCATCGAGGGCCGGGGCTTGTGCATCCCACGCACCCTCAGGGAAGTCACACGGTTTGGCCGTCTTGATCATGGGGGAACCGGTGGAATGAATCAGTTTGCGCCACCACCCGAGGACCGAGGTTAACACCCGGTGTTCCACCACTCCGCGTGCTGGGGACGGGCCGGAAGACCGTCTGCCAGCGCGAACTGTCCCGAGCGGTCCGCGCTCCTTCGGCCCATCCGCGCAGCGGATCGGGAAGGAGACAGCTCCAATTTGCTTTGAAAAGCGGCGGTAATCCAGGCAGGCTCTATCCTATGCAAACGCTCCCATTAACCCGCCGCAACTTTCTCAAAGAGTCGCTTGTCATTGCCGGCCCGATCGTGGCCGTGACTGCCGGTCCGCTTGCTGCCGTCGCGGCCGAGGCGGCCCCAGCCCGAGCCCTCAAGGTTTGCTGCATTGGGGCGCACCCGGATGATCCGGAGTCGGGTTGCGCCGGCACGCTGGCGCGTTATGCCCAGCTCGGAAATTCGGTCACGGTGGTTTATCTGACGCGGGGCGAGCGCGGGATTCGGGGCAAATCCTACGAGGAAGCGGCGAGCATCCGTTCGCAGGAGTGCATAGCGGCCTGCGAGGTCATCGGGGCTAAACCGGTCTTCTTTGGCCAGATTAACGGTGCCACGGAAGTCAACAACACACAGGTGGATGCCATGAGTCGGCTCCTTGCCGCCCAAGCCCCGGATGTCGTCTTCGCCCACTGGCCCATCGATACCCACATGGACCACCAGGTGGCGAGCATCCTGGCGATTCGCGCCTGCATGGCGCTGCCGCGGCCGCCTCTCCTCTTTTTCTTTGAAGTCAACACCGGCAGCCAGTCTCGAGGATTCCTGCCGAACACTTACGTGGACGTCTCGCAGGTGGTCGAAAAGAAAAAGGGCGCCTTGCTGGCGCACGTGAGTCAGGACGGGCTGGGGATTTGGCGGCAACATCATGAGCCCATCGGCATTTGGCGCGGGCGCGAGGCTGGGGTGTCCATGGCCGAGGCTTTCGTGCATCTGACTCGCGACAACTCGGTGAGCAATCTGCCGGGGATATAGGCCCCAAGCAGGCCGGTTCTTTGTGCCGCCATAAAACGCCTGCTTCCTCGTCTTCTCCCGCTCAGCATCTTCGGCAGGCTCGACCATGCGGAGGCCGCGCGCCTCGCCGAGAGGCTCGGACGGAAACTCCCGGTGGCGGGTGATTATTCCCTTGCCGAAGTGTTCGCCGGGCATGAGCAGGAGCAACGGGGGCGGAGGGCAATTGGCTTTGCCCCATAGGCGATATGAGAGCGCGTCGCAAACCGCGTGGCACGGGCATCTTGCCCGTGGGGAACAGGGGCGGGACGCCCCGGCCTGGAGTTTGGACGTTTCCGCCGGCTTTTTCCCGGGTTCGCGCTGGTTGCCCGGGGCTCATCGCGGAGCGATGTCTTGAAGGTAGCCGTGTGGCTTCAGCCCACGGGTGGCGCGCCCCGAATCAGTATTGCGTCGCGGAGC
>Ga0181533_1001719_pt1 | contig 27407 bp, 13 predicted proteins | sample PEATcosm2014_Bin_45_FD_119772 | JGI IMG/M metagenome (GOLD analysis project Ga0181533, IMG submission 119772) | Peatland microbial communities from MTU Mesocosm Facility, Houghton, MI, USA - PEATcosm2014_Bin11_60_metaG | ecosystem: Environmental > Terrestrial > Soil > Wetlands > Peat | place...
GTCCTCCACCCGGATCACGCCCACTTCCTGGTCAACCGGCCCGAAAGGAATCCGGTCCGGGTTGATCGCGCCGTAATGATCATCGCCCATCCAGGACTCGCGGGCATGGCCGTCCTCACGGACGACCAGGCGTTTGAATCCCAACTGGGGAAAACTCTTGCGCCCGGCGGCAATCCTGGCTGGGAACATATTGGTCACCGCCAACCCCACGGCCTGGATGATTTGCTTCTCGTAGAAGGCCTTCAGGTCGCTGTACTCGGGGGCTTTGCCGGGCTTCGAGGGGCCCGTATGATTGTGCGATGAGCAGAGGAAAACCTTTGAAATCCCGTGCGTCTCTTTGCAGGCCGTTTCGACCTTCTCGCTTGTGAAGACCCCTAAATCGACCGAGACAAATGCCAGGCGTTCGCGGTTGATTTCCAGCACCAGGCTGCGGGCGTACACGGGATCATGCAGAGGCTCATCCGTTACGGGAGTGATGCTCACTTTGGCCGTCCCGGCCATGAGCTTTCCCGTCGCACCCTGCGCCGGGCTGGTGAAGTTACAAACGCCGCAGAGCACCAGTGCCGCGGCGAGAATTCTCGTCGGTTTCATATATCTTCTCATTGATTGACTGATTCGCTGATTCAAGGCCTGATCGGTTTCACCCGCGAGTCCGGTTTCAGTTGCCGGGGGCGAGCTCCGCGTTCAAATGCGCCGCCTCGCCGGGCTTGAGGGTGATGGTTGCGGTTTTCTGACCGTAACGAACCTTGACTACTCCACCCTTGAGGGTGTGGAGGTCGGCAGCCTGCAATTTGCCGTCCTTCCACTGCAGGCTCACGTCATACTCGCCGCGGGCGCGCAGGCCGGAGACGGAACCGTCCTCCCAACCAGCGGGCAAGGCGGGCAGCAGGCTGATTTCGCCGGCATGGCTCTGCACCAACGCCTCAGCCACCGCCGCGGTAAAGCCGAAGCTGGCATCGGACTGGTTGGCGCCGGCATTGTGCAAGTTCGGCGCCGGGCACCGGCCCATGTAAGTCTCGATGCACTTGGCAACCTGGTCGCCACGCTCCAACCGCGCCCACATGGCGATGCCCCACGAGAGGATGAACCCGCCGCCCGGCCGGTGGGCTTCCATCCATTTCTGGTAAGCGGCGGCAAATCCCGGGTTGCCGCGCAAAGTAATCGAGCTTCCGGGATAGAAGGCGAAATTGGGCGACACGTTGTGCCCCTGCGGGCCGGCCTTCCAATCTTCGATCCATTCCTGGACAAATCCGGAGCTGCCGATCTGATAGGGCGGAATCTTCGTCAGCGCGTCTTCCAGTTTGGCCCGGAAATCAGCATCCACGCCCAGGATTGTGCTCGCCTCGATACAATGCGGGAATAACTCGCGCATGATGGCGACGTCCATCGTTGGCGAGGGTGACAGGACAGCGGGCTTGCCATTGGCGTCGAAATAACCGTGCTCCGGCGACATCGAGAAGGGCGTGACCAGCCAATGGTGCTTGGGCTCGACGATCATGATGTTCAGCAGGAACCTGGCGCAGTCTCTCAAGGTCGGATAATACTTCCTGAGAAAATCCACATCCCCGCCAAAGGCGTAGTGCTCCCAAATGCTCTGGCAGAGCCAGGCGCCGCCGACCGGCCATAGGCCGAACCGGGCGGCGTCCACGGGTGCGGTTCCGCGCCAGAGATCGATGTTATGATGGGTGACCCAGCCGTCCACGCCGTAATAGACCTTCGCCGTCCTGGCGCCCGTTTCGGAGATGTCCTGAACCATGTCGAACAAAGGCTGGGCGCATTCCGGCAGGTTGCAGACCTCGGCGGGCCAGTAGTTCATCTCGGTGTTGATGTTGACAGTGTATTTGCTGCCCCAGGGCGGAAGCAGGTCTTCGTCCCAGATGCCCTGCAAGTTGGCTGGCTGGCCGCCGGCACGGCTGCTGGCCGCCAGGAGGTAACGGCCGAACTGAAACACCAATGCCTCCAGGTTCGGGTCGCGAGTTCCCGCCTTCACCGCGGCGAGCCGCTCGTCAATGGGCTTGTTGTTTTGCGCCGCGTCGCCCACGTGCAGATGGGCGCGCCCCATCAACCCGCGGAAATCGGCCTCATGGCGGGTTCGAAGGCCCGCGTAGTTCTTGCCGGCGCAGCCAGCCAGGACCTTCTGGCACTGCGTGGCTGGATCGCCGTTGATATCGTGGTAATTGATGTAGCTGGTCGCCGTGGTGAGAATCAACGTGACGACGTCCGCCTTCCGGATGCGCACGCTGTCCGCAGTGGCCTCCGATTGGCCGCCTTCGGCGCGGACCGCCATGGCGGCTTCAAAGCGGAGGCCCTCTCCCTCGACCGGGGCGATGAGCCAGTTCGTTTGCGAGCCCGGCTTCCTCCACGTTCCATCCAGGACCAGCTTGCCGGGCGCGGCGGTGACCTTGTCCACAAATGCGGCTGGACTCTTGAGCCGCGCCTCGACGGATACGGAGCCGGGCTTGTCCGCCGAGAGGCGCATCACCAGCACGCGGTCCGGGTAGGAAACAAAGGTCTCTCGGGTGTACGAGACGCCGCCGGAGCGATAGGTCACCGTGGCGACGCCGGTCTCCAGGTCCAACTCGCGGCGATAATCGGCGGCCTCACCCACGTCGTCGAACGAGAGCGACAAATCGCCGATGGGCTGGTAGGCCTGCTGGCCCTTGGGGATGCCCCAGAAATGATCGTCAGCCATTTTCTCAGCCTCCTGAAATTTCTGCTCCGCCATCAGCGCCTTAATCTGCTCGAAATACTTGCCCGCCTCCGGGTCGTCGTAATCATGGGGCTTGCCGGACCAGAAGCTCGAATTGTTCAAGGCGATTCGCTCCGTCTTTGTTCCGCCAAAAACCATGGCGGCGGTTAGCCCGTTGCCCAGGGGCAGCGCTTCCAGCCACTTGACAGCCGGTTGGCGATACCAGAGCGTCGTCTCGCCGCGCCGGCCGGGCCTGGAAACGGACTCAGCAGAACGCGTTGCCTTTTTCTCCCCTGGGGTAGCCGCGGCGGACGGCTCGGATTTCAGGCCCACGCTGTTGACCGTGAGGACGGCATAAGTGTGCTTTTCGCCTGGCCTGGCGGACGCATCGACATAAAGCATCTGCGGCATGGGTTGGCTTGGCGTGTCGTGATAGGTCATCGACTGGAACAATGGGCGCCCGAATCTTCCCATCGGCTTTTCGGGCACCTGGGCCAATTCCTGGCCGTCGCGCAACACGATGAAATTCCGAATGCCGCTTTCGAAATCGGCCTCCGCGTTCCAGGAGATTTCGGTTTCCTGGTCTCCTTTGGGCGACACGCGCACATCGAACGGAGCCGGCGGCGGCGTGGTGTCGCTCACGGCGCCCGTCTTTACGTACTCCATCCAGGCCTTGGCCACCGCCTCGTTTGGAAGCCACACGGCCGCCTGGGCGTCACCCTTGAACGCCGCGGCCGGCTGTGCCTCTTCGCCCAGCAACGGGGCCAGCCAACCCTGGCTCAGGTCCACCGGCTTGAGCGCCTGGCTCCGGCCGCCCTTGTCCGGCAGGCGCATCGCCAGGCAGGCGTCGAAGAATGGGATCGCCAGGTAGCGGCAGTCGCCGCATTCGTGCCCGGTGCGCGGGTCGGGAGCGAAACCAATGGGCGCGCCCTTCGCGCGATATTCCTGGAAGGTTGCCAGCGGGCCGCGCCACGGGGTGTTTGGCTTCTCCTTGACTCCGGAATTGCACATCACCGGAAGGCCATAAGCCGCCGCGGGAACCTCGGGCTGAGGGAATTCAGGCCGGGTGCGAAACATCGCGGCCGAACCGGAGCGCAGCCAGGCGGCGATCACGCGCTCGGGATGCAGCGCGGTCATGACGTCGGACCAGATGCCGCCGCCCGAGTGTCCCCAGAGCGCCCAGGGGATGGTTTCCAATTCAGGGTGGCCGGACTTGACTGCGAGTTCGCCGAGGGCTTTGAGAAAGGTTTTCTCGGAGCCACGGCGTGGATCGAACCACCATTCGGAACCTCCCGGAGTGAGGTCGGTCTTTTCGTTCAGCACATGGTAAGAGGGCCCGAGCAAGGCGCAGTCCCATTTCCGGGCCAGGGCCTGCCAATGCAGGTCGTAAGCCGCGGTGGAGCCTTCAATCGAGGCCGTGGTGCCGGCGCCATGCTGGTGGACGATGATGCCGCGCAGGCGTGGGGCGCCCTCGGGAATCCACAGGGTATAAGTGACGGCGATTTGCAGTTCGTTCGTGGCGGTCGAGGCGGGGTAATCCACTTTCAAGTACCGGCCGCCCCGCGCCGTAGCGGGGGGGATCAATGCCTGGACCACGTTCGTGTTGAACCGGCAGTTCTCGGCTTTGGCGTTTTCGGCCAATTGGAACAAGGCCTTGGCCGCGATTTCGCGGGAAGGCCGCTCTCCGCCTCGGTTCCAATACTCCACGACCTTCCTGAAATCATCCGGACGCCGAATCGTGAGCGTGCATGACCCGGAGCTCACCTTCTTGTGTGGCCACCACGCCCAGCCAATATGGTTTCTTTCGACCAGGGCCACGCAGTCGCGAAACCATTGGTCGTTATTCTCGCCGCTTTCGCCGAGCCACAGTGGGACCCGGTGCTTTTCCCGGAGGGCGAGGAAGCGAGCGATGGCTTCCTGGGTGTTGGGGTTCCAGTATTTGTGAAAACTCAGGACCATGTTCGAGTCCCACGGGCCGGGAAATCCGTTGTAGTTGTTGCCCCAGCCGTTGCCCTCAATGATGACAATGTGGTTGGCATCGACTTCCCGGACCGCCTTGCTGATGGCCTGATACAGTTCCCAAAGCGGTTGGTTCCGGGTATCCTCCCTGCCGTTCTTGTCTTTACCTTCAAAGGTCCAGTTAGGTTCGTTGAGCAGATCATACCCGCCGATCCACGGCTCCCCGGCATAGCGCTCGGCCAATTTGCGCCAAAGCGCGATGGTCTTTTGCCGGTTCGACCCACTCTCCCACAGCGAGGGTTTGGCCGGATCGTAATCCGAAATGTTGGCGTCCTTGCCTTGCCCGCCGGGGGCGGCGTGCAGGTCTAGAATCAAGTACATCCGGTTCGCCTTGCACCAGGCCACCAGGTTGTCGATCATGGCAAAGCCCGTTTCGAGCCAGGTGTTGCCGCCTTTGACCGGCTCATCTTCAATCGGCAGCGTAAAGAGGTTGTAGTGCATCGGCAGGCGGATGCTGTTGAAGCCTGACCTGGCCAGCAGATCCACGTCCGCCCGGGCCATGTGGTTTTGCCGCCAGAGCCGGTAGAACTTCTCGCAATCCTCCTTGCCGACCAGGTCGGTGATCCGCGCCTTGATCGAATGCTGGGTGCCTCCTCGGTTGATGCCGAGCATGTAGCCTTCTTGCAGCATCCAGCCGCCGAGTCCCATCCCGCGCAAGATGACCTCCCGTCCCTGGGCATCAACGATCCGCCCCTCCTGAGCCCGGAGGAAACCTGCAGGTTCGGCTCGCCCGGCCCCGAGGATGCATGCGAAGAACAACGACAAGATCAATACTCTCTTCATAAGCTTTTTATGCTGTCGGCTCACGGCTCACTGGCACTGTTGTTCAGTGTCACTGCGATTCTGGTGTGGTTGGTCACGCGCGGTTTGCCACTGAAGATGTTGTCCGACACGGCCGCTTGCCGCACCCCTTCACCCAACTCGAGCTGCGGTTTGTCCTCCCGGAACTCGCAGCCGCGCACCAGGATTTTGCCGCTTTGGGCTTGGATCGCGTGGCGGCCTTCCTTCTTTTGGTCCCATTGCACGAACGTGCAATCGCTGAAACCGACGGTGCCGCGTCCGCCAATTGTGGCGATCTGGTTGCAAGGCCCCCAAAAGGCGCAATTCACAAAGCGCACCGCGCCCGTGTGGTTGGTCCCCACGGCAACCATAGTGGGATCGGGGCCGTGGAAGGAGACGAACTCGCCGTTGGAGATAAGCAAACCGAAGGGCGCCGAGTTCTCGACCACGACCGCGGTGAAGCAGTCATCAGCGCCAATGCCCAGGAAGTTGCCGTTGCAGACGCCGGCGCGGGTCTGGGTGAACTTATAACCGATGTTGTAGCCAAAACAGAACGTGTTAAACACGTACTGCCAGTCGCTTCGAGCGAAGATGAAGGCTTCCCCGTGCTCCTGTTGCCACTTGAACAGCTTCGGCTGCATGCTCCACCAGGGATTGAAATGGACGTTCTCGATCCGGCCAATGTCGTAGATGTCATCCACGTAGATGCCGCGGCGGAGGGGCTGCCCCGAGACATCGCGGACCAGGTGCCGCTCGTTGTGGGCGGCGTCGATCCCGTTGTAGGGGTTGAGCAATTCGACGGCGAGCACGGCCGGGTTCTTCCCGCGCATGGCGATCGCATAGGGATAAGGCTTGGGTTCTTCGGCCGGGTTCTGGTTCGGGTAATAGAGCACGACGCCTTTGAGCGTGCTGTTGTCGTGCAGCGTAAGGAACGCCTGGCCCTCCTCCTTGTCCTGGTTTTCCGTGACCAGGAAAGTCGTTCCATCATCGGTCGGTTTGGCCGCGCCCCGGTTTCGTATGCCCACGTGCGACGGCACCGATTCCCAAACGCCCCGCAGCGTGACCGCGGCCGGGACATTGAGGTGGCCCGCGAAGAAGTAGTTGCCGCGAGGCGCATAAACCACCCCGCCCCCGGCCTCCCTGGCAGCGTCCAAGGCCTTCTGGAAAGCGGCGGTGTCGTCGGTCTGGCCATCGCCCTTGGCGCCGAAATCACGAATGGAGTAAAGGTCCGGGTTCGGGGCCGCCGCGGCCGGAAAAGCGGCGGCAATGAGCGTCAGGAGCGTGTTGGTGAGTCGTTTCATGCCAGTTTTCACGGTTTGCATAGCACCCGTCATGTCGCAAAAGGTCCGCGCTGGGACCCTAATCGAGCGAGCGTTTGAAACAGAATGGGCATTTTTCGGACAGGGCGCTATCCCCGAATACGGGGATAGCCAGAAACCACCCGCAGAGTTGCCATTCTCCACCAAAAGAGCCAACACTGGCGCGTGAGCCGATTTCTCACGATCGCCGCCTCGGTGGGTTTGGCTTTGGCCATGGAATCCGCCGGCGCCGAAACCGCGCCGGCCAAGCCGAGCCAGACCGGGGTGGAAATTCGCTCCGTGACGGTGGGCGGCAAGGCCCTCCCTTTGCGCCCCGGCGAAGCCGTGCGCCTGCCGACCTTTCCTGAAAATGTTGCCTTTGGTTACGGGGCGGCCGATAAGTCAAACCGCGTCCCGACCCGGCTGCGCTACAAGTTGGAAGGATACGACCACCAGTGGCACGAAAGCTGGGGGCAAATGTTTCTGGCGATCCGTTTTCTGGACGAAGCAGGGGAGCAAGTCGCTCACAAGACTTGGAACGTAAGCGGCGAGAGCCCGGGTTGGACTGGTGAACTGGCGAGCGCCACGCTCAATCATCGGCGAGAAACCGTGGTGGTGCCGCCTGGGGCGGCCCGGTTCCAAGTCTCAATTTCCTCTGGGGGCCCGGCGGGGACAGTCGGTATTTACGCGGTGGATGGATTGGTGGTCTCGAAACTTTCCGGGGCGGCGAATACCGTGGTGCTGAGGTCGCCGGTTGGGCAAAGGCCTCCAGAGCGGTCCGATGGAGAGGTTGGGTCAGATTGGGTGCGCAACGGGACGCGGCCGAGCATGGCAAAAGTGGTGGAAATTGGGCGTAATCCTGCAACCAAGGCCCTGGCGATCGTGGATGAAGATCCGTTCGGTCACGCGGATTGGGACAGTCCGAAAGGTGCTGCGCCGCGAGTCTCGCCCGGCGAGCAACTGTTGTTAGAATGGAACGAGGTTTACTCAATGGGCATGGCGACGGACTGGGAGGCCAGGTACAGCAAGCTGCCAGAAGGCAGTTTTCGGTTTTGCGTGGCCGGACTGACCACGATGGGCCAGCCCACAGGCGCACAAGTATCCTTGGGGGTGCGGGTGCCACCGCCTTTTTGGAGAACGGTTTGGTTCTGGGGGCTGATCGCAATTCTGATGGTGGGATTTTCAGCCGCTACGGGCCGATACATTGCCTGGCGCCGGGTGCGAGCCCGACTGTTACGACTGCACCAGGACCGCGCGCTCGAGCGGGAACGGCTGCGGATCGCGCAGAATATTCACGATGACTTGGGCGCCCGTATTACGCAGATTTCTCTCCTGAGCGGCATGTCCCAGAACGATCCCCAACTCCCGGAAAAAGCGCGCACCGCATTCGACACGATTTCCCGCATGTCCCGTGATCTGGTTTGTGCGCTCTACGAAACCGTTTGGACCGTCAATCCCGAAAACGACAATTTGGAGGCCCTTGGCGGCTATCTCTGCCAGATGGTCAATCAAGCCTGCCAACCGACGCAACTCCCCTGCCGGCTCCATCTCTGCGAGCTGCCTGCTGGCGTCCGGGTTTCCAGCCACACGCGCCACCACCTGACGTTGGCCGTGAAGGAAGCCGTCCACAACGTCATCAAACACGCTCAAGCCTCCGAGATCGCAGTGCGTGTGGTCTGGGCCCAAGGCGAACTGACCGTCTTCATCCAGGACAACGGCCGCGGTTTTTCCGCGGACAGCGCGCCGGTAGGTCATGGTTTGTCCAATATGAAACGGCGCTTGGCCGAGTTGGGCGGCGCCTGCGCCATCCAGAGCGAGGTGGGCCGCGGAACAACGGTCCAGTTGAGCTTGGCGACGGGGCTCCAGACGGACCTGAACGACACCTCGGTCCATGCCGACGCTGGCGATTGACCCATGAGCAGCCACATCATTTGTCCGGGTTATGAATAAGACAGTCGTGTTGGTGGAAGATGATCGGGGCTTGCGCGAGCAACTGGCCCAAATCCTCAACAGTGCCCCGGACATTCGCTGTGTGGGTGCGTTTGCCTCCGCCGAGGAAGCCCTGGAGCAAATCCCGGCCTGGCATCCCGACGTCGTGCTCATGGACATCAAGTTGCCGGGCATGTCCGGCATCGACTGCGTGGCGCGGCTCAAGCGGCTCATGCCTGGGCTGCAAATCGTGATGGTGACCGTTTATGAAGATAGCGAGCGCATTTTCCGGGCCTTGAAAGCCGGGGCCAACGGCTATTTGCTCAAGTCCAGTCCGCCGCAGCAGTTGCTCGAAGCCGTGCGCGATGTCCATGGGGGCGGCGCCCCGATGTCCAGCCATATCGCGCGTCAGGTCGTGCGGCATTTCCACTCGGCGGGCGTCGTGCCGGAGCAGAAGCCGCCACTGTCTCCCCGCGAACGCCAGGTCCTGGAATTGCTTTCGACGGGGTACATCTACAAGGAAATCGCCGACAAACTGGGCATCGGCGTAGAAACCGTGCGCACCCACGTCAAGAACATCTGCCAAAAGATGCACGCACGTAACCGCCTTGTGGCGGTAGCCAGGCATCACGCCAACCTGGAATGACGCCATCGGCCATGACGACCTTTGATCGGCTGCCGCCGGCAGTGGTATGCCGATCGTGAACTCGAGATTTCGGGCCGTCGAGTACGGCGAATTGGCCGGCTTGTTCTTTCTGCAGTCGCTGGCATACTCGAAGAACGTGGTCGCGCAGCTTCAGCTCACGGCAACCGGAGCACTCTTGATTTCCAGAACGCCGCTTGCGCCCTTGTAGGATGGCAGGATCTCGTACATCGATGGCGAGGCAAAGCCGGTCATACAGGCCACTGTAAAGGCTGCAATGAGCGGTGTGGTGGGTTTTGTTGTTGTCATGGTTTTCTTCTTTGTCGGTTGCCTAAAGAGGGCGAAGTCCAATGTTGGAGAACAAACCCTGCTCCGGAGCGCCTGAGGCGTAGAAGCCGATCGCGCCCTGATGAAAACCGGCGTCGGTCTGAGAATGGACCTTCGTGCCATCGAGGAATACTGACACGCGGTCGCCTTGGCATTCGAGGACGATGTGGTGGCTCTCGCCGCGTCTGATTTCCTTGGGCAGCGGCACCGGCTCGGCGATAGTCCACTGGCCGTTGTGGCAAACGTGGGGTCGGAGCGTGTTGGGGCGGGTCTTGAATTGGGGTTGATTGAGGCTGGAGTCGGCGCTCTGCAACTGGAACATCAGGCAATTGCCGGCATCCGTTGCGCGAACAACCCAACCGGCGATTCCCTGGCCCTCTTTCGGCAGGACCAGGTCAAATTCGAACCTGTAGTCGGTGTAACCTTCGCTCTCGATCAGACCGACGTTCCCACCTTCGACACGCAATCCCTGCGGGCTAAATTTCCATGCGCTGATCGCCGGCCATGCCGCCGGCCGTTTCTCCAGGCCCGTGCCGAAGACGGGTCGGGTGAAATTCTCCGCGAAGTCCCGGGCGCGCTGGAGGAAACCGGCAACAGCCCGAGGCGAAACAAGGTTACCGGGCACGATCACCAGGTTGTGCGCGAAGGCAGCGCGCTTTCGCTTCGGCAATTCCGACCATGGACGCAAGGCGACGGGGTGGCTGGAATTCAGCGCCGAAAGCAACTCGTCGGTCCCGAGGTCCGCAGACGGCAAGCCGACGGTGAAAAAGCCTCCCCCGGCGGCAGCCGGGAGGCTCAGCCGCCCGGCGTTATCCACCGTAGCCAACAAAACCAGGCGATTGGTCTCGTCGGCCCCCGCAAACAGCACGTCCGGCCCCGCTACAAGGCACACGTCGGTGAGCACCGTGCGCCGCCCGGGCTCAAGTTCGATCGGCTTGAACCGGCGAGCTTCGGCGAGCAATTCGCTGCGATACCTGACGATAAGCCGATCGCCGGACTTGATCTCATTCTCGATGGTTGAAGGCGTATTGGTTAAGCAGCAGGCGCTCGGCCATGTCGAGGTAGCGCGACTCGCCGGTGAAACGCCAAAGCTCCAGGTTGAACCGCAGCCAGTCTGACTCGCTGCATCCTTCGTCACACGCAAAAAACCGGTACCAATGCTCGCCCACGCCGCCGATGGGCCACACGTAGCCTCCGTTGACCGCCGCGTCCCACTTGGCCTGGGCGCGCTCGAGGTAGCTGCGCTCGCCAGTCAGATCGTACAACTCGAGGATGCCTCGCCAGGCGCAAAGGTTGCCGTGGCTATGATCGGTCGGCAGGGCGTCGAACTTGCCGAACAGGTCCGCCATGCGCCTGGCCTGCTGGAGATATCTCTCGTCATGCGTGGCGCGGTAGAGCAACGCCAGGCTCTCTATCGCCGGGAAATAGCAGCAGGCAAAACCGTCGCCGTAAGTGCCTGTCGCCAGGAACTCCTGCTCGCGCGCCGGGGAACAGAATTGGCTGGCGCTCGCCACGTAAAAATCCCCCAGCCGGCGTGCGGCCGCCAGCAGGTTTGAGTTGTTAAACACCTGCGCCGCCGTCACCAGGCCAACCAACAGCCGCGCGTTGCCCCACAGCATCGGGATGGGTGGGGAGCTTTTCTGTACCGGCTGGGTGAAGTCCATCTCCCGGCCGAAGTGGCCGTCGGGCTTCTGCCAGCGGACGATCGCGGCCAGAACGGGGGCCAGAGCGGGTGGGGACATTTGTCCCCGAGGCGAGGTTAAGGAGGCAAGTTCGAGAAACCTGCCGGACACGTCGCCGCTGTAGTCGGTGAACATGCGCTCGACCTTGAAGGCGACGTCGGCCAGAATCCAATCCGCCGTGAAAGGCGGTTGGCCGAGCCGCTGCACCCCGCGCTTGAGTGCGACCCCCACCGCCCCGCCCAACTCCACCGTCCCGGGAGCAGCAAGGGCCACGCGCGGCCAAGCCCCCATTCGAGCGGGCAAGCTGTTTGTCGACGAATCGCCCGCCAGAGCAGGCGCCTGCCTGCCCGCGCCAACTGCCGCCAAAACCAAAATCAAACCCGCCCGAATGTTCCTGCAGCGCATAATCAGTCATTCCTCCATAAATGCACGTACCGGCTCTCCATCCAGGCATGGCCCAGGATACCGTGCTTGCCTGGGGCCCAATACTCCAGCTTGCTCAGGATCGGCGTGTCGAGTTGCCATTGCCACTTCTCCGGCATGGCGGAATTGACCGCCTGGATCCGATGGTCCTGGCGCGTGGCATCAATGTCCAGCGCATAATTCCATTTGGCCCGGGCGACGGGCGTATTCGGATCGGCGTCGGGCACAGGCAAAGCCATCAGCAACGGACCATAGCACACACAAGCGTAGGGGTTGGTGGGTTTGGGTTCCGGGTGGTTCAGTTCACGGCCCTCGAGAAACCGCGGGGCCATCGGCGAGCTGGTACAACTTGCTCGGGTCTTGGTTCAGGGAGTCGCGGCCCGCGGCCGACCCATCGGCACGTCCGGCATTGGATTGGACTTGCGCTCCCCTGGCCGCGGCAATGGGCGCCAGCAGAACGAGCAATCGCAACTGAAGCATCAAACCATGGTTGGCCGCCAGGGCCAGCGTGAAAGGCCTCCATGTTTATCGGGCCTTGGGATCCGGCCGGATGAGAAGGAAAATGGAAGCGTTACCTTGCATGCGCACATCGAGGTGCCAGTGGCCCTGGGTTTCCCGGACGCGCGATGACGTCTTCGAGAGATATTGGCAGGCCTGCCGGAACTGCTCGAATTCCGCCTTGGTCCAAGCCACGGGCCTTGGACTGACATCGCGCAGGCGCATTTTGTCCGCTTTCTTCTTCACCAAAGGGAAAGGGGAGTTGTGGTCGCGGTCAAAACGGTATTCCTGCACCGATGCGGCTCCTTTCCAGCCCAGCCCGGTTAGGTCGAGGTTGACGTGAAGGGACGTGTCGGAACGGGATTGAGTGTCTTGCGCATCATGGGTGTAGAGCAGGACTCGGATGACACCCAGTTCATCGCATGAGGCGAAGCCGCCGGCCACGCGACTTCCCGCGGTCCACTCGGGCAGCGCCCAGTAACGCTCACCCATGTCCGAGAGCAATCCCAGTACGTGGAAGATCGGCATGGGCAGGGTCACGGCTTGCTCCGGAGCATTGCGGTCGCGGTAATGGACAACGGTTGTCAGCGCATTCAACGCCGCGAAATTGTCCGGCGGCGGCCACACGGTCAAAATGGTCTCGCCGTAAGCGAAGCGCGGGTCGGCGGCGGCGCGCAGCAGCAGGCGGTGGACGACGTCAGCGCACCAGGTTACAAAGTAGCCGTCGCCCCGGTACACGTCCCCCGCCGCTTCGTCGCAGGGCGGCATCCAGTCCGGGCATGCCTCATGGGAATCGACCCAGAGCATTTTGTAATACTCCGGGTCGATTTCCAGCGCCAGTTCTTTGGCCCGGAGCAGTTTGGCCGCCGACATCTCCGAGCGGTTGTAAAGGTGGACGGATATAAAGTCACAAGGAGCCCCTTTGCCTCCATGCTCCCGGCACAGCGCCTCGACGCGGCGCGAGCGCTTGCCGTCCAATCGGTGGTCGGCCACGGCGGCATTCCGCGACAGAGCGTCCGGTGCGGTCGCTTTTGGCGAGCAATGGACCAGAAAAGTCTGGAGCAGAGCCGGGAAATTGGTCCCGGAAATCGCGCCCAGTTCCAACCCGCCAATGAAGACCTTCGTGGAATCGTATCCGCGATCCTCGAATGCCCGCAGGACGGCATCGGTCGTATAGTCGTAGTATTTTTGGAGCTCGGTGTAGTCGCTGTGCCAGAAAAGGACCCACAGATCGGGTTCATTGAAGATGCTCCAGGTGAAGCCGAGGGCGTCCTTGCCGTAGCGGTCGAGAATATGGCCGGTCATCACGCGGGCGACTTCGTGCCACTGGGCGTAGTCCTTCACCGTGGTCCAGCTTTGGCCTTCGCGGGACAGGTCGCCGGGAGCATCGGCGAAGTTGGGCATGAGCCGTCGCCCGCAGCGGCGTGCCAGGTCCCACTCCTTGTCCAGCCGTCCCCAGTAATAGCACGCCGTCCCCGAAGGATCGTACTTGCGCAGATAGCAGCCTCCCGACGGAAACAGGCCCGGCGCGTCTGGATCTTCCCTGGTGGGCAGAGGCCCGCTATAGGCGATTTTCCATCCGTCGGCCGGTGTCTCGATCTGCCCAACGGTGACCGTGCCGGCAGCGCCGTCCGCGGCGACCACCTTCGTGCGCGCGCTATGATAGCCGTCGGCCACCAGCACCTCCTCACCCGGATGATAATCCTCACCCACCGGCCGGCCGGTGGGAATTCCATACTGCTCGTGGCCGAAGAAGTTCTCGAGTCGCAACCGAATGCCGCCCAAGACGGGCTCCATTGCCGTGATGCGGCGGGTTTCGCGTTCGCGGACGATGTTGGGCAGGTGGCTGGAAAACAAACCCTCCGGGCCGCGAAACTCCATGCCGGTGAGCCAAAAGTCGCGCTGCAGGTCCCAGGCTCGGGGATGCTCCCGGCGCGCTTGGGCCATCAATTCCCAGGTCGGCCCATAGTTCGTCCCCCGGGTGCAGAAAATCACGTTGCAGACCCCGTCGAAAAACCGGCCATGCCAATGCACGGGCTGGGATTCGAGATCGAGCTGGTAGTTCAACGCATGCACCGACTGGGCCGCCTCGGTAGTGAAGCTCCAGGAACCCACCTCGACGCGCTCCGTGGCCCCCCTGGATTTGACCGACACCCGGACCGTGTAGCGCGTCTCCGGTTTGAGTCGGCTGCCAGGCTCAATATAGACGAAGAGCGACTTGCCGGAGGTCCGGAGCCATCCGGAGGCGCCGTGAGCGAATTGTCCGCCGGGTCGGAGCAGTTCGGCAAGGCGGCCCTGGTCAGGCTGCAAGCTTGCGGCCACGGATGGTTGGAAGGTCTCGTTGGTGCGTGTCTCCGGGCGCGTCAACTCAAAGTAGATGCTCGTGCGCAACGGCACGTTTTTCGCACCATCGAACGGCCGGGGGGTGCAGTTTACGTCCCCGCTTGCGCCAGGCGCCTTTTCGGCCAGCTTAGGCAGCGCCTCAGCTCCACCCGCCGCCGCCTCTTCGCCTTCGGCGGGCAGTGACGGCGACGTGAGGGCGATTAGGCAGGCAAGCAGCCCTCGGGACATGAAGGCTGGGTTCAGTGGATTCGATTGTATTCTCATCGGCCTGCCCTTCAGTCTCGTTGTGCCGGCGCCAGGCGCGGGTTGTAAAACGTATAGTTTTGATGGCTGAGCACCTTAACGGCTTTGCCCCAGGGACCGGTGGGCGCTTTGGCCTCCGCATACCATAACTCGCCGAAGGCTGAAGGTTTGCCCAAGCTCTGATCGAAAACCGAGACCCAGCGGTTCCGAGGTCAGGAGAGGGGCGCGATCATTCCCGTCCGCCCCAGTGCCAGCAGAGTTCCGTGCGCTCTCTTTGCCGCCGCTTTTCGGTACTACGTTCGGGCTGCCGGAGGTCTCGGAGCCGTCATCGGATGGGGCGAAGCTGCTGATGGGACCAGCCTCGTCAGGCAGGGCGACGCGGAGGTCGAACGGGGTGCTGTGAATGGAATCGAGGACTTCGAGGCCAGCGCAGTCGAAGAACCGTTTGTTGGCGACGCGGTATTGGACGAAGCGGGCAGACACCGGCTGCGCGGGAATGAGCCGGAAGGTGCCGCTGGTCATGGTTTCCTCATCGGTCCACACATAATTGGCCGGGAGGTCTTTCCAATAGAGGTTGAGCTTGAGGAAGCCTTGGGAGCGGTAGCCTTTACCGTCTGTCGAGGTGAGCACCTCGACCTGGTCTTGCACCTCGCCCTTGAGGGCGTCCCACCACGGATAGCCGTGGAGATTCATGCCGAAGCTGGCACACGTCGAGGGCGCTCCCAAATCCAGCGTGATGACCGGGTCTGCCTTCTCCGGCCAGATGGCCCCGGAACGATAGGAAGCGCCGCCGGCGTAGGAGGGCCCGCCGGCGCCGCAGGTGAGTTTCTTGCCGTCAGGATCGCCGGCGCCCCAACTGTCGCCCGAAGGCGCCGACAGAGTGTAGGACTTGCCGATAGCCAGGTTCCGGCCACAGGTGAGCCAGTGCGGGACGAACTTTGTGGCCCCAGCGGCCCCTTTCCCATCTGAATACCCCGCTTTGGCGTCCGGTATCGCGCCAGCCAGATTCACGCGCAGGGAGTTCATGACCGGGTGGTCTTCGCCCCCGACATCGATAAAGTACTTGAAGGGCAGGTTGTTGATAATTTGAGTGTGGCTGCGCTCGACGAGCGAGCGGTCCGGCTGGCGCTCGGACCAATTGAACGTGACCCGTAGTGGCCGGAAGGTGGCGTCGGCCGGGAGGTGGTCGGCCTCGAGGCGCACAGCATAGATGCTGCAGCCCGAGGGAGCGGCCTCGCTCGTGTTCATGGCGTACTTCATCCACACCGAGCGGTGGCCTTTGGGGAGCTGCACCGTCTCATAGTGGATGACATCCCAAGGCGGGCTGGTCCGGCGGAGCGACCAGGACTGCGTCCATGTGCGCCCCTCGTCCAGGGAATACAGCAAGTCCAGATGGCTCCTGGGGGCCCGGTTGTAGAAGCGGCCGCCAAAGTGGATGCGCGTGATGTCGCCGGGGGCATCCATACGGTAGATCAGAAAGGCCTCCTGGCCCGCCGCGGCCGGATAGACCGCCCCCTGGTAGCCGATATGTTTGGCGACCGAGGCGATGTTCTTCTCCTCCACAATGCGCTCCTGGTATTTGTCTTTCTGGAGGTCCGGCCAAAAAACGATGGATTCAGTCTGGTCGCCGGCGCCGACATAGACGGTGTTGCGGCCGAGGTTCAGCCGGGACAGTGCCTTGGCATTGAGCATGGTCGTGGTGTGGATTTCGAGTTGGCGCAGGCAGGCATTGGCCCGGGAGGTCCCGGCCTTCAAGCAGACCTTCACCAGGACCTCGTAAGCGCCCTGGACCTCATCCGCGAGTTCGAGCTGGGCGACAACATCGCCAGTGGCCGCGGCCTTCCAAACCTCCTTCCATTTGAGGCCGTTGTTGATGCTTACGGCGATAGCGGCCTCGTCATCCGAACCGGCGCGGTTGAAGACGGCTTCGATCCGCTGACAGGTGATGACGTTGGCAGCCTGGACTTTGAAGATGACTTCGGCGGGCTTCCCGGGTGTGATCGGGGTGAGTCCGTTTGGACCGGGGGTAATATTGGCGGCGCTGTGAAACTCCTTGGCGCAATCGACGGCAGTGAGGTCCGGCTTGAATTGCCAGGTCCCATTGCCGCGGATGTGATAGCGGTCGTCGGGGTCTTTGCCACCGTTGGGGATGAAGAAGTCGGGAGAATCGCCGAGCCGGTGAAAGAAGCGGGTATAGACCTCGTGGTCTTTGAGGTTCAGGATGTAGCGGTGGCCGTAATCCCAATTGAGGCAGTAGTAACGGTACTTGAGGCCGTTGGTGTTGAAGCAGCCGGCCTCGTCCTCCAGCGAGCGGATCGTGTCGGCCCCGGTCAGGAAGCCCTTGGGGCCGGTGGCATAGAGGCAATGGTACTGGGCGATGTGCCCGCGTTCGGCCACGCCGCCGGAGGCGGGACAGGCGCCCTCGCGCCCGATGTCTTCCACGCCGGCAATGGTGGCGCCGTCGCAGAGGGTGTAAAGGGCGGACATCGAGTTGTCGTACATGTGCCAGCGGCCGTCGTAAAAGACCTCAGGGACCGTGTGCAGGGTGACATCCCAGAATTTGACCGGCATCCCCATGTTGTGCCAGATGCCGCAGTTGATGCCGGCGACGGTGCTGCACATGGTGTAGCCGTAGTCGTTGAATTGGCGGATGGGGTCGGTCAACTCCATCCCGTGCAGGATCATGGGCGAGGTTTGACGCCGGGCGATGTGGTTCCAGTAAAACATCGCCCAGCACCGCTCGGCCGGCGTGGGCCACTTGGCGGTGGCGCTGTGGATCAGGCTGGGCAGGTCCGTGTAGTCGGGCGAGGCATCCGTGACGACGCGGAGATTGCAGACCTCGGCGAGCACGCCGCCCTCAAAGAGGGGCAGCGCCGCAGTCACGAGCGCCAGAGCGAGGAATCCTTGCCCGTGCGCTTTGATTCTACCGAATCGCTCCGACCAGACGGCCAGGCCCAGGGGCTCGTGCATTCTCATAGCGCCTGTGGGTATAAAGCCAAAAGTGCGTCGGTTCAAGAATGGGATCGTAATGCACCGCCATCAACGACGATGGCGGGCACGCCGGCGACCGCGTAAACCGATGAAGCGGATGTTTGATTCGAGAGCCGATACCTGGAGTTCGGCCTGCGCCGGGCCAACCAGTGACAGCAACAGGAAAAACCCAAATCGAATTCGCACGCTGCGTTCTCCAAGAAATGAATTACTCCTGTGGACCATAAGGCTGGCCGGCGGCTTCCAACTCGATGATGGCGGCGCGCCACTCGGCATCAAGCGACACGGTCAGCCCGGAGTCCGCGAGTTGGCGGCCGGTCTGGCGGCCACGCGCCGCGCCGTCGAACGTTACGGCGTAAGACTGACCCGGCGCCAGGCCGCGCAGGCGAAACGTGAATTCACGGGCACTTTGCTCGAGGCGATAGGCCATGAGCAGCGCCCGCCGGCGGTCGGCGGAGACATACTCCAGGCCCATCCAGCCCTCCGGGTGGCTGCGGGGCGGAGGTGGAGTCAGGTGGTACACATCGGCCCCCTGGATGGTCCCGCGGAGGCGCTTGTAGTCGCGAATGGCACGCGCAGCGTGCTGCTTCAGCTCGGGATTCCAGTCGAAAACGCGGCTGGAAACCCCAAACTGTCCGTTCATCGGCACCCGCAGCATGAAGTCCCACCAACCGGGCGGCTTGGCCGGGTCCACATGGCCGTTGGCGCTGTCGCCGACCATCCAGTGATTGCAAACCTCGGGCAGGAACTCGAGGGTGCTGCCGTATGCCAGTTGCACCGACCGTATCGGGTCCACCATGTCGGACAGCCAGGTGGTGTGCGTGTGGGCCAGTATCCCTAGATCAAAGCGCATCCCACCGCTCGAGCAGTTTTCGATCACCAATTGGGGATGCGCGGCGCGCAATCGGTCGAGCCAGGCATAGTAGCTGAGGACGTGGCCGCTCAACATGCCCCCGCCACGCTCCGAGTCCGGGCAGTCAAAGCGCTCCCCGATATCGATGTTGTAATCGATCTTGATCCAGTCCAGCCCCAGCTCGCGCACCAGCCCATCCACCACCTGGTAGGCCCATTCGCGCGCGTCCGGCCGGGCGAAGTCGAGCTGGCTGCGGCGGTCGTTCCGCACCGGCTTGCCTTGATAGGACAGGCACCAATCCGGGTGCTGCCGGAGCATCTGTGACCGGTCCCCGAGGTTCTCGATTTCCAACCACAGCCCAAACTTCAGGCCGTGCTGGTGCGCGTGGTCCGAGAGCTCCTTGAGGCCGTTGGGAAAAGCCACCGGATCGGCCTGCCAGTCCCCCAACTCGGCACTCCAGTCGGTCTTGTTGAACCAGCCGGCATCGAGCACGAAGACCTCCGCGCCGAGCCCGGCGGCCACGTCCAAGCACCGTTTCATGTCGGCGAGGGTCATCTTGCCGGGGAACGGGTACCAGGAATTGAACTGCACGAGCAACGGATCGTTGCCGGGCGAGTGGGCCGCGACAAAGCGGCGCTGATACCGGTGAAGCTGGTTGGCCGCGTCGTCGAGACCCCCGGCAGTGGCAGTGAAGGCGACGGGCGGGGCCGCGTACGATTGGCCGGGAGCCAGGGTCAGCGCTCCGCCGAAGTCAAAACGGACGCCCAACTCGGCGCGCAGGGGATCGTCCTCGAGCGGCCGGTCCGTTGGCGGCCGCTCAAACTGCATCTGCCAGTTTCCCGACCAGGCAAGCTGGGCCAGGAACCGCGTTCCCAGGGTCTGGTTGCGCAGACAGAACCAAGGGGAGAACAGGCGCGTCGACCGGCCCCGGTCCGAGACAAACGAGCGGGTGCCCGGTCCCAGCCGCTCGGTCATCAACTGCCGTTCCTGCCCCCAGCCGCCCCACAGGTAATCCAGGTCGTAAGCGCCTGCCGGCAGCCGCCACGCCAGCGAGGGCAAAGACCCGACGTGCAGGTTAGTGGTCCCGTGGTTGGCGAGGCGCGCCTGCCGCACGAATACGCCGGTCTCGCCCGCTTTGGTGTAGTCGACTTCCACGTCCAGGGGCAGAAAGCGGTGACGGAAGGAGAATCGCAACTGATCTGCCCCCATGCCCAGGGAGGTCATCTGGCAGTCCCTTAGAATGAGATTGGCCGGGGAGAGCTCCTGGCCTTCGACACGTCCGGACGTCTCGCAAGCACCCTCCGGCGAGACCGCCGTGGCCGGCCAGTCAGGCCCGCCTGCGGGGCCAAGGTACCGGAGATAGACCGCGCCGTTGCGTTGCTGGAGACGGCACTCGACAGGCCCGGAGCTGAGATTCCACGTCCGGGTGACCGTCTCAGGTCTGGCACCGGTAGCGTCCAGGGCCGCGAGCACCTCGATCTCGTTGATCAGGTCCGGCGGTTCCGGCCCGGTCATCGGTTGGATCGAAAAGTTGTCAAACAGCGCCACGTTCCAACCCGTGCCCACGCCGGCCTGCCCGTGTGTATAGGTGAAATCCTCGACCGTGGCGAGTTCGATGTCGTCGAGCAGGCCGGTGATGCGGCGGCCGAGAAAGCGCAACTCGAGCTTGTGCCAGATGCCGGGACGGAAGTCAGTCTGTCCGGTCGCGAGGACGCGGGTGAAGGCTTTGAGCGCCCAGTGGCCATCGGTATCGAGGCGCAGCCAGTAGCCTTTGGCGGGGTCGGCGGTTTGGGGTGAGGAGGTCACGCGCCCCCACACGGAGACTGCACCGGCCGTCTCAACCCGAGCCTCACAAGTGACCTTGTAATTGCGCCAGTCGGGCGAACCGATGAGGGAATACGGCTCCGGAGTAGGGTGGCCTGGCCACTCGATGTTCCGCCCGGTGATCGCCTGGCGCAAGGCTTGGCCTGCGCCATCGGGGCGTTGGCAAATCTCGAACACGCCCCCCTGGTCCGAAAAGTAGCGGGCGTATTTTCCGACCGCGTCGGCTTCGAAATCGTCCGCGTATGGCAATGGAAACTCCGTAGCGGGCGGGCACTGGCCCGCCCCCTTCTGCTGCCCGGTAGTGGTGGTCAGGGAATAAATCGAATCGGGTTCGACGGTGAGGGTAAACGAATCGCCGGTCACGGAGACATCGTCCACTGCCTCGAACTGGCGGCGCTCGTTGCTGCGCCAGACATGGAGGGGTCCCCTGGGGAATCCGCCCGCCATCCGGAAGCGAAGGGTCTGCGACTCCCGGGCATCCATGGTCTCGACCACAATGCTGTATTCCTCCGGGTTCGAAGCGTTGCGCAGCGCCACGCAACTGCCGCCGCCCGGCAGCAAAACGCACGCCGAATCCATGTATTTCCAGCCGGGCTGGGCGAACTGAGTTGTATGAGCGACGGCCCAGGTCGCCGGCTGCACCTCGTAATGGCCAGACCAGGGCTCCTTCGCTTTCATCGGACCGGAGTTTGGCAACGGCAGGGTTTCGTAATAAGCCGTGATGAGGCTCCAGATGACGGTCTTGGTCATGCGGCCCTGCACATAGTTGCGATTGAAGAGGCGGGCGAGTTGGCGCGCGCCTTGCCAATCACCGCGCCAGGGCCCGTCCTCGCTGGCCCAGACTCGCTTGCCCGTGGCCTGCGCCTCGGGGCTGGATTTGAAGCCCACGTAATGGGCGCCGACCACCTGCACGGCGCTCATCAATTCGGGGTCGGCGCTCATTTCGCGGGCGATTCGCCAGGGGTCCTGGCCGACCTGGTCCGAAGCCACGATTTGGACGCGCGCCAACCCGACGCGATCCAACGTGCGGCGCAGCAGCTTGATCCAATCGCGGTTATGGGGAGTCTCGTTCCAGATGCCGCAGTAGTTGATGTCGACGCCGTGATACTGGCGCGCACCCTGGATGAACGAGGCGATAAAATCTGCGTTGTCCTGGCTGAAGAACTTCTCGGAGTCGGACTTGCCCTGGCCGATCCAACCGGGCGCACCCCACTGGAGGATGTCGGTGAAAATGGCTGGGTTGCGCCGACGGGCCTCCCGCAGCAGCCACCATTCATAGCCGCGCTCGAAATACTCGGGCTGCGGATGCTCGAACTCCGCGCGGGTGCGCGCGTGGCTGGGCTCGGTGCCGTCCGTGGAATTCATGTCTCCGCCGATCTCCACCTTGAGATGCTGGAAGGCCGCGCCGAATTTGGGTTTGAAGAGGAAGTCCAAGACTTGGCTGCGCTGCGGTTCGCAGTACTCCATGAGCAGCCGCGACGAGGCCCCGGCGCTCAAGGCGCCGATGCCTTCAAAAGTCTCCCCCGGGGAAGCGGGATTGAGGGTGATCGGGAATTCAGCCGCCTGCGAGCCGAGGGTTAGCAGCAGCCCGCCCACCACGTTCATCCCGGTCAATCCGATGCTGGCGATGCGGACCGGGCTGCCTTCGGGGCCGATGATCTGGCTGCCGCGGGTGCTCAGGAAACCGGCCGGGAGCAGGGCGCCGGTAAAATCTGCGGGCGAGTTCGAGTCGCTCGGCGGCCTGGCGATAACCGTGCCGCACAGGACAAGCGCCGACGCCGCCATCACCACGCGGGCTAACGCTCCTGCGCTGCCGAACAACCGCCAACCCCAACTGCGCCATAGATGTTCGTGGGTCCCGATTTGGTCCCGCCGTCGGCTCGTGTTCATGAGGCCGATTGTGGCACAAGGGAAACCAGATGGCTATCTCGTCAACGAGGCGCCGGTTCCACGATGAGCAATCGATCTACCCTCCAGCCACGCCATGTCGAACCCAGGGAACGTTGCCGCCAATGGCCGCTATCTGCCAGGCCCAGGGACATCACCAAGCATCCGGTCGAGTGCCCCAAAGTCGCACCTTTGAGGGTTCGGTCGGGATTGGATCGAATGGTCCGGCGACGGTGTCCGAGCCTGTGCGCAGTCGGCCGAGGAAGTCGCGGCTGACCTCCGGCACAGGTTCACAGCCGGGCGGGCGATCGGTGGCGGATAAGGTCAGCGTCAGCGTTGCGCGGTCGAAGCCCGCACTGATGCCCTCGGACAAATTGCCGGAGACCCTGGAAGGCTGGCCGCCAAACATGTTGGTCTTGGTGTTTTGAATCAGGAGGTTGTTCCGGACCTGATGCAGACCGTATTCGGGTGGATGCCCGTCGATGCGGCGGTCGGTGATTTTGCCGTGCAAATGCAGTCCCGAACCCGTGCTTTGGCCAATGAAGTTGTGCGCGAAGACCTGATGACTGCAGTCGTGCTCGTAAATACCGTGACCATGCGTGCCCCAGATGAAGTTCTGATCGATGAGGTTGGGCACGTAAGAGGCTTCGACGAAGATGCCCCCATGTATCGTGTGGGCGTTGACGATGATGTTCTGGCAGCACCGGGAGTTGCGGTTGTCCCAGTCCATCCAGATACCCGCGCCGTGCCAGGTGTCCAGGATCAGGTTGCGGCGAATCAGGCAGTGGACGTTGTTGTGCGTTTTGATGCCGGCTGTCTCATAGAGCCGTTCCGTATCGTGAAAGGCATTGCGCAGGAGCACGTTGTCCTCGATTAAGAGGCCGAATTCGCGGCTGCCGCCCGGTCCCAGCCCGCAGATACCGCAGATCCCGCAATCCGTGACGGTATTCCGGCGCACGATGTGGAAGCCTGCCAGCGGCGGCTGCGGCCATTGGTGGAGTTGGATTCCCACGTCTATGCCCACCCCGTTGACCTGGCGCACGGTGTTGTCTTCAATGATCCAGTGATGTCCTCGCCTCGTCGAGATCGCGCCGACCTGTTCCCAGGGAAATGGGCCGCCAACCTGCTCGACCACAAAGCCTTTCACCCGGATGAACCCAAGGCCGATTTGCTCCGGCGCAAAAACGGTTTCCTGGGTGGTGATTTCGATGGCGGCCTGGTCCGGCTGGGTACGGCCAAAGAGGTTGGCGAAGAGCAATTGATTGGTGCGGTCCACCCAGTAGCAACCCTCGTTTCCCTCCAGGTCAGAGCGGTTGCTGACTTGCATCAGCCGCCTCCCGTCTTGAAAAACCAGGCCTCGCGGCAGGTTGCTGGGGGCCTTGCCCCGCAGCGGCCTCGCAAAGTCCATTATATCGAACTGCCGCGCGGTGACGTTGTCGATATCAAAAGGGTTGTAGCCGGTGAAGTATTTCGGGTCCAGCCGGGCCCGCCAAACCTGGGTTGGCGCAGCCGATTCGGTCGGGGTCCATGGCTCGCGAAATAGACTCGAGCCTTTCAGGACCACTTGGGCGCCGGGAGCCGCTTCGTAGCTGATCATCTGGTCCGGGCCCGTTCCGCCCCGGGCCGGGCAGACCCGCCCTCGGTAAGTGCCTGCTGCAACGATGACGCGTTGCCCCGGACCCACCACCTGCGCGGCCCGGTTGATCGTGGCAAAGGGCTGCTCTTGAGTGCCCGGATTGTTGTCCGAGGCCATTGGATTTGCCCCCTCCACATAGTACGTCCGGCTGAACTTGGGCGGCGCCTCCCAGGTCTTGAATTCCGTGCCGTCAGGCAGGAGCACTGGCGGTTCCAGGCTCTTAAGGGTCTGTCCGGAGCCGCCAGCCGCGATGAGCAGCGCGGCCTGAAGCACAACCATCCAACCAAGCCGGGGCGTTTTCATCCGCCGATGGTATCGCCGATGATCCTGGAGACCAAGACCGTTTGTCGCTTTGAAGCACGCACCGCTAACAGGCTCGAGGACCAGAATTTCAAGGATTGCGTCTTCGCCGCAGGCGGGAAGCTCAATCTCATGCTGGCCTCGCCGGCGATCCAGCGTCCCAAGGGAGCCATCCCGGAATCCCGGCGTCACGTGCCAATTGCCCAAATGACAAGACGTGATCCCAACGGTTTTTCCACGGGGTTAGGTCTTCCCTCGAGAGGCGATGCGCCGGCGAATTTCGGCGAGCATCTTTCGTCCCCGCTCCGGATGCCCGCGCTTCTGGCGGGCCAAAAAACGGGCTTCCGCCTGACGTTCAGCGATGACGTGAGTGACAAAATTATCAAACAATCTTTGCACGCTCGTTCCGGTGGAACGCGCCGCTCCAAGCAGCGCCTTGTGCCTGGAGTCGTCGCAACGATAAGGAATGGTTTTCATTTCGCAATTTTCAGATGTTGCGCCGGTGTCACCACGCGCGGCGAGGCAAATCTAAGCTCGCCCCGCCCAAAGTCACGCGTGTTGTGGGTGACCAGATGTTCCACGCCGCCCGCGATCGCCAGTTCCAAGACGTGATCATCATCCGCATCCGGCAGGTTGCGTCGCCAGCGGAAATAAACCGCCTGCCACCTCGCCGCCGCGCAGAAATCGTCCAACAATAATTCACGTTCTGCGGTCGTCACTGGCGCTCCCCGCCAGATGCTCTGCCGCTGTACCAGTGCCTCATACTCCGCGAACAGGGCCGTGCCCATGACGGCCTGATGGGCCTGCGCCAGACAGCGATCCAACACCTCCGCGCTGGCCCCTTCCTGGCTGCGCAGGGCGGCGACAAAGACGTTAGCACTACAGCGACACTTCCTTGGAGGTCTCAACCACGGATTTCACGGATTTCACGGATGGGCCGGAATCCACGATCGCCTGATCCGTGGAATCCGTGCAATCCGTGGTCAATTCTTCTATGGACGCAAAAGTCGGCTGGTCCGTTGCGGCTCAACGAGTTACGACGATTCTCCCGTTTCATACTTGCTCATTTTAGGCGTGCGGAGATCCAAACGCCGTCCAGGGAGCCCCGGCTTGTTCGGTTTCAAGTAACTCTCCCACAGCCATTTACGACATGAGTGTCATCGCTACACACCTGATGGATGCATCGATCGGTAGCGCATCTGTGATAAAGTATTAAATAGTTGAGCGCTCTCTTTATGCTCTATCACGGTCGCTCTGTGCCCATTTGGCCCCTTGCCAGCTTGGCTGAAAGGCTTCATCGCATCTTCCGAGAACTCGGGTGCGGGGGAAATCCAACCGACTTTTGTGTCCATAGCAATTCTTCGAAGTGTCGCTGTAGTGTTAGTGTCTTGCGCGATTTCCATGCAACGAAAAATGGCATCACCTGTGGTGCCAGTCGAGCGCAACCCGAACCATTAGGAAACTGAATGCGCAGTTGGCGCGGCATGCTCCCTCTGTGGCTGCCCCGCCCGTGCTGTCACTCGAAAATGCGCAATGTAGGGGCTTGACCCCTTTCCTCTGCTGTCCTTTCCCTCTGCGTTCTTTGCGCTCTTTGCGGTTAAATAATTGCTGTCACACGCCCAACGGCACGTGCGGCATGTTGTGCGCGAAGCAGAACGGGCTCGCAGGGACGGTGTTGGCGGCCGTGAGTGCCATCGAAGACAGTTTACAATGTTCCCAGGGTCCGATTAGCCTTCCGCGTGCAGACGAAAAGACTCATCCCGATCACGCTGGTTCTCCCCATGAAGATCAGCCGGCTCGTGCGCATGTTCATTCTGGCCGCTCCCCTGTCGGGGGCGGCGGCGGCGGCGGACGATTCGGCGGCGGCGCTCAACCTGGTGTTTCCCGCCTCCAAACCCGAGGTGTACGAGCGGGTGGAGATCGCCGTTTCGGGGATGCCTGCCGCGGCGAATCCATTCGACCCCGAGGTCGTCGCGCTGGACGTGGAGATTGCCGCGCCGTCCGGCAAAGTCGTCCGTGTGCCCGGTTTTTTCGAGCGTGAATTCAGCCGGAAGCTCGAGGGCGGCCGCGAAGTTCTCGAGGGCGGCGCCGAGGGCTGGCGCATCCGCTGGCTGCCGGTTGAACCGGGCCGTCACACGCTGTCGGCGAGGGCCACGCTGGCCGGCAAAATCGCCGCGCGAGGCGAGGCGGTCATCGAAGCCGTCCCCGGCAAACGGCACGGGCTGGCCAGGGTCGACCTGGTGGGGATGCGTTCGTTCCGTTTGGACGACGGCACGCCGCTCTTCCTGGAGGGCCTCTGCATGTGCTGGCACGGCCGCCGCGGCACGTATGACTACGACGATTGGCTGGAGAGCAGCCAGAAGGCGGGGATCAACTACATCCGCCTCTGGATGTGGCACCAGGCCTTCGGCATCGAGTGGGACCGCGGCGACAAACTCAACTACCGCATGGACAATGCCTGGCGGCTGGACCGCGTGCTCGCCGAGGCCGAACGGCGGGGCGTCTTCGTCATGCTCTGCCTGGATTATCACGGCATCTTCGAGACCAAACCCGATTACTGGGGCGGCAACAACTTCTGGCCTCGCCATCCTTATAACGCCGCCAACGGCGGGCCCTGCCAGCTCCAGAACGAGTTCTTCACCAACGCGGAGGCCCGCAAGCTCTATGAGAAACGCCTGCGCTACATCGCGGCGCGCTGGTCGGCCTTTCCCAACCTCCTGGCCTGGGAGTTCTTCAACGAGATCGACAACGAGTACGCCTACCTGAGGCACGCGGACGTGGTGGCCTGGCACCGCGATCTGGGCCGCTTCTTGCGCGGCATCGATCCCTGCCGCCACCTGATCTCCTCGAGCTTCACCGGCGGCAGCGAGCGGCCCGATCTCTACGCCCTGCCGGAGATGGACTTCTCGCAGTGCCATTCTTACAACGAACCGCACCCCGCGGAGATGATGGCGGCAAAGGCCGAGCGGTTCTTCGACAAATACCGCAAGCCCTTCTTCGTCAGCGAGTATGGGACCGATTGGCGCGGGTGGAAGCCGGCTA
>Ga0181533_1001720_pt1 | contig 27406 bp, 32 predicted proteins | sample PEATcosm2014_Bin_45_FD_119772 | JGI IMG/M metagenome (GOLD analysis project Ga0181533, IMG submission 119772) | Peatland microbial communities from MTU Mesocosm Facility, Houghton, MI, USA - PEATcosm2014_Bin11_60_metaG | ecosystem: Environmental > Terrestrial > Soil > Wetlands > Peat | place...
CAGGTGGTCGACATTTTGCGTGCACAGAAAAAACCGCTCGCCCAGTCTGTGCTCAAGCTCGGCCAGCGCCAAGTGGGCCGGATTCGGCTTCACCGCCCCGGCTCGCTTTCGCCGCATCGAGTAAAAGTTCCAAACCAGCTCGGGATCTCGCTCCCAGGCTTCGGGACAAGCAACATCTTCTACACGATGGCCGTGCCAGAGCCCGCCGGGGCCGCGGAACGTTGCCAGGCCGCTTTCCGCGCTGACGCCCGCGCCGGTTAGCACAAAGAGCCGGTCATCGTGGCCAATCCGAATGGCAGGCGTTCGCTTTTGTGCCTTCTTTTTCATCAGCCGGGTTCACTGCATTGCAGAGTCGATAATGTTATTTTTATCATCGAAATGGTGGATCATATCACCCACGCACGCGGCATTTGCGCCGCGAGCGCTCATTGTAATGATCAACCCCTGACTTTCCGGAGAGATGCAATATGCAACAACGAAAGCTGCTGATGATCGTAGGCGACTACGTGGAAGATTACGAGGCCATGGTTCCGTTCCAGGCGCTTCAGATGGCTGGACACGCGGTGGATGCGGTGTGTCCCGATAAGAAGTCGGGCGAATTCGTCCGCACCGCGATCCATGACTTCGAAGGGGACCAGACCTACAGCGAAAAACGAGGACACAATTTCACCCTGAACGCTACTTTCGCGCAGATTGATCCGGCCAGCTACGACGGGCTGGTGCTGCCGGGCGGACGGGCGCCGGAGTATCTGCGGTTGAATCCGAAGGTGCTCGATATGGTGCGTCATTTCGACGAACAACGGAAACCCATTGCCGCTATCTGCCATGCGGCGCAATTGCTGGCCGCGGCCAGCGTGTTGAAAGGCAAGAAAGTGAGCGCCTATCCGGCCTGCGCCCCGGAAGTCGAGAGTGCCGGCGGCATCTACGTCCCGGTAGGCATGACGGAGGCGGTTGTCGACGGAACATTAGTGACAGCCCCGGCCTGGCCCGCGCATCCTGTCTGGCTCGCCAAGTTCCTGGAGGTTTTGGAGAGCAGTACTGCCAAGTCTCAGCAACGCGGGCGGACGCTGCAGAAGACGCATTAGAAGGTTGCTGAAAAACTCGTACAGTGTCATCCTGAGGTTGCGCCGATTTTGCGCGACCGAAGGATCTGCTTTGCTTTCAGCACGCGCAAACAGCAGATCCTTCGCTGCGCTCAGGATGACACCCGCGGAGAACAGTTTTTTCAGCAGCCTGTTGACGAGGCGTCAGCTTGGAATCCGCCGGAACTTTGGCGGATGCGCAGCTTTTCTTGCGGCGCGCTTTTCGGGTTGACATCCAACTGCGTTGCTTTTACGATCAAACGTGAGATGACTTTGTTTCACCATCATCGCCACCATCATCACCACGAGATGATCGTGTCGGCGGGGATGTGCGGATAGGTCGAAGCAAGTCCTCAGGTTTCTGGCCCGCTGATGCGATCAAGCTCAGCGGGCTTTTCTTTGGTGCCGCCGGGCTTTGATCGCCGAACCAGCGCGGGCGGTCCGACAGGACAGCGAGGAAATAAGTTGAGGTGAGAATGGAGACAATCGATTTCGAAAAGATGCAGGGCCTGGCCCCGGCGGTGGTGCAGGACGCCGACAACGGCGAGGTCCTTATGGTGGGATTCATGAACCGGGAAGCGCTCGACAAGACGCTGCGAAGCGGCTATGTCACGTTTTTCAGCCGGACGCGCAATCAGCTCTGGACCAAGGGCGAAACTTCCGGCAACCGGCTTCGGCTGATTGCGGCCTCCACCGATTGCGATCGCGACACGGTGCTGTGCCGGGTGCGAGTGGAGGGCGATGGACTGGTCTGCCACGAGGGCACGCGCTCGTGTTTTACCAAACCGATGTCGTTGCAAGTAGCGCCGGAGGTGCGGAAATGAAAATTCGTCTCGGTATTCCCAAAGGCAGCCTGCAGGATGCGACCATTAAGTTGTTTGCCGCCGCCGGCTTCAAAATTTACGCCGATGGACGTTCCTATTTCCCCAGCACGGACGACCCCGAGTTGGAATGCATGCTGATTCGCGCCCAGGAAATGGCCCGCTACGTCGAGCATGGCGCGCTCGATGCCGGGCTCACCGGGCTGGACTGGGTCAAAGAGAGCGGCTTGACCGTGCACACCGTGATCAATCTGAACTATGCCAAGCAGAGTCGCGGCAAAGTGCGTTGGGTGCTTGCCGTTCCCGAGGAATCGTCGTTCAAAAGCGCCGAAGACCTGGCGGGCAAGACGATCGCGACTGAGTTGGTGGACGTGACCAAGCGCTACTTCGCCGGCAAGAATGTTCCCGTGCAGGTCGACTTCTCCTGGGGCGCGACGGAAGTGAAGCCGCCGATGCTGGCCGATGCCATCGTTGAAGTGACCGAGACCGGCAGTTCGTTGAAAGCTAATCGGCTGCGCATTATTGATACCGTGCTGGAGTCGAATACGCAACTGATTGCGAATACCAAATCCTGGAGCGATCCATGGAAGCGGCAGAAGATCGAAAACATTGCGATGCTGCTGCAAGGCGCAATTTCCGCCCAGGGGCAAGTCGGTCTGATGCTGAACGTTCAGAGAAAAGATCTACCGGCCGTGCTGCGGGTTTTGCCGGCACTGAACAGCCCGACCATTTCCAACTTGAGCGATGAGTGCTGGGTGGCGGTGAACACGATTCTCGACGAGACCACGGTACGCGACGTCATCCCGAAGCTGAAGGCGGCCGGCGGTACGGGCATCGTCGAGTATCCGCTGAATAAGGTGGTGCTCTAATGCGCGTGCTCGACGGGAGCGAAGCCGCCAGCTACGTGACCGAAAAGCTCGTCTCTCGCGGCTCGACGATCCAGCCGAAGGTGGAACGAACGGTCGCGCAGATCGTTCGTGACGTTCGTGCGAAGGGCGACGAAGCCCTGCGAAGGTATGCACGGGAATTGGACGGCCTCGGCGAAGAGGAATCCGTGCTGGTTAGCCGTGAGGAACTGGAAGCCGCCCGGAGCCAGGTCTCGCCGGAGTTCACGCAAGCCATCGAGCGAGCCGCGCGCAACATCCGCAAGTTTGCGGAGTGGCAAATGCCAAGGTCGTGGGTGCGGACCATGGAGCCGGGCATCCGCGTGGGACAGAGGGTGGAACCGGTCGCATCGGTTGGCTGCTACGTTCCCGGCGGGCGGTATCCACTGCCTTCGTCCGTGCTCATGACGGTGATTCCCGCGCAGGTTGCGGGTGCCAGGCGCATTCAGGTGGCGTCCCCTCGCCCCGCGCCCGAGACTCTCGCGGCTGCCGCCATGCTCGGCGTGGAGAGCTTCTATCGCATTGGCGGCGCGCAGGCGGTGGCTGCCTTTGCCTATGGCACAGATTCCGTGCCGCGAGTCGCCAAAATTGTTGGCCCGGGCAACAGCTATGTGACGGCGGCGAAGAAGATGGTGGCTTTCGACTGCTCGATCGATATGCTTGCAGGTCCCACCGAGGCGATTGTTTTCGCCGACCGTGGCAATGCCGAGTTTTTCGCTTCCGACCTGGTGGCGCAGGCGGAGCACGATCCGGAAACGCTGCCGATTTTCGTGACTACCAACTTACGGCTCGCTCAGGAGGTCGCAAAAGCGGCCATGGCGATGGCGGCGGAGAATCCAATCGCGTGCAAATCGCTGAGTGAAAACGGGGTCGCGCTTGTCGCAAGGGCCGCGGACGAGGCTTTCGTCTGGATCAATGCCATCGCCGCCGAGCACCTGACCGTGGATGCGGCCAATGTACACAGGGTCTTCGATGCCGGATCGGTATTCGTCGGGGAATACTCGCCGCAATCGCTGGGGGACTATGCCTCCGGGCCGAACCATGTGCTGCCAACCGGGGGCGTGGCGCGCTATCGAGGCGGGTTGAGCGTAATGGACTACGTCAAGATCATCAGCGTGCAGCAGGTATCGAAATCGGGACTGAAGCGGATAGGTCCGGCAGTGGCGCTGCTGGCCGAAGCGGAAGGCTTAAAGGCGCACGCCGAGTCTGTCCGAGTGAGGATGAAGTGATAGCTGTAACGCGGATGCGAAATGTGAACGGGCGGACATGCCGAGTCCGTCCGAGTGAGGATAAAGTGCAATGCTGAACGCACGAGCAGTTGTGCAGAACCTGAAGGAGTATCACCCGCCGTTGGGACGGCGCGAAGGGCTGCGCCTCGATTTCAACGAAAATGTCGGCGGATGCTCGCCGCGCGTACTGCGGGTGCTGGCCTCCATTTCCACCGAAGTGCTCAACAAGTATCCGGAGCGGGAAGTAGGCGAGCTGGCGGTGGCCGGCTTTCTCGGAATCGCACTCGACCGGCTGCTGCTCACCAACGGCGTGGACGAAGCGATTCATCTGCTCTGCGAAACTTACCTCGAGCCCGGCAACGAAGCGCTGATCGTGGTGCCGACGTTTTCGCTCTACGAAATTTACGCGCTGGCGACGGGCGCAAAAGTCGTCAACGTGCAAGCCGGGGAGGATTTCGCGTTTCCGGCCCGCAAGGTTTTGCGGGCAATTACTCCGGCAACCAAGTTGATCGCGCTGGCGACTCCTAACAATCCGACTGGCGCGGTAGCCTCGCGTCAGGATCTGTTGGCGATTGCCGCTGCCGCTCCCAATGCGGCGTTGCTGGTGGATGAAGCCTACTGGGATTTTCACGGCGAGACGCTCCTCGACCAGGTCGGAACGGTGCCGAACCTGTTCATCGCGCGAACCTTTTCCAAGGCGTTCGGGCTGGCCGGGTTCCGCGTCGGCGTGCTGATTGGCGACGCGCCGCAGATGAAGATGGTGCGCCGCGTGGGCTCACCCTATAACGTTAACGGGGTGGCGCTGGCTTGCCTGACCGAAGCGCTCACCGACCGGGAGTTCATCACCAGCTACGTCAGCCAGGTGCGGGAAGGACGGGCGCGCCTCGAGCAGTTCTATGGCGAACGAAACATTCCCTTCTGGCCGAGTCGCGCCAATTTCGTGCTCGCCTATTTTGGCGATTACCGCAAGCCTTTGGTGGAGGAGATGCGGCGCCGAGGCATCCTGGTGCGCGACCGCAACAGCGATCCGGGCTGTGCCGGATGCGTTCGCATTACGGTGGGCACGCGTCCGCAGACGGACCGGCTGCTGCGTGAGCTGAGCGAAGCTTTCGAGGCCGTAGGCTTCAAGCCGCAGCCCCGCATTATCAATGCCGAGGAGGTGCGGCGATGAGACAGGAGAGCCCCCGGCTAAAAAACTCGCTCCCCACAACCGCCAACCGTACTTCTCCAAAGAACTCTCGGAGCGCACGGCTGAACTGTTTACGCAATCTGTTAAAAACCGCCGGCAGCCAGGGTGAGGTGCTCGTATGAGAAGCGCACGGGTTGAGCGCAAGACGAATGAAACCGACATACGGCTGCTGCTGAAGATCGACGGTCGCGGCGCCTACAAGGTTGCGACCGGCATTCGATTCTTCGATCACATGCTGGAACTGTTTGCCCGGCACGGCGGTTTCGATCTCGAGCTCTCCTGCAAGGGCGATCTCGATGTCGATCAGCACCACACGGTGGAAGACGTCGGCATCGCCCTCGGCGAAGCCTTCGAACGCGCGCTGGGAGATAAAAAGGGAATCCTGCGCGCGGGGTACTTCCTGATGCCGATGGATGAGACCCTGGGATTGGCCGCAATCGATTTTGGCGGGCGCACGGCGGCGGTGGTGGAACCGAAAGTCAGGGTCAGGTACGTGGGCGATTTGCAGTCGGAGCTGGTGTTTGATTTCTTCGATGGCTTCGCGCGTGGCGCTCGCGCCAACGTGCATCTGAAGGTGCTCTACGGGCGCTCGAATCATCACAAGATCGAGGCGCTGTTCAAGGCCTTCGCCCGGGCCTTGCGCGTGGCCTGCTCGAAAGACAAGCGGCTGGCCAAGATGCTTCCCAGTACCAAAGGATTGTTGTAGTGCCCCGTAGGGCGATCAAAGGAGACGACAATGAATAGTGTTGCTGTTCAAAAGGCCATCAAGGGAGATAAGTACCGGGTCTCGATGGCCGCAACATTTGCGGTTGCGTCCGAGCTGTCCCGCAGAGGCTACAACGTTGGGCTCACAGTTGGAAACACCCCGAAAGTTGATCTGATTTGTTCCGTACCTGAGGGAAAGGCGTTCAAGGTGCAAGTAAAGGGCCTTTCAGGCAAGACTTCTGTTTGGATTCAGAGACGGTTCCTCACTGCGCCTAAACAGAAAAACCTGTTCCTGATCGTTGTCCTGGTGCCCCCGCCTCCTGAACCGTATGTAGGACCAAGGTTTTTTATCCTGACACATGCCCAGGCTATTCAACGCTGGAGCGCATACACGAAGAAAGACGGAACACCTTACTCGAGTACTTCAGGTGATGGACTGTATTGGAAGGACATTGAGCCTTATGAGGGTAAATGGGAAGTGCTGCCAAACCAGTCGTAAGTAGTGCGGGGAGGTGTCCCTCAGGGGCTAAAGCCCAGTGTTTATGTACTCGTGGCTAAAGCCACGCCCTTTCAAAGCTCTGAATGGCTGTAATACAGGAGAACGTTCATGATCATCACCATTATCGACTACAAGGCCGGCAACATCGGCTCGGTGCAGAAGGCGGTTCGCCAGCTCGGCTACGAGGCGTTCATGACCGAAGATCCGGATGTGATTCGCAAGGCGGAACGCATTCTTCTGCCCGGCGTCGGACACTTCAGCGCCACCCGTCGGCTGAATGAGTCGGGCATACGGCCGGCGATTGAGGAAGCGATTGCCCGCGGCACTCCTTGCATGGGCATTTGCGTCGGGCTGCAATGGATGTTCGAGGGCTCCACGGAAGCGCCGGGGGTGAGCGGACTGGGCTGCTTCCGCGGCTGCTGCGACCGCTTTCACACCGATCTCAAGGTGCCGCACGTGGGCTGGAACAGTTTGCGGCGCACCGGCGATTCGCAACTGCTGAAGGGCGTCCCCGGCGAAGCGTTTGTCTACTTCACGCATTCGTATCGCGCGCCCGTGGTGGACGGCGTGATTGCGACGACGACCTACGGCGAGGAATTTGGATCGATGGTGGAACGCGGCAACGTTTTCGGCGTGCAGTTCCACCCGGAAAAGTCGGGAGAAGCGGGCTTGCGCATTCTGAAAAATTTCTGTGAGGTGGCATGCTGACCAAACGCATTATTGCCTGCCTGGACGTGACCAACGGTCGCGTGGTCAAGGGCGTGCAGTTCCTCGATCTGCGCGATGCCGGCGATCCGGCGGAGTTGGCGCGGCGCCACGCCGAGAGCGGCGCCGATGAAGTCGTGCTGCTCGACATCACGGCGACGCACGAGTCGCGCCCCATCCTGATCGACGCCGTGCGGCGTGCGGCGCGCGAGTTGTTTGTTCCGTTCACCGTCGGCGGAGGAGTGCGCACGCTGGCCGATGCCGCCGTGCTGTTTGAGGCCGGCGCCGACAAGATCACCATGAACTCGGCGGCGGTACGCACGCCCGAGCTGATTACAGAGGTGGCCGAACGCTTCGGCTCGCAGGCGGTCGTGGTCGCCATCGATGCCAAACGCGGCGAAACTCCGGTCGAGGAAGCCGAGGTGTACGTCTCCGGAGGCCGCATTCCAACCGGACTCAAGATTCTGAACTGGGCGCGCGAAGTGGAGAGGCGCGGCGCGGGCGAGATCCTGCTGACTTCCATGGACCGTGACGGCACGCAGATCGGTTTCGATTGCCCGCTGACGGCGGCGGCGGCGCGCGCCGTTTCCATTCCGGTGATTGCCTCCGGCGGCGCGGGAAACGGCGAACACTTCGTTGACGTTTTCAAGGCCGGCTGTGCCGATGCCGCATTGGCCGCCTCGATTTTTCACTTCGGCATTCACGATGTTCGCGAGCTCAAGCGGTTATTGCAGGAGAATGGCATTCCCATGAGGCTTCCATGCTGATTCCTTCGATTGATCTGATGGGCGGCAAGATCGTCCAACTGGTGCAGGGTGACCGCAAGGCGCTGGAATTTGACAACTTTGAATACTGGGTCGAGCGCTTTCTCGCCTACCCGATGGTGCAGTTGATCGACCTTGACGCGGCCATGGGCAAGGGCTCGAATGAAGCGCTCGTCGGGCAGTTCTGTGAGCGGCTGCCGTGTCAGGTCGGCGGCGGAATCCGCTCGGTCGAGGCCGTACATCGTATGTTTCGCGCCGGAGCGAAGAAGGTGATCGTGGGCTCCGCGCTGTTGAAGGACGGCGCGGTGAACCTGGAAGCGGCGCAGCAGTTCGCGCACGCGGCTGCTGCTGCGCGGCTGATTTTTGCCGTGGATTCGCGCGGCGGAAAGGTCAGCATTCATGGCTGGAAAAAAGAAACCGATCTCACTCCCGAGCAGATGATGCGTGAAACCGAACCTTATTGCGGAGGCTTCCTCTACACCCACATCGACACCGAAGGGCTGATGAAGGGAATCCCCATGGACGTGATCCAGCGACTGCGCGCGACCACCAAGCGCAAGCTGATTGCCGCCGGCGGAATTCGCAGCCAGGAAGAGATCGACCAGTTGCACGCCATGGACGTGGATGCCGTGGTCGGGATGGCGCTCTACACAGGAGCCCTGAAGGCCTGAGAGGTGGCTAAAGGGTGCACGCCGAAATACAACATACCGTGGGGTGTCATGCTGAGCGGAGCGAAGCATCCCCGTGAACTGTCCTAACCCGCGCCGCTTTGGGGTTTTGGTGAAATCCTTCGGCGGAGTTTCAGCTCGATGCAGGTGCTGGGATTCTTCGCTCCCGGTGGTCGCTCAGAATGACAACCCTAAGAAATTATGGTGCACGCGGGTGGCCCACATTTGCGGAGCCGCAGGCGGAGCTAATGTGGGTTGGCTCCGGGTCTACGCGACCGTGTTTTCTAACTTCAGTTTGGGCGCCTCGGTGGCCGACTTGGGTTGAAACGAAAATTCAAACTCACGACAGCTTTTGGTGTGGTGCAAGAAGTAGCGCCCAAGAGCTTTAAGAACGTAGACTCGGCCAAACTCGTGGTATCCCATTCTGTAACCGGATTTGCGCGAACCGAAGTTGCGCGATTCCACAATCGATACCATTCCGAGAAACCCTCGGCGAAGATATTCCTGAAGCGCAAGCGTCATTCCAATCGCGTGCAAGCGTTGGCCCCGGAATTTGTTGTTGGTGAAACCTTTATACATGTAAACGTATTTGTTCTTGAAGCACAGCCGAAGGTCGTCGGAAATGTCGGTGGGCTGGCTAGAGTACCAGCCATATGCCGCAAGTGTACCGCCGTTAAACAAGGCCATGCACTGGTCGCCCTTTGCCCGCGCCTCCTCTAACATCTGCTCATCCAGGTTGTTTTCCGGACCGGCGTAGGCGCTCATGGCATCGGCTCCGAGCAACCGACCCTGAAACGTTTCGGGCAGCCGCAGGAAGTCCGGATGAGGCTGATCCACGACGAGGGCATGCCAGATTGCGAACGGCACGACCTGGTTGACGGTTCTGTATGAAAGGTCGTAAATCGTCTTCCAAATACCGAAGTCACGTAATTCTTGGGAAATCAAATTTCGCACAGATCGAATGTCCACTGGATACTCTCCTTGGCAGAGCACGAACAACAACAGGAACTTAAGATGTTTGTTCCGCAACGTGAGATGTACCAAGATACAGGTGGCCCACATTTGCGGAGCCGCAGGGGGAGCTAATGTTGGTTGGTTCCTTATCGTTATCCGATGTCGTGCTTGTCCCTTCGCGCCCACCCCCGCTCTCGCAGCATCCAATCCAGCAAGGGCGAAAACGTACTGGCCGGGTGGCCCGCATTTTGCGGAGCCGCAGGCGGAGCTTATGTGGGTTGGTTCGTGCTGGTTTGCCTTCGGCAGCACTGCCGGACTACCCTAATCTGGTGGGTGGCCCATCCTACGCCTTTGGTGGCCCATATCTGCCCGGTTTTGGCAGATGTGGGTATAGGGTGGGGTAGTTCCGGCCCGATTCTCAATTACATCTAAGCTCCACAGGAGCACTCTATTGCAAACTCATGCAATGCCATCGGCTGAACTGGCCAGCGTTGAAAGCGGACAGCGAGAGAAAGTATTCGATGCTTTTCGGCGTTGGGGCTACGTGCGGGCGGACCTGGACCCGCTCGGAAACTATGTCGGAGAAGAGCATCCGGAGTTGAACCTGGCTGGCCCGCTGGCCGACGAGGCGCGGCGCATTTACTGCGGCACCGTGGGCGCTGAATTCATGCACATGCCCGACCCGGAGCGGCGCAACTGGGTGCGCGAGCGCATGGAAGCCGAACCCGAGCCGGTCGATCGCGAGCGAATCCTGACGCAGTTGGTCGAGGCCGACATCTTTGAGCAGATGTTGCAGACGCTTTACATCGGAACCAAGCGCTTTTCGCTCGAAGGCGACACCGCGCTGATTCCCTTGCTGGAGGAAGCGCTGCAAGCGGCCGTGGAGCACGGCGCCGACGAATGCGTGATGGCCATGAGCCATCGCGGACGCCTCAACGTGGTAGCCCATGCCGTGGGACGGCAGGCGGTCGATATTTTCGCCGGCTTCGAGGACGTGGACCCACGCAGCACGCTCGGCGGCGGAGACGTGAAGTATCACCAGGGCGCGACCAACGTTCGCGAGATCAACGGCCGTCCGGTTCGCATCCACCTGGTTTCGAACCCGAGTCACCTGGAAGCCGTGGACCCGGTTTGCCTGGGCCGTGTGCGGGCCCACCAGACGCGTGACGGCAAGACCGGCAAGCAGCAAATATTTCCGCTCATCATGCACGGCGATGCGGCCTATGCCGGTCAAGGCGTCTGGGCCGAGACGCTCAACCTGAGCTATTTGCGCGGTTACAATGTCGGCGGCACCGTCAACATCATTGTCAACAACCTGATCGGTTTCACCGCCAACCCCGCGGAGGTGTGTTCTACGCACTTTGCCTCCGACATGTCGAAGCGCTTGCCGATTCCAATCTTCCACGTGAACGGGGAAGACCCGGACGCGGTGGTTCGCGTGGCGCGCTGGGCGGTGGAATACCGCTATCGGTTCGCATCTGACGTGGTCATCGACCTCATTGGCTACCGCCGGCACGGTCACAGCGAGGTCGACGACCCGACGATCACGCAGCCCATCGTCTACCGCAAAATCAAGGCTCATCCTCCGCTTTACGAGATCTACGCCCGCCGCATCGGCGCTGATGCCTCCCCGCAGGTCGAGCGGATGCGGTCCATGATGCAGGAAGCTAAAAAGCAGGCGCAGCAGATGAAGAAAAAGCCCCTGCTTTACGAGCTGCCGAGCTATTGGGACGCTTACAAGGGAGGTCTTTACTCGCCCGCCCTGGAAGTGAAGACCGCGATCGACGCGGAGCAAATCGCCCGGCTGGGGCAGCAACTCGCGCAATATCCGCCGAACTTCAACATCCATCCCAAGGTCAAGAAGCTGCTGGAGCAGCGGCTCGAAATGGCCAAGGGCAAACTCCCGATCGACTATGGCATGGCTGAGGCATTGGCCTTCGCTTCGCTCGCCATGCAGGGGACTCCGATCCGGCTCAGCGGCCAGGACAGCCGGCGCGGCACCTTCAATCATCGGCATTCGACATTGATCGACGTGGAAGACGAGCACGAATACGTTCCGCTCTGTCATCTCTCACCGCAGCAGGCGCGGGTGGAGATTTATAACTCGGAGCTTTCCGAGGCCGCCGTGCTGGGTTTTGAATACGGTTACAGCCGCGACTATCCCGAGGCGCTGGTGATGTGGGAGGCGCAGTTCGGCGATTTCGCCAATGGCGCGCAGATCATCATCGACCAGTTCATCAGCGCCGGAGAAGAAAAGTGGGGTCTGCTCACCGGCTTGGTAATGCTGTTGCCGCACGGTTATGAAGGCCAGGGACCGGAGCACTCCAGCGCCCGCATCGAGCGCTATCTGCAACTCTGTGCGCGCGACAACATGCAGGTGTGCCAGCCCTCCAGCGCGGCGCAGTATTTCCATCTGCTGCGCCGCCAGGCCATGCGCGCGTGGCGCAAGCCGCTGGTATGTTTCACGCCCAAGAGCATGCTGCGGAATCCGCAGGCGATGAGTCCACTCGAGGCGTTTACCGGCGGGCGCTTTGAGCTGGTGATCGCCGACGAGCAGGTGCCCGATCCGAAGCGCATCCTGCTGTGCAGCGGCAAAATCGGCCACGAACTGGTGAACGAACGCAAACGCCGCAACGACCAGGAGACGGCCATCGTCTTTGTCGATCAGCTTTATCCTTTTCCGGAGGACGAGATTGCGGAGTTGATGAAGCGCTACGCTCATGCCAGCGAGATCGTCTGGGTGCAGGAAGAGCCGGCGAACATGGGCGCGCTTTGGTTCGTCATACCGCGCCTGCGTCGCACCATCACGAAGCATCCGGTGCGATCGGTGAAGCGAGCGGCGGCGGCCAGCCCGGCAACCGGTTCGGCCAAGGCCCACGCCATGGAGCAGAAGACGCTGCTCACGCTGGCATTTGAAAGTTGAGGAATAGGTTCCCTTCGCGAAGAAGCAATCAACGCTGGGAGGTAACAATCCCTATACTCCGGAAGATTCTCAAGTACGCTCTGTTGGTGATTGTCGTGGCATCGGCGGCGATTGCGGTTTATGGCTGGCTGGACACAGCGGTGTCGCTCGATCATGCGCGTCAGCAGCAATCAGGGCAGATGAGCATAATTGAACAGCATTTGGCTCGTTCGTCATGAGACGGTGGAAGTCATCGTCTTGGCAGTATGTGATGCCGGGGCATACCCAGATAACACGCGCAAGCGTGCGCACAAAATCACGCTTCACGAACGGGAGGCGCTGTGACTAGCGAATCTAAGACCATACGAGAAGCAACCGACATTACGTATAAGGGCGTGACATATTCCCTCGTCAAGAAGCAACAACAACTTGATACGGTGGAGACCTGCCCTGTTTGCGGAGGCAACGGACAGATGTACAGCCGCAAGTGTAAAGAGTGCCACGGCCACGGTCTAATCCACGAGTCACTAACACTCCCGTATACCGCTCCCGAGAGAGCTGCTCGCGGTGAGGTGGTGGCTGCACCTTCCACTGTGGCTCAACCGACATCGAATGGAAGGCGAAGCGCAGCCATCTAATCCAACCGGGCGGACAGATTCTCGCTGAGAAGCCGGAACCTGGCGGTCCAGGTCTCTGCCGCGGCATTCCCCCGCTCCATCTTTTCGCGCTTGCGCGGCTACAAATCGACGGGGCCCTAACCTGGTCAATAAGTTCTGGCGGCTTTCGGAGCAGTAGTGTCTGCCTAGATCTGGCGATCTTCCGGCGTTCCGCTGCTACCGTGGGTTCGGTGTTGCGGCCGCAGAAGCCTGCACCGGTTGGTCTGAGGTTGTTTTAGACGAGATACCAGCCGGTGTTTGCTTGTTAAGCGGAACCTCCGTCCCGGATGGATAGATCAGAATCCGCACCGTACCCCAGCCGACATCCGAATTCGCGTCCGTCTGCTTGCCCATTCCCAGAGTCTTAAGGTGGCTGTCATCGAATCCGAAGTTCTCAACCAGATACTCGCGCACAACCATAGCCCGGGCTTCCGTTAGCACCAAGTCCTTCTGGGTGTCGCCTTCCATGCCAGCGGATGCCACGACCACCGCAAGCCCAAACTGGTTATTGGCCAGAAACTCGCCGCCAGCGTCTAGAGATTTCTGGTTCTTCAGCTTAGCCGAATCGTGTTTATCGAAAAGTTGCTTCGCGGGGTACGTAAACTCCTTTATCGGTGCGCCTTGCGGCAGCCGTTCGATCTCATTTTTTGCCAGCTCAGTGGAATCTTCGTAGCCGCGGTTCTTGAAATATCCGCGCAAGAGGAAGTTGTGCTTAAGGGCTTCCATGTTCTCCTGGAAGTCGGCAACCCCCGCTTGCGCCTGGGCCACCGTGTCACGCATCGCGCTCGTCGTCTGTTCGAGGTTGCTATAGAGCTGCTTGTCGTTAACCAGCGCTCCTGCGGTTCCCTGACCCCTATCGATCTTGGCGCTTATCGAGTCCAAATTCGCCGTCGCCCGAGTGGCGTTCTGAATGGCTCGCTGGCTGCTATCCAGAATGTCGCTCGTCTTTCTGAGCAGGTCTGACATTTCAAGTGGTGTCTTGCTGGCGATGATATCGCCATCTTGCACGTCGGCTGTCCCAGAGGATCCAAACGAGATTGCCATATACTGGTTGCCCAACAACCCCTCGGTTTCGATTGATGCTACGGAGTCTTGCTTGATGATCTCGTGTGTCGACCTGCCGAGGTCCATGACAACAGTGACCTTTTCGCCTGGCTTGCGAGGCAAAACGATGTTGCGCACAGTTCCACTGTGGACCCCGCCTACCCGCACATCGCCTCCGGCATCCAGCCCCGCCACATTGTCGAATTGCGCCTTCAATTGGTATGTGGAGCTGAAAAGATACTGCTTGCTTCCGATGATGAAGACACCGACTACCAGAATTGCCAGTGTTACAACGATGAAAGCTCCTAACCGCGCCGCTCTCGACATATGTTCTCCTACGAATGCTTTAGAAATTCCCTAACAAACTGGATGTCGCTTTTCCGAAGGTCTTCAAAGTTGCCTTCGATCACCACGCTTCCCTCATTGAGCAGGGCGAGACGGTTTGCGATCGTCTTCGCGCTGTGCAGATCGTGAGTCACCACGATGGATGCCATGTGATGTTCCGCTTGGAGCTTGAGGACTAAATCATCGATCTCCGCGGAACTGATGGGGTCGAGACCGGCGGTGGGCTCGTCGAGCAGCAGGATATCCGGCTCCAGAGCCAGTGCACGCGCCAGTCCTACACGTTTCTGCATGCCGCCCGAGATATCCGAGGGCATCTTGTCAAGATCCCCTTCCATGCCCACTTCCGCCAGTAATTCCTTCACCCGGTCGCCCTGCTCAGACTTCGACATATTCTTCTTATGGTGCTGCAGCGGAAAAGCCACGTTCTGCTCGACGGTCAGCGAATCGTAGAGCGCGGCATGCTGAAACAGAAAACCCATTTTCTTCCTGATCGTGCCGATTTGGTCGAGAGCCAAGCCGGCGATGTCTTGACCGTGGATGCGAACCGATCCTGAGTCAGGCTGCTGCAGGCCGATGATGAGCTTCAGCAATACGCTCTTTCCGGTGCCACTGCGTCCCAACACCGCCAGCGTCTCGCCGCGGCTCACGGTCAAGCTAATCCCGTTGAGCACCTTTTGACTTCCGAATGACTTATGTAAGTCCTCGACGGCGACAACTGGTACAGTGCCGTCTTCCTCGGCTTCTCCAGGCTTCATCGCAATTTGGTCGATTGTGTCCATAAGTGTTTCGCGAGCTGTTTAATCAATGTTCACGGGAAAAATATAATAATGAATTTCACCAGCACGACATCGGCCAGGATCACGAACAGCGAGGACAAGACTACCGAACTCGTGGCCGCACGGCCCACGCCCGCGGCGCCTCCCTGTGTCCGCATTCCCTGAAAGCACGCGATCAGCCCAATGATCAGGCCGAATACAGCGGTCTTAAACGTGGGTGGCAGGAAATCGTTAAAATCGGCGCCTTTAAAACCGCTGTTGATGAACTGGTGTAACGAGAGCGGCTCAACCAGGGCCTGCGCAACCCAGCCCATTATCAAGCCGCATAAGTCGGCAGCGAGAGTCAGGAAAGGCAGCATCAGGATGCAAGCCAGGATACGGGTCGCCGCCAGCAGCCTGTAAGGGTTCACCGCAGATGCCTCGATGGCATCGATCTGCTCGGTCACTTTCATCGACGCCAACTCCGCGCCAATGCCGGCGCCTACTCGGCCACTCACTACCAGACCGGTGATGATCGGACCGGTCTCGTGGATGACGGAGAAAACAATAGCTGCCGGAAGGAGCGATTTTGCGCCGAATCGGGTCAGGCTGTAACGGGCTTCCAAAGAGAGCACAGCCCCGGTGGCGGCGCCGGCCAAAGCGACCAGCGGCAGAGACTTTGATCCGATCTCGTCGAGTTGTCGAAACAGTTCGCGGAATTCGAACGGCGGCGTCACTGCAGCCCGCACAACTTGCCAGAAGAATATGCCCAGATCGCCGAACCACTCGAAAAACTCATTGATCAGGTCCATGGAGGAACTCAAGGTGCGGGATATGAGCAACATCCCTCGCCCCGGAAGTGGAGGGTTCACGCCTGAGACCGCCATGAGTTTCCGGTCGCTCATCGATTTGGACCCTGATCGGGCGCGCCGTGCGCATTGTTTAAATGCATGCGAGAAAGCAAGGAGTGGGGGCCGCTATAGAGGAACTCCAGGGCGATGTTCCCGCCCACAAATGCCAGCAGGCTGTAGTTGCCCATTCGGAACGCATCTTTGGCATCGTAGCGGCCGGGATACCAGCCATAGACGGCCGTCATCGCGCCCGCATAGGGTGCGATGAGCGCAGGGAAAGAGAAGACGCGGTGGCCGTCTTCGCCGCGGCGTCCTGTCAAGGTCGAAATCACGGCATGGCTCAGTCGCGGTAACAAGCCTGTGCACTCACAGCGGTAGTACAACGTGTCTTCCTTAAAGGCCTCTGCTAGCGCATAACGCGTCGTGGTGCTTACCGCTGCGATTGCAAAGGCGGACCCGAATCGCTTGTCGTAACCCTCAGCACCTTGCTTCCACTCCGGCGGAGTACTATCCGCCTGGCTGATGCCAGCCACGACTGCGGCGCCGACAATGGGGTAGGGTCCGAACGCGTCGAAAAAGTAGTTGCGGAGCTTTGTAGTCTGCATGGGACGCGTGTAGGTTACCTCAAGTTGCGCCGGGGTTGTGCTTGCAAGAGTGCCAAAAGAATTTCCCGAATCGGCCAGTGATTGAGCCTTTGCCAGCATGGGTAGGGCTGCGAGACCCACAATTATCAACAGCACGCTTCTTATTCGCGTAATGCGCCGGCGCGGATCGGGCGGACGGTCGTTGGGACGGCCTTCGTCATCCATTCGCGACCAGGCTTTTTCGTCGCGGAGGCGCTCTTCGCCTTGTTCGCGGGATCCTGTACCGTCGCTCAATTCAGCGTGCTCGAAAGTGTGTTTCATGAGGAAAGGGCCATGGTCTACGTTTAGGCTGAACTGGCGCTTCGTGTTCGGTAGTCGAGGCTCTGGGATGCCACGAGCAGACATTACACACCTCCGCAAGGTTGGGTTGGGCTAATAAGATCCCTCCGGTCAACAAGGGGTAGACCTTAAGATTGGCTCACGCCGTCCTACGGACTAAGTTAACGATCAGAACCACCACCGCAATAACGAGCAGCAGGTGGATCAGGCCCCCGGCGATATGAAAGCTGAAACCGAGAAGCCACATGACCAGGAGGATCACCATAATTGTCCAAAGCATATTCGCCTTCTTTCCGCATCGTGAGGACCCGAGATCTGACATCCTTCTCGGGGTGCCGCATTTCTTGCTTCAGTGGCGTTCGCAGCGCACGAGGCACTTCTTACGGTAACGGGTTCAGACGAGGTTGTCTGAGCAATAACGCTCACGCGACCACGGCGGTTCAGCCGTGTGTTTGAGACGGTTTGTGCTGCTGCGATCTGACCGTTTGCGCGTCTCTGGTGCAATGCGCCGCTTGGGTCAACGCGAAAGCGGATCACATGCTGCAGTGTGCCCTTGTCCGTTTTGGGATGAAGCCCAGGCCCGTTCCAGAGATGATCAATCCTGCTCAGACTTTAGAAGGCTACGAGATTATAAAAGTGACAGCCCTCAAAGCCGCAACTCAAGCTTTACGAGGACATAAAGGAGAAATATGGATACCAGCACGAAAGACAAACTCAAGGGTAGCTTCCACGAAGTGAAAGGGACAATCACGGAGGAGGTTGGAAGAATTACCAATAACCGCGATTTGAAAGCCGAAGGGATAGCCGAAAAGAATGTGGGCAAGCTTCAACAGCGGATAGGTCAGGCTAAAGAAGCCGCCGTGAAGTTAAAAGGAAAGCTAACAGAGTTAAAGAACGAATAGGCCGTTCAGAAATGGATCGGCATTGAAAAGGCCATAAGGGTAGAAGCACCGCAGAGCTGGACAGTTTTGACAAAACCAATATGGCACCGAAACTAAACAACCGTTGTGGTTCCCGGACGATCCAGATTGCTGCTGCGTCACCAGCGTTATTTATGAAAGCGTGATCGATTCCGGAAGCTCGCCAAAAACTTGAAGAAGGAAAACTGCATGTCAAAGACGTGGGAATTGGCTTACTATTGCGCGGCTCGTCATCATGAGCGTGCAGCCTGCCATTACAAAGAGGCGGCGAAATGCGAGCAGGCCGGGGAGCACGAGAAGGCCGCGCATCACGCCTACCTCGCTCACGGGCACACGCAACATGCGATCGATTGCGATGCTGAAGCAGCGAAGCTGCATGCCGATCACTTCCTGCATGTCGACTACTGCGACCGCTCTGCGGCAGCAGCTTCCGAGCAAGAAGGCAAGAAGTATAGTGCTGCCCAAGTGGGAGTGATGGAGATGCCGTATCGCTAATCCGCGTTGTTAGTGATAAATACCGTGTTTGCGTTCGTGGCCGTAACAATCAGAGTCACTGACTTCCCCGCGGCGATTGTCTGCGCACTTGCAGTCATGCTGACGACCGTCGCCGTCGGGACCGACGACGTATTTGGCGAACCGCGAGTTTGGCCGCTAGAGGATGATGAACTGGCTCCTTTACCACATGCCGAGAGAAACAACAGCGTGAAGAGCACCACGCACAGGGTCAAATGCCCGCAGCGTCCAGCGGAAAATGATGGCATCATGACACCTTCCTGTCCAATTCAATTGCTTTTTCAGCCGTTTGTTCGGCTCTGCCGGTCTTCAGGATAAGGCGCAACTTCATGCGCGCCTTATGAAGCTGAGATTTGGTATTACCGGTCGTGCAGCCCATCATCTCAGCGGCTTCGTTATGCTTGTAGCCTTCTACATCTAACAGCACAAAGACGTTCCGATAGCCGGATGGAAGCCCCCCAATCGCTTTTTCCAGAGTGATGCGGTCGATGGACCCCGCCAGCAAGTTGTCTTGAATGCCAAAATATCTTTTCGTGCCGTCTCGTTCCTCGTGGTCTAAGGGCTCGTCTAGCGAGACTGTGAGGAGTCTTTTTTTGCGGAAGTGCATCAGCACGACGTTCACCGCTACCCGGTGCAGCCATGTGGCAAATTCCGATTGCCCGCGAAAGGTCACGATCTTGCGGTAGACCTGCAGGAACGCTTCTTGCGTCAGATCTTCCGCTCCGGCCTCATTGCCAATCATCCGAAGGCAAAGAGAATAGACGCGACGCTTATGCAGGCCATAAAGAGTTTCGAAAGCCACGCCATCCCCCCGCTTCGCCCGCTCAACCGCCTCCGCCTCTGACATGCTGAAAGCAGTAGCGTTCATTTGGGAGCCATTGGTGGGGTTCCGCACGGCCCTAGTTAATCTTTGCGTTGGCAAGCCCGGTGCGAGTCTGGGAGTGGTGGGGCTGTTCATGTTGTCCTCATCTGACCGAGGGTTACCGGTCTATTTCTGGTTGCAAAACGTTGCTGTTCATGCGTATTGCCGGCGCGTCGCGAACGTCTTCTCTAGATCCGTGCCAAATACTATGCAGCGCTACCGTGTTAAAGCGATGCCCCAAACGGGACATGCAGTGATAACTCTCATCAATTTCACTGCGAGAATGCCTTTAGGCCGATGCCACCAAGGAGCGTCTATCTCGGCGCCTGCCGGGAGTTGATCCTGCCCTACTTGCATTCTCCTCATTGATTTTCTGCAGCGCGGCATAGAGTTCCTGCGCGGCAGTGGCGGCGCGACTCGCCAGAACCGAAAGCGACAGGATACCCTCGAGTTCGTTTTCATCATTGACCACGACCACGCCACGGGATTGGGATTGTGAAAATCTTGCCAGCACGGCATAGACGTCATCCTCTGGGTAGCACACTGCCGGTGCGCGAGCCATGCACTCTCCGGCAGGAACCGTGGTGGGATTGCGCCGCTGGGCTACCACCTCCAGGCACACGCTCCGCTCCGTAACCACCCCTAAGACTTGTCATGACAGCTGGTTCAGTACGGGCACTACACCGCAGTCCGCTTTGCTCAGCAAGTGTGCAACAGTCTCGGCCGTGCAGGATTCCGCACAACAGATTGGATCCTTGATCATCACATCCACAACCCGCATACCCCCCCAATCAATCGGCTTCACGCACGATGAGAGTTTCTCCTCAATGTTGAAAATTAAATACAGGTACTCACAATGTCTGCGCAATATTGCTCACTTTCGCATACCTTATTTGCGCTGATTACTGTCCGAACAAAGTTTGCGGTGGTGGACTATCTCGACGGTCGATTCGTCAATTCATAGTCCAGAGCGTAGTCGGGAAGAATTCCTGCGGTAGATAGGGCATAAGAAGAGGAAAGTCGGCTCGTTGTAAGTGGGTTCTTTATCGCGCTATCGCTAAGAGCAATCGATCGTCGAACTTTCTAATAATAATGAGCTCTAATTGGGCAGACGTTGTGAGTACCTGATCTGTAGGTTGAAACTACCCGAGGAACTCCGGAGGTTGCAAGCATGTCAGTCATATATGAAAGTCAGGGCCCTCATGAAGATCTGTTTGGTAAGCGCGTTCCCGCCGAGTAAAGGCGGGTTGAACGAGTACGGGTATCACATCGCCAAAGAGCTGCAGCAAAATCCGTTGCATAGCCTTACCATATTGGCGGACGAACTGGAATCGCCTTATCCGGAGCTTCCAGGGTTCGAGGTAGTACGATGTTGGTCATTCAACAAACTATCGAATCCCATGCGCTTGTGGAAAGCGATTCGAGACATCAAGCCGGATGTAGTTTGGTTCAAGCTATTGTTCTCGACGTTCGGCAACAATCCGATAGCGGCTTTCACCGGGCTCATGGTTCCGGCGCTGATGCGACTCTCAGGCTATGACACGCATGTCACATGGATGGTTCGACCCTGGTACTCTTCCGCTGCAGGGGCCAGGATCGTCAATCAGATTGCGGGATTCGGCGAAAACGGGAAAACCGCTCCCACGTGCGCTGAGTTCCGTCGCGCTCGACTCTTTTTCATGCGGCTAGCCCCATGTGGGCGTCATGGACGTAAGAGCATCCTATTAAACATAACGATGGAATGGAGAACGATTGAGCTTGGAGAATCGGTGTCAGAAACAACAGGAGTAATAGCACGCCGCCGGGGAAGACCGGGATCTGGGCGCGCCCCCAGTGGTTCAACCGCTATCGGAACCCGGCGATGAACGACAAAAGATGTAAAGCGGGAATTCGCTCTTCGGCTTACTGCTCAGCCCGATGATTGCCGGCGCCGTGATGATCCTGAAACCGGCATTCGGTGTTTCTCCGGTCACCGCAGACTGTACGCACTTCGGCGTCCGACGCTTTCGACTTTGAGCAATATTGAGCAGACATTCACTTCGGCACTTAGTAGCGTTGGAGACGCTGGGCCCTGTGAGGGTGGCTTACAGGCGGATTGTTTGTACCCAGCCGCAGGAAACGCAAACGGTCACGACGTAGCGCCAGAATTCTACAACGTAGAAAGGACGTTCAAGGTGAATGCGTCGCTGATGCTCGTAACGCTCTTGGCAGTATTAGGAATCGCTGCCGAATGCGTAACATTATGGTTGTTTAAGGCAAACAAAATGACTTCGGTCCCAAGCATCCCAAAGCTAATCAAAGACCCGGTGATCGGCAGCGAGCTTGGCAAAGATCCGTGTCTTGTTGGCGGTTGGAAACAGGATGAGACAAAAGGCGGCATGATGAATAGGCCGATGGAGCGGTACACGCGATTCTTGGAAGACAATCCGGGCTGCTTCCCGCTGTTTGATGAAAACTTGGGTGATGAGGGCATTATTTCCATCGCGGGCATTGCTTCCCCATCATTTATTATGTCGATTCCTCAATGGGAGATGGTTTTTGGAATCTAGTCGGGGGAGCCAGACGGACTGCGGGCCAAAGCTACGCAACAGGACCTTGGTGAGAAAGTTGCCGAGATCGGCTAAACGTCACAAATTGGCACATCGCCGGCGATGATTACCAGCCACTCCTAACCGCTACGAACTCAAATCTCAACCATCGCCAGATCTGATACCTCCGTGACGTACTCCGGTGAGGCAGCGCGGCCATTCCAGCCCCTTACGGCCGTATTCCCGATTTGGGAAGTTTGGTCCCCAGTGTTCAATTTTGACCAGTTTTTTTCGATCCTGCACTTCGACAATAGCTGCAACTTGTTTTCGTTTTCTACCCCCGCAAAACCCTGAGTCCCGGCTTGGGGTTTTGTTTTCAGCTCAACCGACCGATGGTGAAGCTCGGCTTCTTCACTTGCACTGTGAGGAACGTCTTGGCTCCAAAGCATCAAAGTTTGGTCAATTTTACGTTTTGGGGGGAGGGCTAGATACATTCCAAGCCTCAATGTTCACTATTGACCAGTTTTTGCCGTTCTGCACTTCGATAATAACAATCGCCAAGATTCTGCGCGGGAGATGTGCGGAGTGGAGGGAAACACCTTGAAGGCTACTCCAAACCAATTGCTGAAGTTCTACCGGATGTACGGTCTTCCAATTGAGATCACCACCACTTATGAATTGGAGGAGTTGGAGCGAAAGCCAGCGGCGGAGGTGACGGAAGAGGTGTTCGATAAGTTTGACCCGATCCGCGCACACGCAATGGGAGTTCGCCTGGCATAGCTCGTGTAGTTTCGGTGACGTCGCCACGCGAAGTTTCGCCGCTGCCAATCGGGACGCTCTGGCTGTGCCCTATCGAAAATGTAGGCAGGCACTCTCGCCCATCCTTGCCCTGACAACCTTCGCAAAATCAAAAGTTATCGCCGAGAATCTGCCCTTTTCGCAAAAGTGAAGATGCGCCAGATCAGCCGTTGGGCGCGAATGCTTGGCGATCTCAAGCAGTTCCGAAACTATGTACTACTTGTGCCCCGCTCCTGCGCATCGGAACCTGTACATGGTATAAAAGACACTTGATCCAATGTTCGGCACCTGACCCAAGGGAGATTTGGTTTCAGGAGTGTTGCTATGCCCCGCGCCAAACCGAAAATCATTCGCCCCACGCTCGCCAAGGCCCCGACAGGAATTCAAGGACTGGATGAAGTCGCAGGCGGAGGCCTGCCGAAAGGGCGTGTCACGCTGGTGTGTGGCAGCGCAGGATCTGGCAAGAGCTTGCTCGCGATGGAATTCCTGGTGCACGGCGCTGTTCGATACGGCGAGCCTGGCGTATGCATGGACTTCGAAGAAACCGAGGAGAAGCTGGCGGCCAACGTCGCATCGCTGGGTTTTGATTTGCGTGAGCTTGCCAAACGCAAGAAGCTGTTGGTGGACCACGTTTCCGTCGAGCGAAGCCAGATTGCCGAGACGGGAGAATACAACCTCGATGGCCTGTTCATCCGTTTAGCCCACGCGGTCAAAGCGATCAAAGCAAAGCGCGTTGTCCTGGACAGCATCGAGGCGCTTTTTTCCGGACTAACTGACTCAACGATGCTGCGAGCGGAACTCCGCCGGCTGTTCCAGTGGCTGGAAGACCACAAGCTTACCGCTGTCGTTACCGGGGAAGCGGGAGAGCACACGCTGACCCGTCACGGGCTGGAGGAATACGTCGCCGACTGCGTGATCGCGCTGGACCACCGGGTAACGGAACAGATTTCCACGCGGCGGCTGCGAATCGTCAAGTACCGGGGCACTTCCCACGGCACCGATGAGTATCCGTTCCTGATTGATCGCGAGGGCATCTCGGTGGTGCCGATCACCTCACTGGCACTTGCCCACAAAGCATCGACGGACCGCGTTTCAACGGGAATTGTCGCTTTGGACGAGATGATGGAAGGTAAGGGGTTCTTCCGTGGAAGCAGTGTGCTGGTGACGGGTACGGCGGGAACCGGGAAGTCCAGCCTGGCGGCAAGCTTCGCCAGCGCCACCTGCGCCCGTGGCGAATCTTGCCTGTATTTCGCTTTTGAAGAATCTCCCAGCCAGATTCTCCGTAACATGCGCTCGGTTGGCATTGACCTGGAGCGGTGGGTAAAAAAACGCTTATTGCACTTCCACGCGATGCGGCCAACCAGCGTCGGCCTGGAAGGACATTTGGCCGTTATTCACCAAATGGTCGCCCAGCTTCGACCCAGCGTCGTGATCATCGACCCGATCACGAACCTGGTTTCGGCCTCGGGCATTTATGGCGTTAAATCGATGCTCATGCGCCTGGTCGATTTTCTAAAGGTGGAACAGATCACATCGATGTTTACGAATCTGACATTCGCAGGAGACCCCCAGGAGAGAACTGCGGCGGCCGTCTCCTCCCTCATGGACACCTGGATTGTGTTGCGGGACAGCAAACCCAATGGACGACAGAGACGCGAGCTTCACGTTCTGAAATCCCGCGGCATGGCACATTCGCGCGAAGCTCGTGAGCTAATCGTGAGTAGCCGCGGCATCGAATTGGGCATCGAGCTGAAGGATCACACGCTGGCCACGACCGTCGCAGGCGCAAGTGCAGTCGCGGCAGCCGAGTAGCAAGGTTGACCCATCCGGATCAGACATCGAGCGCGACATGAAGAAGAGTTCAGCAACGAAGCGCCGCCCTGCCAAGAGCAGCAGGAGTGACTTTTGGCGATTGCGGCTTTACATAGCGGGCCAAACCACTAATTCGATTGCGGCGATCGCCAACCTCAAGAAGATTTGCGAGGACCAATTGCAGGGCAAGTACCGTATCGAAGTCATCGACTTGCTGAAGAAGCCGCAACTGGCCAAGGGCGATCAGATCATCGCCATTCCGACCCTGGTGAGAAGGCTCCCGCCGCCGGTCAAGAAAATCATTGGCAATCTTTCCAAGACAGAGAGTGTAATTGTGGGGTTGGATCTTCAACCGGTGCGCTGAAGTAAGGACTCCAATAGCAGATGTCTAACAAGCGAGCGCGTTCCGATGGCCGAGTCCTCAAAGGAGGGCTGACTGGCAAAGTTGGTGGGCCCAAAGGAACTCGCGGAAGCCTCAGACCATCTCCGCGGAAACTGCCATCATCCACGCCGCCGGATCGGCAAAAAAAGCTCCTCGCTCGGCTGAAAACTGCGGAGGAAACCCTGGACGCCATACGGTCCGGCGAAGTGGATGCTTTGATGGTTTCCGGCCGTCGCGGACCGCAGGTGGTTACTCTGGCCGGTGGAGAACCAGCTTATCGCATGCTGGTGGAGGCCATGAGCGAAGGCGCGGCGACTCTGTCCCGGAATGGCGCCGTGCTCTACTGCAATCGCAAGTTTGCAAAACTGATTTGCAGGCCACCAGGAAAAGTTATCGGAATTGCGGTTCAGTCCCTGATTGCGGAAACAGAGCGAGACAGATTTGAAGTTTTCCTGGCAGAGGCTCAGAAGGGGATTGCAAAAGGTGAATTCAACCTGCGTTCCGGCGATGGGAGTCTGGTTCCGGTCTATTTGTCCCTGAACAGGTTTCGAGGATACGAGGGCCTTGCTCTAGGCATGGTGATAACCGATCTGAGCGAGCAAAAACGCAAGCAGGTTGAAGAAATCAAACAAGCCGAAGCGATACGCCGGCTTCTCCTGGAACGCGTGCTTTCGGCACAAGAGGAGGAAAGGCGCCGGGTTGCGCGCGAATTGCATGACGAAGCCGGCCAGTTGCTCACGTCTCTCTTGGTCGGCCTGCGTACTCTGGAACACTCCCAGAATCTGGCAGATGCTAAGGCCCAAGGGGATCGGCTGCGGGCAATCACTGCCCGGGCGATCAACGAGGTCGGACGGCTAGCCCGCGGGCTTCACCCAACGGTGCTGGACGACCATGGCCTGGGTGTCGCACTGAGCCGATACGTTGACGAGTTTGCAGCGACCCACAAGATAGCTGTGGATCTCACGCTGGGTGAACTGGACTCCATCAGCTTGCCGTTGGCGGTCCAGATTGGGTTGTATCGCATTCTCCAGGAGGCTCTGACCAACGTCGCAAGACATTCGGGCGCCAAGCAGGTCAGCATTATATTCACGCGTTCGGCCACGGCCCTGGAGATAGCAGTAATCGATGACGGATGTGGCTTTGACGCTGATGCGGTGGCTGCCTCCTCTCATCGCCTGGGGATTCAGAGCATGCGAGAAAGAGCAGCCATGTTGGGCGGAACGGTCAGTTTCACGTCCTCGGGCAAGGGGGCTAAAATTCTAGTTCAAATTGCACTTCACAACCAGGACCCTCAGCCCTTGGTGGGGCGGGCGAGTATTTAAAAATGCCGGCGCGAACGCACAAGATCAGGGTCATGATCGCGGATGATCACGCAATTCTCCGCGCAGGGCTAAAAATGCTGGTCAACGCCCAGGCCGATATGGAAGTTGTCTCAGAAGCTCCCGATGGAGAAACGGCCGTTCAAGCGGCACGGGAAACAAAGCCGGATGTGGCATTGCTGGACCTCACCATGCCTGGGGCCGGGGGCATGAGGGCGCTTCAGGAGATGGCGCGAACCTGCCGCAAGACCCGTGTGCTCATCCTCACGATGCACGATGACTCTGCCTATTTGCGATCGGTATTGGCCGCCGGCGCCTCTGGCTACGTGTTGAAACGGACCGTGGATGCGGAGCTGCTTACAGCCATACGAGCGGTGCGTCGCGGAGGGACCTTCGTGGACCCGAGTCTGGCCAACGTTCTTGTCCAGGACGTGCTCGCGAAGAGAGGCGCAAAAGCTCGTTCCATGCTGCCGGTAAACATCCTCAGCGACCGCGAGCAGCAGGTGCTCAAACTTGTGGCGCAGGGACACAGCAGTCAACAAATCGCCGAACGGATTCTTGTGAGCGTGAAAACTGTGGAAACATATCGTGCTCGTATCGCTGACAAGCTCGGGCTTCGGACGCGCAGTGAGGTGGTTCGGTATGCGATCCGAATGGGCCTATTGGCCGCAGAGTCGCTGGAGAGTTGAACCGGGCCTCTCGGCTCGGTAGGGGAGTCTATCTGCGCCCATCTTGTCGGGGATTTCCCCGACATAACACTCCATTTTTAGCAGCACCCCCGATACTCCCGCCTATGTGATTAGCTGCACACTGGAGCAGGGGTGTTTATGCCCGTCAAACGTACCGTCGTGATGGAGAAGAAAGAGCGGAAGATTCCAGGTAAGCGTGCGCCTTTGAGCCTGGGTACAGCTTTTGAAGCGACGCTCAGTCCGGCAGAGATTGGCGTGTTACCTGAACGGACTGCCGCATTCGATCCCCGCGCTTTTCTCTTAAAACTCTCCACTGGAAAAAGCGAACAGGAATACCAAGAGGATGAATCCGTCTTTTCGCAAGGGGACGCGGCGGATGCGGTGTACTATGTCCAGAGTGGCAAGGTGAAGCTCACGGTTGTATCCAAGCGTGGCAAAGAAGCCGTCGTTGCCATCCTGCCGGAAGCTAGCTTCTTTGGAGAGGGCTGTCTGGCGGGCCAACCGCTTCGCATGGCCACCGCGAGCACAGTCGAACGGAGCACCATCATTAGGGTGGAGAAGCGAATAATGGTAGGTTTGCTCCATAAGGAACCGGAATTTGCCGAAC
>Ga0181533_1001722_pt1 | contig 27398 bp, 24 predicted proteins | sample PEATcosm2014_Bin_45_FD_119772 | JGI IMG/M metagenome (GOLD analysis project Ga0181533, IMG submission 119772) | Peatland microbial communities from MTU Mesocosm Facility, Houghton, MI, USA - PEATcosm2014_Bin11_60_metaG | ecosystem: Environmental > Terrestrial > Soil > Wetlands > Peat | place...
AGTGAAGATCATCAGGTTGGCCGACCACGAGTGGATGGAACGAATCAGCCAGCCAAACTGCACCCGCGTCATGATGTACTGCACGCTCTCGAAGGCTTCGTTGGCGCTGGGGCGGTAATACAGGAGCAGCAGGATCCCGGTGAAGACCTGAACGATGAAGAGAAACAGGGTGATGCCGCCGAAAAAGTACCAGTACGACAGACGATGCGTGGGAACTGTTTTGTGGCGGAACGGCTCTATCAGTCCGTCCAGATGCAACCTGTCGTCAAGCCAGCGATAGAGCGCAGCGAACATGGCTACGCCTCCCGCTTCCGGCTGACGACAACCTCGTCGCCGCGCAAGTGAACATCGAACGCATCCAGCGGTCTCGGCGGAGGACCGGAAACATTGCGGCCGCTGAGATCGTAGATTCCGTTGTGGCAGGGGCACCAGATCTGGCGCAAATCGGCGCGGTACTGCACCGTGCAGCCCAGGTGGGTACATGTGGCCGAGAGCGCTCGATAAGTGCCGTCGCTTTCCAGAATCAGCAGGCCGGGCCGGCTGCCGAATCGGAAAATCTCTCCGGAATTCGGCTTCAGATCGCCCACCTTGGCGGCCACCACCTCGTCGCCGCCCAGATCGACGACCGGCGGCGGCACAAGGAAGCGCAGCACGGGATAGAGAAATGAGGCCAAAGAGGCGAGCACGCCGCCGCTCAGGAAGATCTCAATCGCGCGGCGTCGCGTGGTTCGCGTCTGAGGAATGGGTTCAGCGCACATCGACCGCACCCCCAGCCGCATGAAGCCCCGAAAACTCTGATTGCGTTATCAAATCACAAACCAAGAGCCGCAACCCCCAAGGAGAAGTTCGCCTGCACGCCTCCGGAGCGATTCATTGCTGAAACACTCTGTCTGCAAGCCGTGCCAAAACAATAGAGATCGTTCGAGATGCCGGTCTGTGATAAGGATCACAATTGGAAGCGCAAGAGAGGCCGCTCTGACTTCTGGTCTTGTGATAAAAACCACAAACCAGCACATTCAATGAGGCGAATCGGGGGGGGTGAACGGAGGGCCGTACCTGGTCGCCCACAACAAGCCGGGCAAACGAAGCCGATGCGGACGCGAAGCAGGGCGCGTCCGCCAAGCAAACAGCGAGGGGTGCTCTTCAGCAACGGAGCAGCCGCGGGGCGTTCTGTCTCAAGCTCCAAAACCGCGTGTCCAGCGTACTGTTGATTGCTTGCTTTCGCTCGCTGCTTACTTCTCCAACGTGCGCACGTACTCGATCACTGCCTTGATCTGAGCGTCGGTCAGCTTGCCGTTCTGTGCGGGCATCTTGCTGCCCTTGCCATTCTTCACGGCGGCAAAAAGCTCAGCGTCCGTGGCCTTGATCACCGCAGGATCCTTGAACGACGGGACCTTCATCGCCTTGCCTACCGAATTGTTGGCCAACCCGTCCGGACCATGGCACATGAGGCATTTCGCTTTGTAAATATCTACCCCGCTGCTTTGCGCGAACGCCGGAGTGACAAGGGCGGCGGCAAGACACAACACCAAACTGTATTTCAAACGGACTTTCACGAGCGAGCTCCTTTGTGCCGGGACTCGCCTTCTGCCTTCCCGGCTCCGCGCCAGTATACATCGATCGCGCGCAGTGGCGTGCGTTTCCGCACCACCGGCTATCGTTACATCAAGGTGAAAGAGCGCTAAGCCTCGCGGCGGGACTAATGACTCATGAACAACGGTAACAACTTCCGCAGAGGAGCCGAGAGCAAAGGCTGTTCACAAATGGGTGACACTTGGCGGGAGCTGCAAACGCATGTGAGGGAACTCGCGCCGAAGACCGGCCGGGATTTCTGACAATTCCTGGGTGGGAGTAGACCGGCTCCGCCGCGCAATTGGAACGTTTTGGAACGTAACCGTTGGCTGGAGGGCTTGTAACGTGTTGAAAAGATGGTGGCCAGGGACGGGCCCCTATCGGTATTGCCCCGCCGACCGTTCGACCTTTCGGAGGGCCGCGGGCGATACCACTTCGCTGCGCTCAACGGCACGAGCGCGGCCGGAGCCTCATCAATAATGCAAGGGTGTGGTGGCCAGGGACGGGATTGAACCGCCGACGCCGGCCTTTCGGAGGGCCGCGGGCGATACCACTTCGCTGCGCTCAACGGCACCAGCGCGGCCGGAGCCTCATCAATAATGCAAGGAAGTGGTGGCCAGGGACGGGATTGAACCGCCGACGCCGGCCTTTTCAGGGCCGCGCTCTACCACTGAGCTACCTGGCCTCAGTCGAGACGAGAAGTTGTCTGCCGCGGCGGACGCGGATTCCGGTGTTGCCGGTCGGGCATTGCCGGGAGAGGTGGGCGTTTCCACTTGCCGTGCGCTCAAAACAACCAGACTTAGTATACCAATCCGAATGTGAGAGGCCAAACCCGGCGGACTCCCACTTGATTTGCGCGCTGGACTACACTGGAAAGCTATGATCCGACGCACGGCACAGTTCTTCGCTTGTTTTGGATGGATTTTCGCAGCCACGATCTGGGCCCAGACGCCCGCGGCCCGCGGGCAAGGCAGTTCCGCGGCAAGTTCAGGGGCCGAAGCCCGCGCCGAGCGCGCCTACGACGCAGCAGTGCGGCAGAGTCCGCCGGCACTGCGGGCTTTTCTCGCGCAGTTTCCCAAGGGCGCCGATCTGCACGTGCATCTTTCCGGCGCGGTGTATGCCGAGACCCTCATTCGCGACGCCGCCGAGGACGGAGCGTGCGTAAATACCGTGGCGCTTTCGCTCGCAAAGCCCCCCTGCACCGGCAATCTGATCCCGGCAAAGAATCTCTCCGGCAACATCGACAGGCAGACCCAACTGCTCTATGACAAGCTGATCGATTCGTTATCGATTCGCAGTTTCGTGCCCTCCGCAAGCTGGAGCACGCACGACCAGTTCTTTGCCGTTTTTGACCGCACCGGCGGCCTCAAGGATCACAATGGCGAGTGGGCCGACGAGGTGGCGAGCCGTGCCGCGGCCGAGAACCAGCAGTACCTTGAGCTGATGGTGACGCCGCCCTTCAGCCATGCGCTGGAGATCGCGAGCCAGATCGGCTGGAGCCCGGAGTTGGCGCAGGCCGACCCGCAGGCGTTCGCACAGTTCCGGCAGCAATTGCTGGACAAGGGCTTGCGCAACGAGGTAGCCGCGGATCGCGAAGAGGTGCGCGCGGCCGAAGCGCAGCGCAAACAACTGGAGCACTGCGGAACGCCGCAGGCGGCGCCGGCTTGCCAGGTCGAGGTTCGCTACATCTGGCAGGTGCTGCGCGATTTTCCGCCCGAGCAGGTTTTCGCGCAGACTCTGCTGGGGTTTGAGACGGTCGAAGCGAGCATCGAAGCGCACGATCCCGGCTTCGTCGGCATCAACTTCGTCCGGCCGGAAGACGACTATGTGGCCATGCGCGACTACACCATGCAGATGAAGATGATCGGCTATCTCCACTCGGTCTATCCGCGCGTCCACATTTCATTGCACGCCGGCGAACTGACGCTGGGCCTCGTGCCGCCGGAGGGACTACGCTTCCACATTCGCCAGGCGGTAGAGCTGGCCCACGCGGAGCGCATCGGCCACGGCGTGGACGTGATGCACGAGGACGACGCGGCGGGCTTGCTGAAGGAGCTGGCCGCCGAGCACGTGATGGTCGAAATCAACTTGAGTTCGAATGAAGCGATTCTGGGCGTGAAGAGCGCGGAGCATCCCTTCCCCATCTATCGCGCGGCGCATGTGCCGGTGGCGCTCTCCACAGACGACGAGGGCGTGAGCCGGATCGACCTGACTCATGAATATGTGCGCGCGGCGCTCGACTACCACCTGGGCTACGCGGACCTGAAGCAATTGGCGCGGACCGGCATGGAACATGACTTTTTGCCCGGCGCGAGCTTGTGGGCCAGGCCGGACGATTTCAGCGCGCCCGTAGACGCGTGCAAGGGCCAGGCGCCGGGCGCAGAGAAACCTTCAGCGCAGTGCAAGGCGTTTCTCGATAAGAGCGAGAAGGCCGCGGCCCAGTGGGAGCTGGAGCGAAGATTCCGGGCGTTTGAGGCGAGGTGGTGATGGACAACGAGCGCATTCGCGAGATCTGTCTCAAGCTGCCGCACGTTGCGGAGACGCTGAATTGGGGCCATCACCTCGTTTACTGGGCGGGCGACCGCGACATCGGCGGAAAAATGTTCGCGATGACCGATCTGGACGGCACGGGAATCGGCGTGCTGTGGTTCCACTGCGGAGCGGAGCGGTTTCACGAGCTGCTGGAGCGCGAAGGGATTTGCGCATCGCCCTTCCTTGCGAAAACGCATTGGGTGGCCGTGGAGCGCTGGGATGTGCTGCGGCCGCGCGAGATTGAAGACGAGTTGCGCCGCGCGCACGCGCTGATCTTCGAGAAGCTCCCCAAAAAGACCAAGGCTGTGCTGGCCTTGCCCGAAAAAGAGCGCGCGAAAGTGATTCGCGAGCGCAAGAAAACCGTGGCGGCCAAAGAAAAATCCAAACGCCGCTGAACCGCCGTCAGCGCAGCTCTTCCTCCCGGAGGGAGGAGGCGAAAATAGCCCAGGGTGGAGTCCGCCGCGGCGGACGGAACCCTGGGAATTCGCACCCATAACAAGGATCAGTCCCGGAGGGGCGGCGCGAACCGGAGCCGCTGCCCGCACTCGCTGTTCATGCGATTGCCCTGTCAAACTCGTACCTTCGCGAATCTGAAAAGGCAGCCGGGCGTATAGTTGCCGTAACAGTTCAACCTCAACTTGAACCGTCCGCTTCTGTAAGCCATGAACGCAGACGCACAGACCGGCTCGCCGCAGTTTGCGGCCGAACGAATTACGACCGCTCAGGGCCCCGCCGCCGAGAGCCCCGTTGAAAGTCTGGGCAAACTGTATCGCGCGGGCTGGCTGCTCGTGGCGCTGTCGACCGTCGCCATCGGCCTGGGTTGTTTCGTCCAGCCGTGGCTGGCGACGACGCTCAATCCCCACTTCCAGCCTTTTTCGTTTTATACGCTGATTTCCGTGGCTCTGATGTTGGCCGGCGCGGCCGTTGTCGTCCCGAGGATTCGTGCGTGGGCTGCCCTCGCCTGCGCAGTGGCTCTCGTTGCCGCCACCGCCGGCGGTGTACTTCCGTACCGGGAAGTCGCGAACACGCGCGACGTTCTGATTCGCATCGCTCTCATCGGCGGCCTGCTGATGCTGGCCGGTCTTGAGTTTCGTCGCCGGGGCAAAATCAGCCGGTGGTTCCGCGTGGGGCGTTGGGTGTTTGCCGTCGCTGCGCTGCTCAGCATCCTGGCTCAAGAGGTGGAAAGCTACTGGCGACAGTCCGGCCTCGACATGTTCTATGCCAACTACGATGTGCAGACGCTTTTCAATTCGCTCTGGTCGTGGAGATATCCGCTGGAACTCGTCTTTGGCCTGCTGGCGCTCGTCGCCGCCTTGGGCCTCTGCTTCCGGCTGCTGGCGCGGGCAGGGGCGCTTGCGCTGGTGTGCGTAACTATCGTCTGCCTGCCTGTGCTGTTCCTCTATCGCGTCGATGATTTTTTCGGCGATCCGGCGGCGCTGGTCGAGATTCTCTACTCCTGGGCTCTCGATCTGGGGCTGGCGGGAGGAGCGTTGATTGTGGCCGCGGGCTTGCGCGAGGCCGCACCTGCAGTTGCCGCTGAGGCCCGGCCGGCTGCGGCCGTTTTGTGCAGGTTCTTCCGTTGTGGTTGGGTTCGTGTCCCGCTGTCCGTTGCAGCCATCGTGTTCGTAGCCGCAATCGTTCTTCACGGGCTCATTCCCACCTTTTTTTACGAGGCGAACACCCGCGGCAATCAGAAGCTCGGTGCACTGGCAACGCGGATCTATGCTGCAGCGTATCTTCCTACCGACGGAAATTCGTACTGGATCGAGAAGCTGTCGGCAGGCTTCGCGGGCGCGGGCCCGGCGGGCCTTGCCTGCGCAGCGAACAACCCGCAGGGTTGCACGGACATGGCCAGTTTTTACCGCATGATCGGCTGGAATTGGGGTCGCGCGTGGCGGCTCTCGGCCAAAACCGCGGCTCTTATCAGCTCGCCATGCAACGGCGGCGATATGGAGGCTTGTTTTGATCTTGGAGAGCAATACGACCAGGGGCAAGGCGTGCCGATGGATGCAGCCCGCGCGATGGCTCTCTACGAAAAGGCCTGCGACGGCCGCGTGGCCGCTGCATGCCAAAAGCTCGGGGATGATTACTGGTACGGCATCGGCGTTGCGGCAGACAAGCAGAAAGGCGCGACGCTGCTGAAAAAAGGCTGCACGCTGGGCTACCAGTGGGCATGTCAGGAAGTGAACTTCCTGCGAGGAAGCGACTCGGATTGGAAGCCGGAGTATGATGAATAGCTTTCGCCGGGGACTGCGGCCGCGTTGGACCGGACGGCCAGTGCAAGGCGGGGCAGGCTTGGGCTCCGGAGCAGCCGGGCAACCCTCGATATTTCTGTGCTCTATCTGAGTATTTTTGGCCTATAGTGGCCATAGCAAACCACACGAATCATCAGGTCGTGGAAGTCATGAATGAAAATGCAATTCCCGGCGCGCCCGATGAGTTTGTACACGTTTTTGTCAGCTACGCCCGCGAAGACAAGAGATGGCTGGACTGCGATTCTCGCTACAGCCTGATCCCCTTCCTCAGGGAATCGCTACGCCGGCACAAAGTTGCTTTCTGGTTAGACAAGGAGCTCAAGCCGGGCGACGAGTTCAAGCGGCATATTGAATTCCAGATCGAGCAGTCGCAGATCGCTCTGCTGATCGTGAGCCAGAACTTCCTGAACTCGGATTTCATTGAGGACAGGGAGATGCCCCGCATTGCGGAGCGCGCGCGGCTGGGACAGATGATCGTCGTGCCCGTGCTCGTTGAGCCATGCGACTGGAGCGAATATCCCTTCCTGGCCGACCGCCAAATGGTTCCCAGCAGCCCGCTGATCGACTACACGGAGAACGAAGCTCGCTGGGCCAAAGTACGGTTTGAGATTCTCGAAGGACTCAAAGCTCAACTAAAGACGATTCGCGAGGCCCCACAGCCTCCTGCTCCTATCGCGGCGCTGAACGCCCACCATGCTGCGCATGAGGAAACCATCGTCGCGGCGGACACAATTCCCTCGTCTCAGCCCGGGCTGCGGCAGGCAGACGAGCAGCCAGAGGAAGAGTTGGCCCGCGTCGCTCAGGAAGCCGAGAGGCGCAGGAAGCGGGAGAAAGAGCGGGAGGAATTGCGCCTCAAGGAAACTGCAGAGCGGAAGGCTCGGGGGAAGGCAAAGACCGATCCTGCGCCGACAGGCGGCACGGTATGGGTGAAGCGCAAAAGCGGCACAACAAGTCATCTTGCTTCGATCTTCAGGACCAGCGATGGCCAGCGCCTGTGGGCCGTTGGCATGAACGGCAAAATTCTGGAGTCGGACGACGGGGGCGCAACCTGGACGGCGCGCAATAGCGGCACAAGAAATACTCTTCTCTCGATTTTCGGGACTAGCGACGGCAAGCATCTTTGGGCCGTAGGCGACCAGGGCACGATCACAGAATCCCTTGATGAAGGCGCAACCTGGACGGCGCGCGACAGGGCCAGAGGAAACGATCTTTGGTCGATTTTCGGGACTAGCAACCGCCAGCACCTGTGGGTCGTCGGCCACGACGGCACGATTCTGGAGTCCGACGACGGCGGCGCGGGCTGGATGGCGCGTAGGAGCGGCTGCATAGAGACCCTCCATTCGATCTTCGGAACCAGCGATGGTCAGCATCTGTGGGCCGTCGGCCACCACGGCACGATTCTGGAGTCGGATGACAGAGGCACAAGCTGGACGGCGCGCAACAGCGGCACCTGGAGCTGGCTCTATTCGATCTTTGGAGCCAGCGATGGCCGGCATCTGTGGGCCGTCGGCGAAAACGGCATGATTCTCGGGTCGGACGACGGCGGCGCGACCTGGACCGTGCGCACCAGCGGAACAACGCAAGAGCTTACGTCGATCTTTGGGACCAGCGATGGCCGGCATCTGTGGGCCGTCGGCCTCTACGGCACGATTCTTGAGTCGGGCGACGGGGGCGCAACCTGGATAGCGCGCAACAGTGGCACCTCGCAGTGGCTTACCTCAGTCTTCGGGACCAGCGACGGCCGGCATCTGTGGGTCGTCGGCGTGAGCGGCACGATTCTGGAGTCGGACCGCTGACGATCCGGAAGGATCCCGCGCAGGACAGCAGAGAGACCGGCATTTGTGTGGAGAAATGCCATCCGGCCCTCTGCTGAGCCGATGGCGCGCTGCGTTGGCCCGGGCCGGCAGTGCAAGGCGGCGGAACTTTGGCGGTGCCGACTGCGTAGAACAGTTTTGAATAGAGTTAATGTAGGTATTCGCTTGCGAGGCGATAGGGCAATGGTCAAGTTTCTTCTTTTTTGCATTCTTCTTGTCTTGTGCTGGCCCTTGGCGCTGCTGGCCCTGGTGCTCTATCCGTTTGTTTGGCTGGTGCTGTTGCCGTTCCGCGTGGTGGGCATCGCCGTGGGCGGAGTGCTGGAATTGGTGAAATCCATCATCCTGCTGCCGGCACGGGTGCTGCGGGCGGCCTAACGGCTGCAAAACACCCTCCCTATTTGCGCTGTAAAGCACTGATAATCATGGCAATCTTGGCCCCATTCGAGAAGGCTGGACAATTCTTGCCATATCAATCATAATAATCATATTGATCGATACGATTGAGAGGTCTCCCCATGGTCAATGAAGTCAACGCCGTTCACTTTCGCCAGAACCTGGGCGAGATGCTCAACCAGGTGCAATACCGGAACGACAGCATTGTGATCAACAAGGACGGCAAGCCGGTGGCCGCGCTGGTGGATTCGGAACTTTTTGCCCGCATACGGCGGATGCAGGACCGTTTTGATGAACTGAGCCGCCAGGTTGCCGAGGCTTTCGCAGATGTGCCGGAAGAACAAGGCCTGGCGGAGATTGACGCGGCAGTAGCAGAGGTTCGGCACGGCCGGTGAGCGCCTTGAGGGTCATTCTTGACACGAATATTCTGGTTTCTGCAATCGCCTATCCCGGCAGCATACCGGGGCGGATTTTCAGCGCGTGGCAGAGTGGCCAGTTGGATGTGGTGCTTTCGCGGTATATTCTCGATGAAATGGAGAGAGTGCTACCCAGGTTTGCGCAGGTTAAGTTGAGCGCTTCAGGAATCCGCGATCTTGCAGACAGCTTTATGTTCAGGGCTGAGATTGTGGAACCCAACGTAGTTGCAGAGGCATCCCTGCGGGATGAAGCCGATGCTCCTGTACTTGGGACCCTGCTGGCCGCAAAGGCCGATTACCTCATCACCGGCGACAAGGATTTGCTGGCGCTCTCGGAACGTTATCCGATTGTGACGCCGGCGGCGTTTTGGGAGAGGCATGGAAGCTGATCGAATCGGATATTTCAAGCGCCCCGCCGTCTCGACATCCCCTCCGACAATGCTTTAGCGTGGGCCTATGGCGTTCGCTCTGAATCTTGACGGCAAGGTTGCGCTGGTGACCGGCGGGTCGCGGGGTATTGGCGCGGAGACCGTTCGGCTGCTGCGCGAAGCCGGAGCGCGGGTGGTCTTCAGCTACCGCAAGGCGCGGGCGCAGGCCGACGCGTTGGCGGCCGAATGCGACGGGACCGGCGGAACCGGCACGGCGGGCGAGCCGCTGTGCGTGGCGCCCCAGTGCGTGGCAATTGAACAGGAGCTGAGCACGCCCGCCGACGGGCGCAGGCTGGTGGAGAACGCCGTGGCGGCCATGGGCCGGCTGGATATTCTGGTGGCCAATCACGGCGTGTGGGAGGCCGATGACGTGCCCATTGCGCAAATGGACGATGCGCAGTGGCGGCACACGCTGGCGGTGAATCTGGATGCGGTGTTCGGACTGGTGCAGGCGGCGGTGGGGCAAATGTTGCGGCAAAGTTCTCTGGGCTCGCAGGTCCCTGTAGCGCCGGTCTCCAGACCGGCTGTACTGGCGGCGTCCACGCCGCCAGATACCGGACATATCGTCCTGATCAGCTCCACGGCCGGCCAGCGGGGCGAGGCGTACCATGCCGACTATGCCGTGACGAAAGGCGCGCTGATCAGTCTTACCAAGAGCCTGTCGACGGAGCTCGCGCCCAAGGGAATCCTGGTGAATTGCGTCGCGCCGGGGTGGGTGGCGACCGATATGACGGCGGCCACGCTGGCCAATCCGGCGACGGGCGAGAAGATTGCCGCGGCAATTCCCCTGGGACGCGTGGCGACCCCGCGGGAGATTGCCGGCCCGATTGTTTTTCTTTGCACGCCGCTGGCCGGATTCATCTCGGGCGAGGTGCTGAACGTCAATGGCGGAGCGGTGCTGGTGGGATAAAAGCAGCTATTAGCTTCTAGCTTTTGGCTACTAGCTATTGGTGTTGAGAGTCAGAAGATCGCATCACGACAAGATTGTCATCCTGAGCGAAATTGGCCGCGGTTTTTTGCGGCAAACGGAGTCGAAGGATCTGCGGTTGTTTTTCCATAGGCTTCAGGTTCACCACATTGGCCGCGCGCTGATTGTTCATCGCTGACGGCTTTTTCAAGAGGGAATGATGAAGATCGGGAAATACTTGATCGTGCTTCTGGCGGCAATAACGCTCCTGGCGCCGCATGCGGCGCGTACGCAGACCCAAGCCACCGGCGACGCGGCGCAGAAGAACGCGCAGCAGGCGCGCGAGGCGCTGGACGCCATGGTGAAGGCGCTGGGCGGGCAGGCGTGGCTCGACATGAAGAATGAGATGCAGCAGGGGCACATTGCCGCGTTCTTCCAGGGCAATCCCGACCTGGGAACCGAGGAGCTCTTCGAATTTCACCAGTGGCCCGACCACGACCGCATTGAAGTGACCAAGCACCGCGACGTGGTGGAGTTTTTTGTGGGCCGGCAGGGCTTTGAGGTGACCTACCGCGGCAAAAAGCCTCTGGACAAGGACATCGTGGACGACTATCTGCGGCGGCGCGACCACTCCATCGAGATGGCGGTGAAGGTGTGGCTCAAGGACCCGAACACCATCCTGCTCTATGAGGGCGAGCACATGGCCGAGCGGCACCTTGCGGAACAGGTGACGCTGATCTCGCCCCAGAACGAGGCCATCACCATCCTCATGGACGAGCAGACGCATCTGCCCCTCGCGCGCAGCTTTGAGTGGCGCGATCCGTTGTACCACGACAAGAACACCGACACCGAGGAGTACGACGACTATCACGTCATGGACGGCTTCCCTACCCCGTTCACCGTCACGCGGCTCAAAAATGGCGACACCGTCCGCCAGTTCTACTTGTCGCACGTGACCTACAACCAGAACCTGCCTGCGGATTTCTGGGATCCCGACGCGGAGGCGCGCAAGGTGAAGCGGTAGCGGCGCAAAGGACCATTCAGGGGACGGCGGTTCGATATTTATAATCCCAACGAGCACTAAGCAGCCCAAAGAACCGTTCCCTAGGAGTCGCAGAATGACGTTGACCATTCAGGAAATCATGGATTTCCTGCCCCACCGCTACCCCTTTCTCCTGATCGACCGCATTGTCGAGTTCGAGCCCCAGAAGCGCGTGGTCGCCATCAAGAACGTGACCATGAATGAGCCGTTTTTTCAGGGCCACTTCCCCGGCCACCCGCTCATGCCCGGCGTACTGATCGTTGAAGCCATGGCGCAGGCCGGCGCAGTGCTGCTGCTGTCGGAGATGGCGGACCGGCACTCGAAGCTGGCTGTCTTTACCGGCATCGACGCAGCCAAATTCCGGCGCTCGGTGACGCCGGGCGATCAGCTTCGCATTGAAGTGGAGGTGGTGAGCTTCCGCCCGCGCGCCGGAAAGATGGCAGGCAAGGCGTACGTCGACGGCAAGCTGGCCTGCGAGGCCACGCTGACCTGCATGATCGTGCCGCGCGCCCCAGATTTAAAACCGGACTCGAAGGCGGAAGCGGGTTCTTCCGAGGCAGCCCCTCCAACGGAGACAGCGTGAGCATCCATCCCAGCGCGGTCGTCGCAGAAGGCGCGCGGATCCCGGCGTCGTCGACCGTCGGTCCCTATTGCACCATTGGGCCGGAGGTGGAACTGGGCGAGGAGTGCACGCTCATTTCGCATGTGGTCATCGACGGCCGCACGCGCATCGGCGCGCGCAATACGTTTTATCCGTTTTGCTCCATCGGCGTGCCGCCGCAGGACCTGAAATACAAGGGCGAGCCCACTGAGACCGTGATCGGCGACGGCAACACCATCCGCGAGTGCGTCACCATCAGCCGCGGCACGGCGGGCGGGGGCGGAGTAACGCGCCTCGGCTCCGGCAACCTGCTGATGGCCTACGCGCACATTGGCCACGACAGCCATGTGGGCAGCCGCTGCATTCTGGCGAACTCCGCCACGCTGGCCGGCCACGTGATCATCGAGGACGATGTGACGCTGGGCGCGTTTTGCCCCGTGCACCAGCATTGCGTGTTGGGCGCGCACGCGTTTGTTGGCGGCGGAACGATAGTCACTCAAGATGTGCTGCCGTTTTCGCTCACCTCGTGCCGGCGCGAGAACAAGGCCTTCGGCATAAACAAAATCGGGTTGGAGCGGAAGGGCTTTTCGCCGGAGCGGCTGCAGCGGCTGCAAAAAGCCTATCGGTACCTGCTCGCGGCCAAGCTGAACACCACGCAGGCCGTCGAAAAGATGCGCGCGCTGGAAGGCGAAGACGTGGCCCTGCTGGTGCGGTTCATCGAGCGCAGCCAGCGCGGAGTGATCAAATAAAACACGTGCAGGAAGGGTAAGGAATATGCGCGTTTGTAAAGCGGCATTCTTCGTATTGGCATTGCTGGCGCTTGTGACGTCCGTCTTCGCTCAAGATGTCCTGCAGGTCGACGCCAAAACGATCCAACAGCACATCGATCATCAGGTGTCTCCTTTCTACCCGCCTATTGCCAAAGCCGCGCACATACAGGGCACAGTTGTTGTCGACCTGCGGATCGGGACCACAGGAAAGATCGAGTCAATGAAGGTTGTCAGCGGCCCTGCGATGCTCCAGCAGGCGGCCATGGATTGCTTGAAGCAGTGGACATTCCACCCATTCGAGAAGGACGGCGTTCCCGTGGCGGCAACCGGGCCGGCGTCGATCATATTCATCCTCTCCGACTATCACCCGGCGCCCGATGATGAGCAAATCGCGGATCGGTATTTTCCGCTCTTCGACCAGTGCAACAAAGCCATCTCGTCACGAGCCGACACCAAAAGCGCTGAAGATGTCTGCAACCAGGCCGCGGAAACCGCCGAAAAGTTCGGGCCTGAAGTGCGCTTTATCGAGAAGCGGTCTGCATTCGTCTATGCGGCTACAGCCTGCGCCAACAATCGAGATCTGCCAAATGCATTGGCCTGGGCGGATAAAGCGGTTGAGGTGGTCAAGCTCGGGCATGATGATAACTCCGGCAGCAGCGCAGCCTATTCGACGAAGGGCGATATAGAGGGCATGATGGGCGATCTAACTGGCTCAGACCGCGACCTGACGGTGGCGGAGGACTTTAGCCGCAAGGGAATCGCATGGGTTGAAAAGGAAGCCCCGAGTCTGCGAGCGGAATATGTGCGCTCATTTGTCCGCGATCTCCAATTCCATGCAAAGGTACTTCAGGCCATGGGCCAGTCGGACGAGGCGCAAAAGAAGCTTGATGAAGCGGCAAAGTACAACTAATCGGCAGAGCGGGTTAGCAATGATTCATTGTGAAATCTGATTTCAGTCAGTTGGGTGGACGCTATGAAACTCGGACTCATTGCCGGCAACGGCCGCTTCCCTTTTCTGCTCCTCGATGCGGCGCGGGCGGAGGGGCTTGAGGTGGTCGTCGCGGCCATCAAGGAAGAGACCGACCCGGAGATCGACCGCCGCGCCGAGGCCGACGCGGGCGTGACCGTGCATTGGCTCTCGCTGGGTGAGCTTTCGCGGCTGATCGAAACCTTTCAAAAGGCCGGTGTCACGAAGGCCGTGATGGCGGGCCAGGTGAAGCATAAACAAATCTTCAGTAGCATCCGGCCCGATTGGCGGCTGGCCAAGCTGCTCCTGAATCTGCGCACGCGCTCCACCGACGCGCTGATCGGTGCAGTCGCCAAGGTCCTCGGCGACGAAGGCATCGAACTGATCAGCTCGACCTCGTATCTCGAGCCGCTGCTGGCCGAAGAGGGCGTGCTGACCGAGCGCGCGCCGGATGAAGACGAGTGCCGCAACATTGAATACGGCCTGGGCGTGGCGCAGGCGCTGGCCAGCTTCGACATCGGACAGACGGTGGTGGTGGCGGCACAAGCATGCGTGGCCGTTGAAGCCATGGAGGGTACCGACGCGACCATCGAGCGGGCGGGGCGGCTGATGCGCTCGCTCGATGACTCTGCACCCGGCGACGCCGCAGCGGAGCCGTCAACTTTGGAGCGGCGGCTGACCGTCGTCAAGGTGGCTAAACCCAAGCAGGACATGAGGTTCGACGTGCCGGTGATCGGGCTTTCGACCGTAGTGACCATGCTCCGCGCCGGGGCCAGCTGCCTGTCGATTGAAGCCGGAAAGACGTTGCTGTTCGACCGCGACGCCGTGCTGGAGCGCGCCAGCAGGGCGGGCATTGCCATTGTGGCCGCGCGGCGGTGATATACAGGTGTCAGGGTTCAGGTTTCAGGGTTCAGGAACGGTTTCCCCGCAGCGACGTATTTTCTGACCCCTGACCCCTGAAATCTGATCCCTCATCCCAGGAGGTTTATCGTGAATAAGTTTCTTCTCTTAGGTCTCGTCGTGGCGATTGTCGCCGTTGTGTCCGCGATACCCCTTTTCACTGCCCGCGCGGCCGATGAGCCCATGCCCGCCGTGGGCCAGGAAGCGCCCACCTTTACCCTGCCCTCGCAGGACGGCACACCCATCTCGCTCCAGCAATACAGGGGCAAGTGGGTGGTGCTCTACTTCTATCCCAAGGACATGACCACCGGCTGCACCATCGAAGCGCACAAGTTTCAGGATGCTCTGCCGCAGTTCGATGCCAAGAATGCTGTGATTCTGGGCGTGAGCGTGGACACGGTCGACAGCCACAAGCAGTTCTGCACCAAGGATAGCCTGACCTTCCATCTGCTCGCCGACCCCGACCACAAGGTGGTGAGCGCGTATGGGTCGCTGGGCGCGCTTGGCCCCATGACGATTGCCAACCGCAACACCTTTCTCATCGATCCCCAGGGCAAGATCGCCAAGGTGTGGGTCAAGGTGACGCCGGCCAACGCAGCCTCTGACGTGCTGGCGGCAATTCCATAAAGCAGCCCGGAACTGCGCATAAGAAAAGGCCCGGCGATGAACCGGGCCTTTTGATTTTTGTGGCACGCGGCGGCAAATAGCCTTCCGCACGGGACACATCGAGCCCCGCGCCAGGGGCGATTGCACAGGAGACGCCGAGGTTACTTCTTCGACTTCTTCTTCGCGGTCTTCTTTGCGGTCTTCTTTGCGGTCTTCTTGGCGGCCTTTTTGGCAGCCTTCTTGGCCTTCTTGCCAGCCTTCTTCGCTACCTTTTTGGGCTGCGCCTTTTTCGCTGCCTTCTTGGCGGCTTTCTTGGCCGGGGCCTTCTTCTTTGCCGCCTTCTTGGCGGGAGCCTTCTTCGCTGCCTTCTTGGCAGCCTTCTTGGCCGGCGCCTTCTTCGCAGCTTTCTTGGCCGCCTTCTTAGCCGCCTTCTTGGCCTTCTTCGCCGCCTTCTTGGCGGGCTTCGGCGCCGGCGTCTCGGTGATCACCACCCTGGTCTCTTCGGCGACCACCTCATCATCGTCTGAAGAGGTGAGGATGCCGGCGGTTTCCAACTCATCTTCCTCGTCGGCAAAAGCTTCGACCTGACCCTGGTCACCCGGCTTCCCTAAGGGGTCGCCGTCACTCATTGCGTACATCCTGAACACTTCATCCATCCCATTGCCTCCAGCGGATTGCCGCTGCTCATGATTTCGTTTGCATTTTCGCGCAGCAGATGATGCCATCTTGCTTGCGCAAGCGATTGTAGCTTTAGCTTGCACATAAAGACAAGAAAAACACAAGCGCGGAATGGAGATTTGCCACAGTTTTTCTTATTGCTGCGCAGGCTTGGCGCGGCCGGTGGACTTGTGAGTAGCGCTGTTGGCGGTGTGGGCGGCGGGTTTCGAGGCATGGGGATGGGCCGGTTTGGGCGCGGAACTGGCGGGCTGATGCCCGGCCGCGCCGGGCCCCTTGCCAGACCCCTTTCCTGACCCGTTGCCGGATTTTGCTGTCGAGGTTCCGGACTGCGCAGTGGAGCCCCGGCGGCGGTGGGTCGAGGAAGTGCGCACGGGCACGGGCTCTGCCACGCGCAGGCGGCGGCCGGGTTCCACCCGGATGCCGGAGGGAATGCTGTTCCAGCGGCGCAGTTGGCTCAAAGAAACGCCGAAACGGTCGGCGATGGTAACCAGGGTATCGCCGCGGCGGACCGTGTAAAGGCGGGTGTGTGCCAGGGGTTCGGCGGCAAGGGGCACAGGCACCACGAGGGCGTCCACGCCCGCGAGGCCTTCGCTTGCGGTGAGTTGGTTAACCGAAGCCAGTTCGGCCACGGAAACATGATATTCCTGCGCCACGGAGGCCAGCGTGTCTCCGGCCGCGACGGGATGGTAGCGCCAGGAGTTGCGGCGGGCCTCGGGAATCACGGCGGCACGCTGCGCAAAGAGCGTGGCCGTACCGGCGGGCAGGTGCAGGTCAAAGGGGGCGTCGGGCGGCGTCACCGTGCGCAGCAGGCTCGGGTTCAGCGCCTCAATCTCGTCGACCGGCGCGCCCACCAGGTCCGAAACCAGCCGGAGATCGATGGAGTAGTCGATGGTGACGGTATCGGTCAGGACCGGGGGATCGAGGGTGACGTCGTCGAAGCCGTACTGCTGCGGATGATTGGCGATGATGATGGCGGCCAGAATTTCGGGCACGTAGTTCTGGGTCTCGCCGGGGAGTTCATGGCGCTTGTAGAGCTCCCAGAAGTCGGCATAGCCGGTTTTCTGAACCTCGCGCTGGATATTGCCCGCGCCATGATCGTAAGCGGCCATGGCCAGGTACCAATCGCCGAGTTCGTCGTAAAGGAACTTCATGTAACGGGCATAGGCGCGCGTGGATTTCTCGGGATCGAAGCGCTCGTCGACGTAGGCGTTGCGGGTCAGGCCGTAGTAGGGGCCGGGCATAAACTGCCACATGCCGCCGGCCCGCGAGCGGCGATTCACGGCCTGTGGCTGGAAGCCCGATTCGGCCACGGCCAGGTAGATCAGGTCCTGGGGAACGCCCTCCTCGGCCAGCACGCGCTGGATCATCGGCTTGTAGCGGCCGGAGCGTTCGAAGGAATGCTCCAGCGTGTTGTGGCCCTTTTGTGTGTAGGCGAAAAAGTTGATGAAGGCGGCCACGTATTCATTCGACACCAGCGGCAGGTCGGATTTTGTGGTGGCCAGGTCGGCCGTGGTCTTGGCCACCAGGTTGGGATCGACGGCAAAGGTAACGTCGCTGGCGGCTTCGGCAGGCGTGATCTCCTCTTTGGGCACAAAGCCGTTGCCCTGCTTCAGGGCCTCCATCTCCAGGCCGTTGACCTGGTCGACAATCTTGTCGAACTCATCCTGCAACTGCGGGTCGGCCTTGATATCGAGGCCGCTCCCGAGCATCAGATCGACGGCGCGATCGAATTGAATCTTGGCTTCGGCGAGCATGCCCTTGCGGTAGTCGGCGTCGCCGGCGGCGTACGCGGCTTCAACCTGTACGATGAGCTGGCGCACGCGTTGCTGCTGGGCGGTGGGTCTGGGTGCGGCCGGAGACCCGGATTGCGCAGCGGGTTGTGGCGCAACCGAAGCCGGAAGACGCGGCGCCGTGGCCTGCGCGGGCTGGCTGGAAGGCCCAACGGCAGTGTCAGTCGGCGTGCAGCCGGCGAGCGGCAGCAGGAGCAGGATGCAGGCCGGCGACAGGAGTGCGTGGCGCATGCAGAAACATGGCTGGCGCGGCCTCGATGGGATCACTTTGGGCACTATGCCGATGATAAGCCATCACCTGGAGGAGGCCTCACGGCGAACGTGCGCTGATATTCTAGGGTCTGCTCTCCTATTGCCCCGATTGATCGCATCATGAACTCGAAATACATCCGCAATTTCGCCATCATCGCACACATCGACCACGGCAAGTCGACGTTGAGCGACCGGTTACTGGAGCTCACGGGCTCGGTCACGGGGCGGGAGATGCAGGCCCAGATTCTGGACGACATGGACCTGGAGCGGGAGCGCGGCATCACTATCAAGGCGCACGCCGTGCGCATGATGTACAAGGCGCACGACGGCAACACCTACCAACTCAACCTGATTGACACCCCGGGCCACGTGGACTTCAGCTACGAGGTTTCGCGCTCACTGTCCTCGTGCGAGGGCGCGTTGCTGGTGGTTGACGCCACCCAGGGCGTGGAGGCGCAGACCCTGGCCAATGCCTACCTGGCCATCCATCACGGTCTGGAAATCATCCCCGTGATCAACAAGATCGATCTGCCGTCGGCCGACATCCTGCGCACACAAGAAGCCATCGAAAAGGCCGTGGGGCTGGACGCGACCGACGCGATCCCGGTGAGCGCCAAGACCGGACAGGGCGTGGACGAGGCGCTGGAAGCCATCGTGCACCGGCTGCCCGCGCCAACCGGCGATCCCGATGCACCGCTGCAGGCGCTCATTTTCGACTCGTGGTTCGACGCCTACCGCGGCGTGATCGTCCTGACGCGCGTGATGCAGGGAACCATACGCAAGGGGCAGCGCATCCGGATGATGTCGAATGGCAAGTCGTTCGAGGTTGAGTCCATGGGCGTGCTGATGCCCAAGCCCGTGGAGATTGGCATGCTCTCCGCGGGCGAGGTGGGATTTTTCGCGGCCACCATCAAAAATGTAGGTGACACCAAGATCGGCGACACCGTCACCGACGATGCGCACCCGGCCGCCGCGCAATTGCCCGGATTCGAAGATATCAAGCCCATGGTCTTTTCCGGGCTTTACACCGTCGACTCCCACGAACACACGCTGCTGCGCGACGCTCTCGAAAAACTGCGTCTGAACGATTCCTCATTCTTCTTCGAGCCGGAGAGCTCGGTGGCGCTGGGCTTCGGGTTCCGCTGCGGGTTTCTGGGCTTGCTGCACATGGAGATCATCCAGGAGCGGCTGGAGCGCGAGTACGAGCTGGACCTGATCACCACGGCGCCGAGCGTGCGTTACCACATCACGCTCACTGACGGCAGCGAGATCGAGGTCGACAACCCGTCGCGCTGGCCCGAGCCGCAGAGCATCGACAGTATCCGCGAGCCGGTGATTGCCGCCAAGATCCTCACCAACGAGGAGTACGTAGGCGGGATTCTCAAGCTGGTCGAAGAGAAACGCGGCAAACAAAGCAATTTCGAATACGTGACGCCGACGCGCGTCTTGCTGAGCTACGAGCTGCCGCTCAACGAGATCGTGCTGGACTTCTACGACCGGCTGAAGTCGATTTCGCGCGGCTACGCCTCGCTGGATTACCAGTTGGCCGGCGAGTGGGAGTCGCCGATGGTGAAGCTCGACATCCTGATTGCCGGCGAACCCGTGGACGCGCTCTCCATCATCGTGCACAAAGACCACGCCTATGAGCGCGGCCGTGCGCTGGTTTCCAAGATGCGCGAGCTGATCCCGCGCCAGCAGTTCGAGGTGGCGATTCAGGCCGCCATTGGGGCTAAAGTCGTGGCCCGCGAGACGGTGAGCGCCCTGCGCAAGAACGTCCTCGCCAAGTGCTACGGCGGCGACATCACGCGCAAACGCAAACTGCTGGAGAAACAGAAGGAAGGCAAGAAGCGCATGAAACGCATCGGAAAGGTGGACATTCCGCAGGAGGCGTTTCTGGCGGTGTTGCGGGTAGGCGAAGAGCAGCAGAAGTAGCGGCAGACCGCGCTTTGTGAATAAATCTTCACGACAGATTGTGGAAAGGTGCCTGGCGTGCAATCGCGCGCACAATCGGGAGATCCCCGCGACACACGCGGCGATTTGATCAGGTTGTTATTGAAATAGAATGAGTTAGGTGGTTTAACAGAACGGGATATCGGCTGGCAAGCGAAAAATACCGGGTTTCTCGTGGAGGTTTCCGGAAGAATTCCACAAATTTTTCCACAGGAAGAGGGCCGCGTGGAAGGTGGCGGCAAAGCAAAGGCCCCGGCAAGCGGGGCCTTTGCAACATTTCCGCTGCAATTTAGTGCGTTGCGGTCGGCTTCGGCGCAGCGGGCCTGGGAGCTGCCGGCCTGGGAGCTTCTGCGGCGGGTTGCGGCGGCGGCGCGGGTACGCCCGACTTCAGGTTGTAGGCGTCGATCACCTGCTTGGTGATGTTGGTGCCGTTGGCGGAGAACAGAACCGGCGACTGCTGCTGCGAGATGTCCAGGATCAGCGTGAATCCCTGCTGCTCGGCATAGGACTGCATCACGTCGTAGACCTTGGAGGCCAGGGCGTTGTACATGTCCTGGATATCCTGCTGGAAGTCGTTGCGCGCGTCTTCCGAGTCGCGGTCCAGTTGCTTCTTCTTCTCGTCAATGACTTTGGCGCGGTTGGCCTGCTCGGCCGGCGACAAGGTGGAGCCCTGAGCCTGCAGTTGCTTGGTCAGGTTGTCAACCTCGTCGCTCAGGGTCTTGAGAGCGGCTTCCTTGGGAGCGTACTTCTTCTGGATGTCGCCGAAGTCGCGCTGGCCCTCATTGCTTTGGGCAACGGCCAGTTGAAAGGCAACGACTGCGATTTTGGCCGGCACCGCGACTGGCCCGGCAGCGGGCGCGGCGGCAGTGGGCGCAGCCTGAGTGTGGGCGACGGCGCTCAGGGCCATCCCTGAGGCCAGCATGAGAACAAGTGCGAAAGTACGCTTCATCTGAATCAAAATCTCCTTCGGAATCCATGTCTGGCTCCTGTGGTTAGACGCACAGACGAGCCTTTGTCTCCTCACGCTTCCTCACGCTCATCTTTACCCCGGCTTTTTGCGGGAAACTCCGCGCCGGACGGCGCGAGGCTGGAAAAGACGCAAATGGAGACGTCAGCAGGAACTACAGGGATTATAGAGCAGGGGGCGGGAACTAGGGAATAGGTGTCAGGTGTCAGCCGGCGCTGGACGCCGCTTTCTGAAACCTGAAACCTGACACCTGAAACCTGTCTTTCAGTGCGCCGGTTGCGGCTGCGGGGCATCCGGCTGCCCTCCAGCCTGCGGGGCCGGTGCCGGGACGCCGGACTTGGTGTTATAGGCGTCGATGATTTCCCTGGTGATATCCATTGCGGGGACGGCGTAGAGCACGGTCTGGGTCTGCTGGTCTCCTTCGTCGAGAACCAGCGTGTAGCCGTGCTTCTCGGCGTAGTCGCTCATGAGCGTGCCCACTTTGCCGGCCACATCGTTGATGATCTGCTGCATGTCGGCCTGGAAGTCGCTCTGCGCGTCCTGGGTATCGCGGTCCAGTTTCTTCTTCTTTTCATCGATGGCGCGCGCACGGCTGGCGCGCTCGGCCTCGCTCAACTGGGCGCTCTGAGCCTGCAACTGCTTGGTCAGGTTGTCGATTTCGTCGCTCAGGGCCTTGATCTCCGCCCGCCGGGGGTCATATTTCTTCTCCACGTCGGCAGCGTCGCGCTGGAACTCGTTGGTCTGGGTGACGGCGGCCTGAAAAGCGATGACCGCCACCTTCGCCATAGGAACCGGAGCGGCGGCGGCGGGTTTTTGCGCGGCTGGCGCGGCAGGCTTTGGAGCAGCCGAAGTTTGAGCTGCGGCCACGATGGACGATGCAAAGACCACGAAAAGTGCGAATACGGACAGGCGCTTCATGCGAATCAAAGGCTCCTTGGAGTTCCCGTGTGCGGACGCCGTCAGCACGCCGACCAGTTCCACAATGCCCTTCGGACCCTCTTGAGGAGGCTCCATCGCGCGCGGCATTTCTCAAAAACTGTGCACGCGGAGGCATCGCCGGGAACTAGAGGGGATTATAGGTTCCGGGTCAGGGAGCGTCAAACGCGAGAAGCAGGGAGCAAGGGAGCAAGGGAGCGAGGGAGCAAACGGCACTGAAGCCGCAGTCACTGCTGCAACGCGCCAGTGAGTCCGCCCATGCGGTGCTAGATTGCATTTCCCACGCCGACCAGGTTCAGCAGCGGCATGAGCGCCGCCAAGGCGAAGAACGGCGCCTGCCGGAGATCCTGCCCGTTCTTTAGAAATCTCTGATTTCTTCCCATCTGCCGATCTCTTCTGCATGACGATCGCGCGGACTCTCTCCCTGGCGCTCGGCGTGGGGACCCTGCTTCTCCCGGCTTCCGCGGACAGGGCGCAAAACAGCTTGCCGGCGACGCACCCCGAGCCGATTACGATCCGGATTCTCGACGGCAAGGGCGGCGCGCCCCTGGCGCATGTGCACTTACGGGTTGCTGCAGGATATGACGATCGGGATCTGCGCCTTGGGCTTTGGAGCGAGGAGGTCGTCACCGATGGGCAGGGCCGGGCCAGCTTACCCACCTCTCTCAAAAACTTCTCGTTCGTAGCGGTGTGGGTGGCAAAGCACAAACTGTGCGCGGCGCACGGCCGCTCGACGTACGTGAACCTGGATAACATTCGCTACGAGGGCTTGAGCGCTGCCAACCGATGCGGAACAACGGTGGTCGCGGAGACGCCGGGGGTACTTAATGTCTTTGCCAGGGCGCATCCCAAAGACCTGCCGCCCCCGCCAGCCGCAAAACCGGCGGTCTCGGCGGCCGCGAAACCGCCGGCGCGATGCCGCTCGAAAGCCCCCAGGGCGAACCAACATGCACAGGGTGAACCAATACCTATTGAACCCACGCATGAGGTCGCGGGGGCGGATTGGCTGCCGTGACGCGAAGGCTATGGTCGCAATGAGCCGCTGAGCGAACCCATGCGGTGCCAAAGCGCATTTCCAAGGCCCGCAAGACTCAACAGCAGCAGCAACGCCGCCAAGGCGAAGAACGGCACCTGCACAACCGGCCAGGCCTTCGCCGGGAGCTGATCGATAAGCAGGTCGCCAAGGTCTTCGTTGAAGCGGGTGGGCCGGTCCTCGTCTTCGCGGGCCGGTCTCCACTCCGAGGCCAGGAAGGCCGCGCGGACGTTCGACAGCAGGACGCCAGCGAAGAGGATGGAGACGATTCCGGGAAGGCGGCCAACGGCCAGGGCGTAGAGGATGTCGCAGAAGAACAAGGCGAAAACCATGGCCGCGGCTGGCCAGCTGGCTTCACGGACGCCCATGGCACCCATCAGGAAGGCCAGCGCGATGGCCAGATAAGAGATCAGCAGAAGGGGATTACCGGCGAACAAGCCGATCAGTGCAAGATATCCGCAGGTGATCACGCAGATCAGAAATCCCTGCTGGCCCAGGTAATTCACGTCCCAGGCGTTTTCCACGGTCGGCCAGAAGATGCTCTTCAGCCAGCCGTCAGAGCGTTTGGTCTCACCGGATAATCCAAGGGTTTGCATCCACGCCAGTTTGGCGCTGAGAGCCCGGGGCGTCAAGCGGTTTGACGTCCTTTTCGCAAAAGAAATGTTCGGCCGGAATCGGAACGGGACGCTCCGGAGAGCGGCCCTCGGCTTTCTTGTTCCCTTGGTCCCTTGTTCCCTTGTTCCCTGCTTCTTAGAACGTGGTGGAGATGGTGAGGCGGAAGGTCTTGCGCGGCTCGCGGAAGACGTACCCCGATCCGTAGGACTGGATGGCCTCCTGGTAGGTGTAATCGCCCGCGCCGCCCGACGGGAACATATCGCGGGTGATCAGCTCGGCCGAGCAGCTTTGCTGCTTTTGCCCCAGGATGACGTCGTTGCAATAGGGCCGCTCGTAGAGGCGCAGCGGGTTATACGCGTAATAGAGGCGGAAGGGTGCATTGATGATGGGCATCAGCACCGAAAGCTCCGCGCCCGTGGACATGCGGGGGACGAAGTTGGTGCCGGAGACCGGCCGGATGTTTTGCCTGAAGCCAACCTGGGAGCCGGGAATGCCGCCCTGGCAGGAGCCGTTGTTGTAGACCGGGCAGCCGTAAAGCGGCGCCGTGAGCGAGGCAAAGCCCTCGGGGCTTTGCTTCAGCTGGTTGTGATTGGTCGCAGAATCGATGCCGAAGTCGTCGAAGAGGTGGAAGTCAAAGGGCCCGACGACGGGAATGCGGTATTCCACATTGGCGGTAAATTGAGAGTCGCCTCCGATGGAGGCAATACCGTAAACCGGCAGCGGCACCTGAATGCACTGGTTGTCCTCGGGGTTGGTGGGGTCGCGCGGCACGCACTGGCCGTCAGGATTGGTGAGCTGGAAGTTGACGCGCGTGGGCACGTAGCCGTAGGGCGTAGCGCTGCGCACGTCAAAGCCGCGCAGCTCAAGTTCGCCGCCGGCGTAGAAGCGGTTGTTGGGCGGAGCCACGTCGCCAGAGATGCCGGCGATGTAATTCAACTGCGCGCGAATAGCCAGCACATTGCGGCCCCCAGCGGTGGGGGTCAGGTAGTGCATGGGGATGTAGCGCTTGTAGGCAACCGCCGGGTTGATATAGCGCACGTCGCCCCACAGGCCGGCTAACTGCATGTAAGCGGTGTACTCCTTGCCATCGTGCGGGCGCAGCGGGTTCGAGACCGTGTTGTAGGAGTAGCTGAGGCCGAGGGAGCTATTGATAATCCCCGCCAGCGGGTTCGAGCCCTGCACGCCGGAGCGGAAAGCGATGGTCTGGAAGAAAGTCTGCGAGGCCGTGCTGAAAGCCGTGATCGACGACTTGGTGAGCGAATAGGTGACGCCCACGCGCTGGAAGGCATGCCGCTTCAACGGGTATTGGACGGAGAAGTTCATGCCGTCGGAGCCGACGTTGTAATTCTGCGTGAGCGACTTCTGGGCGGTGGACAGGTTCAGGTCCGCGCCCGTCGTGGCCTGGTAGTTCTTGGCGGCGTTGTAATCCTGCTTGATATTGAAGACCTGGAAGCCCACATTGATGGGGCGGTTCTTGATGTAGGGCTGCGTAAAGCCGAACATGAAGGTGCGGCTGATCGAGCCCAGGTTGGCCTGCACGCTAAGGGTCTCGCCCAATCCCAGGAAGTTGTTGGTCTGGTAGTTGACGCCGAGAAACGCGCCCGAATAGCCGCTCACGCCGCCATTCATGCCGATGGAGTTCTTGCCCTTCTCCTTGACCTTGAGGAGCAGATCGACGGTGCCCGCATCGGGATCCTGGTGGGCCTCGGAGTCCTGGTCGACCTTCAGCGGATCGAAGTATTCCAGTTGGTTCAGGCGCAGGAGGCTGTACTCCCAGAGTTGGGAGTTGTAGACCGAACCTTCGTCGAGCATCAGTTCGCGGCGGATGACCTTGTCGCGGGTGATGGTGTTGCCCTGGAACTCGATGCGCGAAACGAAGAACTGCTTGCCCTCATCGATATCGATGTTCATGGACACGGTTTTCTTCTGCTCATTGGTGTCCAGCTTGGGCACGGCGCCAAAGTTGATGTAACCCAGGCCTCCATAGGCCTTCTTCAGGTTGTCGAGGCCCTTGCCGATCTCCGTGGCGTTGAACCAGTCGCCGTCCTTGATGGGGAAGGTGGCGCGCAGGGCCCTGATATTTTGGATCTGCTTGTTGCCGGTGAAGGTGATCGAGCCCAGCCGGTAGCGGCCGCCTTCTTCGATGGTCAACTGGATGTCGATGCGCTTGCCCTTGTTCGGCCGGAAGGTGAACCAGTTGAGCCCGCCCTCGTCGCGAACCTGCGTCTTCGGATCCTCGACGGCGGCGTTGGCGTAGCCCCTGTCGCGGTAGGCCTGGCGCACGCGCTCGGTGTCTTCTTCGAGCTTGGAGGAGTCGTAGGTCTGGGCGAAGAGATCCTCAAAGAGGATGGAGTACGGAATGCCGATGGGCTTCAGGTTCTTCATGGACCGGCGCAGGTAAAGCGCGTTCAGGTGCCGGTTGCCCACGAACTGGATTTTGCCCACCTTCACCACCGGGCCTTCCTTGATATTGAAGTTGACCTGCACCGAGGCCGGCGGGATGGTCTTGACGTCGGTCTTGATGGTGGCAAACTGGTGGCCGTGCTCGGCCAGCAGCCGCTTGATGGAGTCCTCGGCCTGTGTGATTTTGGTGGGATCGTACTGGCTTTCCACGGAAAGAGGAACCTTCTCCTTCTTGAAGCGGTCGAGCACGTCGGAAACTGAAACGCTGTTCAGGCCCTTGTAATTGATCTCGCGGATCGAGGGTTTCTCACGGACAAAGACGTTGAGGATGATGCCCTTCTCGGAGTCCTCGCGCTCAATGCGCAGATCCTCGAAATAACCCGTGTTCCAGAGCGAGTGGAAGTCGCGCTCGATCGAAATCGGATCGTAAGTATCGCCGGCATGGGTGAACATCCGGGCGAGGATGGTCTCCTTGGGGATGCGCCGGTTGCCGATGACACGAATCTGGTCAATCGTGTCCGATGTCTGGGCCGGGGTCTGGGCCACGGCCGTGAAGGCAGCCGACACCAAAGCCAGAACCACCGCAAAGCGCGCGGCGCGCCGCGCAATAAAGACGGCACGGGAGACGGCGCGAGAGATGGAAGCGTGCTTGATCTTCACCGGGTTTGAGCCCTGCGGCGAGCACAAATACTCTTTCGTACAATCGTTCTGCTTCACAGGAAGAATTTGCACACCCTCATCGCTAAAAATCTGGCCTTGCCTTAAGGAAAGATTGATTCTACAAGACCGCGGCCATCCCGCCCAAACTTCGCGGCCCCCGCCGACGGGCCGTTGTCGCAGAGGCAAAAACTCCCGGGGCGGGATCTTGGCTCTTGAACCGTGTCCTTCCCACAACATCCCTGCCGCGCCAGGCGCCGGAAGCGGGGATGAATCCCTGGTTGGAATCCATGTCCCAGTCTACCGGACTCAGATGGGTTGCGGCGGCTGTCGAGACCCCATTCCTGGCAATCTGCCGGTTAGACGCGCCACGGGGGCACAGGACAGCTTGGGGCCTGTCCACAATATTTGGGGCAGGAACAGACGCCGGCCGCCTGCGCAGCGGGTGGGCCGGAAAGCCGAATCCTTTCGCCTTTCGGACCATCCTTTTTGCCTGCCGGACCATCTTTATAAGGGAGCGAGGGTGGGCAAACGGGTCTGTCTGTAAGCGCCATCATCGTCTTTAGCATTCAGCTACCTTATTATTCTCAAGTGGAACATTGGCCGGGCTGCGCGGTTGCGCGGTCCTGCCGGAACCCGAGGAGCCGGCGCGAACCGGTCCAAAACTGCATCTAACCCAACTAAGAACCAGGGTTACATGCCGTCCGGTTGCGGAACTTGACAGCATCAGAACGCCGGCCAAGGAGCGAAAACCAGCCCTATGATGTGGATTGTCCGGCTTGCGCTTAGACGGCCTTATACCTTTGTCGTCTTTGCGCTGCTGATTTTGATCCTTGGCGTGTTCAGCATCGAATCGATGCCTACGGACATCTTTCCCAACATCGACATCCCGGTGGTGACGGTGGTGTGGAACT
>Ga0181533_1001723_pt1 | contig 27380 bp, 18 predicted proteins | sample PEATcosm2014_Bin_45_FD_119772 | JGI IMG/M metagenome (GOLD analysis project Ga0181533, IMG submission 119772) | Peatland microbial communities from MTU Mesocosm Facility, Houghton, MI, USA - PEATcosm2014_Bin11_60_metaG | ecosystem: Environmental > Terrestrial > Soil > Wetlands > Peat | place...
ACAGCCTCGACGACGACGGGGTCCTCACCCCTACGATGAGGAATTACAACTTGCGTTGGGTAACATTCTTACGTTGCAAGACGATTAGCCGAAAGTAACATTCTTAAATTGCTTGACAGGGGCGGGCTCCTGACGCGCTCTTTGCAAGGCAAGTTTCGGCGCGCGCGGTTCCCGCGAAATGGAGTATGCTTGCTCGCTGGCGCGGGGCGCACTCATTTTGGATTTTAGATTTTGGATTTTGGATTAAAACTACGCCCCGCAGAGAGTTTCAAAGGCGCAAACCTGCGAAAACTCTATGTTACCTAATCCAAAATCCAAAATCGAAAATCCAAAATCCCTAGGAGTGGGAGTGGCTTTTAGCTGGATCGATCTCGCCGTCGTCATCGCCTACGTTATCGCCATCACGGCGTTTGGGGCGCGTTTCCGCAAGGGCCAGCGGACCTTGCACGATTATTTCCTGGGGGGCAACCGCCTGCCCTGGTGGGCAATCGCACTCTCGATTGTCTGCGCGGAAACCAGCATCCTGACCATCATCAGTACGCCCGGCATTTCCTATCGCTCCAACCTGTGCTTCCTGCAACTCGTCTTTGGGTACTTGTTAGCGCGCGTGGTGGTGAGCTTCCTTTTCATCCCGCGTTATTTTGCCGGCGAACTCTACACGGCCTACGAACTCATTGAGCGCCGCTTTGGGCACGGGCTGCGACTCTTCACCGCCGGTCTGTTTCTCGTCACCCGCGCGCTTGCTGAGGGAGTACGGGTGTTTGCGATTTCCATCGTCATTGCAATCATCTTCAAAACCGGCGTCGTGGCCTCGCTGCTGATTATCTTCGTGCTGACCCTGCTTTACACCTTGGAAGGAGGCCTCACGGCGGTCATCTGGACGGATGTCATCCAGCTCACCATCTACGTCGCGGGAACGGTGGTGGCGCTCTTCGTCGCCTTGCATACTCTTCCCGGTGGCTGGGGTGAAGTCGTGCGCGTGGCGCAGGCGGCGGGCGGCAAGTTCACCGTTTTCGATTTCCACTTTAACTGGACCCAGCCCTACCTGTTCTGGACGGGATTGGTGGGTGGCATGTTCCTGAACACCGCGAGCCACGGCACGGATCAATTGATCGTGCAGCAATTGCTCGCCGCGCGCAGCCGCCGCCAGAGCCAGGGCGCGCTGCTGGCGAGTGGACTTGTGGTGCTGCTCCAATTCACCTTGTTCCTGGTGGTGGGGGTGGTGCTCTACGCTTTCTACCTGCGTTTCCCTCCCACCGCTCCCTTTAACCGGCCCGACCAGATTTACCCCACCTTCGTCATCACCCGGCTGCCGGTGGGACTCTGCGGCCTGCTGACCGCTGCCATCCTCGCTGCCGGCATGGCCAATCTGAGCGCGGCGCTCAATTCCCTGGCGTCGAGTTCGGTGATGGATTTCTACAAGCCCTTCGCGCGTCCCCGCGCCGACGACCGGCATTACCTGCGCGTGTCGCGCCTGATGACGCTGATTTGGGGGACGGTGATCATCACCATCGCGCTCGCGGCACAGTACCTCCAGCGTAGTGCGCTGGAGTTGGCGCTCACCGTGGCCAGCGTTCCTTACGGCAGCATGTTGGGAATCTTCCTGTTGGGAGTCCTGACACGCCGAGCCACCAGCCGGGGCGCCCTGGTGGGCGCGCTGTGCGCCCTCGCCACGCTGGGCTATGTGATGCACTACACCGCCATCGCCTGGACGTGGTACGTCGCCATTGGGACGGTCGTAACCTTCACGGTGGGATTCTTCGTGAGCCTTGTGGCGCCTTCTGACCGCGTCGATGGCGTGATGTAGGGTTGACCTTCAGCAGAGTGATGAATAAGGGTGTAGCGGCGGCTTTATGCCGCCATCGCGCGTTGAAATCGTTGGAGAATTGGCGGGCTAAACCCCCGCTGCCTCGCGCCCGCCGGCTTTTTTCGGGCTCTTAGCTAGCCCAGATATCTAACCATCTCAAACCTTTTTCGCCGCCTGCCACCGGATCGGGAGGGTTCTTCCTGAGGCCATTTTGTCACACTTTCTATGGTTTATAGTAACCGACTTATTTTCAGTATGTTCTCAGCTTCGTTTTACAAAAACCCTTTCTTCCTGTCCTTTGTTTTCAAGATGTTCTCAGCTTTGGACAGATTGTCGTCTGATGGACATGATGTCGCTATACAATTTGTGCCCGGAAGGCTAGGAACATGGGACATCATCAACCCCTTCTGGCTCCGCGTGCGGGGCGACGAGGCGCAGGATTGAGCCCGGAGTTCCCGTCCTGCCCTACCGATCACGGCCAGCGCCTCCCCGGAGTAAAACGAAAGGAAAGCTGTGCTTCGTGAGTCACCCCGACTCTTCCCAAGCCGGGCGTGCTGCCCTGCCGGCCCACGGCAAGGCTAGACCGGCATCGTTTCTCACGCAGCAACTATAGGCTATTTCCAGCTAGTTGTCAAGAAGATTTATTGACGGATCCGCCAAGGGTTCCCCCGACCCGCAAAACCAAACCTGCGGCTAATGATTGTCCCCCTTCGGCGAACGATGCTAATGCGCAAAAACTTGTGGCAGGATATGGCGCCATACTTCAGAATGAAGAACTACTGACCCTCATGCGTAACGGAGCTCAAACCGAATTGGTAAAAGGCCTGGGGGTGTTCGGGGCCACCTCGGTGGTTGCGGGCACCATGATCGGGACCGCGATCTTCGTGGTTCCGGGCATCATGCTGCAACAGGTGGGCACACCCTCGATGGTCCTGGTAGTTTGGGTGGCCGCCGGCGTCCTCAGCCTTTTCGGGGCGCTCAGCTATGCCGAGCTGGGCGCGGCGCTGCCGGAAGCGGGCGGCGAATTCGTTTACATGCACCGCGCTTACGGTCCCCTCTTCGGATTCCTTTACGGCTGGACGCAATTCATCATCGCCAAAACCGCCTCGATTGCCGCTATCGCCACGGGGTTTGTCATCTACCTCGCCTACTTCTTCCCGCGCCTGCATGAAACAGTGTGGGGAGCTTCCCTCCGTTTGGGCGGCCACGGTTTGGAACTGCGCCTGACGGGGCTCCAACTTGGCGCGACGCTGATGGTGTTGCTGCTTTCCGGGTTGAACGTTTTGGGTGTGCGCCGCAGCGGCGCCGTGCAAACCTTATTCACCGCATCCAAGCTGCTGGTGCTAGCCGTCCTCATCGTGCTGGGCCTCACCTACGGTCACGGCTCGTGGCAGGGATTCCGCCCGTTCTTCGCGGCGGGCGGGCACGGCGGCCTGCTGACGGCTTTCGGTGTAGCCACGGTTTCAGCGCTCTGGGCTTACGATGGGTGGAACAACCTCAGCATGGTGGCGGGCGAAGTCAAAAACCCCCAACGCAATGTGCCCTTGGCGCTGATTGGCGGGGCGTTGCTGGTTCTCATCGTTTATGTCCTGGTGAACCTCGCTTACTTTTACGTGCTGCCGGCTTCCCAGGTTCTGGGCACAACCACCGTGGCCTCTGACGCCGCGCGCCGCTTCCTGGGCAACGCCGGGGGAGCATTCATTGCCGTGGGCGTCATGATTTCCACCTTCGCCACTCTCAACGGCTCGATCCTGGCGGGCTCGCGCATTCCTTACGCCACTGCGCGCGAGGGCCTTTTCCCGGCCGGGCTCGGCGCCGTAAATCCCCGTTTCCACACACCCGCCGTATCGTTGGTATGGCAGGCCATCATCGCAGGATTGTTCACGCTGACGGGAGGGTACCAGTCGCTTTACACGAAAGCGATTTTTTCCGAGTTCCTCTTTTACGCCCTCTGCACCGCCGGAGTTTTTGTGCTGCGCCGGCGGCAGCCTGACCTGCCGCGTCCCTATCGGACCTGGGGGTATCCCGTGGTTCCCGCGGTTTTTGTTATTCTCGCTGTCTGCCTGCTGGTGAATACGTTTTGGCAGCAACGCACCGACTCCCTGTGGGGAGTGGTGCTGGTGGGCAGCGGCATCCCCGCATACTGGATCTGGAAGGCATGGAAACGCCATTCTGCATGAATCGAAAATCGAAACTCGAAGATCGAAACTCGCCGCCCCGCTGACGATGAAAATGCGCGAAGCGCCTTGGAGTGCCTTCGGCACAGCTATTTTCATGACAGCGGGGTGGCGGAGCGGCTGGTCAGCACCCGCCCGGTCAAGCGTAAATTGCATAAGCTTCGTTCGTCACACCTCGTAATGCGCGGCGCTAAGCAAATCGCCTCGGGCATTCTGCGGGCGGTGTTCATGCTGATGCTGATCACTTCCTGCGGGCTCGCAGCGCCGAAAAATCGGCGCAACGTCCCTCCGGCTTCCGCGAAGGCCGCAGCCGACGCTGCCCTGGTGAGAGTGCGCGAACGAGTCCTGAATGCGAGTCCTCTGGCAATGTTCTATTACTCCGACGACTCGTTGGGGCTGGAATCGCTCGAAGCGCACTCGGGCGCCATGACAGTGCTCGCTCCGCAATGTTATACGCTCGACCGCGCGGGCGCGCTCCACGGCCAACTTCCCGCGGGGATTCTGGACGTGACCCGCCGCGCCGGCCTCCCCCTCATGCCGCTGGTGACGAATCCGGGTTTCGACCGTGCGACGGCGCACGCCCTACTGCACAACGGCCAAGCGCAGGCGCGCGCCGCAACGTACTTAGCGCAGCTTGCCGAACGCGATCAATACGTGGGTTGGCAACTCGATTTTGAAGGCATCGACCCCGCGGACAAGGTTGCGTACACACGCTTCGTGGCGCGCGTGGCGGCGCGGTTGCATCACGACCATCGCCTGCTGAGCGTCGCGGTGGTACCGCGCTTTTCCGATACCTTTCCCGACAGTTCGGCCGCGGGATTTCACACCGGCGAGTGGGGCGCGGCGTTCGATTTCCGCGGGCTCGGGCGCGTCGCCGATTTCCTGGTGCTTATGGCCTATGATCAACATACTCCCTTGACTCCGCCGGGCCCCGTGGCGGGCTACGATTGGGTGAAGGCGGCCCTCGACTATGCCGTCCCCCGCGTGCCCCCTTCGAAGCTCCTGCTAGGCCTCCCTCTCTATGGCCGCGAGTGGGCTGAAACTTCGCGCGATACCACGGCGCACAGCCTTGCCTACAAAGACCTGAAGCCTTTCCTTGAAGACCCCGGCAGTGAGCGGCATTGGGACGATCTTTCGCGGACAACCTGGTTCCAATTGCTTGAGGGCGATATTCTGCGCATCGCGTGGTTTGACGACGCCCGCAGCCTGCGCGAGAAACAGAGGCTGGTGCAGTTCTATCACCTGCGTGGGTACGCAGCCTGGCGGCTGGGCGTGGAAGACCCGGAGTTTTGGCAGGAAGTGACGAGTGAGAAGTGATGAGTGACGACCAAGACCAAACATCGTTACAGAAAAATGTCTTAGCTCGGCTTGCCGATCACCGCCATACCTCGACGCGCATCACGTCGAAGTGGTGGTCGTAGGTCCACACTGAGCCCGGACATAGCTATCCACGGCCTTCGCCAAGTCATCGGGAATGGAAACAGTGGCTCGTTTCACGGTTTTATAGTATACCACCAAGCGGTGAAGCTGGTGGAATCGCCACCGACAGAATCATGTCCGATATGAAAAACTTTACGGTTGCCGGTCTGTTGATTTTGATGTTCACCGCCCTGGCGGTCGGCGCTCGCGGCGCGGAGCATACCTGGGTTGTCTACTCGACCGGAGAACTCGACGAGCGCATCGAGCGCCAACTCAACGTGTTGGCCGTGCAGGATCAGGCGCTGATCCGCTTCTTGAAAAGTACTCCGGAAAGGTCGCGAGTGGTTCCTGAGGCCGGTGGCCTGACGATTGAATTGCGTCAGGAAGAAAGGGTTGAAGCTTTTCTCGACGCTCTCAGGCGCGAGGTGGGCTCAAGTGCCATCGCGCCCACGGCGGAGTTGGCCCAGGAAGGGTACATGATCGAGGCCAACTACCCCCGCGCGGCGGTTCCCAACCGGCTGCGCATCACGGCCGCCACCTGGCGGGGATTTCACAATGCTTTGCTGAGGGTTCCGGATTTGTTGGCGATCTGGCCCTCGAATCTATCGAGCCAGCTCATTCCCCACCCGCAGGCCGTGCGTATCGAAAGAAACGGCATCTCCGCCGTCATCGTGGATTTCCCCTCCTTCCCGGAGCGCGGCGTGGTGGAAGGTTTTTTCGGCACTCCCTGGACGCATCAGGACCGCGTCGACATTCTGCGTTTTGAGGGGGCGCACGGCATGAACGTGTACTACTACGCTCCCAAAGACGATCCCTACCATCGCAAGCTCTGGCGCGACGCCTACCCGCCGGAAGCGCAGCAACGGCTGGGTGAACTCGTCGAGGCCGCGAAGCGCAACTTTGTGGATTTCTGTTTTGCCATCAGCCCCGGCCTCAGCATGGCCTATTCCAGCGATCGTGATTTCCAGTTACTGTCCAGCAAACTTGAGAGCGTCGGCAAGCTGGGCGTTTCCTGCTTTGCCCTTTTTCTCGACGACGTCCCGCAGGATTTGCAAGACCCCCAGGACCGGGCACGGTTCAAAACCCTTGCGCAGGCCCATATTTACCTGACCAACAAACTCTGCAAGCGCCTCAAGGAGCGATCTGCCGCGAACCGCTTGGTGCTGACGCCGACGATCTACACCAACGAATGGGGCAATCGCGACTACCTCCAGGAACTGGGTGCGGGGGTTGATCCCGGTGTGTCCATCGTCTGGACCGGGCCGAAAGTGTACTCTCCCGCCATCACCGCGGCGCAAGCACGCGAATGGGGTGGGTACATCCATCGCCTGCCGCTCGTGTGGGACAATTACCCGGTAAACGATGTCACGCGATGGTGCCGCTATTTGGGACCGGTCACCGGGCGCGACCTGCATTTGCCCAGCGCAGTGCGCGGCCTCGTTTCCAATCCCATGAACGAAGCGCGCGCCTCAATGATTCCGCTCCAGACTATTGCCGATTACCTATGGAACGCCTCCGCGTACGACCCGGCGCAGTCGGAAACCCACGCGATGGTGAGCCAGTATGGCCAAGATGCGCCTCACCAGCTCGCGCCCTTCCTGAAGATTTACGGAACATATTATTGGGATGACGGGAATTTTATGGCGCTGTTCAAAGAGCGCCGCCAGCCCATAGACGTGGTGAAAATGCAATCGCAACTGGCGGAAATGAACTCGGCGGTTGAGCGTCTGCGCTACCAGCGGCGGCTGGAGCCATTGCTCAAAGAAATCTCCCCGGCGATCAAGAGCACCAGTGAGCGCCTGCCCGAGGTCAATGCTGACCCCGCGTTCCAGCACCTGCCCGACGGCACACTCCAATGGGATGAAAACAGTGAGGCGCTCTCCGCCTATCGCCTCACCCAGTCCCCCAACCTGGACGGAGATTTTTCCAAGTGGGAAAGCGGTCCGATGCACCGGCTGGATGAGCGCGCGCAGGTGGTAGAGGGCGACAAACTGTGGCGAGGCCCCCACGACTTGTCAGCGCGCGTGGCGCTGGCGTGGGACTCGAGCTTTCTCTATGTGGGCGTCGACGTCATAGACCCTGATCTCTATCAGCCCTTCTTCGCGCGCGGCATTCAGAATGGCGACACCTTTGTGCTGACGCTGGAAGCCGGTTTCCGCAAGAACTTCCTCGCCATCGAACCCACCGGCGATGAGTACACACTTTACTTCAGCCCCGGGAATTTCGCCGGCGTCAAGCCCAGCATCTTCTCCGACGAAGATTATCTGCCGCCGCGCACGCAACCTCACAATTACATGGTGGAGATTTACACGGCCTGGAAGAAAACCGACCGCGGCTATTCAGGAGACATCGCGGTCCCGGTGACCTTCTTCGAAGGCGGCAAGTTCGCTCCGGGTTACGAGTTGGGATTGGGGTTTAGCGTGACGAAAGTGATTCGTCCCACCCGTCCTACCGATGCGGAAGAACTGGAACGGATCGTATTGCAGTCCAAGAAAGACCACCTGTTCCGCGTCAGCGCCGAGAACCCCTCCTCGTTCCCACGCTTGGTGCTGACAGAAGGGAAACCCTAGGGAGTGACTCAGTTTGGCCTTTAGGAGCGACGGCCTGCTCCTGGGGGAAAGGCCCTACGACCCGTTTCCGCCCGCCGCTTTCTTTTCCAGGATGGGCAGGAGGTACTGGGTCACAAAACGTTCATATTGGGCTTGCACCTCAGGTGTGACGGGAACCGTTCCCATGGGGCCCCCGTCTGAGGACGGCTCAAAGTAGACGTCACCCGGCTTGCCAAAGGGGCCCGGATCGGTCTTGGTGAACTTCGCACTGTCGGAGTCGGCGAAATCGTAAATCTGCTTGGGACTGTATGCCTTCAACTGCTCGGGTGTAAGTTGACCGACCGTCCGCACGTGAATGCTTAGTTTCCCAAATGCCCGGTCCTTGTTGTAATCGACGCGCAGAACGTGTTGTTGTGCTTGCCCGGGGTTCTTGGGATCGTTAACCACATCCGACAGCAGGAAGATGTCGTCCAGCTTACCGTTGTACTTTGAATCCAGGAGGTTGTAGAGGCGAACGGTTGGGTCATTGGGACCAACCTGCGTGGACTTGTCTTTCGCGCCCAAGCGTCCGGCGTTGTCGCTCCCCCACACGAGGAGTGTCAAGACGGTGCCACCAATAATTACGAGTGTCCGCGTGTTAGTTCTCATGGTCCCTCCCCGGACGTGTAAACCTGAAATGGAAATTGCCTTCCCACTGGCCACTTGCATGGGACCTTACGGGGAAGATACTATCCCCGCGATGAGCATAAGACAATACCCGAATTAGTAAATCCTTGCAGCGTTGTCAAAGGCACTGTAAGTTGTGATAACTCAAACCAGTCGCCAGTTGAAACGAGCCGTTTAAGGAGACCCTACATGAACCGGCGTAATTTTATCAATTCCATAATCGGTGCGAGTACGACTCTCCCTTTTTGGCAAAGGCCCGCCTCGGCGGACACGATCCCCACCTCCGGGCCGGAGCGCAAACTCGCCGTGCCGACCCCTGAGCAATCTGCGTGGCAAGACCTCGAAATTGGCATGTTCGTACATTTCGCGCCGAACACCTGGCAGGACCGCGAGTACGATGACCTCTCGACTCCTCTTTCCGCCATTAATCCCACGCAATTGGATACCGACCAATGGGTCGAGTGCGCCCTGGGTCTGGGGGCAAAATATATTGTCTTCGTCGCGAAGCACGTGGGTGGATTCTGCATGTGGCAGACCGAGACGACAAGTTATGGCATCCGGAACACGCCCTGGCGAAACGGGAAAGGCGATGTCATGGCCGATCTTTCCCATTCCTGCCGTAAGCGCGGGCTGAAACTGGGATTCTATCTTTCTCCGCGCGATGATAAGTTCGGCGCGGGTGCGGGTGGGCGATGCAAAACTCCCGAGATACAGAGGGCTTATAACGCTCTCTATCGCCGCCAACTCACAGAACTGCTGACGCGCTACGGCGAGATGGTCGAAATCTGGTTTGACGGCTCCCTGGTGGTTCCGGTGGGCGACATCCTCAAAGAACGTGCCCCCCATGCCATGATCTTTCAGGGGCCCTCCGCAACCATACGTTGGGTCGGCAATGAGAACGGCTTTGCACCGTATCCGGCTTGGAACGCCGTGTGGAAATCCGACGCGGAGAGCGGCGTTGCGACGGCGATGCATGGCGACCCTAATGGATCTGAGTGGCTTCCCATTGAGGTCGACGTTTCCATCCGGCGGCCCAAGTGGTTTTGGAGCACGCAGAACGAACGATACCTGCTCTCGCTCGACCATCTTCTCGAGATTTACTACCGCTCCGTCGGCCATGGCACGCAACTGCTCTTGAATATCCCTCCCGACAGCCGCGGGCTTATGCCTGATGCCGATACTGCGCGAGCCCGGGAGTTTGGCGACGAAATCCGCCGGCGCTTTGGCCGCAGCGTGGCGGAAACTCACGGCTCGGGTGAACCCCTGACCTTGGAACTTCCTTCCCCCACGCGCATCGACCATGTGATCCTGCAAGAAGACTGCTCGACTGGCCAGCGAGTTCGCGCCTACAGGCTGGAAGCGCGAGCACAGGGAAATTGGCAGTCGCTGGGTGCGGGGACAGCCATTGGGCACAAGCGAATCCAACCGGTCACGCCGACCGTCGTGGACGCCGTGAGGCTCATGGTCACGAACGAGGTGGGACAAGGGCCGCCAAGGCTCGCCGCGGCGTTCCAGACGGGCTCAGTGCCGCCTTCCACCTGGGACGACCCTCCACGCATCTGGGCGGATGACGCGGTCGGCAAGTGGACAAATAGTAGCTTCAATGTTGATCTTTCGGTCAAAATTACCGCTGCCGGACAGTACCGCTTGCGCTGGGTGCCTCAGGGCGGCGGCGACGTAGCCGTTGAGAATCCGCAGTTGATGCTCGATGGCGTGGCTCAGCCCGACCTCCTGCATCAAGTTCCAGGATCTCCTGAGGTGTTGATCCTCACGATACCCGGCATCGGCCAAAAGGTCATCATTGCCGGACGTGTGCGGGGCGCAGAGCAAGGCACCTTGTTGTTCCGTCGACTTTGACAGCCGTCTTGTTCCCCGAAGCACGCACCACAGGGCGCGCGCTTCCCGTTGCGTCCGGGAGCAGCAATTTTTTCAGTTCCCTCAAAAGAGATGAGAAGCCTTAAGATCAAACAGGAACTCACTGCAAAGGTGCAAAGATGAAACGAAGAACTTTCTTGCAACGCGCCGCCGCCGCTCCGGCTCTGGCCGCGCTGGCCCCACATAGTCTGAAAGCAGCAGCCGCGAGCGTCGGCAGCTTGCCCACGGGCCGGTACAGTCCGGGCCGGATTGCGAATGAATATAACCTCTTCCTGCCGGGTGAGCGCGAGGCGTTGAAGAACTCGCCGCGCGTGCTTTCCTTTTCCGGCGGAAAGCTGGCGGGGCAATTAGGAAACGAGCAGAAGACCCTGGCGCCGGGAGAGGTCCTCGGCGGCTGGCAACTGGTGGCGATCCTGCCCTGGCTGAATGGCACTCCCACGGCAGTTTTTGAGAAGCACGCAACCCATCAGGGGGCGATTGCTTACGTAACGGAGATGGGCGAGATTGCGCGCATTCCCAAACGCATCGGCGATCTTGCGAAAATCCGCCCTCGCCCTACCAACACTCCCCACGAGGTCAAACTCGAGCGGCCCGCGCAGTACGTCCCCGGCCCGGACGTTTGCGGTGAGTACATCCTGAATTCCGACCAGGACCCGTGTTACGAAAATGTCGCGGCCCTGGGAGCGGAGTTGATCGGCTGGACCTTAGTCGCCAACGAAGAGGCCGCGCCGCAGCGCTCGTTGTTCCTGGAGGCGGACGGGCAATCCCGCCAAATGGCCGCGGGCGAGCAGACCGCCTGGGCGCCCGATCTCAACGGACGCCTCTTCGATCCTCACCGCTTCCTGCCCTCCGACTACCTCTACGAATACGTTCCTGGTTATAGCAAGCGCACGTTACTGGCGGGCTTTCTGCCGGCGGCAGACATCGGGGTTTGGAACCCGCACTTCCAGGTCGGATACGAAGTCATGGTGGTCCTTCCGGATGGCCCCGAGGCCCGCCCCCTGGGGCGCGTGCGTGCCATGCTTCCTTGCAAATCCGCCGGCAAGCCCAACGCTTCGAGTGCAACGATCGCCGAGGGGCCCAGCCCCGCACCGGTCTTTGTGGAGCGTTATTGGAACGGCTCAGCGGAGGAATTCTTCTCGGCGTTAGCAGGCGTTTGGAACCGCTGGCACAGCTTTTTCGATGTCGGGATGCGCGTGGAAATTCCCGACGAATGGCTGCTTGACGCCGCACGCGCCGGCATCGTGCTCTCCCGATGCAGCTACCACGGGCTGGAACCGACGTACCAGATTGGCGAGGGCGCCTACACCAAGATTCCGGAGCGCAGCCATGCGCTCTTCCCCGTTGCTCACTACGAATTCGTCTGGGCACAGCAGTTGTGGGGCCTCACCGGGCAGGTTGAACCCTATTTGCAACATTACCTCGAGCATTACATCCTTCCTGACGGCAACTTTCTTTACAACACGCAGGATCAGGTGGAAGCGCCGCTCAACGCCGGTGTCTTCCTGGAAAATTCCGCCCGCGCCTACGATTACACGCAGGACCTCGCCGCCCTCCGCCAGCGGTTGCCGGTTTTGCGCCGGATGATTGACTTTGTGGTGCGCCGATATCGCTATACGCAGGAAACCTTCCCGGCCGGAGACCCTCGCCATGGTCTGATTTGGGGCTCGCCCGAGGCCGACAACGGCGATCCCCAAAACGACTTCCCCGACTCTCACCCGTACTATTACCAGAACTCGGCGTGGATCTGGCGCGGCCTTAAGGAACATGCCCGCTGCCTGGAGCGCGCGGCGGCCGAGCATCAGGATTCTGACCTGCGGCGGGAAGCGGAGGAAATCGGAAAGCTGGCCGCGGAGATGCGCGCCGATATCGAGCGCTCGCTTGCCCGCACGCTGGCGGACCGGAATCCTGCCATGCAGCAAGCCGGCATTACTCCCCTCACCGCATTCGATACGGAGCGGCAGCCCACCGAGCTTTCCAGCTACGAGAACCACCGCTACATGATGGATTGGTGGACGAGCGATTGGGGCGATCCCGCCTTGGACGCCGGCCACTTCGCGCACCGGAAGCTCGCCGGCCAGCAGATCATGGGGATGAACACGGATGGCGACACACCTCGCACCTCCAATTTCATGGAGCATGGCACGCTGGCGGGGCGCATCCGCCAGGACGATTACCGCCCCTTTCTTCTCTCCCTCTATGGCAACCTCTGCTATGCCATGGATTCGGGAAACCGTTACTCACCTGAGGACGCGTTGTTGCCCGGAACTTACCCGGGTGAGGGAGACCGTTACGGATGGTCGGCGGTGGTCAACAGTGAGTTGCAGCCCACGCTGGGGTTGCGCTGGCTTTTGTGCTACGAGGAACACGATCGCAATATCGTGCATCTTCAGAAGGCCGCTCCCCAACATTGGTTCAGCCCCGGCGAAGTGATTCGCGTGCGAAACTGCCCCACGCGATTTGGCCCGATCAGTTGGACCACGCAAGCCTTGACGTCATCGGGTGGAACTACGCGCTGGAAGGTAAAGGTCGCGTTCGAGAAGCCCTTTGAGGCCGACCTGATCATTCACATCCATCCGCCTGACCGGACTCCCTTGCGCTCGGCGACGCTGGGAGAGATTCATCCCACCTCCATCGTTGTGCCCGCGACGCTGCTGGCGGGCAAGACGCGCATCGAGATCGACGTCACATAGGAGAAGGGTAGCGCGGACCTGTTCTGTAGGTCCGCGGCTTTTCCTTGCCCATAGGGGACGAGCCGCGGACCTATAGAACAGGTCCGCGCTACGGCTGCTGCTTCCCCGAAGGGGAACAATACCATTAGCCGTGGGTGAAACCCACGGATGGGAATCGGAAAATGCCCCTCGACCCTGAGGGGGTCGAACCTTTTCTTGTAGCGGCGCTCTATGAGCGCCGAACGGCGGTCCCTTCCTGCGTCAGGGCAGGCTCCGACCGCCGCTACAGAACTCGGCGCCAAACGACATTCAACCCCTCCGGGGTTGGTAAATCCCACATCGTCCCCGTGGGTTTCACCCACGGCTAATGACATTGGACCTCTTCGAGGTCCCCCCCTCAGACAACCGCTAAAGCAAACTGGCCCACAGCCCACCGTTTTATTTGGTAGACAATCTACCACCACATGGGGTAGATTACCTGCCACTATGGCCAAGCAACCCTCCGGAGACCGCATCGAACTTGTTTATGGCTCACTCGACATGCTGATTCTGCGCACCTTGCGCTGGGGACCCACGCACGGACATGGCATTGCCAAGTGCATTGAGCGCCTGTCGGAGGAGACGCTCAGGGTGGAACACGGGTCGCTCTACCCCGCCCTCCAGCGCCTGCAACAGGAAGGTTGGATTTCGGCCGAGTGGGGCGTTTCCAAAAACAAACAGCGGGCCAAGTACTACCGCCTGACCGCGGCGGGACGACGGCAATTGCTGGCCGAGACCTCGCGTTGGGAGCGCTTTGTGCGGGCCATTACCGGCGTTCTGCGGCCCGCGGAGTCCGAGGAAGGGCAATGAGTAGCGCCGGCTTCCAGCCGGCATCTGGAGATTGTACATTTCTGATGAGAGTTCCAGCCCGTGAGGTTAGCTTGTTGCGGTGAGCGGCTCTAGCGGCTGCTGTTCATGAGCTTCCGACTTGCCATCGTCGATGCGTATGTGCGAAGCACCTTGGAGTGCGGCGGCTCGACGCCGCCTTGGCCTTCCTCCTCGGCGTTAAGGCAAGGGGGGTTGAGCCATGGTTTTAGTCTTCGAGGTTATTCCAAGGCGGCGTCGAGCCGCCGCACTCCAAGGTGCTTCGCACAGCTATATTCATGAGAACAGCCGCGAGTCCCACTGCGGCTAGGGGCCTAAGGAAATTTACCGGATGCGGCACGAAAAGTGGAGGAACTCCAGGCGCCGGCTTCCGGTCGGCATGCGGCCAAGATGGCCACGTTACGAGGGAAGGACAATGACCTGGCGGCGCGAGCTTGCCAAACTCGGTGCTCTGTTTCGTCGGCGAAAGCCGGTGGACGATATTGAAGAGGAGATTCGCTCGCATCTCGCCATGGAAGAGCAGGAGAACCTGGAATCCGGCATGACCCCCGATGAAGCTCACTATGCAGCGTTGCGCCGCTTCGGCAACGTGACCTTGGCGCAAGAGAGGAGCAGGGAGATGTGGGGATGGAATTCCGTCGAGACGTTTCGCCAGGATCTTCGTTACAGCTTCCGCCAACTCCGGCGAAGTCCCAGCTTCGCAGTCGTTGCCGTCCTCACCCTCGCCCTGGGCATCGGGCCGAACACAGCGATTTTCAGCGCCGTGAATGGGATTTGGCTCGAACCGCTTATCTACGCGCGGTCATCGAGGCTGGTAACCGTCGATGTGCTTCCCATACCCGAGATTCAAGCGATTCAGAAGCAGAGCACGGCTTTCGAGCGCATGGCCATCTACCAGGGACACACCTGCCTCGTTCTGGGCGGCGCCGTGCCCGTCCAGACAGCTAGCAGCTACGTGTCCGCTGATTTTTTTCCTCTGCTCGGTGTGAATCCTCTGCTCGGCAGACCGATCCTTCCGGGAGACGCGCAGCCTGGCCACGCCCTCGTCGCCGTCCTCAGCTACCGTCTCTGGATGGACGAGTTTGGCGGCGATCCTTACATCGTGGGGCGCAGCGTCGCAGTGGATCACAAGACGTTCACGGTCATCGGCGTAATGCCCAAGGGATTCGACCTCGGCGTTACCTGGGGGGATAGCAACGCCGGCCTGTGGATGCCCTTTGTCTACTCGCCATCCGATTCAATGAACCTGGGCCCGTCGAGCAGCTTTGTGGCGCGGCTCAAAAAGGGCGTAACGCTCAGCCAAGCCAAGGCCCAAATGGAGGCCATTTCGGCGCGCCTGGCGGCAGAATATCCGAACCAATATCCGAAAGCATTGAGAGGCTACGGCAGGGTTGTAACAGCCGGGATTAGCGGCCAGACAGACCCCGAAGTGCGGCTCGCCTTACTGATTCTCCTGGGCGCGGTGGGATTTGTCCTGCTCATGGCTTGCGTCAACGTGGCATCGCTCCTGGTGGCCCGCTCCTGGACGCGCCAGAGGGAGTTGGCGATTCGCAGAGGGCTCGGGGCGAGCCGGCTGCGAATCGTCCGGCAGCTTTTGTCGGAAGGCCTGCTGCTGGCGGTGGCGGGGGGCACGCTCGGTCTGTTCCTTTCCATATGGGGAATACGATTCCTTAAGGTTATAGCTCCGCCGTACACTCCGCGGGTAGATCATATCCGGCTCGATGGCAACGTGCTGTGGTTCACCATGGGGATTTCGCTCCTTGCAGCCGTTTTGGTGGGCTTGGCGCCGGCCTTGCACGCATCGTCCCGGTGCGTGGGCGGCACGCTGAAAGGGGGCCTGGTCGGTTCCTTTGCAGGAGCCGAGATGAAGCCGTCGCATCGATTCCGAAGCGCGCTCGTGATTCTCGAGATGGCCCTGGCTGTAATTGTTGTGACCGGCGGGGCGCTCATGGCGCGCAGCTTCTATAAACTCACGAGTGTGAACACCGGCGTCCGCGCCGATCACGTCCTGACAATGCGCGTGCAACTCTCTGATTTGGCCTGCGCTAACCTCGCGCTTCCCACGAAGAACCTTAAGCAAACAGCCGTGCGGCCAAAAACCACCGCGCAGGCCAACGAGCGGCAGATGCCGACCACTCCGCCAGCAGGGTGCGCGTTGGCAAGCGAGAACATCTTGGATGGAATTCGCTCGCTCGCGGGAGTTCAGCGAGTGGCGCTCGCTGGCACGGGGCCGCTTCAGGGAGGCATGGTGACCACAAGCGTCCACTATCCCGGTGCGCCCCCAGGCATGGGACTGTACGTCGAAGGACAGCAGGGCAATCAGCTCACCTCTGGCGACATCGAGGGCCGCACGGTCACCCCGGGCTTCTTTGCTGCACTGGGGGTCCGCCTGCTGAAGGGGCGGGATTTTGACCCTGCGGACTTAAATCGTTCTGACGTGGCGATCGTCAGCGAAGGCTTCGCTAGGAAATATATACCAGGGATTCCGCTGAGGAAGCGTTTCAGCATTGCGGAGGACGAGAAGGGCCACCCTCAGTGGATGGAGATCGTCGGCGTGGTAGACGACGTCCGAGACCGTGCTGTGCAGGACTCCGGCCCGGTGTATTACACGCCGTTCTCCTTTGGGAGCAACTGGGGGGAGATCATCGCGCGGACCTCGGCAGATCCAATGGTGATGGTGCCGGCGATCGAGCGCGTTGTTCGCTTCGTGGATGCAGAGGCGGCCATCACGCACATTGAGACCGTGGACCAGATTATCGCCGATTCCGTGGCAGAACCGAAGTTCCAGACGGTTCTGCTGGTGTCCTTTGGCGCCCTGGGGTTACTCCTGGGAGTCATCGGGGTCTATGGCGTGGTCTCCTATTCCGCAGTCCAGCGCACGCATGAGATTGGCGTGCGCATGGCTCTGGGCGCGCAGGGTGCTGACATTCTGCGCATGGTGCTCGGCGAAGGCATGCTGCTTGTAGGAATCGGGATTACTGCGGGCATTGGCGGCGCCTTGGCGCTGACGCGCTTCTTGCGGAATCTGCTGTATGGGATTACCCCGACCGACTCGCTGACGTTCATCGGCGTTTCGCTGATTCTGACCGCCGTGGCATTGTTGGCTTGCTGCATCCCCGCGCGCCGGGCAACGAAGGTGGATCCGATGGTGGCGCTGAGGTATGAATGAAGCTATCGGCGGACGGCTATCAACCATCCGCCCAACACCCATCAGGCGGGTCGTGGCCCGCTGAGGGCTGAATGCTGAGAGCTGAAGGCTGAAAGCTATATATGAGCTGGCGGCGCGAGCTTGCCAAATTCGGGGCGCTGTTTCGCCGGTCGAGGCCGGTGGACGATCTCGAAGAGGAGATTCGCTCGCATCTCGAAATGGAAGAGCAGGAGAACCTGGAATCCGGCATGACCCCCGAGGAAGCTCACTATGCCGCGTTGCGCCGCTTCGGCAACGTAACCTTGGCGCAAGAAAGGAGCCGCGAAATGTGGGGATGGAATTCCGTCGAGTCGCTCGGGCAGGACGTTCGCTTCGGCCTGCGCCAACTCCGGCGCAATCCTGGCTTCACCGCCGTCGCGGTCATCACGCTAGCTCTGGGCATCGGCGCCAACACCGCAATCTTCACGGTGGTCAATTCTGTGCTGCTCCAGCCTCTTCCATACCCGCATCCTGAGCGACTCTTCCTGATCGAAGCCGCCTTTCCAGGCGGGGACTTCGCCTGGCTCTCCGACGTTGAGTACGTAGAGTACGAGAAGCGGGCCCAAGCCTTCGAGCATCTGGCGGCGTTCAGTGCTAGCAACTCCAATCTCTCTGGCGCTGGCGAGCCAGTCGTTGTGCCCCACTGCGAGGTCACCGCGAGTTTCTGGCCGACCCTAGGGATCGCTCCTGCGCTGGGACGTACCTTTCGGCGTGAGGATGAGAAGAGTCCGGACCGCAGGATTGTGGTGCTCAGTGACTTCCTATGGCGCACTCAGTTTCATGCGGATGCGGGAATCATCGGGAAAAGCATCACGCTGGACGGGATCCCTCACACCGTGGTGGGAGTGATGCCTGCCGGCTACGTTTTTCCCACCGAACATGGCTTGTGGTCACTGACGGGTCTCAAGCCGCTGAGGCAGAGGATGGGCGAGAAGGGAGTGATCGGGCGTCTGAAGCCCGCCATCAGCCTGCGACAAGCCCAGGCCGAACTGGACGTCGTAGCCCGGCAACTTGCCAGGGCATTTCCGGAGAAGGAGGACGGGCTAGCTTTACGCCTGCTTTCTTTGCAGCAGTATCTGGTGGGGGATGTCCGGCGCTCTCTGCTGGTGCTGCTTGGCGCGGTCGGATTCATCCTGCTGATTGCCTGCGCGAATGTCGCCAACCTGCTCCTGGCGCGGGGCGTCGCCCGCCGGCAGGAGATGGCGGTCCGAGCTTCCCTGGGAGCCGGACGTTTTCGGCTTGTCCGCCAGTTGCTCAGCGAGGGCGGGTTGCTTTCGCTCTTCGGTGGCGCCTTGGGGCTGTTACTGGCCGTGTGGGGCGTCCGGGTCTTTCTCTCGCTGGTCCCGCCCGACGATATGCCCCGTATCCACGAGATTCATCCGGATGGATGGGTACTGGCGTTTACCGCGCTGGTCGCCTTGCTGACGGGTCTGGTGTTCAGCGTTGCTCCTGCCGTTCAGCTCTCTGGAGTGTCGCTGAACGAGTCGTTACAGCGGGCAGGGTCGCGACGGATCGCCGGAAGCGGTCAGCGTCTGAAGAATGCCCTGATGGTTTGGGAAATGGCGCTCGCGCTGGTGTTGCTCATCGGCGCCGGCTTGGTGATCAAGAGCTTCCTCCGTCTACGCGCGGTGGACCCCGGGTTCATTCCGGAAGATGTTCTGACGATGACTGTCACCCTGCCAGAAGGACGGACGGTGGAGCAACTGAAGAGTTTTCATCAGCAGGTGCTGGAAAAGCTCAAGGGCCTGCCCGGAATCCCCTCTGCCGCCGCTGTGAACTGGCTCCCCTTTGGTCATTATTCTGTCAACGCAGCCTACGGGGCCGAGGGCTTGACGGACTCTTTTGCCGCTGACCAGCTTATGGCCCTCCGGGTCGGAGTCAGCCGCGATTACTTCCAGACGATGGGCATTCGCCTGTTGCGCGGCCGATATTTCAATGCTGGGGATAACGAGAAGTCGCCGGGGGTTGCGATCCTGAGTCAAGTCGCCGCCAGGCGCGTCTGGCGGGACCAGAACCCGATCGGGAAACGAATTAGGTTCATCTCTCACGGGAGACCACAGGACTGGCTCACCGTCGTGGGGGTCGTTGAAGACGTGAGGTGGAGGCCAGCACGGGTGATGACGGCCATCTACCAGCCGTACTTGCAGCTCCCAGAGCCCCTCTACCTGTCCCCTATGGTTTATCTCGTGCGTACGGGGGCCAATCGCACTGGCGTCGCCACACTCATGCGAGAGCGGCTGCATGAGGTGGATAAGGATCAGGCGGTCTTTGCGTTCGAGACCTTGCAGGACTTGATCAGCGGTTCGGCAGCCCAGCCTCGGTTCTACTCGAGACTCTTGGGCGCCTTTTCTTTCATGGCGCTGCTGATCGCGGCCGTCGGGATATACGGAGTGACGGCGTTTTCGGTCAGCCAGCGCACGCACGAGATCGGCATTCGCACGGCGCTCGGTGCGGAGCGAGCCGACCTCTTGTGGATGATCCTTCGAAGTAGCTTGTCTCTCATCTTGGTGGGGGTGGGGCTCGGATGGTGCGGCGCGATCGCGGTCACTCGTGTGCTGCAGAGCTTCCTGTTCGAAGTGAAACCGACCGATATAGCGACCTTCGCTGTTGTCTCGGTGCTGCTAGCCGTGGTGGCACTCCTGGCCTGCTACCTCCCCGCCCGCCGGGCAACGAAAGTCGATCCCATGGTTGCGCTGCGGTACGAGTAAGGCAGTGGTCAGTGGTTAGTGGTCAGTGGTCAGTAGGTGCTGCAATGGGACCGACATGTGGCTGAGATCTGATGACTGAAAACTGATAACTGCGGACTTAAGATGAGCTGGCGGCGACAGCTTGCCAAACTCGGTGCTCTGTTTCGTCGGCGAAAGCCGGTGGACGACCTCGAAGAAGAGATTCGCTCGCATCTCGAAATGGAAGAGCAGGAGAACCTGGAATCCGGCATGGCCCCCGACGAAGCTCACTATGCCGCGTTGCGCCGGTTCGGCAATGTGACCCTGACACAGGAGAGGAGCAGGGAAATGTGGGGATGGAATTCGGTCGAGACGCTCTGGCAGGACCTTCGCTACGGCCTGCGTATGCTGGCGAAGAATCCTGGCTTTACCGCGGTGGCGATTATTACCTTGGCGCTGGGCATTGGCGCCAACACGGCGATCTTCAGTTTGATTGACGCAGTGATGCTGCGGTCGTTGCCGGTGTACGACCCTGCGCAGCTCGTCGTACTGCGCTGGTCCGCACATAAACGGCCGCTACGGAACGGAACGAGTAGCTTCGGCGATTGCGACCGCGGCGACGACAAGAATCCGTCCGACTGTTCGTTGCCGTATCCTTTCTTCGAGCTGATTCGTTCTCAGAAGGACGTGTTTTCCGCAGCCACAGCGTTTGCGGGCCCGGCGCACCTTGTCCTTTCCGGTAACGGCCTGGCGCGCATGGCGAGCGGCGAAGTTGTTTCCGGCGATTACTTTTCCACCCTGGGGGTGGGGGCGACGGTGGGGCGCACGCTGGGCCCGGCTGACGATACTCCTTCGGCCCCTCCCGCCGTTGTCCTGAGCTATGCCTATTGGCAGACGGCCTTCGGCGGCAGCCCCTCGGCTCTGGGCCGAACGATTCTCTTGAACAATGTGCCTTTCACGGTGGTGGGCGTGGCCGAGCCCGGCTTTACCCAGCTTTCTCCCGGCAAGACGCAGGACCTTTTCCTCACGCTTTCCATGCTCCCCCGCCTGAATATCCCCTGGGGAAATGACCGGGACATCCGGGGTTATAGCGACTGGTGGCTGGTGGTCATGGCTCGCCTCAAGCCCGGCGTTTCGATTGGACAAGCACAAGCCGCGGCCACGCTGCTGTTCCGCAACGCGATGCTGCATGGGGCGAAGGCGCTTTCCAAGGAATCCGACGACCCGAGAATTCAACTCCTGCCCGCGCAGCAAGGACTTACGGGGGAGCGTGGATTTTTCTCCAAACCGCTCTACATCCTGATGTGCGCGGTGGGGTTTGTCCTCTTGATTGCCTGCGCGAATGTTGCCGGCCTGCTGCTTGCCCGCGCCACATCGCGGCAAAAGGAGATGGCGGTTCGCCTCGCGCTGGGCGCCGGGCGCCCGCGGATTGTGCGTCAACTGCTCATTGAAAGCACCACCCTCTCGGTGGCCGGCGGCGCGCTGGGAGTGCTCTTCGCTTATTGGGGCGTCCACGCCATGACCAGCTTCATCCTGGGTTATACCGACAGCCCATTCCCCTTTGCGGTGGAGCCGGATTGGCGCGCTCTGGCCTTCACCATCTCGATTTCACTTCTCACGGGAATACTTTTCGGCCTCGCGCCGGCTCTGCGCAGCACGCGGCTGAGTTTGACGGCAGCGCTCAAGGAAAATGCCTCGACGCTTCCGGGTGGAGGGGTTCGAGTAGGTAGAGGGTGGCATCTCGACAAGGCGCTCGTCGTCGTGCAGGTTGGGCTATCGATGATTGTTCTGGTGGGCGCAGGCTTGATGGTGCGAACCCTGCAAGACCTTCACAGCATCAATCCCGGCTTTGACACGCGGAATGTCCTGCTCTTCGGCATCAACCCCACTCTCCAAAAATACCGGGATGCGCAGATTCAAACCCTTTACCACGACTTGCGGGAGCAACTCGCCGCGCTTCCGGGCGTGATCTCCGCGAGCTACTCCTCCGACGCGCTGCTGAGCGGCAGCCTTTGGACCAGCGATGTCCACGTCGAGGGGCAGCCGCAAAAGACGACGGAGGAGGTGGATATGCTCGCCACCGGGCCGGACTTTCTTAAGACCTTGCGGATCCCGCTTCTCGAAGGCCGGGCGTTGTCCCCGGAAGACTTCGACTTGGCAGCTCAAGCTGCCGCCTTGAGGGAATCTCCCCAACAAACTGCTTCCCCCTTCGGTGTGTTATCAGCGGCGAAATCGTCTGCTCCCGTTAGCCCGCCGATCCCCGTCCTGGTCAATGCGGCCTTCGTTCGCCACTACTTCGCGAGTCAAAATCCGCTGGGCAGAATGCTGACGCAGGGAGACAGCGACTCCACGAGCGGAGGTTCCCTCGGAGGCAAGACGAACATCCGCCGGTGGGAAATTGTCGGCGTGGTTGGCGACACAAAATACGAAAACCTGCGCCGCGAGATTCAACCCGGCGTTTACGTTCCGCTCACGGGTGGTGGAGCGCATTTCGAGGTGCGCACGGCCTCTAATCCTTCCGCGCTGATCCCCGCCGTCCGCGACCTCGCCAAGCGCCTGGATAGCAACGTTCCATTGTTCGGAGTGCACACCCAATCGGAAAGCATTGAAGGTCTCGTGACGCAAGAACGCGTGGTTGCGCGTCTCGCGACGTTTTTTGGTTTGCTGGCGCTGCTGCTTGCCTGCGTCGGGCTTTACGGCTTGCTTTCATATGAAGTGGCACGCCGCACGCGCGAAATCGGCATCCGCATGTCGCTGGGGGCCGAGCGGCGCGACGTGACGAGACTCATCGTCATGCGGGGAATGAGATTAACCGCGGTGGGAGTGGTGGTGGGCGCAATTGGTGGCCTCGCCCTTACGCGGGTCTTGTCGAGCTTACTCTACAATGTCAAACCCGCCGACGGGCCGACGTATTTGTTCGTGGCGCTGCTGCTCGCGGGTGTGGCGCTGGTTGCGAGCTACGTCCCGGCTTGGCGCGCGGCCAAGGTGGATCCCATGGTGGCGTTGCGGTACGAGTAAGGCAGTGCAAGTGGATAGTGGTTAGTGGCGAGCAAGACCCGACGGATTGCCGCAATTCCCTTTCGGTGTTGCTGGTTTTCGGCGATCTAGAGTTTTTGCGGGTGTCCCTAGCAGGGCGGCCCCGGCGATAAGATGCGGGTATAGTCTTGGGAAGCATGAATAAGGCGCTCGATTTGCACGCCATCCGCCAGCGGCTGATAAAAAATCAGGTACTCCTCGAAATGCCGGACTCGCCACATTCGCAGCGTTGGGAATTTGCGGGACTTACCCGGTGCGCCAAGGTGCGGCATTTGGGCAAGTTCGAGGAAGGAATCACGGGCTTCAGCGAGGAAGCGGCGCGCCGCAGCCATGCCACTGTTCTTGCCGATGTAGGCAAAGTGCTGGATAAGATCGCGCCGTGCGGCAGGCCTTACGATAGCTCGTCACACGCGAGACTAAGCCTTCTTCCTGGCCCGCATGAGGGCAAGCCCTGCACGCTCGACATTGACCCAATCGCCGTCCGTCATTTCCGTTGCTTCCCCGCTGGCTTGGGCTTCTTCGACGAAAGCATCCACGCGCTTCTCCCAATGCGCATCCACCGGGACCGGCTCCCCAACGCCGTCCCGGAGGCCCAAAAGGAGTTCGGCAGCCTCCTCAAAGAACTTTTCGCGACTGGCGAACTCCCCGCGCTCAACGGTCTCATTAACGCGTTTCTCGAGATCGGCGGGCAGTGCGACATCCATCATGCAGTTCTCCTCGCCATATTCTACGCCAGAAGGGTGCTCCTTTTCATCTTTGATTCTATGATCGCGCAAGTCCTTTACGGGAGGAAAGCTTCAGATGGGCTGGCGGCGTGAGGTTGCCAAACTCGGTGCTCTGTTTCGCCGGCCAAGGCCGGTGGACGATCTCGACGAAGAGATTCGCTCGCATCTCGAAATGGAAGAGCAGGAGAACCTGGAATCCGGCATGACCCCCGACGAAGCTCACTATGCCGCGTTGCGCCGGTTCGGGAACGTAACCTTGGCGCAGGAGAGGAGCAGGGAGATGTGGGGATGGAATTCCGTCGAGACGCTCTGGCAGGACCTCCGCTTCGGCCTGCGCATGCTGTTGAAGAATCCTGGCTTCACGGTGGTGGCGGTGCTGACCCTGGCGCTTGGGATCGGGGGAACCACAGCCATCTTCAGCATTGTTGATGCGGTGCTGTTGCACGGAACGCCCTACCACAACCCCGCCCAGCTCGTCGAGATTGGTGCCAAGAGCCCACAAGGGGAAGGAGAGTCGGTTTCCGCAGGAGACTTCACCGCCTGGCAGGCACAGAGCCAGGCTTTTGAGGGTCTAGCCGCGTATGAGCGGTGGGAATTTCGCGTTCTGACCGGCGCCGGGGAGCCTGATGAGGTGTGGGCCTCGCCAGTGTCAACCAATGTTTTTCATCTACTGGGCGTCAATGCGATCATCGGACGTACTTTTGCGGAAAATGAGACCCTGGTCGTAGTCTTAAGCCACGAGTATTGGCACAGCCATTTTGCAGCCGACCCCAAGATCATCGGCAAAACTCTAGCACTCGACGGCAAGCCGTACACGGTAATAGGTGTCGCTCCTGCTGATCTTGAGTTTCCGGAGCCCAATACCCAAGTGTGGGTTCCCCTGACCTTCAGCGCCGCCGAGAAGAACGGTCACGAGCATAGCTCGCTTGGCGTGATTGCGCGTTTGGGGGCGGGAGTCACCCTGAAACAAGCCCAAGCCGCAATGGACTTGGCAGCTCGCAGGCTCGCAATGCAGTACCCCAAGACGAACGCTGGATGGAGCGTCATCGTGAAGCCCTTCAAGGGCCTGGAGATTGGCAGTGTCCTGCGGTCGGCCGTTTGGGCGCTCTTGGGTGCCGTGGTCTTTGTGCTCCTGATTGTCTGCTCCAACGTCACCAGCATGCTTCTTGCTCGCGGCACTACCCGGCAGGGAGAAATGGCCGTCCGTGCCGCCTTGGGCGCTGGCCGGTTGAGATTGATTCGGCAACTGCTTGTCGAGGGCATGCTGCTGGCGGGAGCTGCTAGCGTCGCGGGGCTCGTGTTGGCGTCATGGGGCCTCGCCATGATCGTCAGCCTTTTGCCCAAGTACAGCCTGATTGAAATCCCGGCTCTCCACCGAATCTCGATTAATCTCCCTGTCCTGGCTTCTACGGTAGTCCTCTCGCTGCTGACTGGAATCGTGGTGAGCTTGCTTCCCGCACTTCGCGTCTCCAGTCTCAACCTGAGTGAACCTCTCAAACAGCGCGGCAGGACCTCGGGAACAGGGGCAAGGGGATCGCGCGTTCAGCGCGCGCTGATTGCTGCCGAAGTGGCGCTGGCCTTGGTCCTCTTGGTTGGAGCCGGATTGATGATTCAGAGCTTCAAGCGCCTTGAAACTGCTCCCACAGGCTTCAATCCTGAGCATGTTTTGACGGTGCGAGTGCCGCTGGTGAGCTACAAGTATGCGGAAGGCCGGCAGTCTGCGGCTTTTTACCGTGGAGTGCTGGAACGTATCCAGGCCATCCCAGGCGTGAAGTCTGCGGGGATGGTGAATAACCTGCCCTTCACCGGATTCGGTACCACGGTCGATTTTCCTGCCCCCCCCAACTCACCGGGCGGTCCCGAGCATATCTTCTTTGTTGCAGCTCGCAGCGTAAGTCCCGGGTATTTCCAGGCTATGGGGATCCCCCTGAAAGAGGGACGTGATTTCACCCAGACCGACAACCAGAAAGACGCTCCCTGCGTTCGGATCGTTAACGAAGCCATGGCGCGCCGCTACTGGTCAGGAGAGGACCCGGTGGGCAAGCAAGTTGTGGGGGCCTGCCGTAACGACGCTCCCGCTTTAATTGTGGGTGTGGTAGCAGATTCCAAGCAGGAGTCGGTGGACTCGCAAGTGGAGCCGGAGGTGTACCTTCCTTATGCCCAGCACCCGTTTGCATCCTTTCTGGTGACTTTCGTTATCCGCACGGCCTCGAACCCAACTGATGTCGCCGCCGCCGTCCGCAGCGCCGTGTGGGAAATCGATCATGACCAGCCTGTGATCCAGATACGAACCATGGATAACGTTATTTCGGAATCGGTCTGGCGGCAGCGCGTCTCCGCGTCAATGTTGGGCGTCTTCGCCGCCATTGCCCTGGTGCTCTCGGCCGTAGGCATCTACGGAGTGTTTTCCTATTCGGTCAGTCAGCGAACGCACGAGATCGGCATTCGAGCGGCCCTGGGAGCAACACGGGGCGATATTTTGTGGCTGGTAGTGGGAGAGGGGCTGGCTCTAACCCTGATTGGCGTGGGTGCCGGAATCGTCGCGGCGCTGGGTCTCACGCGCCTATTGGCGGGCATACTTTACGGTATCCGTCCCAGAGACCCTCTGACATTCGCCGCCTTGTCGTTGTTGCTCACCGGAGTGGCTCTGCTGGCGATGTACATTCCGGCGCGTCGGGCGACGAAGGTCGATCCCATGGTGGCGTTGCGGTATGAGTAAGGCAAGCAGGTTTCAGGTGTGAGGTGTTAGGCGTCAGGGAAAAAGGTGAATGCTGATGCAGGCAAGCCCCCACAATTCCTGTTCCGGGTTAAGGCGAAGTGGGATCCACAATGGTCAGGCGCTTGAAGCAGGATCGATAGAAACCACGGTCGCGTGTGAGCAATCTGTCAGTCTGCAAAAGGGCATGTGCTCCGATAAGAAAATCCGCCGCCACGCGTGTCCGGACACCGCCTCGCTGGCGATGGGCCTTCCATGCGAGGCCGGCTTGGAAAGCGGCCTCCTGCTGGACCGGGCTGAACTCGATCTCTAGTTCTCGGAGCGTGTCGCGGCAGGCCGAAATCGATGGAAAGCAGCCCGCAATCTCGGCCCACACCACGTCGCAGGCGAGCAGGGGTCCCTCCCCAGCACAGGAGCGCAGCGCATCCCGGGAAGCGGTCCCGAACTCGGGATCGTGATTCAAGAAGTCAAGCAGCACGCTGGTATCAACGGCGGTAATCACTTTAGCGGGTACTCGCCCCGAAGCTCCTTCAGGATCTCGTCCGTGCGGCGGCCGAGTTTGAGGACGCCAAAATATTTGTCAAACGGCTCCCGGGGTGCGCGCTTGGTCATCACCAGGCGGCCTCGTTCCTCACTCACTTCCAGAACTTGCCCGGCACGGATGCCCAGCCGGACGCGGAGAGGCTTCGGGATGGTGACTTGCCCCTTTTCAGAAAGCGTAGTTTTCATACCTTTATCGTATGGATTCCTACCTGAAAAGTCAAATTAACCCTTACCTGTGGTTTGGGGGTTAGGGGTGCAGGGTGGGCCGAATCGCAATTTTCCAACGCCTGTCGGAGGAGACCCGTACTACCGTCGTGAACTCCTGGGCGGGCATAGAAGCGGGATCGTCTCACGGTTGTTGCGCCGATAGATACGGAAATCTTCCTCGTCCACGGTAATCACGGTGTGCTGGGGAAACAGTTCGCTCATCCGGATGAGGCACAGATCAGCCAGGTCGGGTTGGCGGTCTTGGTATCGT
>Ga0181533_1001724_pt1 | contig 27379 bp, 19 predicted proteins | sample PEATcosm2014_Bin_45_FD_119772 | JGI IMG/M metagenome (GOLD analysis project Ga0181533, IMG submission 119772) | Peatland microbial communities from MTU Mesocosm Facility, Houghton, MI, USA - PEATcosm2014_Bin11_60_metaG | ecosystem: Environmental > Terrestrial > Soil > Wetlands > Peat | place...
CGGCCCCGGTCCGCCAGGTCCTGGATCTCGCGGGCGAGCGCGACGACGCTCTTTCGGTCCGCGTTCTTGACCACCGGGACGATGAGCCCCTCGGGAGCGGCGGTCGCGATCCCGATGTGGTAGCTGGAGCGTACGAGGAGTTCCTCGCGAGCGTCGTCCACGGTCGCGTTCAGCTTCGGGTACGCCTTCAGCCCCGCGACGACGGCTTTGACGATGAACGGGAGGTAGCTCAGCCGCACTCCCTGTTTCTCGACGTGCTTCGCCATCCGGTCCCGAAGGATGACGAGCTCGCTCATGTCTACCTCCTCAACGTAGGTGTAGTGAGCCGCCCGGTGCCTCGATTCCGTCATGTGTTCCGCGATGACACGACGGATCCCGCGTATCGGGATCCGCTCGAGCACGTCGTCCGGAAGGCTGGCGGGAGGCCGGGTCGATGTCGAGGGGGTCGGGGCCGACCCGGCGGGGGCCGAGAGAGCGGGCCACATCGGCGAGGAGGTCGCCTCTCCGGAACCTGACTTCGCCGCATCCAGGTCGACTTCCGTGATCCGGCCACCCGGCCCGGTCCCTTTCACACGGGACAGGTCCACGCCGAGCTCGGCTGCGCGGCGCCGAACGAACGGCGGAGCGAGAACAGGAGACGCCGGGGAAGAGGCGGCGGCAACCGCGGCGGGTTTCGATGTCGGCGGGCTCGCAGGAGCCGCGGGTGAGGGCTCGGTCGGGGTCGGAGAAGACGGGGTAGGGGGAGCGGCCCCTCCTCCCGCTTCCGTTTCGATCGTGACGAGGAGGCCTCCCACTTTCACCTTCTCCCCGACCTGGGCGTGGAGACTGAGCACACGGCCCGACTTCGGGGACGGGATCTCGACGTTCGCCTTGTCGGTGAGCACGCTCACGAGCGGGTCATCCTCTCGGACCGTGGCGCCCACGCTGACGAACCAGCGGACGACCTCTCCTTCGGCGACGCCTTCACCCAGGTCGGGAAGTCGGAACTCGAACGACATCGTGACCCCCTAGGACGCTCGAACGGCGTTCCTCGCCGCGTGGACGATCCGGTCGGCGTTCGGCAGGTAGAGGTTCTCGAGGGCATACGGGAACGGGGTGTCAAAGCCGGTCACGCGAACGATCGGCGCTTTGAGGGAGTAGAGAGCCTTCTCGGCGAGCACGGCAGCGAGTTCCGCTCCGAAACCGCAGAACCGAGCCGCTTCATGGACGATCACGGCACGACCTGTCTTCTCGACCGATGCGATGCAGGTGGCCTCGTCCAGCGGCACCAACGAGCGTAGGTCGATCACCTCCGCGGAGACCCCGTCTCGCGAAAGTGTCTCCGCCGCTTCGGCGGCGAGGGGCGCCATGGCACCGTAAGCGAACAGCGTCACGTCCGACCCTTCGCGGACGACACGAGCTCGTCCGAACGGGATGCGATGGGTGTCGTCGGGGACCTCCCCGGTCAGGGACCGGTAGATCCTCTTCGGCTCGAGGAAGAGGACCGGGTCCTCGTCGTCGATCGCGCTGAAGAGAAGGCCACGGGCGTCCGCCGGCGTCGACGGGACGACGACCTTGATACCGGCAGTGTGGCAGAAGTACGCCTCAGTGCTTTGCGAGTGGTAGAGGCCCCCCTTGATGCCGCCGCCGTACGGGGACCGGATCACGACGTGGGCCGGATACTGCCCCCCCGACCGGTATCGGAACTTCGCGAGCTCGCTGACGATTTGGTCGAAGGCAGGGTAGATGAAATCGAGGAACTGGATCTCGGCCACCGGCTTGAGGCCGTAGAGCGCCATCCCGATCGCCGCCCCCACGATGCCGGTCTCCGAGAGAGGGGTATCGATCACGCGGTCCGCGCCGAACTCCTTGAAGAGTCCTTCCGTGGCGCGGAAGACGCCTCCGTTCACGCCGATGTCCTCGCCCAGGAGTAGGATGTTCGGGTCCTGGCGCATCGCGTCGCGAAGGGTGCGGTTGATCGCTTGGACAAGGTTCAGTTCGGTCACGATTTCGTAGCTCCTTCCCGAAGGCGGGCGTCGTACCCCGCTCGCTCTTCCGCGAGACGAGGGGTCATCTCCGCGAAGACGTCGTCGAACAACGAGCGCGGGTCCAGCGGTTTGCCCTTCTCCGCGGCCTCGAACGTCCGGGAGACCAGAGCACGGGCGTCTTCCCAGAGTTTGCGGTCTGCGTCCTCGTGCCAACGCCCGGCCGCGATCAGCTCGGCCTTGAGCCGCCCGATCGGGTCGCGCTCCTTCGCCGCCAAGAGCTCCTGGTCCGTTTGGTATCGTTTCGGGTCGTCCGAGGTCGAGTGAGGCCCGAATCGGTAGACCTCGGCTTCGATCATCGTCGGTCCGCCGCCGGCGACCGCGCGGGCTCGCGCTTCTCGGACCGCGTCGTACACGGCGTGGATGTCGTTCCCGTCCACGAGGACGCCGGGGATACCGTACGCCGCGGCCTTCTCGGCCAAGGTAGCGCTCCGGGTCTGCCGCTTGCGCGGCATCGAGATCGCCCACTGGTTGTTCTGACAGAAGAAGATCGACGGGCACTGGAACACTCCGGCGAAGTTGAGACCCGCATGGAAGTCGTTCGAGCTCGTGGCTCCGTCACCGAAGAAGGCGATCGTCACGATCGGGTCCTTGCGTCGCTGGGCGGCCATCGCGGCCCCAACCGCCTGGGTGATCTGGGTCCCGATCGGGCTGGACGCGACCACGAAGTTAACGGTGCGAAAGCCGAAGTGGTTCGGCATCTGGCGCCCCTTGATCGCGTCGTCCGCGTTTCCCAGGAGCTGGTCGAAGATCGCCTTCAGCGGGACTCCTCGGGCGAGGGCGACCGCCAACTCCCGGTAGGCCGGAAAGACCCAGTCTTCCGGAGCCAGAGCGCGGCTGGCCCCGACCTGGGCGGCTTCTTGCCCCATCAACGGGGCGTAGAACCCGATGCGGCCCTGCCGTTGGAGCATCAGGCACCGTTCGTCCGTGGCCCGAGCCATGACCATCAATTGGTAGGCATCCCGCAGGGCCGCTTCCCCGAGAGCCGGCGCCCCGGAAACCGTCGGCAAGACTGGCAGCGTACCCGGCTCGACCATGACGTTAGGTGGACGCCGCGACGAGCCCCCGTGATATAAGTTTGAGGATGACGAATCGACGGGTCTTTTCTCCGAGGTCAGGGGGCCCCGTTCGAGGGCGTTCCCGCCCGGTGTTGACAGGAAAGGCAGCCGTCCGGCGCCGAGCCTATCGTCGGCGACGTCCGCGGTCCGGGCGCCATCCGCGGTCTTCGCCTCGGGGAGGCCCGCGCTGGGCCCGGTGCTGGCCACCGGACGGGGGCGAAAAGCGGCGTGGCGGCGGGGACGCGTCGTACGCGAAGCCGGGAATCTTCGCTCGGTTGATCTTCATCCCGATCAGCTTCTCGATCCGGCCGAGGTCGTGCTCTTCCTCGGGCATGACCAATGTGTAGGCATCTCCCCGTTGCTGAGCTCGAGCGGTTCGACCGACACGGTGGATGTACGTTTCCGGTTCGTGCGGGACGTCGAAGTTGACGACGTGGCTTACGTCCTTGACATCCACCCCTCGGGCCGCGATGTCGGTGGCGACGAGGACGCGGTACTCGCCGGTGCGGAACCCTTCCAGGGCCCGGACGCGCTGGCTCTGGCTCCGGTTCCCGTGGATGACCGCCGCGTTGATCTTGCGGTGAAGGAGCTGCCGGACGAGGTTGTCGGCCCGGTGCTTGGTCCGAGTGAAGACGAGGACGCTGCTCATCATCTCATCATTGAGGAGCTCGCAGAGCAGGTCGGCCTTAAGGTGAGACGGAACGGGTAGGGCCAGGTGCGTCACGCCGACGGCGGCGACGGTCCGCTCCTCGACGTGGATCATCTTGGGATCCCGAAGGAACTCGCGGGACAGGGCCACGATCTCCGGCGGCATGGTGGCGGAGAACAGCATTGTCTGTCGGATCTGTGGGAGGCGCTGGAGGATCCTTCGGACATCGGGCAGGAACCCCATGTCCAGCATTCGGTCGCCTTCATCGAGGACCAGGATCTTCAGCGACTGGAAATTGACGTAGCCACGGCTCATGTGGTCCAGAAGCCGACCCGGGGTCGCGATGATGATCTCGGCGCCCCCGCGCAGCGCACGCTCCTGGTCGCCCATTCCCACCCCTCCGTACACCGCCGCCCCTCGGAGGTGGGTGTGGCCCGCGAGCTTTCGCAGGAACTCCTGGGCCTGCAACGCCAGCTCTCGCGTCGGGGTGAGGATGAGCGCGTGGGTCCGTCCCGGTGGCTCGTCGAGCAAGCGCTCGAGGACCGGCAAGAGGAACGCGGCCGTCTTCCCGGTGCCGGTTTGGGCGGTGCCGATGATGTCCCGGCCCAGGACCGCGTGCGGAATCGTGTCCCGCTGGATCGGCGTGGGCGTGGTGTACCCGATCTCTTGTATTCCTCGACGCAGTTTCGAGTGGAGCGGAAGGTCCTCGAAGGTCCCGTCCCCCATGTGGGCGGCCTTCGTCGGTACAGGAGTTGGGTCGGTCATCGGTTGTTCTGGATGTCGGGCCAGACCCGCCGGACCATAAGAGAGCCCCTAGGCAGGGGTCCCAAGGGTCGGCGAGCCGCGCTGCACCTTGCCCGTCACCCCACCGGCAGAAACGGCTCGTACACCGCCTCATGTCAAAGCGGCGCACGGAGGGGTTTCTAGGGAGGTTAAAATACGGAAACTATGTATGAAAATAGATGGCAGCAGGGGGAACGGCGTCGCCGCCCACTGAGGCGATGCGACGCGGGGTGAGCCGGGGGCTGTTTGTAGCGGTTGTAGTGGTCGTGGCGGTGATCATGCTCGCCGCCGGGCTCTACGTGGGGAAGACGGTCTTGGGGTCGACGAGCGCTTCCTCAAAGCCGTTCGTCGTTGGGACGAACGTTCCTTTCGACCCGTTCGAGGACTACAACACGACGACCAAGGCGTACTTCGGTTTTGACATCGCGTTCGCCGGGATGATTGCGGCGGCCGAGCATCGCACGCTGCTGATTACCAACTACGCCGATTTCGACGCCCTTCTGACGGACGCCGGGGCAGGCGTTTTCGACATGGCCGCGTCAGCCATCACGGAGTCGGGCTCGGTCGGAGCTGGCCGAAACATTTCCATGAGCTTCTCGGCCCCGTACTTCGAAGCCAACCAGGCGTTGCTGGTGAAGTCCTCCAGCTCGATCACCTGCGTGGCCAGCGGTTGTACCGTGGCGGTCATGGCCCCGTTGAAGATTGGGCTGCAGTCGGGAACTTCGAGCGCCGACTGGGCGAATTCCTATCTCAAGAACAACGAGACCACGGGGACGATCACCGAGTTCCAAAGTGTCGATACCGAAGTGACCGCTCTCGAGGCGGGCGCCCTCGACGCGGTAATCATTGATACAGGTCCGGCCGCCTCTTACGCCGCAGGATCCTCGGGCGCGCTTCGGGTAGCCGGCGTCATTCACACGGGCGAGCTGTACGGATTCGCGGTCGCCCATGGGGACCCGAACGATTACGTTCCGGTGATCAACGGTGTGATTGAGACCGCGATGCAGAACGGGACGTACCAGAAGATGGTCACCTACTGGGGACTCGGCTGAAGGGGACCTCGGAACAAGTTCGGGCGAGACCGGGCACCGCATGGGCCAGGCCATCGAACGGGGCGAGCTGACGACGCGATGAACGGCTCCCGGCCTCGCCCCCCCCGGAAGCGCTGATGGAGGGGGCGGGGTGACCGCGATTCCGACGGATCTCGGTGGCCGAGCTCCTCCGGTTCGCGCCCCCTCCCGCGTTCGCGCCCTCCGACCCCCGTACCCCGTTCGCTTGCTCCGGCGCGCGATCCCCATCGGCGTAGGGGTCGCCGTCGGTGGACTCGGCGTCTATGTGATCGTCGGACTCCTCGGCTTCTACGGGGCCGGCGACCTGAGGAGTCTGACGGCGTTCGTGGTCGCCGCCGCGATGGGAGCCGGCCTGAGCGTCGTGGTGGTCTCTGCCCGGTGGTTCGACCCGCGGTGGGCGGGTCGTCTACTCACATGGAAGGTCTGGCGCTCGGTACTCATGGGCGTTCTTGCCGGGTACGGGGGAGTGGTATTCCTCATCGGACTAGGTCGACTCGGATTCTATCGCCTAGCCTTCGCGGAGAGCCAGGTGCCCGGACTTCTGTCCGGCTTTACGACCACCCTCGAGGTCGTCACCGTGATCGTCCCTCTCGGCTTCCTCATCGGCTTCTTCGTCGGGTGGGCCCGCACCACGGGTTCCCTCTTCCTCCGGGGGTTCGGGGCCTACTACGTGGATTTCTTCCGGAGCATGCCGCCGATCGCGCTGATCTTCTTCGCGTCGCTGGTGGGAGCGCTTTCTCTGAAGAACTCCGGGATTGACCCGTACACTTCGTATCAGATCACCCTGTGGTTGGGCGTAATCGCCCTCGCGATGCACACCGGCGCCTACCAGGCCGAGATCATGCGGGCGGGAATCCTCTCGGTGCCGGCGGGGCAGACCGAGGCAGCGGACGCGGTGGGGATTTCCCGCGTGCGCTCGATGTTCTTCGTCACTCTTCCCCAAGCGTTTCGTATCTCGCTCCCCCCGCTCGGCAACGAGTTCTCGTCGGTGATCAAGGACACGTCGTTGTTGTTTGTCATCGGGTGGTACGACCTGAGCGGCGTGGCCTTCGCCCAGTCATCGACGGCCGGCGTCCCGCCGACTTCGTATCTGTACGGTTCTCTCGTGATCTGGATTGTGGCGGCGATGTTGTACTTCGTAGTGACGTACATAGTGACGCGAACGGTGCGCGTGGTGGAGGACATGTTCAAGGTCCCGGGGCTGGAGGCCGCACGCCAATGAGCCACCTCAGCGCCCGGGGCCTTACCAAGTCGTTCGGCTCACTCCAAGTTCTCAAGGGAGTCGACCTCGACATCGAGCTGGGCGAGGCGCTCTGTATCATCGGCCCCTCGGGGTCCGGGAAATCGACTCTCCTACGCTGCCTCAATCTCCTGATCATACCGGACCTGGGCGAGGTGTACCTGGACAACGTGAAGCTGACGAATCCCAAGATTCGCCCCGAGTGGGTTCGCCAGCAGATCGGGATGGTGTTCCAGTCGTTCAACCTGTTTACTCACCTCAACGCCACAAAGAACGTGATGCTCGGCCTCCGGCACGCCAAGAAAGTGAGCCGCGCCAAGGCCTACGAGAAGGCGGTGTTCGAACTCAACCGTGTCGGCCTCGGAGACAAGCTCGACGCGTTCCCCGCGCAGCTATCGGGAGGTCAGCAACAGCGCGTCGCCATCGCCCGCGCGCTCGCGATGGACCCGAAGGTGATCCTGTTCGACGAACCGACCTCGGCCCTCGACCCGGAGTCCATTCACGAGGTCCTCGAGGTGATGGCGCAGCTCGCGAAGGAACGGATGACGATGGCCGTCGTCACGCACGAGATGGGATTCGCTCGAGAGGTCGCCGACCAAGTGGTCTTCTTCGATGCGGGCAAGATCCTCGAAAGCGGAACGCCGAACGATATCTTCGACCGCCCGAAGAGCGAGCGTACGCGGGCGTTCATGGACAAGATCCTCAGGTGAAACGACGTGAGCGATCCCGTTCCGGTTCCGCCCCCCGAGATTGGTTCCCCCGGAACGGGAGGCTCTCCCCTGCCGACGGGACAGAGCGATCTTCCTGCCGGGAGGGACACCGCTTCCGAGGTGGGCACGGCCGGGACGCGGTCTCGCCTCTCGGGTGGTCTTCGAGGTCTCAGCCGGCGCATCCGCGAAACGCTGTACAAGAGCCGGGTGACTTTCTTGTTGCTGGTGGTCTCGCTCGCGTTGGCCGCCGGGATCTTCTTCGCGATGGGAGCGGCGCACTTCTACGACGTCGCATTCATCATCAAGACCTTGCCCCAGGGACTCGGGCCCGCCGAGACTGCGATCGAGATCACCACGTTCACGTTCGTCCTGGGGATGGCCGGAGCGATTGGCCTCGGGCTCGTTCGCGCCTACCCGCCAAAGAAGGCTCACGGACGTTCGCGCGTGTGGAGGTGGCCCCTCTATGGCTTCGCGTCGGGCTACGTAGCCGCGATCCGAGGCACTCCGTTCCTCGTCCAGATGTTCATCGTCTACTACGCGATCATCTTCTCATTCCCTACCCTCACGCTCTTCGGCTGGAACGTGGAAGTCGTGGCCGGGTTCTTGGCCCTCCTCATCAACACCACCGGCTATCAGACCGAGGCGTTCCGGGGAGGATTCCAGTCAGTGGACGTGGGGCAGACCGAGGCCGGTAAGGCCGTGGGCTTGAGCCGCGTGCAGGTGTTCGCTCGAATAACGCTTCCCCAAGGTCTCCGGCTCGTGACGCTCCCGCTCGCCAACGAGTGGATCAGCAATTTCAAGACGGTAACGATTCTCAGCGAAATCGGCGTCATCGAGGTGTTCTACTGGGCTCGGACCGACATCGCGGGTCTGCTGGGCAGAAACCTCGAGGCGCTGGTGATGCTGGTGATCATCTATCTCATGGTCAACGTGACGGTCAGCCGCGTGATCACCTATGTCGAGAAGGTACGCCGGATCCCCGGTCTCGGGACTCCGACCCCGGAGGTCGCCCTGCCCAAGCGACTCCTCGGGGTCCGGGATCGCAGCCGCTGAGGCGGCCGTAGGGCACCGGACCCGTTCCCCAATTCGGGAGAATGGCGGCAGATTTCCTGACGGTGGGGCCCGTAGCTTAGTCCGGGCCCGATTATCCTCCCGCCATACGGCGTCGGGCGGAATCTGAGCCATCTTTGGGAGCGGACGAGAACAAAGCCGAGTCAGCCCACCGACCGGTTCTATCTCGGTGCAGGTTAGAGTGTTGGCCGTGCGCCTGCTTGCGGAGGTCCACGTCAACGACGAACTCGCTCGTCCGATGAGGGAGTGTTCCGTGATGGCACTGCAGGAGGCCTCGACGAATCTGAGTGGGTGCGCACCGCTAAGGAGGAAATACGAGCGTCCGCTTCTTCGATACGAGGAGTGTCTTCAGGAGATGTAATTCGAGACATGTCGACTGAGACCCAGCCCTCCGCCCACAGTCCCCGCGGACCGGGTTCCACTCGAATCTCGTGGAAAATAGCCGGGGTAGTCTTGGTCGCCGTGGTCGTCGTGGTCGGTGGCCTAGGGTACGTGGTTCTGAGCGCGGTCTCCAGCGGTGGGACCACGACCGTCAGCACGTGCCTTCCCCTCCCTTCACTGGTTTGCCTTCCACAGGGACTGCCGGGCGAAGTGGTCCTGTTCGTCGCTTGGCCGATGTCCGCTTGGGGCCAAGTCAGTCCCAGCCTGGCTCAAGGACAGAGCCTCACGGCCACCGTCGCGGTGACCGGTGGCGGAGCTGTTTCTGAGTACGAGGTTTCTTGGGGCGATGGTTCGAGCTATACCGGGTTTGACCCGACTTCTAGCCACGTGTATTCCGGATTGGGTTCCTACATCGTGAGCGCCCGGGCGCTCGTGGGTTCGACCTGGCTCAATGGCACAGACTACCTCTTCCCGGTCGTCGTGTTGCCGAGCTCCCAGACGACGTGGTCGGGTTATTATCCCACGGTCGCCACGACGCTCAGCAACGGGAGCACAGCGGTTTCCCAGTTCGGTTGGCTCGAGGGCTCCGGATCCATCCACGTCTCGGCGACGTACGCCGCGAACTCAACGACCCCGGGCTACTCGGATCAGACCCCCACGCTCACCTCGACCGGAGGGACGCAGTCCGACCTAGTATCCACACCAACCAGCGTGGCGGCTTCCTACGCCTTCGCCTCCGCGGGTATCTACTACATTACCATGGTCGGCGCAATCACGACCGCGTCGGGGACAATCTACCAGAACTATACCTGGACGGTCTACGTCACTCCCACTGGCGTGCCCGCGAGATGTGACGAATGCACCTGCGCATGTGCCGTCAGCTCCGTGAGCCCTCACCCCGGTCTGATCACGAGAGAAGAGGTCGCGCCAGGGGGTGCCACCTCCGAGGACCCATCGGTCGCCTACGATACGGTGAGCGCGGAGCCTATCTGGAACGTCTACCAGACGCTCGTGGCCTACAACGGAAGCAGCACGGTTTCGTTCCTGCCTGAACTCTCCACCTGCGTCCCCGGGAGCGGAGGCGCAGACAGCTGTCAGGCGATGTACGGGACTCCCTTGATCGTGAACAACGCTACATCCAACTCCCCCCGGTACTGGACGTTCCCCATCGACAAGGCCGCGCGCTTCTACGACCCGTCGACCCAGGCCAGCTGGCCGGTCTACCCCTCCGACGTCGCCTTCACGTTCGCCCGAACGTGCGGCTTCGCCGACCTTCCCGGGCTCGGTGCCCAGCCCGGCTGGATCCCGTGCCAGGCACTGCTACCGGGAGAGGCGCAATCCAACGCGAGATGGGACAGCGGCATCCACACTCCCTACAACAACACGCCTGAGAACCTCCTGGGGGCGACCATGATCAACGACAGCACGTACTGTCCGGCCGCCGTGTTGGCGGCGTCGAACGGCTGCGTGACGTTCAACGCCTCGGGCGGAACCCAGGCCTGGCCATTCTTCCTTACGCTGGTTGCCGACCCCCTCGGCTCGGCAATCGAGCCGTGCGGTTGGTTCACGTACCAGAACGCGGGCGTTCCGGGCTTCCCCGGCACCACCTCCTCCTCGAAGGGAGACGGGCCATGCCTCCTCCCCGGCAACGCGAAGAGCAGCACCGACACAGGGTTCCGGACCTGGCTCAAGACCACCTCCCCGACGTACTGGGACACCTTCGAGGAGCTTTCGCTGAACACGCCGGGTATCCAGCCCAACGTTCGGTGGAACATGGTCGGTTCGGGACCATACTACCTCACCGGCCAGCCGTTCGAGCAGTCGGTCGGATACACGCTCGAGCAGAACCCGTACTATCAGGCCCCAACCGGCTGCCAGGGCCAAGTCAACTGTGAGCCTCTGACCGGACCCACCCACTACGCGGCCAAGGTCACGGTCGTCTACCAGTCGACCGACACGGTCGGAATCGAGCAGTACAAGGCCGGACAGACCGACTTCGCGACCATCCTACCCGGCGAGACCCCGCAGATGCTCTCGCTCGTCCAGGAGGGGAAGATTGGGATGTTCACCATCCCGACGCTGAACATCAACTTCCTGGCGTTCGCCCTCGAGTTTAGCGTCTCCGCAGCAAAGTCGCTCGACCCCAATCCCCTGAACGTTCCGGGCGACTTCTTCAACTACGTCGGTCTGCGTGAGTTCCTCGTCAATTCGTTCCCGTACAATACTGTCGAGAACACGATCTTCACGACGGACGGGATCCAGTACGGGTTCAACTACGGTGGAGCAATCCCGCAGTACATGGGCAACTACTACCCGACCAACATCAGCTGGCCGGGCACTGACCCGGTGTCAAACCCGGCCACGATTGGCAGCGCGGCGTGGTGGTGGACCCAGGCGACGACGAAGGGTGGTCCATACTACGACCCCGAACTGGCGAATTGCACGACAACCTCACCGTGCCAGTTCTCGATCCTCGGCCAAAGAGGAGCGACAACAGTCGACCAGATGATCCAGGACTACATGCCCTACATCAGCTCGATCTCGGGAGGGGCGCTCGCGCCGAACACATTCGACTACGAGGTCGACCAGCTCGTGATCGGAAATCTTCCGGTGCCACCCGGCCAGAGCTCAATGCCGTTCTTCAACCTCGGATGGGCGCCCGACTACCCCGACCCGACCGACTACGTCCTCCCGCTGTACTACCCGAACGCGACCTACACCTACAGCAACGCGGTCCAGCAGGGCCTCAGCCTATGGACATGCAGCGCGGGTCATGGCGCTCCGACGGGCATGCCGACCACCGACAACTCGATGTCGGCGCTGGTCTTCTGGGCAAATCAGCCGGGGATCCTGCAGGCCTGCCAGGGCAACGCTTACGCGGCCATGGAGTGGGGTATGAGCACCGCCGCGTCGATGGCGGTCGGCCCGATGCGTGTGCTGATGTACAACCTGGTCGAGCATATCGCGAACAATCTCGCCCTCTACGTCTACTACGACCAAGAGAACCTGGTCATGACTTACGCATCGTGGATCAACCCAATGACCATCAACACCAACTCGATGGCCGGCGCCGCCGGAGACAACACCTGGTACCTGGTGAGCGGGAACGGAGTGCTGAACGTATAGCCGGCTCGGACCTCAAGGCCCGGCCTCTCGCAGGGCTGCGGCCGGGATGGGTCCCACAGCCGGAAAGGCTCAAGTGGCGGCAGATTTCCTGACGGCGGGGCCCGTAGCTTAGTACGACATCTCTCGTCAGACGACCGGCCCGTTTCGACGGCAACTCAACCGAACCGGTTCCTCCACCGGCTAGGTGCGAACCCCTTCCGGCCCCGGGGAAACCCGGGGCCGTTTCTTCCTGTCCGATTCTTTAGAGGTACGGGGCCGTGTAGTGGCCCGAGATATCGACGGTGTGACTGACCACCAACGTGCTGGCTTCGAAAGTGTACGGCGGGTTAGAAGCGGTGAAACTGAAGGACCCAGAGCTCGCGTCAGCCGAGTAAACCGTGTTGCCATTAGAGGCGGTGATTGAGAGGGTCACTGAGCTCCCGTCGGTCGTAGACCACGTCCCGTGCACCTGTGCGCCCGAGGGCGGGCTGAGAGTCACGCTTCCGGGCGAAAGGAAACCTGCGGTGATCGTTTCGGAGTAGTTAGTCGAAATCGGAATCGTGTAGAGACAGATTAACGCGACGACAATCGCGATAACGACGACCACGATGACAATGGCTAGATTTCGAGTTCGGTGGCGGGGTTTGGGCGGGGCGGGTTCGGGCGCGGGCGGCCCTGGCGTTGCGGACTGAGGCGTGGCGGCCATGCCCCGGAATGCCTCTGAGCCGATAACGGAGTAGGGTCGAGGGGGACGGTGTGGGGGTCCGGACCCGACCATGCTTCTCACGTCAGAGAATCGGTTTCGGGTACCGTGATTTTGGCACTCTTGTGCCCGTTCGTGGCACTTCCGGGGCCTTTCGTGTCCCTTTTGGCCCCCAATCGCATCCCATGCGGTGCAAGTGGTGTAAGCGGTGCGCTTCGTCCTGACGTGATGCACCAGATGCACCGGTTGCACCGCTTCGGAGGGGGGTCGGGCGGGGTTCTGAGCGTGACCCCCCCATGAACCCCCTGCGAACCCCAATACAACCCCAGACCAACCCCCCTCCAATCCGACAAGAACCGAGAGGGGTCCGGGGACCCTTCTAGACAGGCTGAGTTTCGCACGGTCCTACGCGTGCGCTATTCCGAAAATCGGTAGACAAGGTTCACAAGTAGAGTGTCGGATGAGACTCGGTGCTCTTCGGCAGGGATCGTTTGGGGAAGAGGACCGACATTCACGGTGTGCCACCCCTCGCCAAGTTTCAGCCCGCGGAATTCGAATTTCGTCTCGGAGTCTGATACTCCCGAAGGTGTCCAGGTTTTAGATTTCAAAGGCTCGGGCAAAGCGGCTGGTCCGAGCACCAGCATCGCGATTTCGCCCTTGTTACCCCGGGCGATAACGTCGCCGGTGGCAATCTTCGTGCGCACTTCCGGCGCTAGGAGATTCCATGTTTCGGTGAGAGCATGAAATGTCCCCCGGTCTTGAGTTCGAACGCGGGTGATGAACCCGTGCCCCTCCAAGTACCGGAGACTCCGATCTAGTTGTCTCTGGTTTTCGGGAAACCCCGGGCGAGATTCCCGGCCGGGCATGTGTATGCACATTTCGAGCCAGGCCCTCGATATCAGAGCGCAACCCGACCACTGTCTCTCTATCTGATCGAGGACCGCACGTTCGTTTTGGGTTAGGACGGAACGGTCGGGCATGGCTCAGTTACCCGGATTCATCGCGTGTCTGTCGCCGCGCATAGGTGCAGGGGCTATTACCATAGTCGAGGGACGAATCGATGAACCTTCGAGAGCGGCCAATTTTCAAAACCGGCCGGTCGATTGGAATTGTCCTGCCTCCGGATTGGCTCCGAGGCAACGCCCTCGGCCCCGGCGATCAGGTCGAAATCTGGTACAACGGCGAGATTCACGTCCGACCCAAGCGGAAGGACAAGGAGGTGCAGGATGCGGTCCGACCCGTCGAACCTCTCTCCAAGTGAACCGGGTTCGATTGAATCCCGGGAGGATGCACGGTCACTCCTCGGTCAGCACGTCACCTTCTCGGAGGAGTGGCACTACGACATCCTCCTGACCTGGGCGGCTCAGGGGTACCTGCGGCGCGTCTTGCCGGACGAGTGTTGTGCGAACCTCGCGTTCGTCGGGCCCAAGTCGTCGGGTAAGACAACCGCGACTCAAGTCGCGGTCACCTTGGCTGGTGGGGAAATGCTGGCAAGCGGGACCCTCGCGGCTATGATTCGGACGTTCGAGACGGCGGGCGTCGTCGGAATTGACGAGTTGGACTCCAACCTCAAGAAGGAGGAAAATCTCGAAGGAATCCTCCGAGTGGGCAACAAGTGGAGCGCGGTCTACAAGATCTGCATGCCAGGGCCAGGAGGGACGCAGAGGGCCGTCGACCTGAAGATTGGCGGGCCGAAGGTGTTCAACTACCGGTCGGAAATCGAGGACGCGCTTCGCACTCGCACATACGTCGTCGAAATGCCCCGGCAGGACGACTCAGGACAGGTTGTGCGGAACCTGTTCCTCGATTCCGCAATTCGGCCGGTAGGCGAATGGCTCTGCAAGACGTGCGAGTCGAACGTCTCGGGTTGGACAACTCAGTCAGTTAAGGACCACATTCTCTCACCCGAGTTTGTCTCCCGAGTCCGTTCCCTTCCGGGATCGCTTGCACGACACCGGCAAACGGCCGCGGTCCTTCTGGCGGTCGATGATATCCTCGGATGGAATCTTGACGACGAGATTCGAGGAGCGTCCGAGGCTCAGGCCGAGGACGAGGGAACGAACGAGCTTCTCCGGGACGCCCTCGTCGACCTTTGTACCGGCCGAGCCGCGCCGCTCGGGAGCGACGTCGAGGTGCCACTCGTTGAAGCTTTGCAGTTCGTCAACACCCGGCTTAGAGAAGCGACAGCCCCTCCCCTCTCGGACAAAGCGTTCGCCCGAGCGAGACGGGAGTTCGGGTTCCAGGACCGGGTAAACGTGCTCAAGGTCCGGAGTGCCGGAGGGCGCCGAATCCTTCGCTTCGACGCACCCGTCCGATACGCCCTCGGGATTGGTCCCGAGCCCATGCGTCTTGACTCGAAGCTCACGGAAGTCCTTCGGAATCCGCGGGAAGTTCAGGACTCCCCCGAGATGGACAAGGCGGTCCGCGAGCTTGGCCCTACAATCACCTACCCGGATGGGACGGTCGCGGACCGACGGACCGGCGAGATTTTGCGGAGGTTCCCGTGACCGACCGCGCCGCCATCTATGCCCGGGTCTCGACCGAGGACCAATCAGTTACGACGCAGGTCGACTCTCTTGTCCGCCGGGCAGACGACCTGGGATTCGCGATTCCCCCGGGGCAGATGTACGCAGACGTGGGCGTCTCAGGCCGGCTCGACTCGCGTCCGGCGTTCGACCGCCTCCGTGATACAATTCGGTCTCGGGGGGTCGATGTCGTTCTCGTCACCAAACTAGACCGTGTCGCCCGGTCGGTTCGGACAGCACTAGAGTTCTTCGACGAGGCCGAGAGAGCCGGCGTTCGAATCATCGTAACAGACCAAGCAATCGACACTGCCACCCCGGCTGGGCGCCTTACCCGGACGATCTTGGCCGGGGTCGCGGAGTTCGAAGGGGAGCTAATCCGAGAGCGGACCCAAGTTGCGATGGACGCGATTCGTTCGGGCCGTCGCGCTACTCGGTCGGGGCGTCCCATCGGCCGACCCCGCCGCGTTACCCCGGAGATAGCCGCGAAGGTCTCGGAGCTTCGCGGAACGGGGCTCGCGTGGAAGGATGTGGCCCGGCGAGTCGGTCTCCCCTCGGAGACGTGCCGGAAGGCGTCCTGGCTCCTCAAGCGGTCGGAGAGGACCGTGGACAATCCCCCTTCGTCACAAACGGTCCGGCCGACCCCGGAGGAGCCCCCTCGGTGACAATCGACCCGTTTAGACCGTCGGGCCCTTCGGCACGGCTAATCGGTGGCCCGAAGTCGTCCGTATCGGTACGCGCAGTAGGCAGCGGCGGCCGCCGACAGGCCAACAATGATAGGCGCGTAGTTGAGAGTCGTCGTCGTCCCTCCGGAACCACATTGGAGGCAAACGGAAAGGAGAGGCCACAGCCCGGAAACAACCCAGGCAAGGATTACGAAGAAGACTGTTCCGATAAGCCACAAGTAGGGGTCGCCGCGCCTCTCAGCCACGCTCAGGTAGAAATCGACGTTTTATACCATCCACCCCCTGTCGGTCTCTCGGAGGAACCTGTGCCCCGCAAGGAGCGCGGGTGGAGGGAATCGGTTCGGAGTTGGGTCAAGTGGAGACGGGATACGACGAGAAATTGTGAAACAACTATGGTGGAGCAAAAACGGATTCTCGACAGCTTCCCTCGAATCTTTCGACGTTGTGGGATCGAGCCGCCCTCTGCCCCGAGCAAGGTAACGCGTGAGATGGTGCGGAAGGTGTGGGCGGATTCCCCCCTCGCTCCGACGACCACGTGTACTCACATGGTCGCGCTTCGCGTGTTCATGCGTTGGTCTGGAAACCGGGTCGCCGACGAGGCCCAGGAATGGGTCCACTCCAAACCCGAACCCACCAACCGACGCTGGCTGGCGGCCGACCAACTGAACAGTCTCTACGGGGCGGCGAGGGGACGAGAACGCGTGCTGTTGGCGTTGGAGATATTCAACGGACTCCGGCGCATCGAGGTCCTTCGACTATACTTCCGCGACGTGGACTTCGACAACGCTTCCCTTCGTGTGAAGGGGAAGGGGACATTCGGCGGCAAGTACCGAACGATTCCTCTCGCGCCTCAAGCGTTTGGTGCCCTCAAGGAAGCATCAGTCGGGAAGCGAGGGGACGACCGCGTGTACCCGTGGACTAAGCATACCGCGGACGCGGACATCCTGCGGGCCGCCGAACGCGCGAAGCTAGGGGTCCGGGTCTCGGGACACGACCTTCGTCGGTCTCTCGCTCGCATCAGCATCCGGGCGGGTGCGAATCCGGCGAATGTTCAGAAGGTTCTAGGACACGCGAGCATCGACCAAACGCTCCACTATGCGGGCATCGATGGGGACGACATGCGGGAGGCCCTCGACGTTTTCGGCCGCGCACTGACGGCCGGCACACCCGGGGACACCCGACACGGTTTTAGACCCGTACCCGTCCTATCGGTGGGGCCCGTAGCTTAGTTTGGCTGGAGCATCCGGCTGATAACCGGAAGGTCGCCGGTTCAAATCCGGCCGGGCCCACTTTGCTCGGGGCTCAAACCGGAGGCGAACCTGGGCCCCCAATCTGGATTCGGTTTCGGCGGTGAATAATGTAGGCGATCAGTCCTGCAGCGAGACCGGTTGCGGCGACTGCGCCCATCACGAAGTACGGGTTGGTGAGCAGGAGATTCGACGAAGTGCCACCTCCGGCCGACGATTGCGCCGTTGTCGCGTTGACAAACGAAAGGGAGCTTCCACCGCCGGAGCTCCAGACCTGGACCCCGAAACAAGAGTCCGTCCCGGGCGAGAGATCCAGTATCGTGTAGCTGCCCGCCGGACCCGAAGTGGAGTTCCAGTGAGAAATCGACGAGCAACTTGCGCCGTACCCTACCGTGTCGTTGATCACCGCGCCTGGTGGGTTCGTCCAGGCTAGCGAGATTGACGTGGGCGTCGTGCCCGATACAACGAGGCCCGTCGGTGCGGAGGGCACCGTGGTCGCGGTCGACACCGCAGACGCGGCGGACAGTCCTGCAGCGCTGACCGCATCCACATAGGCGCAGTACTCGGTGGCCCCGGTAAGAGACCGGAGCGAGTAGGACGTCACGACCGACCCGATGTCGACTTTCCCGGCCGAATCGCAGCTCGACCCGACCTCCCAGTATAGGTAGTCGTCGATGAGGGTCCCGGAGGGGTTCGTCCACGACCAGGAGACTTCGCTGGAGTCGAGCCCCACTGAAGATCCCGACAGGGACGTCGGTGCCGCGGGGAGGGTCCAGCCGGTCACTGTGGCAGACGCTGCGGAGGCGCCGGTTTCGTTGACCACCTCAACGTAAGCGCAGTACTCCGCGGCTCCGGCTAACGACCCCAGCGAGTAGGAAGTCCTGACGGAGCCGATGTCGATTCTAGTGACGGAACCACAGACGTTTCCCGCCTCCTCATAGAGGTAAGAGTCGGTCAATCCGCCCCCCCTGGGTTGGTCCATGACCAGGTGATGCTCGTAGCGTTGGAGCCGGAGACCTCGAGGCCCGTTGGCGCTCCCGGGACGGTGTCGGTGAATGCGATTACGGTCGAGGATAGCACCGACTGGCCACTGGAGTTCCAGGCTTGGACGGCGAAACAGTAGGTGACTCCGCTGGTTAACCCCGTCACCGTTCGGCTCGTGGCGGCGCCATCGGTAGAGATGAAGACGCTGAAGGAACAGGTCCTTCCCGTTGCCTGGGATATCGTGTCGTTGATTACCGTGCCGGGAGGGTTGGCCCAGGAAAGGTATACCGAATTGGTCGTAAGGGCGCCGACCGTCAGACCGGTTGGCGCTGACGGGACTTGTCCAGTGGTTGCCATGGCACAGGAGCTGGGGGCCGACCCTCCCCCCGAACTCCACGCCTGGACACGGAATGAGTAGGTGGTCGAGTTGGCGAGGCTCGACTCCACGAACGCAGCTTTCACGCCCACCGACGACGCCCGCTGGAGGGTGCCGGAGCACGAGGCCCCCGCCCACATGTACACCGTCGTGTTCACCAGGGAGCCGGGCGGGTTCGACCACGACAACGCGATGGTCGACGAGCTGATCGTTCCGATCGTAGGTGCACCCGGCGCCGCGGGTAGCGTCCAACCGCTCACGCAGGCGCCCCTGGCCCCTGCGCCGCCCGCCGACCATGCCTGAGCCTCAAACGAGTACTCGGACGCGCCTGAGAGCTCCGTGCCATTCCCGGTGGTCGTCACGCCCAGCGAGTAGTCGGCGATCGCCGTCCCGGAGCAGGCCGACCCGGTCCATTCGTACAGCGTCAGGTTGCTCAGGGTCCCGGATGGGTTCAACCACGACAGCGCCAGGGTCGAAACGGTCTTTCCGGTGACCGACAAGGACGACGGGGGGAGCGGGAGCGTCGTTCCCGGGACGCAGGCCGAATTTCCGCCCTGTCCCGATGACGACCAGGCAGCCACTTGAAACGAAAAGGTGGTGGCGCTCGCGATATCGTTCTCCGTCCTCGTCGTCACGACTCCGACCGGCAGAGCAAAGAGGGAGCCGGAACAAGACGACCCGACCCATCGATAGATTGTGTCGTTCGCGAGGGTACCGGACGGGTTCGTCCAGAGGAGCGTGGCCGAGGTCGTCGTCACCCCACCGACCGATAGGTCGGTGACCGTCCCGGGCAGGGTCGTCTGGCTCACACAGCTCGACTTCGCCCCCTCGCCGCTGGTCGACCACGTGAAGACCTCGAACGAGAACACGGTGGCGCCGGACAGACCCGACACCGGGTACGTCATCGCCACACCGACGGAGTAGTAGGTCGATCCGATCCCCGAGCACGACCCGGCGTCCCACTGGATGATCGTCACGTTGGCCAGCGTCCCAGACGGGTTCGTCCACGACAGTTCCACCGACGTGACGTTGAACGACGACACGCCAAGCCCGCTCGCTGGGCCGGGCAACGTCACCTGGGAGGCGCAGCTCGACGGAGCGCTCTGGCCCCCCGATGCCCAGGCCTCGATCAGGAACGAGAAGGTGCTCGCACCCGCCAGTCCGGTGACGGTGTAGGAAGTTGTCACCCCAACTGAATAGTAGGCTGAGGCGGAGCCCGAGCAGGATCCCACGTTCCACTGTTCGACCGTGTCGTTGGCCAACGAACCCGTCGGGTTCGTCCAGGACAGCGTTTCGCTCGAGGCGGTAATCGACGTCACCTGGACGGCGATCGGGACGGTGGGCAGCGTGGAAGCGTTCGCCTCGCTGAATGATATGTTTCCCGCCCCGCCGGACGTCCAGGCCTGGACCGCGAAGCAGTACTTGGTGGCGCTCGCTAATCCGAAGATTGTCCCATTGGTCGCCGTCCCGGACGTGGAGGCGAACTTGCTCCAAATCCCGCAAGTGGTGCCTCCGTAGATTGTGTCGTTGACCAGGGTGCCCGATGGATTTGCCCATGCTAGCGTCTCCGTCGTGGTTGTAACTGAGGAAACCGACACCGATGTTGGGGCGTTGGGCAGGGTGGCTGTGGTCTGGGTGCTCGATAGCGGGGACCCGCCGGACGAGTTCCAGGCTTGGACCGCGAAGCAATAGAAGGTCGCCGCGGTAAGCTCGTTCACGGTGTAGGTTGTCCGCACGGGCTGAATGGAGGTGAGCGAGTTGTACGAACAGCCCGACGGACCTCGGTAGAGGGTGTCATTGACCAGACCTCCACCGGATGGATTCGTCCAATTCAACGCAATCGTGCTGGTCGTTACCCTTCCAATATCGAGTCCCGTGGGAGGCCCTGGGAGGTGCTCGAACGGTGAAACGTTTACAAAACCCGACAAAGGGCTCGCCCCAGCAGCCGTCCACGCTTGAGCTGCAAAGCAGTACCCATCCGTGGGGGTCAGACTGGTCACCTCAATCCCGCCGGTCGCGTACCCATAGCTAGTGGGCCTGTCGGAATCGGCCAGGCTGCAGTACGGCGCAACAGACGTTGGCGTACCGTACGTAATCGAATCGTTGACAATCGGACCCGAAGGCTGGGAGTAGGAAATGTACGCCTGGGCCCCCGTGTAGTTTGTAACAAACACATTTTGAGGGGCTGGTGGTGAAACGATCGGATTCAGTGGGTACGCGAGGACGAGCTCCATCGAGTCGGGCGCAACCGTCGTGGAATTCAGCCAGGCGGTTTCGTTCCCGGTCGGTTCGGAGGTCGAGGCGGCCCACTGGTAGGACTCGATCTCTCCGTGGTTCGGGAAAATGGACCCAGTAAGGTTGACGACGGTGGCATTCACGGTATCCAGGTTCACAACCAGTAACGACCAGGTATCTCCCGTCCCCCACCAGCCCCCGGCTTGGAGCTTCCCCCCATCCGTCTTGTTGAGCGTTACGTTGAGGACGTCCGACCCCAGTAACGGAGGAATGTCCTTGAAAAAGTAGTAGGACGGATTCAGTTTCCCCGTGCTCGCATTGATGAATGAACCTGGGTACCCGTTCTGGAACGCAAAATAATCGATAGCGGTGACATTTCCTTGTGCCGATTGGAGCGCTTCGACGGCGTCCCACATCGCCATAGGGAAACTCGTTTCGAACTCGGAATTCTTGGCTAATCCGTTCGAAGCCCCGGCTTCCGAGATTATGAGTCCGACGTTCTGGCAAATCGAGCAACCCTGGAGGATCGCCGCATGGAGCTTCGGAAGGGAGACTGGGAGACGGTTCGTGGTCTTGTATAAGGGAGCGTAAAAGGCGGCATCATTCGCGGCCGAGTTCCCTTCGAGGTAACTGTGAATCGAGATGAAACTCGCGTTCGTTCTGGCCGCGCGCATCACCTCGGTGACCCATGTTTGGTCGTCGGTCGCGCTGCCTCCGGAGCCTCCGAGCGGGTCAATGGAGGTAGTAGGGTCTATGCTGCGAATCGATGCGATAATCGAAGGAACGATTTCAGCGTAGCTTGACGGGGTAGCGTTTTGCCCACCCCCGGGGGATTTCCATTCGCTCCAGGGCCGTGAAAAGTTGGTCCATAGCGCCGGTTCGTTCCCAAACTCCCATATGGCCGGTATGAAACCTTCTTTCGGGATCCCGTTGGCCGAGTAATTCAGGAAGTGTTCAATCCAGTAGACATACCACGCGTCAGTAGCCGAGTTGTTGATTTCCGCCGGCAACTGAAGAGTCGCATCGCATCGGACTTCCTCACAGAATGTAACAAAGTTCGACAGGTTGTTTACCTCAACCTGTCCGGTGACATTGTTGGTATCGGTGGTATAGTTGTACTCTTCGGCGAGGTTGCCGCCGGGAAACCGCCATGTCAGAGTTTCGGTGGCGGCAAGGTACGTCGCGTCCTCAGAAGTGAACCGTGAGTCGGCTCGTACGTTTACCCCATAGAAGAGAGGGGACATGTTCCTGGCGGGGCTGAAATTCGATACTTCTATGCCCACCGAGAGCGAGGGACCGAATCCTCCCCCGATGTGGAGGGCCGACCCGTTTGTGGGAATTTGTGTTGGTCTGTCAGGAGCCATCTGCCCAGGTGTGCTAGCTGAAATGCCCCCGAACGCGACGAGCAGAATGGCGACGCTCACGAAGAGCCGTCTGGCTGCCGGCGTCACCCTCGACGCGGACAGGGACCCCATGTCAGGGCCAGAACTGCCCCTCGGTCTATTTTAGATGCCGGCATTGGTTAGCCTCTCGTTGAGGCCGATCGACATGGTCTGGCTTCGCAGCACGAGCCCGTAGGTTCGGCAGAGAGTCCCTGAGAAGGCGCGGCACATCGAAAGCGGAGCCGTCGAACGACGGGTTTGCTGTAGGTGATCGGTCTCAGTGGAAGAAGAGGGCCCCGGGTTCCCCCGGGGCGGAAAGGGTTCGGCCATCCCCAGTCGTTTACGGCGGAGGACCGAGCGACCTCAGAGTAGGCGAGCTCGGCGAGCCAGGCGAACGAGCGGTCAAGGGCGTCTGAAGAGGGGTCCTTCGAATCCCAAGTCGGGTAGTGCCCTTTCCAACGACAGATTCCCTGACGTGCGGGCTGATGACCGATAGGTCGCCGGTTCAAATCCGGTCGGGCTCATCCCCAGAGGGTTTGGCGTCGAGTAGACTTTCGACCTGCGTGGGCGGCGGTCCGAGCGACATTTCCAAGGCGGCCACCCGGGCGGCGAAGTTCGGGTGGTAGCCCAAGAGGTCGCTGGCGAGCGACTCGGCCAGCAGTTTGCGGGCTCGCGGGTCATCCCCTCGTACGTGGGCCAACTCGGCCTGCCGGAACACGACCTCAGCAATGTCCGAAGGCACATTGAGCCGTCGGGCAAGCTCGAGCGATTCGTGATAGCTCCCCTCCGCCGATTCGAAGGAGCGGTCGGCCTGCTCGATCATCCCTCGGGTCATCAGGATCTGTTGCTCCGCGGATTGGTCTTCGCCCGGTCGGAGCGCATAGACTGCCCGTTCGAGAGAGACGCGAGCGGAGGCGGTTTGCCCCAGTTCCACCTCCATCTGAGCCAGGTTGAACTGACACCAGACGATCCACCGGGCGGAGTGGGCGCGTTCGGCCTCTTCAATGGCGTGGCGAAGGTCCTTGAGCGCTAGGTCGGTCTCGCCGGCCTCCCATTCGGCCCAGGAACGGTTCATCAGGACCCGAGCGAGGGCGACATGGTTCTCCTCTTTCGCGAACAGGTCGGTGGCTTGCGAGTACAGCTCCAGCACGGGCTCTAGGCCCTGTCGGTCGACCGCGAGCATCGCATTGGCGATATCCACAAGCGCATAGCCACGGTCGAGCGCGGTGCCCTCTTTCTCGGCGATCTCGAGAGCCGCTCGAAAGTGCGCGGTCGCTTGCTCGATGTTGCCTCTCCGCCAGCTCGAAAGGCCCGAGACCCGATGGAGCGCAATCAGGTCCCGAGCGGTGCCTACCTTGGGGAGATGCTCCCAGGCTTCCGAAGCGAGAGCCTCCCCGCTCGGGTACGCCCCCAGCTCGTATCGGGCCCAGGCCAGGCTCATCAAAGCGTGACCGAGCTCGAGGTCATGGTCGGGGTGGGACCGAGCGAGCCCGACCGCCTGGATGAGCAACTCCTCCGAACGGTGGGGACTTCCCGCCTCCCGGAGCAAACGGCCCGCTTCGGTCAGCAGCCGTATCTCGGTGATCGGGTCCGGGCTCGGCCGACGCCGTTCGGACTCGAGGGCGCGCATCAACAAGGTCGCGGCGGTCTCGAATGCGAACCCTCGGGTCGCGCTCTGCGCCGCCGTGATACTGTACTTGACGGCCCTTTCGTTGTCGTGGCCGAGGTAAAAGTGGCGTGCGAGCTCGGAATCCGGTGTTCCGGCTTTGGCTTCGAGGACGATTCCGGTCTTCTGGTGCAGGATCCTGCGATGGGTCTCGGTAAGGTCCGAGTAAACTCGGACCCGAATCGACTCGGTGGCGAAACTGTACGTCTCGTGACCCTTCTCCCGAAGAAAGCCTTCTTGGACCAGACGGTCCACACCTTCGCTGATCCGTTCCTCCCCCAGCTCTGTAACGGCATGCAGGTCAGCGAAGGCGAACTCCTGGCCGAGTACGGCCGCGTGCGCCAAGATCCTACGATCGTCCCGGCTGAGGGACTGGATTCGGGCGGAGACGGCGTCGGGCAGGGTCTGACCGTCGAGGAGGGCCAGGTCTCGTTGCGTGAATCGATAACCGGTCGCGGACCGGACCAGATGCTCGATGAACGACGGATTCCCCTCGGTCTCGGTGTACCACCGCAGCACGTCCGCCGGGTCCGGATTGGCCCCGCCGAAGATCCAACGGATGAGCTCGGTCACCTCGACAAGAGTGAACGCCCGGAGGGCCGTCGTGCGGAAGGCCGGAGAGCGACGCAGGTTCTCGAGGCCCGCACGAGCTCGTTCGGGGACCTCCTCCGCCACACCGGCCGTCGCGATGACGACCGCTCGCATCCTGCGCAAATCGAGGCCCAGCCGCAGGAGGATCTCCAAAGAGGAGTCGTCCGCGAAGTGCAGGTCGTCGATCGCGATGAGGAGAGGTCGGTCCTGCGAAAGGCGAAGGAAGGACTCTGCGATCCGTCCGAGGAGTTCCTCTCGACCTATCTCGAAACCGCCCACCCCCTGCTCGGCAAAGGGCGCTAGGATCTTGTCGAAGTCGTCCAGAACGGCCGTCGTTGGGACGGGCCCTTCGTCCCTTGGGGACGGTGCGGTAGTCGACTCGCCGGACGGAACGAAGGGGAAGGGGGTCGGCAAGCCTCGGTAACGGTCCTCGGAAACGGTCGGCGATCCCTTGTCGTACGTGCCGAGCAGGTCCCGCACGAGGCTGAACGGGGCGGGCAGCTCTTCCGGCCGCCCGCGACCGACCAAGACACGAAACCGGTCCCGTACACCCAGTTCCGTGATCGCGCGAAGGAGCTGACTCTTTCCCGCGCCCCTGGCACCGGTGAGGATGAGCCCTTGACCACGGCCTTCCTTCGCCTGGACCAACAACTTGCCGGCGTCCTCCACGATCTCCTTACGTCCAATCAAAGGGGGAGAGGAGGTCGACGGCCTTCGCGCAGCGTCGATCACTGCGAGAACACCGCCGAACCGGCCTTATAAACCTGGGCCGCGCCTCTGTGCAGAGGTCCTTCTGCCCTCTTGGGAGGGATGCCGGATCACCTTCCGGGCGGTCGCGAGCTCCACAGCCGCCGAGGAGGCAGAGGCGGGGTGCGCGCACACTCAGCGACCGACCGCAGGGAGCACACCCACCGGCTTCACGTCGGTCGCTCCGGCTCGGTGGTTTCCGTGTAGACCCTATACAACTCCACCGTCCCGCCGGGCTCGACACACACGGCAGGGAATCGGCCTGACAACGCGTTATATGAGCCACCTGCTTCGCCCCCGCGGAAACCTCGATGATCTCCAGCTCGACGACCGTCGCCGCCTCGCTCGGCGTTCTGAGCGCGGTCGCCTTCTTCCTGGCCCTGATGGTGTTCCTGCGCTACTACCGGGAGCGCCAAGCGTGCCACCTCTACTGGAGCGTAGGGCTGTTCCTCGTATTCGTGACGCTGGCCGAGGAAGTGCCGCTCTATGTGGGCGTCTGGTCCGAGCCGCTCATCCAATCGTACCTGATCCTCGTCGCGGTGCTCGTGGGAATCCTTTCTCTCGGCTCTGCCGAGCTGGCCCTCTCGGGCCGGTGGCGGACGCTCTGGTTCGGCTACATCGGGGTGATGAGCGCGGCGGTGGCCGTCTGCGGCGTGATTATCTCCGTGCCCTCCAGCATCGTGGTCGACGGGGTCGTCTCAGGACTGCCTCCGCCCGTGATCGAGGTGCTTTCCTCGCTGGTCACCTTCCCGGCAGCCGCCCTGCTCTTCGTGAGCGCCCTGTACGGGGCGATCCGACAGCGTCGGCCCAACCTGCTGTACATCGCGCTCGGGACGGCGGTGATCTCGGCCGCCGGAGCCCTCTACATCGCCTCGGTCCCCGCGACCCTTTACTACGCCGAATTCGTGGGAGTCGTTCTCCTCTTCTTTGGGTTCGTCAAGATCCCCCACCTTACCGCCCCGAGTCCGCAGCCGGGCCCGGCGACTTAGGGCCGGACGGTCGCGCCCAATCCACCTTGTGGAAATAGACCCACGGACCGTGCCTTCGGGCTTCTCGCCCGAGGTTCCCTTCGGCGCTTCAGGGATTCGGCGAGTTCGAAGCCGCGGTCGCGGGAGGCGATGGAGGAGCCGGGCGAGCCCGCAGAGACCGCTGGACGGCGACTAGGTAGAGGGCCATGAGCGAACCCACGAACACCGCTCCGACCGCGGAGAGCACGTAGTACGCTCCGACCATCGGCCCGGTGGTGGTCACTGCGTCCACCGTGATTCCGCCGTTGAAGGCGGTGGGGTAGACGAGGTAGCTCAGCGAGAAGACGATGACCACGGCCACGACCGCGAAGACGAGCTTGTGGGAAACGATCGGGGCCGTCTGACGGCTCTGAAAAAGGAGAGCGGGCAGGATCGTGAGCACCGCGGGAATCAGGAAGTACGCCGAGAGGAAGCTGCTGGCATAGAGGTAGAGCGCCCCGGCCTCGACGAGCACTCCGACCGCGGTCACGGGGAGCGTGACGCGGCGCAGCTCGTCGAACCCGTAGAAGACCGGCGCGAGACCTACCGCGATCACCACGGCGCCGAGGACGTAGAGCGCGCTCCCGGGGTTCGCGAGCCAGCTTCCGAGCGAGAAGGAAAGGTTCGATAGGTCGACCCCGGCGCCGCTCACGATCGCCGAGAGGGCGACCAGGACGACCACGCCGATGAGGAGGGTCGCGAGCCCGTACGCCTGGTACAGCTTACGTTCGTCGACCCAGCCGCGCTTCGTGATGAGCTCGGCGAAGGAGATGGACGCGTTCCGCGCCACGATCAGGATGAGGAAGACGACGATGAGACCGCCGAACAGGTCCGCGACCGGGATCAGCATGTTCGGATACGCGAAGTCGCTCGTGACGACCCAGAACGCCGCGAAGGTCCCGGTCACCTCCCAGATCGGTACGATGTAGGGGAGGACCTTCGCCTTCGCGCGGTCGTAGGCGAGGAGCAGCAGCACTCCTCCCATCAGCTCCGTGAGGAAGAGCGCGAGGAAGACGGAAAAGATGACGAAATTGACCTCGAAGAGCCAGTTAATAGTTGACATCGGTCCCTTCCGTCGGGCCGGCGAGGTCCGCCTCGATCGACTTGCTCCGGAACACCCGGGCCATGAACCAGAACGTGAA